>Ga0302314_10019205_pt1 | contig 11368 bp, 9 predicted proteins | sample III_Palsa_N2_3_FD_200533 | JGI IMG/M metagenome (GOLD analysis project Ga0302314, IMG submission 200533) | Peat permafrost microbial communities from Stordalen Mire near Abisko, Sweden - III_Palsa_N2_3 | ecosystem: Environmental > Terrestrial > Soil > Palsa > Peat permafrost | place: Sweden... | reverse complement strand
CCCGAGGCGTTCGGCCTCGACCGCGAGGTCAATCGATTGCAGGAGCACGTCAGCCGCCGATCGCGCTTGCGACTGCGGGGAAGGCGTCCAATGTCCGAAGGATAAGAAGCCGAGGTTTTTCATTCCGTGGGATTGGATGTGTGGGGCCGGGAATTGATTCTCGTCGTTGTGCCGGGAGTTATTGCGCGGTGGTGGATTGATTGTCTGGGAAGGGTTGGTGATCTCCGATCATCGTTATGAATGCGGCGAGCTGGCGATTTACCAGGTCGGGCCTGTCGTTCTGAAGGTAGTGGTCGCTGCCTTTGGCGATGATACGGCGGCTCTGGCTGGAGAGGCCTTTCGCCTCCTCCTGCATCTGGTTCCAGACGATGGCGTTGGCTTTGGCAACGGGCGCGGGCCAGTTGGGAGGAAGAACGTTTGGGTCGCGCGAGAGGATCAGGACGGGGAGGTTGCCGAAGGGTCCGGCGTGGATGGTTTCTTCTCCCGAGGCTCGCTCAGCGTCGAGCTCGTTTTCGATTGCGTCCATCTGCGAGGGGATGCAGGAGTCTGCCTTGATCCAGGCGCTGTAGGACTCGAAGCCCGGAGGGATGGAGGTGCAGAGTCCTTGCAGTCGATACCAGCCGAGGGTCATGAGCAGCTTCTGCCAGGGCATCTGGCGGCGCTGGTCTTGCTGAATCTTTAACAGCTCTTTGGGAATGCGGTCATCTTGCAGCGGGGTGGCGCCGTCGACGAAGACGAGGCCGGCGAGGTCGGAGGGATACTGCGCGGCGTAGGAGCGGAGGTAGATTCCCGCGATGGAGTGGCCGACGAGCACGAAGGGGCGCTGGACAGCGGCGGTCTCGAGGAGCTGGTGAAGCTGCGAGGAGATGGCGTTGGCATCCTGAATGCCGGGTCGCGATTGGCTCCAGCCGAAGCCGGCGCGGTCGTAGGAGCAGACCCTGGTCTGGCGGGAGAGGACGGGCTGGACCTTCGCCCATTCTGTGAAGTCGTCGCCCAGGCCGGAGCTCAGCACGATAGTTGGCAAGCCTTCGCCGGTGCAGTAGAGGTGCATCGAGTAGCCGGCGATGTTGTATAGCTTGCCGGGGACTCCGGCGATCTGGCGGTCGTGGCGAATACTCAGCGCGTTGTATGCGGCTCCGCCGATGATGGCCAGCAGGCAGAGGAGAACAATCGTCGTGGCGATTCGGGGTACAAGCTTGCGGGTTGCCATTTAGATGTCATCGTACCGGATGCAACGCTCGTTTAGTGCAGCAGTACATAGCGTCCGCCGTCGGTGAAGGCGATCATCAGGTTCATCAGGATGAGCATCAGTTCGTAGTGCCAGCCGTAGGTTTTGTCTCCCCAGAAACTGATGTGCCAGGAGAAGATCTTCTTCTGGATCGCTCCCAGCATGAGGAGGATCAGACCGAGGGCGGCGAGCTGGGTGAGGACGCCAAAGGTGACGCCGAGGGCTCCAGAGACTTCGGCGATGCCGAGGAAGATGGTGAAGCCTTTGGACATCCCGATGCTCTTCGAGCGCGCGACTGGATCCTTGAGGTGGTTGTAACCGCTGGAGACGAAGATGATGCCAACCATCAGGCGAAGCAGGAGCAGGCCGAGGTCGGTGAAGCGGGCTAGTTGTGGGAACATCGTGAGGACCTCCATGGGTTCAGATGCCACCTTCGTCCAGATCATTGCAAGGTGATTAGGCCATAGGCGCGGAGGCGAATCTATTGGACGATGGTGTTAGTCGATACCTAGGTGTCGATCGTTCGGTGCAGGTCAGTGCATGGCCGGGGCGCCGTCGGACCAGTGGTCGACTACCAGCATGAAGACGGTCATGCGATCCTGCGGGACGTAGCCGGCCAGGGCTGGAACGCTGGGGAGGTTGGCTTCCCAGGTCTTCGCTGCGTCGCCAGGAACGTACCACATCATGTGGGGGTGCCAGTGCTTGTCGTTGTCGCTGAGGTATTGCTGCTTCGACATCATGTAGCACATCGCGTTGGGTTCGAGGGCGGGGAGTTCTTGGTGGTCGAATGCCGCGGTGAGTGCCTGGGCGATCTGTGTGTTTGATTTTCCTGCGAGGACGAGTTTGGTCTTCATCAGGACGATGGGGAGATAGGTTTTTGCGGCGGGCGCGTTGAGGCAGTGGGGGGCTCGGACTTTGGGATTCCAGAACTCGGGATCGTCGGTGGACTTGGCCCAGGAACGTTCGACCAGACAGACGAAGCCATTGTTGCCGTGGACCGCGGTGGTGTAACCGTCGTGGGTGAGGACGAGAATCTCGGCTGCGCTGGAGATGGATGCGGGAGCGGCGCTGCGGGCGAGGTCGATCTCGGAGGCTTGCGCTGGGATGAGGTATTGGTCGAGAGGGGCCGCGGCTGGATAGGGAGACTGCGCCTGTGCGTGCTGAGCTGCCTGGGGTAGGGCGATGCCTACGAGGCATGCGAAGGCGATCAGGTGCTTGGGCATGGGATCCTCCGGTACACGAATTCTCCGCTTCCGAGCTACGCAGCGGGCGCGGAATTGCCAGACAGATAGGGTGCGGATAGTAGAGCACAGATGGATCGTCGGAGGAGGGCGGGGTGCTGGGTTAGCGTCGGGCGGCGACGAATTGGGGGCTGGTGGAGCAGCGGCGCGCGGCCGAGGAGACGATGCAGGTCCCTCCATGACGCGTGTGCGGAAGGCGTGGCGTAAGGAAGCCGCAAGGGGCTTTGATGTCGGCGAATATTTCGTCGATTCAATTGTTTTGCGATGAGGAGGCAGGAGTCTTAGAAGGGGTATTATGCGTCTCATTAGGTGAACGCAATACAACCCTCTTGAGGCGTCTATGTGGATCGTACGGCTAGCTCTTCGCCGCCCTTACACCTTCGTTGTCCTGTCGCTGCTGATCGCATTGCTGGGCATCGGGTCGGCGATTGAAACGCCTAAAGATATTTTCCCGAACATTAATATTCCGGTCATCACGATTGTCTGGACGTATACGGGGCTGACACCGACGGAGATGCAAGGGCGCATCGTGACGGTGTGCGAGCGCGCGCTGACGACGACGGTCAACGACATGGAGCACACTGAGAGCGAGAGCTACCAGGGCGTCTCGGTGATCAAGGTTTATTTTCAGCCGCAGGTGCAGGTATCGCAGGCGCTGGCGCAGGTGACGTCGATTGTGCAGACGATCTTGCGAGTGCTGCCACCGGGATCGTTTCCGCCGTTCGTGATCAAGTATGACGCGTCGTCGGTGCCGGTGGTGGAGCTGGCGCTGAGCGGGGAGGGGCTGAGCGAGTCCGATCTGTATGACGATGGGCTGCAGTTCATCCGGCCGCGGCTGGCGAACGTGAAGGGGGCGAGCGTTCCGCTGCCGTGGGGCGGCAAGGTGAAGCAGGTGATGGTGGATACGGACCCGAACCTGATGTACGCGCGACATCTATCGGCAAGCGACGTATCGACGGCGGTCTCGCAGCAGAATTTGATTTTGCCGGCGGGCACGGAGCGGATGGGCGACCGGGAGTACGTCATGAAGACGAACTCGAGCCCGGACGATCTGTCGGCGCTGAACGATCTGCCGATTCGCGCGGCTAACGGCGCGGTGGTGTACATGAAGGACGTGGCGCAGGTCCACATGGGCTACGCCGAGCAGACGAATATTGTGCGCGAGAACGGGAAGCGGTCGGCGCTGCTGATGGTGCTGAAGAACGGCGATACGTCGACGCTGGATATTGTGGCGCATACCAAGGAGATGATTCCGCAGCTGAGGGCGGGGTTGGGGAACCTGACGATTACTCCGCTGTTCGACCAGTCGATATTTGTGCGGTCGTCGATCAACGAGGTGGTGCGCGAGGCGTGCATTGCGGCGGCGCTGACGGGGCTGATGATCCTGCTGTTCCTGGGGTCGTGGCGATCGACGCTGATTGTGTGTATCTCGATTCCACTGTCGATTGCGACGTCGCTGATTATTTTGAGCGCGCTGGGCGAGACGATTAATGTGATGACGCTGGGCGGGCTGGCGCTGGCGGTGGGAATTCTCGTTGACGACGCGACGGTGGAGATTGAGAACACGCATCGCAACATGGCGGAGAAGCGGCCGCTGACGCAGGCGATTCTGCATTCGGCGCAGCAGGTGGCGGCTCCGGCGTTTGTGTCGACGCTGTCGATCTGCATCGTGTTTGTTCCGGTGGTGCTGCTGACGGGTGCGGCGAAGTTCCTGTTTACTCCGCTCGCCGAGGCGGTGGCGTTCGCGATGATGGCGAGCTACTTCCTGTCGCGCACGCTGGTGCCGACGATGATGCATTTCCTGCTGGGCAAGGAGATTGCGCTGTACCAGGATCCGGGCGAGAGCGAGCGCGAGGAGCGGCGCAGCATTATCTGGCGGATTCATGCGAAGTTCGATCGCCAGTTCGAGAAGATGCAGCACCACTACAAGACGCTGCTGGACTGGTGCCTGGAGCATGCGGCGATCACGCTGGCGCTGTTTGTGCTGCTGCTGATCGTGAGCCTGCCGATGACGTTTTTTATCGGGAGGGACTTCTTCCCGTATGTGGATTCGGGGCAGATGAAGCTGCATGTGAATCCACCTCCGGGGTTGAGGCTGGAGGATTCGGAGCAGTATTTTGCGGCGATCGAGAAGGAGATTCGGACGCAGATTCCGGCGGATCGGATTGAGCTGATTCTGGATAATATCGGGCTGCCGAACAGCGGAATTAATCTGGCGTTCTCGGGGACGTCGACGATCTCGAACTCGGACGGAGATATTCAGATTGCGTTGAAGCCGGGCAGGAAAGATACGCAGATGTATACGCGCATTCTGCGCGACGATCTGCACAAGAAGTTTCCGGACGCGACGTTCTTCTTTACACCGGCGAACATGACGAACCAGATTCTGGACTTTGGTTTGCCGGCGCCGATCGATCTGCAGGTGGTGGGACACGACCCGGGGAACTATGAGCTGGCGGTGAAGCTGGAGAAGCAGATCGCGGCGATTCCGGGAGCGGTGGATGTGCATTTGCATCAGCAGGTGGATTATCCGACGATGCAGATTAATTCTGACCGAACGAAGGCTCGGCAGATTGGGCTGACGCAGGCGGACGTGGCGAACTCGACGCTGGTATCGCTGTCGGGCAACGGGCAGACGGCTCCGAACTTCTGGTTGAATCCGAAGACGCAGGTGAACTACCAGATTGTGACGCAGACGCCGATTTACCGGATCAACAGTCTGCAGGCGCTGGCGCGGACGCCGATTACATCGCCGAACGGTAACGCGACGCAGCTGCTGGGGAACGTTGCGGACTTCCGTCGCGATCTCTCGCCGATCATCGCGGACCACTACAACATTCAGCCGGTGTTCGACGTGTATGCGGATGTCGATCAGCGGGATCTGGGCGGGGTGGCCAGCGAGATCCAGAAGATCATGGACCAGACGCGGAAGGGCTTGCCGAAGACGACGACCTTGACGCTGCGCGGCGAGGTGCAGACGATGAACGACTCGTTCCTGCGGCTGGGGATCGGCATTATCTTTGCGATCATGCTGGTGTACCTGCTGATGGCGGTGAACTTCCAATCGTGGCTTGATCCGCTGATTATTCTGATGGCGATTCCGTGCGCGTTCTGCGGGATTCTGTGGATGCTGTTTTTGACGCAGACGACGTTCAGTGTGCCGTCGCTGATGGGCGCGATTATGACGATTGGCGTGGCGACGGCGAACTCGATTCTGCTGGTGGTGTTTGCGAACGATGAGCGGCTGGCAGGGAAAGATCAGCGTGAGGCGGCGCTGAATGCCGGGCACACGCGGCTGCGGCCGGTGCTGATGACGGCGTTGGCGATGATTATCGGCATGCTGCCGATGGCGCTGGCGTTCGGCGAAGGCGGAGAGCAGAATGCTCCGTTGGGTCGAGCGGTGATTGGCGGGCTGTTGTTTGCGACGATGGGCACGCTGTTCCTGGTGCCGACGATTTATTCGCTGCTGAAGAAGCATCCACCGATTGATTACTCGAAAGAGATTGATGAAGAGGCGGGCCCGGCGTTGAGTGGGCACGGCCAGCAACCACCGAATCCCTCCCATGGAAGTCAGGAGCAACCAGCGTAATGGCCGACGACAGGCACGATCCGATTGACCCGAAGCACGAGCTACCCTGGCCGGAGGAGAACGATCCGGCGAAGGTAGGGGAACAGTTTGCCGATCCGAACTCCGGGGACGACCGGCGAATGGGCAAGCGATTTGAGGAGACGAACGCCAGCCGCGCGGATCGTCCGCACGAGCCGCTCAAGGAGAGGATCCATTGGCCTGAGAATCGGAGGCCGCTGTATTGGTTTCTGATTGCGTTTGCGATCCTGCTGGTGATCGTGGTGCTGGCGGGCGGATTGCCGCGGCACTTCCGCGACAAGGATATTGAGAAGCGGTCCGAGGCGGAGAAGAGCGCGAAGCCTGTGGTGGAGGCGGTGAAGGTGGTGCCTCCCAAGGATCAGGCTGGGCTGGCGGTGCCGGGAACGACGATTCCGTTGACCGAGGCGTATGTGTATGCTCGGGCCAATGGGTATCTGCAGAAGCGGTATGTGGATATTGGCGATCATGTGAAGAAGGGGCAGCTGCTGGCGACGATCGATGCTCCGGATCTGGATGCGCAGGTGTCGCAGGCGAAGCAGCAGGTGGACCAGGCGTTGCGGCAGCTGGATCAGCAGAGAGCGCAACTGGCGCTGGCGACGGTGACGGTGCAGCGTTATCGGGTGCTGGTGGCGAAGGGTGTGTTTTCGCGGCAGGATGGCGATACGCAGGAGGCGAACTACGCGTCGTCGGTCGCGAATGTGCAGGCTGCGCAACGCAACGTGGATGCGTATACGGCGAACCTGCAACACGAGCTGGCGCTGCAGAGTTATGAGCAGGTGCGGGCTCCGTTTGCGGGCGTGATTACGGAGCGCGATGTGGATGTAGGCGCGCTGATTGCGGCGTCGGGATCGACGTCGGGTGCGGGGGCGGCGGCACCGCAGGGGCAGAACTCGAGTGCGGGCGGAACGACGCAGGCGGGTCAGGTGAATAATTCCGGAAGCTCGGGAAGCGTTGCGTCGACGGCGACTTCGGCGCAGTCGCCGGGGCAGGGCGGACCTCTGTTTGGTCTGGCGCAGATACAACGGCTGAGGATTTTGGTGTCGGTGCCGGAAGGGTATGCTCCGGCGATCCATGTGGGGCTGAAGGCTCCGCTGGAGGTGCAGGAGTACCAGGGGGCTCCGTTGTATGCAGAGGTGACGCGGACGGCGGATGAGATCGATCCGAATACGCGCACGATGCTGACGGAGCTGCAGATCGATAACACGGCGGGGAAGCTGATCTCGGGTATGTACGTGGTGGTGACGTTCCCTCCGGCGAGAGGGGTGCAAGCTCCGATCGTGATTACCGGGGACGCGATTGCGCTGCGGCATAACACGTCGATGGTAGCGACCGTGGTGGATGGAAAGATCCACTTTGTGCCGGTCACGATTGGCCGCGACTATGGCAGCGAGACGGAGATCGTGACGGGGCTGAAGGCCGGCGACGTGATTGTCACGGACGTGACCGATGATGTGGTCGAGGGAGCGGCGGTGCAGTTGCACATGGCGAAGGATGCTGCGCAAGAGGCGGCTGCTCCGAAACAGAGTGTGCCGCTGGGTGGAAGCACGCAGTATGGCAATGCGAATATTACGGACCAGAATCTGCAGGGGCAGCAGGGACAGCAGAATGACGGCGGTAAGGGCAAGCAGCAGGGCTCGGGCAAGCAGAAGAGCAGTGAGAGTAAACAATGAGGCGGGCGAGGCGGAGTCGGATACAGGGGGCGGCGGCGATGGTACTGGCGGCGGCGTCGGTGGGAGCGGTGTCGGTGGCGCGGGGGCAGTCGCCATCGCCGGCGTTGCCAGCGCAGAATCTTCCGGCGCTGAGCCCTGCGCCGACGCAGCGGTCGGTGCCGTCGGAGACGAAGCAGCCGCAGATGTCGCCGCTGGATGGGCATGTGGCTCCTCCGGATGCTCCGCAGCCACAGCTGCAGCATGCGGCGGATACGAATGTGGAGCCGCAGCGCGAGGGTGTGACGGGATTGCGGCCGGATTTTCTGGGGTTCCTGGGACCGTATCGCCGGCCTACCGTGCCGCCGCTGTTTGATGGAAACGCGGCGCGGATGGATGGGCTGATTCGCAATGGGAAGCTGTATCTCACACTGCAGGACGCGATTGCGCTGGCGCTGGAAAATAATCTGGATGTAGAGGCAGAGCGGTACAACATCACGCTGGCGCGCACGGATGTGGTGCGGGCGCAGGGGGGTGGGAGCACGCGCGGGATCGACTACACGGCGCAGCTGCCGCAGAACGGTGTGGGTGGGCCGGGATCGCCGCTGCTGAATGCGACGACGGCGAACAGCAATCCAACGACGCCGACGGTGACGGATCTGACGGCGCTGAACTCGACGGTGCAGACGCAGCAGTCGCTGTCGGAGCTGGGGACGGGGTTTACGTATTCTGCGGGGCCGAGCGTGCCGCTGTTCGATCCGCAGTTGATTGGAGATGCGGGATATCTGCGGCGGTCGGACACGAGGGCACTGGGGGAGGCGGCGACGACTGAGACCGGAGCCGGCACAGGAGCGACTTCCGGGACGACGACGAGCTCGGGGCCGTACGATTTTGTGGCTGCGAATGTGTCGTATCTGCAGGGGTTTTCGACGGGGCTGGAGCTGGAGGCCATCGTGAACAATGCGGCGTCGGTGGAGTATGGGTCGAGGTCGCAGCTGGATCCGTTCTCGACGCCGAGCACGTCGGTGACGCTGACGCAGCCGCTGCTGCGGGGATTTGGGAGGGGAGTGAATCTGCGCTACCTGCGGATTGCTCGGACGGATCAGAGGATCTCGCGACTGCTGTTTGAGCAGCAGGTGATGGATACGATCTATGGGACGTCGCGGCTTTATTTTGATTTGGTGTCGCTGGGTGAGGATGTGCAGGTGAAGGCGGAGTCGCTGCGCGCGGCGACCAAGCAGCGCCAGGATTATGAAAATCAGGAGCAGATGGGGACGCTGGCGCCGATCAATCTGACGCAGGCGAAGGCGCTGGAGAGCTCGAGCCGGTTTGCGCTGATCCAGTCGCAGGGGCTGTATAAGCAGCAGGAGATTATTCTGCGCAATGAATTGTTGCGGACGGCGTCTCCGGTGTTTACCGCGCAGTTCGACGAGATTGTGCCGACGGATACGATTGTGGTTCCCGGGCAGCTGGAGGCGTTGGATGTGCCCACGTTAGTTGCGCAAGGGCTGTCGCGGCGGCCGGACCTGGCGCAGGCGCAACTGCAGGTGGAGACGGGCAAGATCAGCGCGGAGGCGAGTCGCAACAATGCTCGGCCGCAGTTGAATGTGTATGCAAACGCGGAGACGCGGGGCGCGAGCGAGCAGCCGTATGAGACGCTGGGCACGCCGGGCACTGGGATCGCGACGCCACCGACGGACCTGGCGCTGGGGGGCCTCGAGGTGTCGAGGATCTTTCAGGCGGGCGTGCAGTTGACGCTGCCGCTGCGTAACCGGGTGGCGGAGGCGGATGCTGCTCGGGATGCGGTGCAGCTGCGCCAGGTGCAGGCGCGGACGGAGAAGGTAGCGCAACAGGTTCGCGAGGATGTGGAGACGGCGGTGGTGGCGCTGCAGACGGCGCAGGCTGCATACGAGTCGGCGACACAGAGCCGGGAGTACCAGTCGGAGCTGCTGGATGCGGAGAGAGATAAGTTGTCGGTGGGGCAGTCGACGGATCTGGCGGTGCTGCAGAATGAGGCGTTTCTGGCGCAGGCGAAGTCAACCGAGATTGCGGCACGATCGAATTGGATGAAGGCGCGGATCAGTTTGGATTATGCGCTCGGGGATCTGCTGGAGAAGAATCATGTCGAGCTGGATGACGCGATTCGGGGGACGCTGCCGTAGGGGGGAGAACGGGCAAGGGCAAGGGCGAAATACAGGGGTCTCTCCACTGCGCATCACAACGACAGGGGCGTGATGCTTCGGTCGAGATGACGGGTGTGGTGGTGGGGAGTTTGGGTGGGGCGCCCGGCGAACTGCAGGTCTCTCCGCTACGCCAAACGATGGGACCGTTTGGCTTCGGTCGAGATGACAGACGGTGAGCGGGCGGGTGAGGGGTGGTGATTGGACGGGGGCTAGGCTCCGGTGTCCTGGTGGTACTTTACGCAGTCGTCGATGTGGTGGGTGGCGCGGTCTTTCATCTTGGGGTCGGCGTGGACCTGGGCGGCGCCCTGGCGGTAGAACTCGAGCCAGGTCATGCAGCCGTGGATGTCTTCGAGGTGGCCGTCCTTGGGGTTGGGGTCGAGGGGGAGGAGCTTGTTGAGGTCCTGAAGGGCGGGGTCGTAGTCGGCGGCGGGGGCGTCGCGCAGGCCGGCGAGGTGGTCGAAGGCGGCCCAGGCGGGGGTGTCCATGCGCGGCTTGGTGATGATGACGGGCGCGGGGGTGTTGGAGAGGGCGTTGCGATCGTCGTGGCGATGGCGAACCATGTTGAAGAGGAAGAGGCCGAGGACGATGGCGAGCAGGATGTAGTGGCGGGGACGGAGGCTCATGCGGGGCTAGGGCTGCTGCCCGGAGGTGCGGATCTTGAATCCGGAAGGGCTTGGTCTGCCAGCTTGCTTGGCGTCTTCCTGCTCTTTGAAGCGACGTTCGAGCTCCTGGGTGAGTTTCTTGTCCTCGGGCCTGGAGCTGCTACCGGTCGATCGAACTGTAATGGCCATCACGAATCCTCCTCGTCCACTTCACTGCCCAGCGCTGTATTCGCTTGCTGCACCACGCGGACCAGCGAACTCCATCTCCAGTCTACTCCGTTTGAGAGGACGCGAAGACTGAGTCTGACCCATACGATGTTGTCGAAGGGAGGTGCGATGCTCCAGAATTTGGTGTCGTTGATGGACTCGCCGGGTTCCATGCCGTCCTCGTCGGTGAAGACGCGGAAGAGTTCGACGATGTGTTCGGAGAGGTCGTCGAGGATGACGGAGATTTCGATGAAGGAGCCGGCTTTTTGGACGACGTGGCGGGAGGCACCGATATTTTTTGCGATGACCAGGACGTCGCCGTAGAGATCATTCTTGATGAAGACGGTGCTGACGATTTCGAGCTGGAGTTTTTGCTGGTAGGTGCGGCTTTTGCGGAAGTTCCAGAGGGCCCAGAGGCCGCCGATGAAGACGGCGGCGAGTTTAATGATTTCGTCGAGGACCCCGAGCCAGAAGGTTGCTACGGGATGGATGGGGGCATCGAGCATCGCTGTCTCTAGTGGGTGCGGTCGACTAGATATTGGGCCAGGGATTTGAGGGGGGTGGCGGCTTCGCCGAAGGGGGCTAGGGCGGCGAAGGCGTCGGCGATGAGGGAGGCGGCGTCTTTTTTGGATTGCTCGATGCCGTAGACGGCGG
>Ga0302314_10019204_pt1 | contig 11368 bp, 10 predicted proteins | sample III_Palsa_N2_3_FD_200533 | JGI IMG/M metagenome (GOLD analysis project Ga0302314, IMG submission 200533) | Peat permafrost microbial communities from Stordalen Mire near Abisko, Sweden - III_Palsa_N2_3 | ecosystem: Environmental > Terrestrial > Soil > Palsa > Peat permafrost | place: Sweden... | reverse complement strand
GCTCCTGCGCCCGCGCCACCGCGCCGCGCATGCCCTTTTCCGCCGGCGTCAGCTCCAGCCGCGCGCCCAGCAGGGCCAGCATCTTGCGCCGCTCCACCGACATGCTCTCGGGCATGACCAGGATCAGGGGATAGCCTTTGTTGGCCGCCACGAAGGCCAGGGCGATGCCGGTGTTGCCGCTGGTAGGTTCAATGATCACCGAGCCGGGCTTGAGGATGCCCTGGACTTCCAGGGACTCGATCATCGAGGCGCCGATGCGGTCCTTGACGCTGCCCAGGGGGTTGAAGAACTCCAGCTTGGCCAGCACCACGCCCTTGGGCTTCAGCTCGGCGGTCAGCCGGGGCAGGCGCACCAGCGGGGTGTCGCCCAGGGTGTCGATGATGGAATCATAGATTCGGCCGCGTCCCTTTCGCTTGTAGCGCGCCGCGTCATAAACGGCTTTGGGGGCGGTCTTGGTGGTGTCGGTCACGGGCGGCCTTTCTGCGAGGGCATTTCCTACCAATTTAGTCGAGCTTGGCGCCAGAGTCCGAACAGAAAAGGCGCCAGCCTATTCAGCGGCGATAATGGCGGGCCCAGCCAGCAGCGGTTCGATCAGCTGTTCGGCCAGGAACCGCACCACCGGCGCGGCGACGCCATCGCCGACCAGATGAAACGCCTCCGTCTCGCCCTTTGGCAAGCGGTAGGAATCGTCCAGGCCCATCAGGCGCGCGCCTTCGCGGGCGGTGAGGCGCCGGCTGCGGAGGGTCTTGCCCTCGGCGATCAGCAGAAACTGGCGCGAAGAGCCGCCGGCAGGTGTGCGCAGGCAGCCGGCCAGACCGTCCAGCCGCAGCTCCGCCCGCTGCACCTTGACCCCGTGCTCGACGCGGATGCGGCGATAGACGGCGGCGACGACGCGATCGCCGCTGAGGCGCGCGGCGTCCAGGCGCTGGCGGTGCAGGGGGCTGAGTTGTTGCAGCAGAAGCTTGGTCTGCGCGCGCGTGCGCCAGGTCACCGCGCGGTCGGGTTCCAGCAGGTCGGTCAGCCGACGGTTGTATGCGGCTGGTTCGGCCAGGCGCCACCAGCGCCAGCGCGCCTTCAGTTCGGCGGGCAGCGCCTCATGCGCCGCCTGGACCGCGCGGCCGTGGAAGGCGCCGGGCCCGGCAGTCGCCATGCCCGCGCCGTCTCGGACCGCGATGACGAACACCCGGGGCCGCGATTGCGGCACGAACCGAACCGCGTCGACCTCCACCGCGCCGAACGCATAGCCGGCCGCGCCGAACGCCTTGCACACGGCGGCGAAATCCGCGCCGCCGTGGGAGGTCAAAAGCCCGGCGACATTTTCCAGCACGATCACGCGTGGCGCGCGGCCCTCGGCGGCGAGGCCCTCCATCAGCTTCCAGAAACCCCAAAAGGCAGATGACCGCCCGCCGGTCAGGCCAGCGCGGGCGCCGGCGAGGCTGAGGTCCTGACAGGGCGACGAGGCCCAGGCCAGATCGGCGTGGCCGGGCAGGTCGTTGGGGCTCAGGTCCCAGACGTCGCCCTCGCGCAGGTCGTCATCGCCCCAGTTGGCGCGATAGCTGCGCGCCTTGGCGGCGTCGAAGTCGTTGGCGAACAAGCATGTCCAGCCGGCGCCGAGGCCGGCTCTCGCCATGCCTCCGCCCGCGAAGAATTCGTAGAAGGTGTGGGGGGCCGCGCGACTCATGTGGAGGGGAGTCTAGGGGAATTCCGCGACTCGTTCAGTCAGCCTTTTCGTCGGCGACCACGACGAGTTGCTGAAGCGTCGCCGCCACAATCTTCTCGTTGCGAAATGAGATATCCACCTCCACCGAATAGCCAACCGAGACGGCCACGCAATCGTCGGCGTTCGGTGCAGGCTTGGTGCAACGCTCTACATCATCAATAGAATCGCGCCCCACGCTATCGATCAACAATTGGCAATTTGCCTCAGGCAAGCCTGGGCAGGTCACCGGGAAATCGCGCCCAGAAACGCGACGTTCGTCTGCTAGTTTGTTCAAGAAAAACACGCCCTGGTCGGCGAGAAAGTCGCCACCCGCACCAAAAAAACCACCGTCGCTGAGTTTGAGTTTCGCGCACACGGCCCCTGCGGCGAGTTGGGCCGGGGCGGACATTGCAGCGGGCTCCGGTGATCTCGGCGACACCACAAACTTATAGAGCGTGGCGCCAGATTGGACACCGGACACCCTGGATTCCGTCTTGGCGCCGTTTAACGGGCCTGCCGGCATAAATCGGACGACGAGCTGATCGACGGCGCAGAGCCCTGGCACGTGGGTCGGATAGCTCCGCGTTGAGAACCAAAGCTCGTCCAATGGACGCTGGGGTCGCCGACTGCTGGAGGGATATGGTTGCAGCACGAGCGCCTCCCCAAGCTGGGTTAGAACGAGTTGCTTCACCTCATCGGGCGGCAGCTCACGGGCCTGCAGCTTGGTGATAGGCGGCGTCTGAGCCGGCTCGGAGGCGTGTGCAACGCCAGCCCACCCAAGCGATAGCAGAGCGCCGAACACAGCCGTGAACCGATTGCCCGCCATCTCTTCCCCCTGAGGTTTGCCAGCGGACTCCTCCCGCCCTTAAACCCTGGAGGCGGAGTCTGCTCCGGCGATCGACGCAGTCAAGGACCGGCCCCTGGGGCCGGCCGCGTCGCGGCGAGGCCCAAGGCCTCGTCCTTGAGTGCGCCGAACGCCGGAGCTTCAATCTCGCCAGGTTCTTAAGGACGCGAGCGCGCCACGCGCCGATCCCGAGCCCTGGGAAAGGCAGGCGTTAGTTCTGCGCCAGCTCCATGTGACTGATGGTGTGCGTCTTGGCGCCGAACAAGGCCGGGGCCGGAAGCAGCAAGCCGACGCCGACCGCGACAATCGCGCTCAAGGTCCAGATCGCTTTGATGAGCATCTCGTCTTCGAACCGGGTGAATCTACGCCCGGCTTCTCCCTGTGTGGCCAATATACGCTTGGCCTCGCGCGCCGGATGATCCCGGCTTGCCTTTATATTGGCGCCCTAAGGTTACAATTCAATGCCGAGCTTCGGGGCGTTCGCGGAGGGTGACGAGGAAGCGCAGACGGCGCCAGCGCCTAATCGCGCTTATCGCCTCATCCTCGTGGCCACACCTCCACCCCACCCTCCTCCATCGAGGAGGAGGGCTTTGAACGCTTGACGCCCCCGTGGTCAGGCGCGCTCAATAAGCCCAACAAGAAAACACATGGGAGGAACGGCCATGGACCGGGCCTATGATCTGGTGATCCGCGGCGGACGCGTGATCGACGGGACGGGCGGCGAGGGCTTCGAGGCCGACGTCGCGGTCAAGGATGGCGTCGTCGCCAAGGTCGGCGCGGTGTCCGGCCAGGGCGCCCAGGAGATCGACGCGCGCGGCCATCTGGTCACGCCCGGCTTCGTTGACGTTCACACCCACTATGACGGCCAGGCCACCTGGGACGAGCGGATGCAGCCCTCGTCCTGGCATGGGGTGACATCGGTGGTCATGGGCAATTGCGGCGTGGGTTTCGCGCCTTGCGAGCCGGATGAGCGCGACCGGCTGATCCTGCTGATGGAAGGCGTCGAGGACATTCCCTTCCCGGTGCTGACCGAGGGGTTGCCTTGGAACTGGCGCTCCTATCCCGACTATATGGACTCCCTGGCCCGGCGACGGTTCGACGTCGACATTGGCGCCCAGCTGCCGCATGCGGCGGTGCGGGTGCATGTGATGGGCGACCGCGGCGCCAATCGCGAGCCGGCGACGCCCGCCGACATCGCCGCCATGGCCAGCATCGCCAAGCGGGCGATGGAGGTGGGCGCCCTGGGCTTTTCCACCTCCCGCACCCTCAACCATCGCACCAAGGCCGGAGAGCCGACGCCGACCCTGACCGCGGCTGAGGACGAGCTGACCGGCATCGCCATGGGGCTGAAGGCGGCGGGCAAGGGAACGCTGCAGGTGGTGTCGGACTTCGTCGACCCTCTGGCCGAGTTCGCCATGCTGCGGCGGATCGTCGAGGCCTCGGGCCGGCCGCTGGCGTTTTCGTTGGTGCAAAGCCCGATCCAGCCGCAGTCGTACAAGCTGTTGCTGAACGCCCTGCATGAGGCGGTGCAGGCCGGCCTGCCGATGAAGGCGCAGGCGGCGGTGCGGCCCGTGGGCGTGCTGCTGGGCCTGGAGCTGACCAACCATCCCTTCCAGTCCTATCCGGCCTTCGCCGAGATCGCGAAGGCTTCGCTGGCCGACCGCGTGGCGCGCCTGCGCGATCCGGATTTCCGTAGCCGACTGTTCGCGGAGGCGCCAACCGGCGAGCGCGCCCGGATGAGCGCCTGGGAGCGGATGCACCCGATGGGCGCCGAGCCTGACTATGAACCCACGGCCGACACCACGGTCGCCGCCATAGCCGCGTCGCGTGGGGTCTCGCCGCAGGAGATCGCGCTGGATCACCTGCTGACCAACGGCGGACGCGGCATGCTCTACATCCCGCTGCTCAACTATGCCGAGGGCTCGCTCGACCCGGCCTACGCCATGCTGACCCACCCCGACACGGTGCCGGGCCTTAGCGATGGCGGCGCGCATGTCGGCACCATCTGCGACGGCAGCTTCCCGACGACGCTGCTCACCCACTGGACCCGCGACCGCACGCGCGGCCCGCGCCTGTCGATAGAGCAGGTGATCAAGATGCAGGCCCGCGACACCGCTGAATCCGTCGGCCTGTTCGATCGCGGCCTGATCGTCCCCGGCCTGCGCGCCGACCTGAATGTGATCGATTACGATGGGCTGAAGCTGATGGCGCCGGAAGTCGCCTACGACCTGCCCGCTGGCGGCAAGCGGCTGATCCAGCGCGCCAAGGGCTATGTGGCGACCATCGTCGCTGGCCAGGTCACCTATCGCGACGGCGAACCCACGGGATCTTTGCCGGGCCGATTGCTGCGCGGCGCTCGCGCGGCGCCTCAAGCCATGGCGGCGGAATAGGGAGAACCACCATGACCCCTCAGGTGATGGAAGAGGCCTGCGAATGGCGGGCTGAGGATGTGACCGACCCGGAAGCCTGGACCGAGTATCTGGATCGGGCAGAAATCGCCGAGATCGACGCGGCCATCGCCCATGCCCGGACCGTCTCCGCCAATTTTCTCGACATCGGCAAGGCGGACTTCCCGCTGCCCACCCTCGGTAAGCGGCTCAAGGCCGTCGAGAAGACCCTGATCGACGGGCGCGGCTTCGTGCGCCTGCGCGGCCTGCCGCGCGACCGCTACGACAACGACGAGATGTGCCTGGCCTACTGGGGCGTCGGCGCCCACCTGGGCCGGCCCTGGCCGCAGAACCACTATGGCCATCTGCTGGGCGACGTCACCGACCAGGGCAAGACGCCCGGCGACCCGACGGCGCGCGGCAATGAGCTTGGCCAGATCGGCCTGGACTTCCACTGCGACGGCTCCGACCTCGTCGGCCTGATGTGCTTGCGCAACGGCGTGTCTGGCGGCCTGTCGGCGGTGTGCAATTCCGTGGCCCTGCACAACGACCTGGTGCGCGAACGCCCCGATCTGGCGGCGGAGCTCTACAAGCCCCAGCCGTATGACATGCGCGGCGAGCAGGCGCCGGGTAAGCGTGGCTGGTATGAGATTCCGGTGTTCACCGCTCACGGAGGGCGGCTCTTCATTCGGCTGATCCGCGCCTACATCCTGGCCTCGCAACGCCATGCCGATGCGCCGCGCCTGACCGATGCGGCGCTGACCGCCCTCACCTGGATGCAGGATAAGGCCGAGTCCGGCGCCTATAGCGTGGTGATGGATTTTGAGCCCGGGGACATGCAGTTCATCAACAACTACCATGTCCTGCATGGCCGATCGTCCTACGTGGACGACCGCGCGGCGGGGAAGGTGCGCCACCTGAAGCGGCTATGGCTGGAGACCGAGGCCCTGACCGATCGGCCGGCCTATTTCCGCAACAATATCTCCAGCCATTGGGCCGACAAAAAGGTCATCAGCCGCCTGGATGCGACGCCGGCGGAGTAGATCCCACAGCGCTCCAAAACCCCCGAAAAGCCTGCGGCGTCATTTCCTTCGACTTGACCGCCCGATCCGGACGATACTTTCACCTGATTCGGACGGGCGGGATTATGCGCAGAGTCACCGGGGCGCTGCTGGCCGGCGCCTATCTTTGCTTGGCCTTGACGGCGGCGCTCTTCCTTTGGCGGGGCGGCGGCGGATGGGGCGCGGGACTCGCCGGCCTGGTCGGCGTGCTGGGGCTTCTGTTCGCCTTGCATGGCCTGATCGCCCGCAACCTGGCCAATGGCCAGATGCAGTCCGAACTGGCCAATCTGCGCGAGGCCCATCTGATCCTGGCCGACCAGCTGTCCGACATGCACGAACGCATCGGCGGCCTGGTCCAGACCGTCACCACCGACGCCCTGCAACGCTCCGAGGAGCTGACCACCGAGGTACGGGTGCTCGAGGGACTGGTCGAGCGGATGAGCGAGTCCCTGCAGGAACGGCTCGCCCAGCGGCCTTCGCCCACGATCGGCCATCCCAACAGCCACGGCCAGCACGGAGCGCTGCTCGAAACCGTTCGCGAAGCCTTGGCCGAGAACCGCGTCGACCTCTACCTGCAGCCGGTGGTCAGCCTGCCGCAGCGGCGCACGGTCTTCTACGAAAGCTTCTCGCGCCTGCGCGACGGCTCCGGCCGGGTGATGATGCCCGCCGAATATCTCAGCGTCGCCGAGCCGGAAGGACTGATGTCGGCGATCGACAACCTGCTGCTGTTCCGCTGCGTCCAGATCGTCCGGCGGCTGGCGAAGAACGACCGCAAGGTCGGCATCTTCTGCAATGTCGCCATGGGCTCCCTGGCAGACGAGGTCTTCTTCCCGCAGTTCCTGGAGTTCCTGGCCGAAAACAAGGACATGGCCAACGGCCTGATCTTCGAGCTGGGCCAGGCGGCGTTCGAACAGCGCGGCGCCATCGAGGCCCGAAACATGGCCAAGCTGGCCGACCTCGGCTTCCGCTTCTCGCTGGACAAGGTCGCGGACCTGGACCTGGACTTCCAGGACCTTTCCCGCGCCGACGTGAAGTTCGTGCGGGTCGGCGCCGAGATGATGATCAACCAGCTGCTCGAGGTCGACGGTCAGCTCGCCCTGCGCTCGATGAAGGATCTGGCGGCGGCCGACTACGCCGACCTGACCCGCCGCTATGGCATCGAAATGATCGCCGAAAAGGTGGAGTCCGAGCGGCAGGTGGTCGACATCCTCGAACTCAACATCCGTTACGGCCAGGGCAATCTGTTCGGCGAGCCCCGCGCCATCCGCGACGCGATCCTCGCCGAAGCGGATCCGCCTGCGGATTTCATGCGCACAAACCTGAGACGGCGGGCGGGCGGGCGATAAGGCTTGCCAACCGGGGCGCTGCTGATTCCCTTACGGTCTTGTTTCTCTTCTCTCGATTCCAGAAGGCAGGAGCCGCCCCTTGATACGACTGGTCAGTCTTGGAGTTGTTATAGCCCTTGCCGCCGCCTCGGCCGCCCAGGGCCAGACGTCCGCCCCGGCGTCTGCGGCCGCACCCCACGCCTACTCCACCTCAACCACTTCCATCGGCGAGCTGCTGGACAATCCGGCGACGAAGGCCGTGCTGACGAAGTGGATTCCGGAGATGGTGAATAATCCGGAGATCGACCGGGGCAGGCTCTATACCTTGGAAGACGTCGTGGCCTACGCGCCCGAACTCACGCCGGAAATGCTGGCCAAGATCGACGCCGACCTGGCGATGGTTCCGGTCAAATAGGCGACCAAGCCCGGGCCGCGGCCCCGGCGCGGCATCAGCGGTTGACCCATCCCTCATCCCCCGCTACCCGCCGCGCATGACCGCACCACACCTGATCTCCGGCTTGTCCGACATCGCCAGCCAGTACGATGTCCTGCTCTGCGATATCTGGGGGGTGATCCATAACGGGCGCGAGAGCTACCCGGACGCCTGCGCGGCGCTGGCGCGCTACAACGCGGAGGTCGGGCCGGTGATCCTGATCTCCAACTCGCCGCGACCCTCGGTCGCCGTCTACGAACAGCTCGACAGCCTGGGCGTGCCGCGCGCCAGCTGGCGGGCCTTTGTTTCGTCCGGCGACGCGACCCGCAAACTGCTGGCCGAGATGGCGCCAGGCCCGGCCTGGAAGATCGGACCGGACCGCGACTGGCCACTGTATGAGGGCCTGGGCGTCGAATTCGTCCCGCCGGAGGACGCCGTCTTCATCGCCTGCACCGGTCCCAACGACGACGAGGTGGAGACGCCGGAAGACTATCGCGAACGGCTGGCCGCCTGCGCGCCGCGCCAGCTGCCCATGATCTGCGCCAATCCGGACAAGGTGGTGCAGCGGGGCGACAAACTGATCTATTGCGGCGGCGCGCTGGCCGACCTCTACGCCAGCATGGGCGGGCCGGTGCGAATGGCTGGCAAGCCCTACGCCCCTATCTATGAGATGGCCCTGGCGGAGGCGCGAACTCTGCTGGGCCGGCCGGTGGATCGCCGCCGTGTGCTCTGCGTCGGCGACGGGATCGCCACCGATGTGCGCGGCGCCACCGACCAGAAGCTGGACTGCCTGTTCATCGCCAGAGGCATCCACGGCAACGCCGCCATTGGTGACCAGGGCTTTCTGGACGCGGGTCTGACGCAGGCCCTGCTGGCGCGCGAAGGCGGCGAGGCGCCGCTGGCCATGGCCGACCTGGCCTGGTGAGGAGCGGTATCCAACAGAATTCCTCATCCTGAGGTGCTCGGCGCGAAGCGGCGAGCCTCGAAGGACGCAACCAAGTGGCCGCTGCGTCCTTCGAGGCCCGCTACGCGGACGCCCGGGATGAGGCGCTGTGCCGCCTTACGCCCTGGTTCAAAAGGTTAGGGCTCGACCGCGCGCTTCGCTCGTCTAAAAGACATCCACCTTATCCTTGGCGCTTATCGCTGGAGGGCGGATTGGCCGGCTATTTTCTTGAAGACCTGAAGCTTGGCCAGAGCGCCGAGCATGCCCATGTGGTGACGGAGGCGGACATTGTCGCTTTCGCCGAGGTCTCGGGGGACTTCAATCCTGTGCATATGGACGAGGCTTTCGCCGCCACCACCCAGTTCAAGGGCCGTATCGCTCACGGCATGCTGTCCGCCGCCTGGCTGTCGGCCCTGATCGCCGGCGACTTGCCGGGGCCGGGAACCGTCTACATGTCCCAGTCGCTGCGCTTTCGCCGCCCCGTGCGGATCGGCGACGAAGTGGTCTCGCGGGTCGAGGTCACGGCCATCGACGCCGAGAAGGCCCGCGTGACCCTGGCCACCGTCTGCAGCGTCGAGGGCAAGCCGGTGCTGGATGGCGAGGCCCTGGTCATGGCCCCCCGGCGAGGCGTTTGAGTTGCGTCTGAAGGTCGTCCACGGCTGGCGTGATATCGAGCCCGAGCATCGCGGCGCGGCGGTGGCGCTCGGCGAGTTCGATGGCGTGCACAAGGGGCATCTGGGCGTCATTGTCGGCGCCTGCAAGGCAGCCAAGGATCTGGGTTCGCCGCTTGCGGTGATCAGCTTCGATCCCCATCCGCGCCGCTATTTCCAGCCGGATGCGGAACCGTTCCGCCTGATGACCGTCGATCAACAGGCGCGGGCGCTGGACGCCCTGGGCGTCGACATCTTCTACATCCTGCCCTTCGACGAGCCGATGGCCGTCATGTCCGACGAGACTTTCGCCCGCGAGGTGCTGGTGGGCGGGCCCGAGGGCGGATTGGGCGCGCGGCACGTGGCCGCCGGATTCGACATCACCTTCGGCAAGGACCGCACCGGTGATCCCGACGCCCTGCGCCGCTACGGCGAGGCGCTGGGATTCTCGGTGTCGATCACCGAGCGTCTGGGCGACACGGACGCGGCCAAATACTCCTCCAGCGCCGTGCGCCAGGCGCTGAAGGCCGGCAATCCCGAACGGGCGGCGGAAATCCTTGGCCGCCCCTTCGCCATCGAGGGCGCGGTGGTGGAGGGTCAGCACCTGGGCCGCGAACTGGGATATCCCACGGCCAATATCGGCGCCGGCGACTATGTTCGGCCCAAGCTTGGCGTCTATGCGACCCGAACGCGCCTGGCCGATGGGCGAGAAGTGCCCGGTGTGGCGAATTTCGGAGAAAATCCAACCACCGGTCTTGTCGAGGCCCGGCTTGAGGTCTTCCTGTTCGACTTCGACGAGGATCTCTATGGGCAGACGATCGAGACGGACCTGATCGCCTTCCTGCGTCCCGAGCTGAACTTCAGCGGGATTGAAACCATGGTGGATCAGATCAAACTGGACGTGGCGCAGGCTTGGGAAAGGCTGGCGCCGCCTTTCTGAAAAGGCCCAGGGACGAGGCGATGGTGCGGGGGCGCGATGATGTTGCGCAAGGGGCTTAAGTACGACGCGCAGGCCCGATCAGGCGGATCGCTGGCAGGGATATTCGACTCCAAGGCCCAGGTTTTTGACCGCCAGTGGGAGCAAACTTTCGGCCCGGGGCCTTCCGGCGACTATCCCCAGGCGACACCGGTGTTCGACGCGGGCCAGGGCGCCCTGGACGCCTATTCCACCGCTGTCATCGCCGCAGTGAACGCCGTAGGCCCTTCGGTGGTCCGCATCCACCCGATCAGCGAGGACGGCCGCCTGGGCGTCGGCTCCGGCGTGATCGTCTCCTCCGACGGCCTGATCCTCACCAACAGCCATGTGGCGCGGGGCGAGGCCTGCCTGGAGGTGGTGGTCTCCGACGGCCGGGTGCTGATGGCCTGTCCCGTGGGCGACGATCCCTATACCGACCTGGCGCTGCTGCGCATCGATAAGTCCGTCACCCTGCCGGCGGCCAAGCTGGGCGACTCCAAGGCGCTGCGGCGTGGCCAACTGGTGGTGGCGATCGGCAATCCTCTGGGCTTCGAGGCCACCGTCACCGCCGGGGTCGTCTCCGCCGTCGGCCGCTCCCTGCGCGGCGAGAACGGCCGGATGATCGAGGACCTGATCCAGACCGACGCGGCCCTGAACCCCGGCAACTCGGGTGGGCCGCTGGTCTCGACCCGCAACGAGGTGGTCGGCATCAACACCGCCGTCATCGCCGGCGCGCAGAACATCTGTTTCGCGGTCGCCAGCAACACCGCCTTGCTGGTGATGGCCGAGCTGCTGAAATATGGCCGCGTGCGGCGCGGCTTTGTCGGGGTCTCGGCCCAGCAGGTGGCGATCCCACGTCAGCTGGCCATGGCCGCCGGCCTGATCCAGGCCAGCGCCGCCATCATCGCCAGCCTTGAGCCGGGGGGGCCCGGCGCCCTCGCTGGCCTGCGCGAAGGCGACGTCATCGTCGGCGTCGGCGAGCGGCGCATCACCGGCGTCGACGACCTGCTCCGCGCCCTCGACCACGACAGCATCGGCCGCGCCCTGCCGTTCCATGTTCTGCGGGACGGC
>Ga0302314_10019202_pt1 | contig 11369 bp, 9 predicted proteins | sample III_Palsa_N2_3_FD_200533 | JGI IMG/M metagenome (GOLD analysis project Ga0302314, IMG submission 200533) | Peat permafrost microbial communities from Stordalen Mire near Abisko, Sweden - III_Palsa_N2_3 | ecosystem: Environmental > Terrestrial > Soil > Palsa > Peat permafrost | place: Sweden... | reverse complement strand
TCTACCAAAGCTCGGCGCCGAGCCGAAACAAGCCAACATCGTCGTCGTCACCTCCAATCCGAAAGGCAAGCAGAGCTTCACTGTATGGCTGGACCCAGATGGGGATAGCTGGCGCGTGCGCGGCTTTCACTACCAGCCCGTAACCACCACCGGCACAAGACCATGAAGAGGCGAGGCGGGCGTCCCATCGGAGGTAGGTAGGGCGCATTGCGTCTCCCTTGTACGGGAGAAGGACCCTAGACTTGAGACACTCCCCCTTATGCCCTGGAGGCGACTATGGGGGCGGGCGCATGCAGGGTCAGGCGTTGCACGTCACCGCCCGCACTTGGTGAACCAGCGCGTGGTTGCACCGTTAGCTGAGATGACGCCGTCGTTGACCAGGGCGCGTCCGTCGGTGGTGTCCTGATTGGCGAGGATGCGCTGCTTGCCGTCCTGTTTCTCGAGGGTGATGTGCTGGTGGTGGCCATTGCCGAGGAAGACGCCGTCCAGGACCACCTTGTCGCCGCCGACGAGCTCTGCCTGATCGAAGCGGTAGTGGTTCATCATGCCTGAGCCGATGTCGTAGGTCTGGGTCAGGGTTCCGTCAGCCTCCAGCGCCCAGATCTCGTGGGTGTTCGCCGGACTGGCGGGTTGTTGGCAGTCGGCCTCCGCCCACACGCCCACGAGGCCGAGGGCGTCCGCCGCCCTCCGCACATCGCCCGCGCTGGCGCCTGTCGCGGCCACCGCAAACGCCGAAAAGGCCATAGCGAAAATACGAGTCATCGAGTCCTCCGTTGCTCTTTCTCAGTGCGGATAGGCGAACGAGACCGCGCGGCCGATGGCGGGCCAGACGGAGATGCCGTGTTCCTGGTGCGGGAAGACGGCGCAGTCGGCAACCTCGTAGCCGGGGCCGCCGTGCAGGGCCTGCAGCCGCGTGGCCAGATCGCAGGCGTTGCCGACCATGTGGGCCTTTTTCACCGACGCCTCGATCGCGGCGCGTTGAATGGCCATTTCCGGCGGCAGTTTGGGGATGGCCTCCTCGTCGGCGCCGACGGTGATCAGGACGCGGGGCGCAGCCTTGCCCGCCGTCACCGCCGCGTCGAAGGCCGCCTCCTTGGCCAGCACCGCCCGGTCGGCAAACCAGATCGACGGGCTGGCGGCGACGAAGGTGCGGTAGGCGCCCGGCTCGGTGAACAGGGCGTCCACCACCGCCAGACCGCCCAGGGAGTGGCCGAACAGGGTCTGGTCGTGGAGGTTGACGCTGGCGTGGTTCTCCACCGCCAGGGCCTGGACGCGGGGCTTGACCTCGGTCTCGATGGTCTTGAGGAAGTCGTCGACCCCGCCGAAATCGGCGGCCGTAGCGGTGACGCCGCTGGCGACGGCCTGTTTCAGGCTGTCGGCGTCGGCGGCGGAGGTGAGGTCGTAGATCCGGGCCATGGAGATGGCCATGCCGGCGGCCTGGACCGGCGACAGGCCGGGCGGCACAACCTTCATCTTCGCCAGATAGGTGGCTCGCCAGGCCGGATCGGCGGCGGGATAGCCGACCCCGACCACCATGGCCTGGGGCGCATTGCCGTTGGCCCGCACCGCGCCGACGACGCTGGCGAAATAGACGTTGCCGTCCAGCACATAGATGACCGGATAGCCGCCAGGCGGCGGCGGGGTCTCGGGCCAGGCCACGTCGATGGAATAGGCGTGGCCGTTGACCTTGGAGACGAAGGCGAGGCGGCGGGTGTCGGGAACAAAGACGTCGGCGTGGCCGACGACCGGCGTGGGTTGTGGCGCGGGCGTCTGAGCGGATGCGGCGGCGGCGGTCAGGATGGCGACGGCCGCGACAGCGGACGTGGCGGCGCGATGGAGCGTGAACATCGGATTCCCCCCGGATGGTTCTGCGCCCCAGCTTAGCGCGGCGGCGGGCTTGATGCGAAGGCGAATGCGTGGTCGCCTGGACGCCAGGCATGAAGGGCGCGGACATGAGGTTAGCGGCGGTATTGGCGGCAGTCGGGGTTTGCGCGGCGGCGGGCATGGCTCAGGCCGCGCCGTTCACCCTGGAGCAGGCGCTGTCCTATCCGTTTGTGGAACACCTGACGGCGGCCAGCCATGGGGACCGGATTGCCTGGGTGCGGATGGTGCGCGGGGTGCGCAATGTCTGGGTCGCTGACGGCCCCAGCCTGACGCCGCGCCAGGTCACCCAGTTCAAGGCCGACGATGGCCAGGAGTTGAGCGGGCTGACGTTTTCGCCGGACGGCAAGGTGCTGATCTTCGTGCGCGGCGGCGACCATGACGCCAACTGGCCGGCCAAGGACAATCTCGCGCCCGACCCGGCCTCGTCGCCCGAGGAGCCCAAGGTCACCCTGTGGCTGGCCGACCCTGCGGGCGCCAAGCCCGCCGCCGCGATCACCGAGGGCGACGATCCGGCCATCACCGACGCCGGAACACTGGCCTATGTCAAGGCTGACCAGATCTGGACCGCCAAGCTGGACGGGACCGGCGCGCACCGGCTGCTGTTCGATCGCGGCAAGGACGGCGAGTTGGCCTGGTCGCCGGACGGGACGAGGCTGGCCTTCGCCTCGAACCGCGAGGACCACGGCTTCATCGGCGTCTATGCCGGCGCGGATCAGCCCCTGGAATGGCTGGCGCCGTCCAGCGGCCGGGACGATGCGCCGGTCTGGTCGCCGGACGGGCTGCGGATCGCCTTCACCCGCCGGCCGGGAATCGGCGGGGCGCCGCAGCCGCGACTGACTGAAATCCCGCATCCCTGGTCGATCTGGACCGCCGATGTGGCCACGGGCGCGGGCCGGCGGGTGTGGGCGAGCGACACGAGTCTGCGCGCCTCCTACCCGGAGGTGGAGGGCGAGGCCAACCTGCATTGGGCGGGCGGCGGGCGGCTGGTCTTCCTGTCCACCGCCGACAACTGGCCACACCTCTATGCGGTGGATGACAAGGCGGACGCGCAGGCGCGGTTGCTGACGCCGGGCGCCTTCATGGTCGAGCACATGGCCATGGCGCCGGACCTGGGCGCAGTCATCTTTTCCGCCAACACCGGTCCTTCTCCGGCCGACGACGACCGCCGCCACCTGTTCGCGGTGAAGGCTGCTGGCGGGGCGCCGTTCGAGCTGACCAGCGGCGAGACCTTGGAATGGTCGCCCGCAGTCCTGAAAACCGGTGTCGCCTTCATCGGCGCTGACGCGCGCAATCCGCCCGCCGTACAGGTGGTGCTGCATGGGAGCGGTGTGCGCAAAATTCTGGATGATCAGGCGCCGCCGGCCGGGTTCGCGGGCGCGCAGTTCGTAGTCCCGAAGAAGGTGACCTTTACCGCCCCCGACGGCCTGGTGATTCATGGCCAGCTGTTCCAGGCGGCGGGGGTAAGCAAAACCCCCGGCCTGATCTTCGTCCACGGCGGCCCGCCCCGGCAGATGATGCTGGGATGGTCCTACATGGACTACTACACCCACGCCTATGCGATGAATCAGTATTACGCCGCCCACGGCTACACGGTGCTGTCGGTGAACTACCGGCTGGGGATCGGCTATGGCTTTGACTTCCAGCACCCGGCCGGCGGCGGGGCTCGGGGCTCCTCGGAGTACCAGGATGTGCTGGCCGGCGCGAAGTATCTGCAAGGGGTGGCCGGTGTGGATCCGGCGCGGGTGGGGATCTGGGGCGGCTCCTATGGCGGGCTGCTGACGGCCCTGGGGCTGGCGCGGAACTCTGACCTGTTCAAGGCGGGGGTGGATTTCCACGGGGTGCACGACTGGTCGCGGGTCGACGCCGAATACGAGGGTTCGCCGTTGATGCGGTTCGAACAGGGAGACCGGGCGCAGGCTGCGGACGTCGCCTTCCACGCCTCGCCGTCGTCGGAGGTCGCCACCTGGACCTCGCCGGTGCTGCTGATCCAGGGCGACGACGACCGCAACGTCCGCTTCAACGAGACCATCGACCTGGAGAACCGGCTCACCGCCAAGGGGGTAAGCGTCGAGGAACTGGTGATCCCCAACGAGATCCACGGCTTCCTGCGGTGGGGGTCCTGGCTGAAGGCGGACGAGGCGGCGACGGACTTCCTGGGACGGAAGCTGGGGGCGGGGAAGTAACTAAAATCCGATCATCCCGGCATTCGCCGGGAGAGCGGACTAATTCTAAACCGCCTCCACCTTGCCGCGTTCGATCACGAAATCGTCCGGGTTCGGTTCGACCGTGGCGTTCCAGTAGTCGACCAGGGCGAAGGGCCAGTTCTGGGTGACGCGGCCCTTGGCGTTCTTGTACCAGCTGGACACCACCGGCGAGCCCCAGGCCATCAGCTTGTTGCCCTCGTCGACCCGGATGTTGAAGGCGTCGTGGACGTCCTGGCGACACTCGATTGTCGCCGCGTCCTTGTCCGCCAGCAGCTTCAGGCAGCCGGTGATGTAGCGGACGCTGCATTCGGAGAAGAAGATGATCGAGCCATTGACGACGATGTTGGTGTTCGGCCCATAGATCATGAACAGGTTGGGGAAGCCCGGCACCGTCATGCCCAGATAGGCGCGCGGATCGCCGTCCCAATGGTCCTGCAACTCGACGCCATTGCGTCCCACGAACTTCATTGGAAAGAGGAAGCGGCTGGCGTGGAAGCCGGTGCCGTAGATGATGACGTCGACGTCGTAGCGGGCGCCGCTCTTGGTCACCACGCCGGTGGGGGTGATTTCCGTTATCGGATCGGTGATCAGCTCGACATCGTCCCGCTGGAGCGCCTTGAGCCAGACGCCGTTGTCCAGCAGGGCGCGCTTGCCGCCCAGGGGATAGTCGGGGATCACCTTGGCGAGGAGGTCGGTGTTCTCGCCGAGCTGGGCGGCGATGGCCATGGAGACCATCTGGCGAAACTGCATATTGGCTTCGCTGACGGCGGTGGTCGGCCCGGTCCAGTCGGGATCGGCGCGCACCCCGGCGAGGAAGCCGTCAGTGACCATCCAGAACAGGAAGAAACGGTACCATTTGTCGTAGGTCGGCACCTGTTCCAACAGCCACTTCATCCCCTCCGGCACCTGCTCGTGGTAGTGGGGCGTGGGGAAGGCCCAGGGTGGAGTGCGCTGGAAGACGGTGAGCTGGGCGGTCTTGCCGGCGATCTCCGGCACGAACTGGAAGGCGCTGGCGCCGGTGCCGATCACCGCGACCCGCTTGCCAGTCAGGTCCACATCGTGGCGCCATTCTGCGGAGTGGAAGGCGGCGCCCTTGAAGGTTTCGCGGCCCTTGATGTCGGGCAGGCGGGGACGGTTGAGCTGGCCGACGGCGGTGATCACCGCATCGGCCTCGACCCAGCGATCGCCGGATTTGTCGCGCAGCTGGACCCGCCACAGGGCGCGGGCCTCGTCGAACACCGCCTCGACCACGCTGGTCTCGAAGCGGATGTGTTTACGAAGGTCGTAGCGGTCGGCGACGCCGCGGAAATAGTCGAGCAGCACCGGCTGGGGCGAGAAATGGTTCGGCCACTGATGATTGGGCTCGAAGGAATAGGAATAGATGTGGTTGGAGGAATCCACCCGGCAGCCGGGGTAGGTGTTTTTCAGCCAGGTGCCGCCGACATCGCCCTTTTCCTCGATGATTTCGAAGGGCACGCCGGCCTGGGCGAGGCGGATGCCGGTGAGCAGGCCGGACATGCCGGCGCCGACCACCAGCACCTTCATAGCCTTCGCCTTGGCCTTTTCGGCGGGGGACCAGTTGGGATCCTTGGTGGAGACGCCCTGGATCGCCAGTTCATCGCCGAGGAAGGCGTCGTAGCCTTCCGGGATGTCGGCGCCGATGACGAAGTCCATCAGCTGGCGGACCATTTTCGGCGGCGGGGGGCCGGCGGGCTGCAGCCTGCCGGCGACCAGGTCGGCGATCACCGTGCGGGCTGCGGCCTTGATCTTGGCCTGCTCGGCTTCGGTCACGCCGATCTCGCCCCGCTCCAGAGGATTGTAGGTCGGCCGCCATTCCGGCTTCAGCCAGCCCGCGTCGCCGGTGATGGAGGCCATCGCCGCCACCAGAGCCGGGAGGTGGGCGGCTTCGAGGGCGTCGTCGATGGCTTTGTCGGAAGCTTGGTCGGTCATGGCTGGCGATCCTGACTTGAGTGCGTGCTTCGACGCGCGCCTGTTAGGCGCGGCTCAGCATGACGTAGAACTGTAATGCCCCCAAACCCCGTCATCCTGAGCCGGGCGCGCCAGCGACCGTGTCGAAGGACGCACTGGCCGGCGCGCGGAAGTCGGCGCCGGTGGGCAGGCCGTCGACGATCTGGTCGAGGTATTCCGACAGGCCGTAGCCGATCTGGCCGTTGCAGCTGTATTCGGTCATGCCCTCGGTGATCCGGGTGGTCAGTTCAGCGCCGTCCGGGGTCTTGCGGCGGTTGCGCAGGGGGATCAGCGACATGACCCGTCCGTCCACGGAATAGTGGGCCCCGGACTCGGTGACGATCTTGGCGCGCAGATGGGTCTGGTAGCCGTTCTCGTCCCAATCCGACTCCATCGTCGCCTCGGTGATGACGTCATAGGCGCCATCCTTCAGCACCATGCCGCCCTGGCGCACCCTGCCCTCTTCGATGGCCACCAGGGAGATCATCATCGCGAAGTCGGGGCCGAAGTTCATCGGGCACCAGCGATACCAGTTGATCGCCTGCCAATGGCGCGGCCCCCAGCTCTTGTCGCGCAGGCCGAAGCCGTCGACCTCGAACGCCTCGTCGCCGATGGTGAACCGGCCCTTGGCGGCCACATGCTGTTCGTAGTGAGCCTTGGAGAAGGACTTCTCCGGATCGATCTCCAGGGAAGAGCCGTCTTCCTTGACCACCTCGCCGCCCCACATGGGCGCGACCGCGGAATAGTCGAGCTCGACGGTGCAGGACAGGACCGGGTTGTCGCGGAAGGCCTTGGACGGGTCGGCCATTTCGTGCGGGCGTTTCAGCAGCACCGCCTTGCCGTCATAGGTGACGCGCAGGCGTTTGAACGGCTCGACCACCTCGATCTTCAGCCCGCCGGCGTCCATGGCGTCGTTGTGGGTGATCTTGGGGCGGCCGAACATGAAGGCGATGCGGCCGTCAGGCAGGTAGAGGCAGACGCTGATCTCGGCATAGCCCTCGTTGGGCCGATTGCCGATGCGGAACCAGCCGCCGACCTTCCGGCCAGCGTCGAACACGTTGAAATACATGCTCTCATTATAGTTGGCGGCGGCGTCCGGGACGTGGTTGTACTCGTCCTTCGGCTCCAGCCGGACCTTGTAGCCACTCGGCGCCCGCGCCATCGGGTTCGTCTCCCTTGTGCGCCAGCCATTCTCGCGGCCGGCTTATCTTGCGCGATCCTAGAACCGGCCCACACGGCTGGAAAGCGTGACGTGGCGACAAGGGCGCGCGGCGCCTAATGTCGACTTCCCGACGAACCATCCATCAAGCTCCGCGTTCTGGTCCCGGCCCGCCCCTTCGCGGCCAAGGAGTTTGATCTATGAAAACGCTTTTGATGTGCGCCGCCCTCGCGATCGGCGCGGCCGCGCCGGCCGTGCAGGCCAACGCTCAGGACGACCACGCGGTTGGCGTGAAGGTGGGCACCCTGTCCTGCCACGAGAAAAGCGGCTGGGGCTTCATCTTCGGCTCGTCGCATGACGTGCGCTGCGTCTATGCCGGCGCCAATCGTGAGGACCACTACGACGGCAGCATCTCCAAGTTCGGCGTCGACATCGGCTATCAGAAGTCCGGCGTCATCCTTTGGGAAGTCGTGGCGCCCAATGACCATCCTGAGCCCGGCGCCCTGTCCGGCCATTACGGCGGCCTGACCGCCAGCGCCGCGGTAGGCCTGGGCGTGGGCGCCAACGCCCTGATCGGCGGCTCCAACCGCACCTTCGCCCTGCAGCCCGTCAGCGTCCAAGGCATGACTGGCCTGAACATCGCCGCCGGCATCGGCGAGATGACGCTGCACCACGTCGACTAGGCCAATTCCTCCCCCGCTGGGGGAGCTGTCAGCGAAGCTGACTGAGGGGGCCAGTAGCGCGAGCCACTCGCCCCCTCAGGCACGCTTTGCGCGCCTGCCTCCCCCAGCGGGGGAGGAATACGGGCGAAAGCCCAGCCGCCCTACACCAGCTCGGTCGGCTGCAGGTTCAGTTCCTTCAGCAGGGGTTCGGCGTAGTCGATGCGGCCGGTCATGGTTTTCGGATCGCCCGACGACAGCTGGTAGACCGCCTCGGCGATGAATTCGATCGGCTGCACCCGGGCCTTGGTGGCTTCGTTGATCAGGCCGTGCACCGCGACGCCGGGGGTGTCGACCAGGCCCGGCGAGACGACATTCACCGCGATATTGTCGTCATAGACCTCTGCCGCCAGGCCGGTGGTGAACCGCTCCAGCGCCGCCTTGCACATGCCATAGACGGTGCCGCCGCGGCCGGCGCGCAGATAGGGCTGCTTCGGGTGCAGGCCGGCGGGGGATGAGATGTTGACGATCCAGCCCGACTTGCGCGCCTTCATCGACGGCAGCACCAGCTGTGACAGGTGGAAGGGCGCATAGACCTGCACCTCCATCATCAGCTTGAACCGCTTCTCGGTGAAGTCGATCACCGGCACGAAGTAGGTGATGGCGGCGTTGTTCACCAGGATGTCGATCGGGCCATAGGCGTCGGTGGCGCGCTCGATCAGGTTTTCGCGCTCGATGGCCTGGGCTAGGTCTGCCTTGACCAGGGTGGCGTGGCCGCCAGCCTTCTTGATCCGCTCCACCGTGTCGCCGAGAGTGCCCGAAAGGCGGCTTTCACCCTCCTCTGCCGTGCGGGCCGAGACGACGACCTTGGCGCCCTCCATGGCCAGGCGCGCGGCGATGGCCTCGCCTATACCCCGGCTGGCGCCGGTGACCAGGGCGACCTTGCCCTTGAGCTTGCCGTTGGGATTGATGCTGGCTGACATCGTGGTTTCCTCCAGTGGTTTTGGTTTTTCCAAACCCTCGCGCGGAACGGCGGGCAAGGCAATCCAGATTCCGGATGGAGTGTCGGCAAGTGGATCCAACAGCATTGCGTGCTTCGACGCGGGCGCGAAGGGCGCCCGGCTCAGCATGACGTAGAATTTTTGCAGCCCAGAACGACGTCATCCTGAGCCGACGCCCCCAAGAAACGCGATTGGTGGGGGCGGCGCGTCGAACGGCGCAAGATGCCGGCAAGCGGGCCAATGCCATGCTTGTGAACCAGGCTCAGTTGACGCTCTTCTCAGGTGGCGTATTGTATGAATATATGCATACAATATCGAACCAAATCCTCTCCAGCCTGACCCGCGAAGACTCGGGCGTGCCGATCTATGTCCAGCTGCGCGAGCAGCTGTTGCGGGCGATCGGCGCGGGCACGCTAAAACCCGGCGAACGCATGCCGACCATGCGCGAGGTGGCGGTCGCCCTGAAGGTCGACCTCAACACCGTCCGCCACGCCTATGAGGATCTGGAGCGGGCCGGCGCCATCGTGCTGGAGCGGGGACGAGGCAGTTTTGTCAGCCAGCACCCCCCCACCACCGACGAGGCGGCCCACGCCGAACTGACCGACAACCTGGCCAAGCAGACGCTCGCCACAGCCAAGGCGATGGGGGTCGATCCCCTCGCCCTGGCCCGGCGCATCGCCGAGCTGGCGCACTAGAGGGAGCTATTCATGAACAGCAGCAATCGAGCCGGCCGCAACCAGTTCGCCTATTTCCTGATGATGGTGGGGCTGGCCGCCGCCGCCGCGGTGTTCGTGCTGGGACGGGGCGACGCCCCGCTCAACATCTATTTGGGCGTGGCCATCGCCGTCATCGCGGTCTTCATTCCGCAGAGCCTGATCATGGCCAACCAGTGGGAGCGGGCGGTGGTGCTGCGGCTGGGCAAGCTGCAGGGGATCAAGGGGCCCGGCCTGTTCATCATCATCCCGATCATCGACACGGTGTCCACCTGGATCGACCAACGCATCCAGACCACCGAGTTCAACGCCGAACAGGCCTTGAGCAAGGACACGGTGCCGGTGAACGTCGACGCCGTGGTGTTCTGGCAGGTGCATGACCCGGAGCGGGCGGCGCTGGAGATCACCGACTATCGCGAGGCGATCGGCCGGGTGGCGCAGACCAGTTTGCGGGAGATGGTCGGCTCCTCCCCGCTGGCCCTGTTGCTGGCCGACCGCAAGGACGGGGACGAGCGGCTGCGCAGCGAGATCGGCCGCAAGACCGCCGACTGGGGCGTGTCGGTGATGAGTGTCGAGATGCGCGACATCAGCGTGCCGCCGGAGCTGCAGGACGCCATGAGCCGCCAGGCCCAGGCCGAACGCGAACTGCTGGCGCGGGTGATGCTGGGGGATGCGGAAAAGCAGATCGCCATCAAGTTCGTCGAGGCCGCGGACATCTACGCCAGGAGCCCGGCGGCTCTGGAGCTGCGCGCCATGAACATCATCTATGAGACGACCAAGGAGCGGGGCGCGACCATTCTGATGCCCACCTCGATGGTCAATGCGATGAACCCGGTGAGTGCCTTGGGGGCTGTTGCGGCGGCTCAACAGGCGCAGGATAAGAGCTGAACAGACAGTCAGGCTTGGGGAGGCTGGCGATGATGAGACTTGGGGCGGCAATGGCGGCGGCGTTGGCCGTGGCGATGATCGGCGGCGCGGCGCGGGCGGAAGACCCCGCCGGCGATTGGAAAGGGGTGATCACCACCCCGGCCGGCCCGCTGCATGTGGCGATCCATCTGCACGCGGTAGGCGCGGGCGCCTATGGCGGGACCGCCGACAGCCCTGACCAGGGGGCGTTCGATCTGCCGCTCGCCGGCGTGGTGGCCAACGGTGACGCTATCAGCTTTAGTCTGCCCAGTATCCACGGCAGCTATGCCGGCAAATGGGACCCGGCCACGCACCAATGGGCCGGAACCCTCACCCAGGGCGGGGCGCCGATGGCGTTGAACCTCGAACGCGGCGCGCTGCCGCCGAAGCCGTCCATCGCCGGGCTGGACGGGGACTGGAGCGGAACCCTGGATGTGGCGCCGACAAAACATCTGCGGTTGATCATCCGTATCCGCACCGGCCCGCGCGGGACCACCGCCAGCCTGGAAAGCGTGGACCAGGGCGGCGCCACCCTTCCGGTCGACAGCGTGGAGCGCAAGGGCGATCACCTGACCCTGACCATGAACGCCCTCGACGCCGACTATCAGGCCGACTTGGCCAGTGGCGGCAAGACTCTGAAGGGAACCTTCACCCAGGGACCTCAGTCCTATCCCCTGGTTTTGACCTTCGCCGCGTCGGGCAGCCTGTCGGCGGCCCCGCCCGCGCCGGTGGCTCAGACCGGCCCCGCGCCCTGGACCGCGCCGTCGGACGCGGCCATCGACCAGATTCTCAACGAGCGGATCGATGTCCAAAAGCAGGGGGTGGGCATCGTCGTCGGCCGGATCGACGCCAATGGGCGGCGGTTCATCTCCGAA
>Ga0302314_10019201_pt1 | contig 11369 bp, 10 predicted proteins | sample III_Palsa_N2_3_FD_200533 | JGI IMG/M metagenome (GOLD analysis project Ga0302314, IMG submission 200533) | Peat permafrost microbial communities from Stordalen Mire near Abisko, Sweden - III_Palsa_N2_3 | ecosystem: Environmental > Terrestrial > Soil > Palsa > Peat permafrost | place: Sweden... | reverse complement strand
CCGAGGAACGGGCCGGGGCCTTCATCGAGCAGCACGTGACCAAGCCGGTCATCGGCTACGTGGCCGGGTTCACCGCGCCCGAGGGCAAGACGATGGGGCACGCCGGGGCGATCATCTCAGGTTCGTCGGGCACCGCGCAGGCCAAGAAGGACGCGCTGGAGAAGGCCGGCGTCCGCGTCGGCAAGACTCCCAGCGAGACGGCCGGCCTAGTCCGCGACATCATGAAGTAGAGCGCGCGGCGCGCCTCCGCCGGGCGGGGGGTGATTGTTGCCAGGATCGGCTTTGTGAGTGTTTCCGCCGAACCACGGCCGGTGCCCGAGCCCGGGGACCCGGATCTCCCCGGGTCTCCGGGAGGCTCAGGGCCTGCGGCCGGGACGCAGCCGCCCCGGCCGCTGGTCGTCACCGGAGGCATTGCCGCCTGCGCGGCCGCCGGCAGCGGGCTGGCCGTCCTGGTGACGCTGACCGCGATCGGCTGGATCACCGCGCCGCACGTCGGAATCGGCACCGGGCTCGGCGGGGTGCTGCGTACCGCGACCCTGCTGTGGCTGGTGGCGCATCATGTCGGCTTCACGGTCCGCGGTGCCGGGCGGATCAGCATGCTCCCGCTCGGGCTGGTGCTGCTGCCCGGCGCCTTGCTCGTGATGGCCGGCCGGTGGGTCGTCCGGGTCGGCTCGGTCACCCAGCTGCGTCACGTCGGCTACGCCGCGGTCGCGCTGGCCTTTCCGTACGCCCTGCTGGCGGGGGCGCTGGCGGTGGCGAGCAGGACAGCCGTCGCGGTCCCCTCGCTGCTGCAGGCGGTGGTCGCGTCTTTCCTGCTGGCGCTGGTGGCGGGCGGGCTCGGCGCCGCCCGCGGACTGGCTCCGTGGGCGCGGCTGGCCCACCTGATGCCCGCCCGGCCCCGGTCGATCATCTTGGGCATGCTCGGCGCGGTCGCCATCATGGGCCTGGTGGGCTCGGTGCTGGCGGCCGTCTCGCTGGCGGCGCACCTGCCCGAGGTCAGGGCGGCCAGCGACGCGCTCGGGCCCGGCCTCGGCGGGGCGGCGCTGCTGCTGCTGGCGCAGCTCAGTTATGTCCCGAACGCGATCATCTGGGCCGTGGCTTACACGCTCGGCCCCGGGTTCGCGTTCGGCGCGGGGACGGTGGTCGCCCCGACCGGCACGGTCCTCGGCGCCGTTCCCGTCTTCCCGATGCTCGCGGCGCTGCCGTCAGGCGCCCACCCCGGCGGACCGGCCTGGCTGCCGGTGCTGGTACTCGCGATGCCGTATGTGGCGGGCGTATTCGCGGGGGTGGTGACGGTGCGGATCGCGCCGACGCCGATGATCGAGGCCGCTCCGCTGTGGGGGTTCGCCGCGGGGACCGCGGCCGGCGTGCTCGCGGGCCTGGCGGCGGCGTTCTCGGGCGGCTCGCTCGGTGACGGCCGCCTCGCCGCGGTCGGCCCGTCCGGATTCCAGGTCGGCCTGGTGGCCATCCTGGAGATCGGCGTCACGGCCGCGCTGACCGCGGCCGCCGCCAACTGGCTCATCCTGCGCCGCGCCACGAGGCGCACCAGCAAATCCAGCCCCACGCCAGATGCCGGATCAGGTTCCGACCCCGGCCTCGGCTCCGGTCCCTGGCCCGGGCTCGCCAAAACAGGTGTCCTGACCGGTGTGGTGGACGAGCGTGACGATGCCGACGGCCACCGGATCTACCTCAACCCCTGGGCCACGGCCGAGGGCGAAGACGAGGCCAACGGCGAGGGCGAAGACGACGGCGAGGGCGAGGCGGCCTGGTCAGCACAGGAACCGCCGGCCAGCCCAGACGACCCGTAGCCAGCCAATCTCCTCAGCGGTTCTCAGTGCCCGTTCCGCAGAACGCTCATCTCGCTACCCACCGAGTTGGTCAGCTGACTGTGGCATGCCTGCTGCCCGGCCACGGTGTTCGTCTCGCTCAGGCAGTTGTAGTAGGTGTTGAGCTGGGTCCAGAACACGGCCAGGATGAGCAGCCAGAACGCGCTGAACGCCAGGCCGAGCCCGCCGAGCACAATGCCGGCCCTGGCCCCGCGCGGACGAGCCGTGCCGCTGCGCCGTGCGCTGCGGTTCGCCCCGGTGCCGAGCCAGATCGCGGTGGCCCCGAACAGCAGAGTGAGAACGGCCACGTAAATGCTGCGGTGCAGGTGGCCGAGCCCCAGCGCCAGGCCGAGCAGGCCGAGCAGGCCGAGGATCACGGCCGCCAGGGCGCGCTGCCGCAAGGCGGGATCGGGAGGCGGAAGCTGCCGGGCCGACGGCGCTCGGTTCGGTTGCGGCCCGCGCCCGCCCGGCGGCTGATATCTGGCCATCGAACTCTATTGTGCTCCCTTCCCGACCACCCCGCCACGTGCCTTAAGGTGTGCCCGTGAGCCGCCCGGGAGACCCAGCACGACTTGTGGTGCTCGTGTCCGGCGAGGGGACCAACCTGCAGGCCCTGATCGACGCGTCCCGTGACGCGGACTACGGGGCGCGGGTGGTCGCCGTCGGCGCCGACCGGGGCAACATCAACGGGCTGGCCCGGGCCGAGCGGGCCGGCCTCCCGACCTTTGTGATCCGCCTGGCGGACTACCCGGATCGCGAGGAGTGGGACGCGGCGCTGGCCCGCGCGTGCGCCGGGTACGCGCCCGACCTGGTCGTACTGGCCGGCTTCATGAAGCTGGTGGGCAAGCCGTTCCTCGAGTCGTTCGGCGGGCGGTGCGTGAACACCCACCCAGCGCTGCTACCGTCGTTTCCCGGGAAACGCGGCGTGCGTGACGCGCTCGCCCACGGGGTCAAGGTCACCGGCTGCACCGTTCTTCTCGTCGACGACGGCGTGGACGCGGGGCCGATCGTGGCGCAGGCCAGCGTGCCGGTGGCCGACGATGACGACGAGGGCACGCTGCACGAGCGGATCAAGGTGGCCGAGCGGGCGCTGCTCGCCGGCACGGTGGGCAGGATGGTCCGCGAAGGCTGGTCCGTCCGGGGCAGAAAGGTGAGGATCGGCAGTTGACTCAGATCCCGATCGGGCGGGCCCCAATCAGCCCTCGAACCCCCATCAGGCGAGCACTGATCAGCGTCTATGACAAGACCGGCCTGGAGGATCTGGCGTCCGGGCTGCATGCGGCCGGCGTCGAGATCACCTCCACCGGCAGCACCGCGGCCAGGATCAGCGCCGCCGGGGTGCCGGTCACCGAGGTGGAGGAGCTCACCGGGTTCCCCGAGTGCCTCGACGGCCGGGTGAAGACCCTGCATCCCGCGGTGCACGCGGGACTGCTCGCGGACACCGCCAACCCCGAGCACGAAGCCCAGCTGGCGCACCTCGGCATCGAGCCGTTCCAGCTGGTCGTGTCCAACCTGTACCCGTTCGAGGCGACGGTCGCCTCGGGCGCCTCGCCGCAGGAGTGCGTCGAGCAGATCGACATCGGCGGCCCCGCCATGGTCCGGGCCGCGGCCAAGAACCACGGCTCGGTAACTGTCATTACCGACCCATCCCGTTACGCTGACGTCCTGGCCGCGCTGGCCGAGGGCGGTTTCACCCGGGACCAGCGCCGGCACCTGGCCGCCGAGGCGTTCGCGCACACCGCCGCCTACGACCTCGCGGTCGCGTCCTGGTTCGCGGCCTCCTACGCCCCGGACGAGATCACCAGGGACTCCGGCTGGCCGCAGGTGGCCGGGGCCCTGTGGCGGCGCGCGGACGTGCTCCGCTACGGCGAGAACCCTCATCAGCGCGCGGCCCTCTATCAAGACCTTTCTGCCGAACGAGCCGGGCTATCCCAGTCCGGCCAGGGCAGCGGCATCGCCGCCGCCGAACTCCTGCACGGCAAGCCCATGTCCTACAACAACTACGTCGACGCGGACGCGGCCCGGCGGGCAGCGTACGACTTCACCGAGCCGTGCGTGGCCATCGTCAAGCACTCCAACCCGTGCGGGATCGCCATCGGCGCCGACCTCGCCGACGCGCACGCCAAGGCGAACGCCTGCGATCCGGCCTCCGCCTTCGGCGGGGTGATCGCGGCCAACGGCCCGGTGACCGCGGCCCTGGCCCGGCAGATCGCCGACGTGTTCACCGAGGTCGTGATCGCTCCCGGTTTCGACGCCGAGGCCCTGGACATCCTGTCCAAAAGCAAGAACGTCCGTTTGTTGCGGTGTTCCCTCGGGGGGGACGACCCCCCCCAGACCCCCCCCGCCCCTTCGGGGGGGAACCTGCTGGCGGCGATGGAATGGCGGCCGGTGTCCGGCGGGATCTTGCTGCAGACGGCGGACCGAGTGAACGAGCCGGGTGATGATCCGGCTAACGGGGAGCTCAAGGCGGGTCCGGCGGCCACTCCGGCGCAGCTGGCTGATCTCGCGTTCGCGTGGAAGGCGTGCCGTTCGGTCAAATCGAACGCCATCTTGCTCGCCTCCGGCGGGGCCTCGGTCGGGGTCGGCATGGGACAGGTCAACCGGGTGGATTCGTCCCGGCTGGCGGTGCTGCGCGCGGGGGACCGGGCGGTCGGCTCGGTCGCGGCCAGCGACGCCTACTTCCCGTTCGCCGACGGGTTCGAGATCCTGGCGCAGGCCGGGGTGGCCGCGGTGGTCGAGCCGGGCGGCTCGATCCGCGATCACCTGACCATCACCGCCGCGCAGGACGCGGGTGTCGCGCTGTACTTCACCGGCGTCCGGCACTTTTACCACTGAGGGGACGGACGTGACCGCACAGGTGCTGGACGGAAAGGCCCTCGCGGCGGAAATCCGGGCCGGGCTGACGCAGCGGGTGGCCGTGCTCGCCGAGCGCGGCATCGTGCCCGGGCTCGGCACGGTCCTGGTCGGCGATGATCCGGGCAGCCGCGCGTACGTGAACGGCAAGCACCGGGACTGCGCCCAGGTCGGCATCGCGTCGATCCGGTGGGACCTGCCGGCCGACGCGTCCCAGGCCGAGGTGGAGGCGGTGGTCGACGAGCTGAACGCCGACCCGGCCTGCACCGGGTACATCGTCCAGCTGCCGCTGCCCGGCGGCCTTGACGCCCATGCGGTGCTGAACCGGATGGATCCGGCCAAGGACGCGGACGGGCTGCACCCGGTCAGCCTCGGCAAGCTGGTCCTCGGCGAGCCGGGCCCGCTGCCGTGCACGCCCCGCGGCATCGTCGAACTGCTGCGCCACTACGGCGTGGCCATCGCGGGCGCCGACGTCACCGTCATCGGCCGCGGGATCACCGTCGGCCGCGCCCTGGGCCTGGTGCTGACCAGGCGCAGCGAGAACGCCACCGTGACGCTGTGCCACACCGGAACCAAGGATCTGGCCGCGCACACGCGGAACGCCGACATCGTGGTGGTGGCCGCGGGCCGGCCCGGCCTGCTCACCGCCGACATGGTCAAGCCCGGCGCGGCGGTGGTCGACGTGGGGATCACCCGCACCGATGCCGGCCTGGTCGGCGACGTCGCCCCGGACGTCGCCGAGGTGGCCGGATGGCTGGCCCCGATGCCAGGCGGCGTCGGCCCGATGACCCGCGCCATGCTCCTCGCCAACGTCGTCGAAGCGTCCGTCAGGGGGGCACGGGGGGGCGGATAGCCCCCCCGTAAGCAGGGGGGGTCTGGGGGGGATCGTCCCCCCGGGCTAGCACAGGCCGGCCCAGGATGTGGACGGACCAGCCTGCCCGCCGCCAGAGCTCGGCGTCCAGGGTGCACCTGGCGTCGATGATCACCCGGTGCTCGACGACCTGGGCGAGCGCGACGGGATCGATGGCGCGGTAGTCGGACCACTCGGTCAGGTGCAGGACCAGGTCGGCGCCGTGCGCCGCCTCCGAGACGGACGGCGCGTATTTCAGGGCCGGCCGCTTCTTCGCGGCCTGGGGCATGGCCACGGGGTCATGCACGGACACGATCGCCCCCTCGGCCACCAGGTGATCGCAGATGGCGATGCTGGGGGAATCCCGGATGTCGTCGCTGTTGGGCTTGAACGCGACGCCGAGCACGGCCACCCGCCTGCCCGCCAGCGTCCCTCCCGCGACCTCGCGGGCCAGCTCGACGACCCGGTCCCGGCGGCCGATGTTGATGGCGTCCACGGTGGCCAGCAGGTCCACCACCGAGCCCACGCCCAGTTCTGAAGCGGCAGCGCGGAAGCCGCGGACATCCTTGGGCAGGCACCCGCCGCCGTACCCCAGCCCCGGAGACAGGAATCGCCGGCCGATCCGGGCGTCGTAGCCGAGCGCTTCCGCCAGCGGGATCACGTCGGCGCCCGACGCCTCGCAGATCTCGGCCATGGCGTTGATGAACGAGATCTTGGTCGCGAGGAACGCGTTGGCCGCCACCTTGACCAGCTCGGCCGTCTCCAGGTCCATCACCAGCAACGGCGTACCCGCCTGCAGCGGCGCGGCGTACACCTGGCGGATCAAGGGCTCGGCTCGCGGCGACGTCACGCCGAGCACGATGCGGTCAGGGGCGAGGCTGTCCTGCACCGCGAACCCCTCCCGCAGGAACTCCGGATTCCAGGCCAGCTCGACCTGATCCCCGGCCGGGGCCGCCGCCCGGAGGAGACTGCGCACCTGCCGGGCCGTCCCGACCGGGACGGTCGACTTCCCCACGATCAGGCACTCGGACTCAAGGTGCGGCGCGAGCGCGCCGGCCGCGGCGTAGACGAAGCTGAGGTCGGCCCGGCTACCCTCGCCCTCGGGCGTTCCCACGCACAGGAAGTGCACCTCACCGAACCCGCCGACCTCGGCGAACGACATCGTGAACCGGAGCCGGCCGGAATCGGTGTTTTTCCGCAGCAACGGTTCAAGGCCAGGTTCGAAGAACGGGACCTCGCCCTTCGCGGCCTTGGCGATCTTCTCTTCGTCGATGTCGATCGCCAGCACCTCGTGCCCGAGGTCCGCCAGGCAGACGGCATGGGTGAGACCGAGGTATCCGGTCCCGATCACGGTGACCCGAGTCAAATCGTCCCTCCTGCCGATGGATGTTCTCGTAGATTCTCGCCTACGACCGCCGCTGGCCGCCGACGCGACCCTAAAACAGTGCGCACGTTGCGGTAACCACACCAATTCGTCTGGGCGTACCGGACTGGACGCGAATTTACCGGTAAGTAACATGTAGGTCGTGGCCCGGTGCCGGCCGGCGGTTGGCGGTTTGGCAGGCTGTATGCCAGCAACGAAGGAGGTCGGTGTAGTCAATGAACATCGTCGTGTGCGTCAAGCAGGTGCCAGATACCTGGGCCGAACGCAAGCTCAAGGACGCGGACGGCACGCTGGACCGCGCGTCGGTGGACGGGCTCATCAACGAGCTTGATGAGTACGCCATCGAGGAGGGCCTGCAGATCGCGGAGGCCCAGCGGGCAGCGGGCGCCGACGCCGAGGTCACCATCTTGACCATGGGCCCGGAGAAGGCCGCCGAATCCATCCGCAAGGCGCTGTCCATGGGCGCGGACAAGGCCGTGCACCTGCTGGATGACGGCCTGGCCGGCTCGGACGCCCTCTCGACCTCCTACGTGCTGGCCCAGGTCCTCGCCCAGACGGGCTTCGACCTGATCATCTGCGGTTCGGAGTCCACCGATGCCCGGATGGGCGTGATGGCCGCGATGCTGGCCGAGCGGCTGGACGTCCCGCAGGTCTCGCTGGCCAGCAAGGTGGAGATCGACGGCTCGGCGATCCGCATCCGCCGGGTCTCAGAAGACGGGTACTTCGAGGTCGAGTCCACGCTGCCCGCCGTGATCAGCGTGGTCGAGAAGATCAACGAGCCGCGTTACCCGTCGTTCAAGGGCATCATGGCCGCGAAGAAGAAGCCGGTGCAGACGATGACCCTGGCCGACGCGGGCATCGATCCCGCCGCGGTGGGCTTGGCCGGCGCGGCCACCGAGGTCGTCGATCACACCCAGCGGCCGCCGCGGGAAGCCGGCACGATCGTCAAGGACGAAGGCGACGGCGGCGTCAAGGTCGCCGAGTTCCTCGCCGCGCGCAAGTTCATCTGAAGGCCCGGAGGGGAAACGGCATGGCTGAGATCCTGGTGCTCGCGGAGCACGTGGACGATGACGTCAAGAAGGTCACGCTCGAGCTGATCACGCTGGCCCGCCGGTTCGGCGAGCCTTCGGTGGTATGGACCGGCCCGGGCGCGGAACAGGCCCAGGCGCGTTGCGCCGAGTACGGCGCGGCCAGGGTTTACGTAGCCTCCGACGCGGTCTTCGACGACTACGTCGTAGCCCCCGCCGCGGCGTTGCTGGCCCAGCTGGTCGCCGAAAAGTCCGCTGTGCTGGTGCTGCTGGCCGGCACGGCCCAGGGCAAGGAGGTCGCGGGCCGGCTCGCGGTCAAGATCGACTCCGGCGTGCTGACCGACGCGGTGGACCTGCAGCCCGGCGACGACGGGCCGGTCGCCGAGCAGTCGATCTTCGGCGGCGCGACGATCGTCCACTCGCGGGTCCGGCGCGGCACGCCGATCGTCGCGATGCGTCCCAACGCGGTGGCGCCCGAGCCGTCGCCAGGTGCCGCGGAGCTCTCCCAGGTGTCCCTGGCCAGCGAGGCCACCGGCGCCCGGGTCACCAACCGGGTGGTGGCCGAGCGCGGCGAGCGTCCCGACCTGACCGAGGCGTCGATCGTGGTCTCTGGCGGGCGCGGCACCGGCGGGGCCGAGGGCTTCCAGATCATCGAGACGCTGGCGGACTCGCTCAACGCGGCCGTCGGGGCGTCCCGGGCCGTGACCGATGCCGGCTGGTACCCGCACCAGTTCCAGGTTGGCCAGACCGGCAAGACCGTCTCGCCGCAGCTGTACATGGCGGTCGGCATTTCCGGCGCCATCCAGCACCGGGCCGGCATGCAGACCTCCAAGACGATCATCGCCGTCAACAAGGACCCAGAGGCCCCGATCTTCGAGCTGGCCGACTTCGGGGTCGTCGGTGACCTGTTCAAGGTGGTCCCGCAGCTCCTGGAGGAGATCGGAAAGCGCAAGTAGCCCGTGATTTGCCCGTTACATCCGTATCTTCCGTATCTTCCCGGCGACTAGGCTGTACGCAGCCATGACTGCAAACCCTACGAGTCCCGTGTACCTGGACCACGCGGCGACGACGCCGATGCGGCCAGCAGCGATCGCGGCGATGACCGAGGAGCTGGCGCGGCTCGGCAACCCCTCGTCACTGCACGCCGCGGGCCGGCGCGCCCGCCGGGTGGTGGAGGAGTCACGGGAGCAGCTCGCCGAGGTGTTCGGCGCCCGGCCGAGCGAGATCGTCTTCACCAGCGGCGGGACCGAGGCAGATAACCTGGCCGTCAAGGGGCTGTACTGGGCGCGGCGCGAAGGTTCACGCCGCCGGGTGCTGACCACCTCGGTGGAACATCACGCGGTGCTCGATTCGGTCCGCTGGCTCGAAGAAGCGCAGGGCGCCGATGCCGTCTGGCTCGGCGTCGACCTGGCCGGCCTGGTGCGCCCCGAGGTGCTTCGTGCCGCTATCTGCGCGGCGCCCGAGCAGGTCGCCGTGGTCAGCGTGATGTGGGCCAACAACGAAGTCGGCACGGTGAACCCGGTCCGCGAGCTCGCGGCGGTGGCGCACGAGTACGGCGTGCCGTTCCACACCGACGCGGTCCAGGCGGCCGCCCAGCTGCCCGTCGACTTCACGGCCAGCGGAGCGGACGCGCTGACCGTCACCGGCCACAAGCTCGGCGGCCCCGTCGGCGTCGGCGCCCTCATCCTGGGCCGTGGGGTGGCCCCGGTACCCGTGCTGCACGGCGGCGGGCAGGAACGTGACATCCGGTCGGGCACGCTCGACACGCCGGCCATCCGGGCGTTCGCCGTGGCGGCCTCGGAGTGTGCGCGCTGCCGGGTGGATGAGGCCGCGCGGCTGGCCGAGCTGCGAGATGACCTGATCCACCAGGTCCTGGCCGCCGTGCCCGATGCGGTACTCAACGGCCCGCCGCCCGGCCCCGACCGGCTGCCGGGCAACGCGCACTTCTCCTTTCCCGGCTGCGAGGGCGACGCGCTGCTCATGCTCCTGGACGCGAACGGAATCGCCTGCTCCACCGGGTCAGCCTGTACCGCGGGGGTGGCCGAGCCCAGCCACGTGCTGCTGGCCATGGGCGCCGATCACTCCCGCGCCCGCGGCTCGCTCCGCTTCTCCCTCGGCCACACCTCCACCAAGCGCGACGTCGACGCCCTGGCCCTGGTGATCGGCGAAGCCGCAGACCGCGCCCGCCGCGCCGCCGCCCGCTGAGCAACGCCCCCGCCCGGGCCGGCGGGAGTGGTGGCGGGCCGCGCGTAAGCTTTTGGGCGATGAGCGGTCTTCGGGTGCTGGCGGCCATGTCGGGCGGGGTGGATTCCGCGACGGCCGCGGCTCGTGCGGTGGACGCGGGTCACGAGGTGACCGGCGTCCATCTGGCGTTGTCGTCGAACCCGTCGTCGTACCGGACCGGGGCGCGCGGCTGCTGCACTCTGGAAGACGCGCGGGACGCTCGCCGGGCCGCCGACGTGATCGGTATCCCGTTCTACGTGTGGGACATGGCCGAGCGTTTCCACCGCGACGTCGTCGAGGACTTCGTCGCCGAGTACGCCGCGGGCCGCACCCCGAACCCGTGCCTGCGCTGCAACGAGAAGATCAAGTTCGCCGCGGTCCTCGACCGCGCGCGTGCGCTCGGTTTCGACGCGGTCTGCACCGGCCACTACGCCCAGATCTCGGACGGGATCCTGCGCCGGGCCGTGGACGCAGGCAAAGACCAGTCCTACGTGCTGGCCGTACTCACCTCCGATCAGCTCGGCCACGCCATGTTCCCGCTCGGCGACACGCCCAAGATCCAGGTCCGGGCTGAGGCCGCCCGCCGCGGCCTGGCCGTCGCGGACAAGCCCGACAGCCACGACGTCTGCTTCATCGCCGACGGCGACACTAAGGGTTTCCTGGCCCGGCGCCTAGGCCAGGCGCCCGGCCAGATCGTCGATGAGACCGGCGCCGTCCTCGGCGAGCACGACGGCGCCTACGCCTTCACCGTCGGCCAGCGCAAGGGTCTGCGCGTGGGCACGCCCGCTGCCGACGGCAGGCCGCGCTACGTGCTCGACATAGAGCCGGTAACCAGGACAGTGACGGTTGGGTCAGCCGAAGGGCTCGACATTGGCGAGATCATCGCGGCACGTCCCGTCTGGACCGGAGGCGGCCCACCGGCTGAGCCCGTAGATTGCCTGGTGCAGCTACGTGCTCATGGCGGAGCGCACCCCTGTACGACGTGGCTGGACGGGGAGGCGGTGCGTATCCGCCTGCACCGTCCCGCGCGCGGCGTCGCCAAGGGCCAGGCCGCTGTGCTCTACGCCGGCGACGTCGTCCTCGGCAGCGCGACTATCACCGGTACGTCGGCCATCACTCCGCTGGCCCGCGTTCCCTGACTCAGGTAGCGGTCGAATCGCCCGGCCTGTCGGGCCGGCCACGGCCGCGCTTGCCCTACCAGGTCG
>Ga0302314_10019200_pt1 | contig 11370 bp, 6 predicted proteins | sample III_Palsa_N2_3_FD_200533 | JGI IMG/M metagenome (GOLD analysis project Ga0302314, IMG submission 200533) | Peat permafrost microbial communities from Stordalen Mire near Abisko, Sweden - III_Palsa_N2_3 | ecosystem: Environmental > Terrestrial > Soil > Palsa > Peat permafrost | place: Sweden... | reverse complement strand
GAACACCGAAGAGATCATCGCGGTGCTGCTCGCCACCGCCCGCGAGGACCAGCGGCACCCGTCGGTCATGGAAGTGGCGGACCTGCTGCGCGGCGCGGCCCGGATGCGACTGGGACTGTCCGGCTGCCCGCGGACGGTGCTCACCGCCGTCCGGCTGATGTACCTGGGCGCGCTGGCGGAGGTCGCGGTGCTCGTCACCGCGCTGCTGTCGGTCGGCCGCATTGAGGCGTACGGCCGGGCGCTCGCCATCGCGTCACTCGGGCCGCATCCGTCGGCCGCGGCCGTACGGCAGGCAACCGCCCAGGCAGCCACGGCGGTCGGCACCGACCTGACCGCGGACGTCACGATAACGGTGTTCGCCGCCGCGGCCTGGCTCTTCTTCGCCTGGGGCAACCGCAAGGGCTCTCCGTACGCCCGCAGCGGTGCGCTCATCGCGTGTGCCGCTTACGTGGCGATCATCTCTCTGTCCCTGTCCAGGGGGAACCTTTCCATCGCCCCGGCCGCGGTCATCGCCTCCGTGGTGGTGGTGGCGATCGGCGTCGCCGTGAACATCCTGCTGCTGATGAAGCCGTCCTGGCCGTACTACCAGCGGCGGGCGGTCGTCCAGTAGCCCGCTGCTCTCCCCTTCGGTGCGGCCGTACTCCGGTACGGGCGCACCGTTTCCTTTTCGTTCCGCGAGTGCCACCTGCTGCTGCGCGTCCAGGCCCGCTGGAATGACCGCGGCCTGCCCGCGCCGCGTTGTCCCGCCCTGTTCGGGGCCATCCTGGCTCAGCTCACGGTCCCCGCGCTGGGCGCGAGACAGCACGGGCCGAGCACCTAATGTTAATGTCTAGTCACATAAAGTAACTTGATGCGGATGACCGGCGCGGGGGCTGACGGCGGCGTGGACTCAGATGTTGACGGGCTGCTGAGCGGCCTGACCCGGTTTCTGCTCAAGCACAGCGCGGAGGGCGCGTTCGAGCTGCGGAACACCGTGCGGTCGGTGGGCCGCAGCTACGGCGCGCAGGCCGAGATCCTCGCGGTCGCCGAGGGCGCGGTGCTCACCGTGAAGCACCCAGACGACCGCGATTACCACGACACGATCCGGGTCGCGCCCGAGCTCGCCCGGCTCGACCTCGTATCCAAAGCGAAGTTCCTGGTCAACCGGATCCTGGCCGGAGAGCTGAGCGCGGCGGCGGCGCGCCGGGAACTGGCCGGCCTGGAGTCGACTCGTGATCCGTACCAGTGGTGGCTGCGCCTCATCGGCACCGCCCTGTTCGCCGTCGGCTTCGCCCCCGGGGTGCAGCAGACTTGGCACGAGGTGGGCGCCACCGCCATCCTCGGCGCGGTCATGGGGCTGATGTTCATCGCCGCCGAGTGGGCCGGCGGCCTGCGTGTCCTGCTGCCCATCGTCGGCACCATCGTGGTGGCGGTGATCGCCTTCGAGCTGCTTGATGCCAAGAACGCCCCCGGCGGGCCGGTGCTGCTGATGATCCCCGGACTGTTCATCCTGATCCCGGGTGACCTGCTGTGCGCGGCGACCGCCGAGATCGCCGTCGGCCAGTTCACGCCGGGCGCGGTCCGCCTCGCGCAGGCCGCCGTCACCCTCGTCCAGCTGGCGGCCGGGGTGGTCATCGCGGCCGAGCTGACCGGGGTCGGGCTGAAAGCGCTGTCCGAGCCCGCGGTCACCGGCCATACCCTGCCGACCTGGCTGGTCGCGGTGGCCTGGATCCCGTTCACCTTTGGCCTCGCGCTGACGTTCAACGCGCGGATGCGGGACGTGCCGTGGATGCTGCTGCTCGTTTACGTCGCCTGGGGACTGCAGGAGCTCGTCCTCGCCCACTCCCTGGTGGTGCCGCAGGAAGGAGAAACCGGCGCGACCGGCGCGGTGTTCATCGCGGCGGCCGCGCTGGCCTTCGGCGCCGGAGTCCTCGAGCAGTTCCGCGGCCTCCCGCCGCGCGGGGTGACGATCCTGGCCGGCTTCTTCGCCCTCACCGTCGGCGCGGTCGCGCTGCGCGGGCTCACTTCACTGGCGGGCACGCCGACCGTGCAGGGCTTCGCCGACATCAGGGACGCGACCTCGGAGACGGTCGCGCTGACCCTCGGCCTGATCGCCGGGGCGGTGCCCGCGGCCGCCATCGGCGCCTACCGCCGGCGTCCCCGCGCGGCCGGCCCGGCGCAGCGCCCGGCTGGCTTATCCGCTCCACCCTGGAGACTCAGTGCAGCTCATCGGAGATCCCACGTACCTGGTGGCCGGCGCCGCGGCCCGGGCCGCGGTCGTCCGTCCGCTGCAGGTCCCGCTGTGGACCGACCTGGCCGCCGTGGTCGTCGGCGGCCTGGCCGGCGCGGTCACCGCGGCCCGGGACCGCTTTGACGTCTTCGGCGTGCTGCTGCTGGCCGTGGTCATGGGGCTGGGCGGCGGGATCGCCCGTGACCTGCTGCTCGGAGTGCGGCCCGTCGCCGTCACCAGCCGGTACTACCTGCCCACGGTCGCCGCCGCCGCGCTGGCCGGGCTGCTGTTCACCAGCCTGGTGCGGAAACTCGGGATCTTCTTCACCCTGCTCGAGGCGCTGTCCGATGGCCTGTTCACCATCGTCGGCGTCGAAAAGGCCCTGCTCTACGACCTGCCCTACGTTTCCGCGGCCTTCGTCGGCGTCGCCGCCGCGGTCACCGGCGGGTTGCTGGCCGACATGCTGTCCGGGCGCACCGTCGAAGCGGTCAAGCGCGGGCCCTGGAACGCCACCGCCGCGCTCATTGGCGCCGTCGTCTACATCGTGATCGCCCTGCTCCACGGGCCTACCTGGGCGAGCCGGATCGCCGCGTTCGCGGTGGTGGTCGGCATGCGGCTGGCTTCGACGCACTGGGGCCTGCAGACTCCGCCCGTCCCCGACGTGGGCCGCAAGCTCGCGAAAGAGGCCAGCCCGGGTGACGGCGGTCCGCGGACCGACGCCCCCGAAGAGCCCGGCGACAACGGGCCGTGAGTACCGGCTGCCGACAGGAACAGGCCGCGCGGCGGTGTTCTCGCTCGCCGCCGAGGCAGCCGCGCTCGGTCTCTCGTGCAAGACAGCTCAGGATGTGAGCGGCGATGACTCGTTGCGGCCGACCCGCCCGGTGGCCTAGCCTCGGCCTGTGCGCGAGCGCCCGGCGGATGTACGTGACAGCGATGTCGCCGCCGCGCTGGCCCGCCAGTGGGCGCTCGGGGTGCAGGACATGTCCTACCTGCCCGTCGGGTTCGGCGGGTACCACTGGCTCGCGGTCGACCAGACGGGCTCACGCTGGTTCGTGACCGTCAGCGATCTGGCCGCGCCGTGGGTGCCCGACTTGCCGGCGGCCATGCAGACAGCGGCCTGGCTCGCAACGGAAGCCGGGCTTGAGTTTGTCGTCGCCCCGGTGCCGACGAGGGCCGGTCAGGTGACCGGCACTCTGGACAGCCCGCATGCGCTGACGCTGTTTCAGTACCTCGACGCCGCGCCTGGTCGTCTCGAGGACCCGGTCGACGACGGTGACCGGGCCGCGATCATCGACATGCTGGCCAGGCTGCATACCGCAGTCCCCAGGGGCATCCAGGTGCCCAGCCAGCCACTGCAGCTGGCCACCCGGCAGGCCATCGACCAGGCCCTGGCCAGCCTCGGCGTCCCCTGGAGCGGCGGTCCGTACGCCGAGCCGGGCCGTGAGCTTCTGGCCCGGTATGAACGGCCGCTGCGGCAGGCCCTCGCGCGATTCGACGGCCTGCTCGACCGGGTCCGGGGGGCTGGCGGGCCCCATGTCATCACGCACGGCGAGCCCCACTCCGGCAATCTGCTGCGCACGCGGGCCCAATTGTGCCTGGTCGACTGGGACACGACCGCGCTGGCCCGGCCCGAACGAGACCTGTGGTGGGTGATCTCAGGCGACCAGGACGCCGCACGGTACTCGTGGCGGACCGGGCAGACGGTCAACCAGGACGCGCTGGCGCTGTACCGGCTGCGCTGGGGCCTGAACGACATATCGGATTTCCTGTCCGAGATTCGCGGTCCGCACCAGCCGACGGCGGACACGCTCGTGTCCTGGACGGGACTCCAGGAGACCCTGGGGGTAATCACGCGATGACCACAACCGGCTGCGCAAGCGCATGCGCTGCGGCCAAGTTCCAGCTCGAGCTGTGTCCCGCGGCCGGAGTTCGCGGGCTTGGCAGCAGTATTGGCAGCAGTTCAGGTGGCGATGATTGGCTGCGGCGAAATTAGGTCGCTGACGGCCGAGGGGCCGATGTAGCGTTGCACGGTGCTTGAGGTAACCGCTTGCGTTGACGAGTCGGACGAGATGGCCTCGCTGGAGGTCTATAACGCGGTGTGGCCGCTCGATGGCGCGACAATTGAGGCGGTGCACTCATACCGGGACAGTGCCCAGGACTACATCGACTATCTCGTCCGCGAGGATGGCGTCGTCCTGGGATCTGGGGTAGGGGCTATTTTCGCCTACCGCCCTCGCCGGGCCGACACTCTCATCACCGTGCTCGCCGGATACCGCCGCCGCGGTGCTGGCACGGCACTGTACCGGGCCATCTCCGAGTGGGCCAGCGAGCGACAAGCGCACGAACTGGAGGTGCCGGTCTCCGGCGATGATCCCGAAAGCCTGTCGTATGCCCAGCGCCGCGGCTTCACCGAGGACCGGCGCCAGATAAGCCGGGCGCTCAGCCTCTCCGGCGTCTCACCGCTGCGGGTCGAGCCGCCGCCCGGGATCGAGATCGTCACGTGGGCGCAACGACCGGAGCTGGCCCGCGGGATGTACGAGGTCGACCTTGAAATCCATCCCGACATTCCGGGATTCGCGGACGTCGCCCTCGAACCGTTCGAGGACTGGATGGCGCACTATATGCAACGGCCCACCGACTCTCCCGAGGCGACCTTCATCGCACTCGATGGTGAGCAGGTCGTCGGCTTTGCGAGGCTGTCGCTGACCGCGCCGACGGCGGCAGGCAACGCCATGACCGCCGTCAAGCGAGCCTGGCGCGGGCGCGGTATTGCGGGTGCCCTGAAGGCGGCAGAAATCAACTGGGCCATCAACCACGGCTATACCGAACTTCACACCAGCAACGAGGAGCACAACGCACCGATCCAGCGACTGAACGATCACCTCGGCTACCAATCCCGAGTCGAGCGAATCCACCTAGTCGGCCCCCTCATGGGCGGACCGTCTCGCAGGGCCTGACCAGCGAAGCCGGGTCGTTGTGGGTGGACCGTCTACGGGCACCTGCTCGAAGGTGACAAGCGAGCTGCGGCCGGGTCAATGAGCCGGACCCTGTTCGGTGGCTAATGCGGCTCCGTGGCTCCCAACAGGGCCAGTAAGGCCCCGTCGCGGGTGCGGGTCCTCGCTAACGAACGAGGCCCCGGCCAACGCATCCGCTGGTCAGGGCCTTGTTCGTCGCTGTCTCAAACGAGCGCGCTCGGAGGGACTCGAACCCCCAACCTTTTGATCCGTAGTCAAATGCTCTATCCGTTGAGCTACGAGCGCAGGCGCGGTGTTTAGTCTACGGCACTTCGGCCACCGTGCGCGCCAACTACAGCAGGCCGCCCGCGGGCACTCGTTTCCGGCCAGACCGCCGTCGGCGCGCAGTACCAGCGCCTGGTGCCTGGCTGCGGGTGGCGGCCAGCTGTGGCTGGGACGCGCTGCTCACGGGCGAGCGCAGGCCGACACCACCGTGAATCACGCCGTGCGTCGTTGGTCAGCCGCTCGGTCCCGGGTTCGGTGCCGCCCCTGGGTTGATGGTGAGTGAGATGCCGCCCGACTGGCCAGCCGGATTGGAACTGCCGTCGGAGACGCTCAGGTCCACCGTGAAGGTGCCGGACGTGGTCGGCGTGCCGCTGATCGTCCCGGTGAGCGAGTTGATCGACAGCCCGTCCGGAAGTCCGCTGGCCGACCATGAATAGGTACCGTCGCCTCCGGTCGCGACGGCGGTGGCAGCGTAGGCGTCACCGACCGTCCCGTCCGGCAGCGCGTTCGTGGTGACCTGCAGCGCGGGTGTACTGGGGGGACTGCTGCTTGGCGGGCTGCTTGGACTGCTGCTGGCGGTGCCACCGCCGCTGCCGCCGCCACTGCCAGCGCCGCCGCCGCCAGTGCTGGTGCTGGTGCCGCCGCTGACGACCAGGGTGAGGCCGCCGGCCGCGCTCTGCGCGGGCGATTCACTGTCGCTGACGCTGACGGCGACCGGGAAGCTGCCGCTTACCGCGGGCGTGCCGCTTACCGTCAGCGTCCGGCCGTTGGGGGTCGACGCCAGCCCGGACGGAAGCCCGGTCACGGTCCAGCTGTAGCTGCCGTTTCCACCGCTCGCGGTGATGGCGGCCGAGTAGGCATGGCCGACCGTGGCGGCCCGCAGGCGCCCGCTGATCGACAGCGGCGGTTCGGGGACGCCGTCGACGGTGACGGCAAGACTGGTCGTCCCGGTGAGCTGGGGCGACCCGCTGTCATGGACCGACACCTGGGCGGTGAAGGTGCCGGCCACCTGCGGGTCACCGCTGATGGTGAGCGACTGCCCGTTGCCGTTGGCCGTCAGCCCGTTGGGCAGCCCGGTGACCGACCAGCCGTAAGGGCCGGTGCCGCCGGACACGGTGATGGTGCCCGAGTAGGCCGCGCCGACCTGGCCGATCGTCGGCGCGTCGTTGGTGATCCCCAGCCCCTGGCCGCAGGCCAGCGTGTACGCGGCGGCGTTGGATGACACCGTGCCGGGGCTGGTGATGACGAGCACGCCTGACCCGCTGGCGTCATCGCTGGCGGGCCTGAAGGCCGTGCTGACCCTCTGGGTGCCCGCCTGGCGGAAACTCAGCGTCTGGGCCGGCCCGCTGCCGTCAGGCAGCTGCCAGTAGTAGCTGACCGCCCCGGCTTTGCTGTCGCTGATCGTCCCGCTGAAGGTGAACACCGGCGCGGGGGCGGTGCAGGAAGTCAGCGACTGGCTGGCCGGACTGACGGCGGCCGTCGCCGACAGCGACAGCGACGTAATCGTGCCGGTCTTGCCGGTCGCCCGGTTTTGCGGGGCTGCGCACAACAACGTGTAGGTGGCGGGGCTGGAGGCCGCGAGGACCGGGCTGGTCACCACGAGCACCGCTTCGCCGGAACCGGTGGCCGGCGGCGGGACAATCGACAGCGGCCTGGCCGCCATCGTGCCCGCCCCGGCAAAGCGGATGGTCGACGGGGCGGAATCCTTGCCGTTGGACTGCGCCCAGTAGTAGGTGACCGTCTCCGCCTTGGCGGCGGTAATCCAGCCGCTGGCGGTGAAGGCCGGCGGTGCACTCACGCAGCTGGCGGTCCTGGCCGAGGGCTGGACAGAGGTCGCCGCGGTGATCCCGCCCGCGCTGCCGCCGCACAGCAGCTTGTAGTCGGCCTTGGCCGAGGTCTGCTTGACCGGGCTGAGCAACCTGATCTCAGCCCAGCCGCCGCCCGTCGTCTTCACTTTGACGGTGCTGCCGGTGACGATGCGGTCCCCGGCCGCCGGGAAGCTCACCAGCTGCACCGGCCCGGTCTTGCCCGTGGAGTACACCCACTGGTATTTCAACGTTCCCGGGGCGGTGGCGGACAGGGTCGCGCTGTAGGCGAAAGCGGTCGGCGTGGCGCACTTCGACGCGGCGACCGGCGGTGTCACATTGGCCACCGCCTGGAACGACGAGGTGACCGATGTCGTCATACGGGATGGCGGTCCGCTCACGCTCGCCTGGTGGCCGCCCGATGTCAGGGTGACCGCGGTGGCCACGGCACCCAGCGCGACGACAACGGCCGCCGCGATCGACGCAATGATCAGGATCCGGCGCCGGCGGCCGTCATCCGCGCCGCGGGATGTCGCCGGTGAACCGCCGGGCGGTGGAACCTGACGGCCGCGCAGCAGCGGCCGGACCGCCCGGGCACGGTCCGCGAGCTGACCCCGCCCCCGGTCCTCCCAGTCGGGGCCGTACGCGGCGGCCGCCAGCTCGAGCTCGGAGATGAACGCGTTGGCGCTGTGCGGCCTGCCCGCCCGCTCCTTCGCCATCCCCCGCAGGATGAGCGGCCGGAGCGGCGCGTCGATCTGGTCGAGTGGTACCGCCGCGTTCGCATGCTGGTCCGGCAGTTGCGTGAGGTCTCCGGAGAACGGAACCTCGCCCGTCAGGCACTCGAAGAACACCGCCGTCGCGGCGTAGACGTCGGTGGCCGGGCTGGCGGGCTCACCATCCCACCGCTCCGGCGCCAGGTACTGCGGCGTCCCGGCCGCTATCGCGTCAGCCGGCCGTGTCGCCAGGCCGAAATCGGTCAGCTTGACCTGGCCGGCGGTGTCGACGAGCACGTTTCCCGGCTTGCAGTCCCGGTGACCGAAGCCGAGCCGGTGCACGGCGGCCAGTCCCAGCAGCGACCCCTTCAGCACCGCGAGGGCCGCCTCGGGACGCAGCGGTCCCTGGTGCTCGATCATCGCCCGCAACGAAGCCCCGCTGACCAGCTCCGTCACCACCGCGGCGCTTTTCCCGGGCTGCTCGGCGAAGTCGTAGACCCGCACCACCTGCGGGACGTCGACCTCCTCGAGCCGCCGTACCTGGGTGCGGAACCGGGACAGGAAGTCCGGGTCAGCCACCAGCTCCGGGCTCAGGTACCTGATGGCCACCCGGCGGCCGGTCGCCTCTTCGACCGCTGCCGCTAGCCGCCCGGACGCCCCGTGCCCGAGCTCCCGCTCCTCGACGTAGCCAGGTACTTTCCACCCCTCGGCCGGGTCGGAGACAGTCGACGTACTCATAAAGCCGCTCCCCTTAACACCAACACTGCCCGCCGTTCAGTCCCCCGCGAGCCGAACCAATATATGACCCTGTTTGGGTCGGTGATCCGCTTTTTACCAGCTTGTTAGGGACTGTCAGTTACCGGCACTTAACAGGCCGCCTGACCAGGGCACCGGGTCCGGGCACGGCATCGCGCTGGATGCGCGCTGCCTTCGTTTGTCCGAAGCCAACAAACGTCAGGACCTATGCCGGTAAACGCCGGTTCTGGAATCTGAAAAGGCGCAAAGCATTTCCGGCAATCGGGGTTTTCGCCTGCGGGGATGAAATTAGTGCCGGGGATGAAATGCGTGCCCTCGCGGGCCGGACGGCAGACAACACAAGTCACGCCAGCCACGGCGGTTAAGCCGTGACTGGCGTGACTGGCCGGTTGCGGGGTCAGGCGAGGTCGAGCTGGCCCATCTCCTCCCGGATCTGGCGCTCGTGCTCTTCGGCGTCCTCACGGGCCTTACGGGGACTCCAGCGGCCCGCCATCACCATGATGAACGGCAGGAAGACGAACATGCCACCGACGCAGACCCACCACCAGTCTTTCCACTGGCCGGGCGCGGCGTTGCTCGCGTTGGTCACGGCGGCGCCGTGCTCGGCGAGGAATACCTGGTCCGCCGGGGGGATCTTGGAGACCGACAGCAGCCGGGCCGTCGCGACAGCCGGGGTGACCGAGAACGCCTTGGAGATCTCACCGACCGCCGTCGTCGCCGCGGCCGTGTCCGACGGGTTGGCGTGCAGGGCAGCCTGGGTCGCGGGGTCAATGACGGACAGAGTCGCCAGCTGCTGCGGGTACTCCGCGGCAATCGTGGCGGCCTGCGTCCCATAGGTCACCAGCGGCGTCATCGAGCTGACCACCGACGGCAGGATCAGCACCGACAGCGCGATGACAATGCGGATGATCCAGCCCCACACCGCCAGGCCGGTCGCGGTCAGTGCCGGGTTACGCCGCTCCACGGTTTCGGTGAAGCTGGCCATCCACGGCGCGTAGGCGATGGCGAGGAACACCGCGAGGATGCTGATCACCACCACGAACGTCGAATACGACGTGCTCTTCCCCAGGTTGAGGAAGATGATGGCCATGACGATGGCGCCGACGGCGCCGAGCACCATGAACGGTTTGCGGACCCGCACCCGGTCGGAGATGATCCCGACCAGGATCAGCGCGGCGGCGTCGAACGCCCAGAACCAGTCACCGATGCTGTTGGCCTTCGACAGTGAGAAGCCGTGCAGCGTGGTGAAGTACACGGTGAAGAATCCGACCGCGGTGTAGTAGATGAGCAGGAACACCGAGATCGCGAACGCCGACCCGAGGATGTCCAGGTGCATCATCTGCCGCCACGGGTTGCGCAGCGAGTCATCGATGTCGAGCCCGCGGGCCCGCGCCTCGATGAGGGCGCGGTCCCTGATGGACACCATCAGCTGGTCACGCAGCCGGGGTGACAGCTCTTTGAGCCCGAACAGCGCGACTGCGCCGACGGCAAGCCCGACGATGCCGGCGATGATGAACTGGTCCTGCCATGCGCCCAGGTGATTGACCGTATTGCTGGAGATGACGGCGACCAGGAGGCTGCCGATGACCGGGCCGAGGGTCCAGAATCCCATCGCCGACGCCCGGCCTAGTTGCGGTGAGAAGTCCCGGATGAGAGCGGGAGTGGCGACCAGAATGACGCCCTCGACGAGGCCGATCACGCAGAAAAGGGCCGCGAACCCCCATTTACCGGAAACGTTCGGTATGCCGATAAGGGTAAGCAGGCCGACTACCAGCAGGCCGTAGGCGACGAGGTTAGCCCGCCCCCACCGGTCGGAGAGGCCAGCCGCCAGCGAGCCGAAGGCGCCGACCAAGTTGCCCACCACGCTGATGTACACGTAAAAGGGGAAGGTCATGCCGAAGCCGGCGATGATGCTCGGCGACACCGCGCCCGCGATATAGAGCTGGTAGTAGAGGACGATCGTCGCGGCAACCACGATGGCCAGATACCACATTCGGTTCCGCGTATTGGGGTAGTGATCGAGCTGCCGCCGCCAGAGCCCTTGAAACGCTCCAGACGTCGCTGTACCGCTGATGGTGGCTGTCATTGTGCAACACCCTTTCCGCGTCACGTCGCCGTTGATCGCGCGCACGACCTAAAGGTACGAATCCGTACTTTAGGAATTTTCCCGTTACTCTAGGCTCATGCTTGACCCCGGGCAAGAGGGCACTTTGGCGAGAACGCACGCGGGAAAACCGGGGCTGCCACGGGGCAGAAACCGCCTCCCCGCGCTCGCCGTTCAGGCGTCCCAGCGCGAGCGGCTGCTGCGCGCCACGATCGCCGCCGTCGCGCAAAAGGGGTACCCGGCGGTCACCGTCGCTGACATCGTGCATCTCGCCAAGGTGTCCCGGGCCGCGTTCTACCTGCACTTCCGCAGCCGGGAAGACTGCTTCCTGGCCGCCACCCGCGCCGGCGGCCAGCTGCTGCTCGAGCGGGTGCTCGAGGCGGCCCGCGCGGTCCCCGCCGACGCCTCCGACGAGGAGACACTGCGGGCCGGCTGCCGGGGATTCCTGCAGTTCCTGGCGGACGAGCCCGCCTTCGCCCGGGTCTTCTACATCGACATGCCCGCGGCCGGGCCGGCCGCGGTCGACCGGCTGCAGGCGGCCAGC
>Ga0302314_10019198_pt1 | contig 11371 bp, 8 predicted proteins | sample III_Palsa_N2_3_FD_200533 | JGI IMG/M metagenome (GOLD analysis project Ga0302314, IMG submission 200533) | Peat permafrost microbial communities from Stordalen Mire near Abisko, Sweden - III_Palsa_N2_3 | ecosystem: Environmental > Terrestrial > Soil > Palsa > Peat permafrost | place: Sweden... | reverse complement strand
GAGTCCGACGATGGCGGCGCCGAGCGCGAGGGTGATCTTGGGGCCGAAGCGGGCGGAGATCTTCGGCGAGACCAGCGACATCAGCAGCATAAAGACGCCGCTTGGCAACAGGCACAGGCCGCTGACCAGGATTGAGGAACCGAACCCGTAGCCGGACGACGGCGGCGCCTGGACGTAGGACGCGGTGCCGAGCAAGATGGCGAACAACGCGAACCCGACCGCCACCGACGCCAGGTTGGTCAGCAGCAGCGCCGGGCGGGCATTAACCCGCAGGTCGACCACCGGCGACGCGCGCCTGCGCTCGACGACGGCGAAAACCGCGAACAGGACAACGGCGGCGGCCAGCAGGCCGAGCGTCTTAGGGTCGCCCCAGCCCCAGACGCTGGCCTCCGACAGCGGCAGCAGCAACGTGATCAGCGCCGCGCCGAGCAGGACAGAACCGCCCACGTCCATCTTGCCCCGGGCAAGTATCGGTGCCTCCGGGACGAAGTAGGCCGTTCCGGCCAGGCAGACGCCACCGCCGGCGACACAGATCCAGAACAGGATGTGGTAGTTGGCGTGCTCGGCGATGGCGCCCGCCAGTGGCAGGCCGAGGGCGCCGCCGATGCCGAGCATCGCGCTGATCAGCGCGATGCCGGACCGGGCCCGTTCCGGCGGCAGGGTGGCGCTGACCAGGCTGATGCCCAGCGGGATGGCCGCCATGGACAGCCCGGTCACCGCACGGCCGACGATCAGCGCGCCCAGGCTGTTGGACAGGGCGCACAGCAGCGAGCCCGCGACGAACGCCGCGAGGGTGAACACCAGGAGTCTCTTCTTGCCGAAGAGATCAGCGAGGCGGCCGACAACCGGCACCGCTACCGCGGCGACCAGCAACGTGGAGGTGAGCAGCCACTCGGCGTTGGTGGTCGAGGTGTGCAGGCTGGCCGTCAGCGTGGGCAGCACCGGAATGAGCAGCGACTGCGTCAGCGACACCAGCAGCCCGGCGACCGAGATCAGCGCCAGCGTGGTCCGTGGATTGCCCCGGTGCGCGGCCGGCCTGTCCGGCGCCGGCCGGGTGGCGATCCGGTCAGGCAGGTCGTTCGTCATGTGAGCGACGCTCCGGCCTGGGTCAGTGTTCGCCCGCGAGCAGCGGCGCCCGCAGGGTGTTCCACCAGATTTCGGTGAACAGGTCGACCGCCAGCTCATGGTCACTGAACAGCGTGTGCGACTTGCCCCACATGTAGTGGTGCATTTGCAGGCGGCACAGTTCGAAGCTCATCCGGGCCGCGCCGCGCGACTGCACCGGCCAGGTATCGACCCACGGCTCCAGGCACTCCAGGTAGGTCCGCAGCACCTCCGACGGCTTGTCCTCGCTGAGCTCGGCTTCCATGGCGGCCAGCGCCATCGGCCGGTTGCGGACGTACCAGCCGAGCGCCCATTCGATGTACTCGCGGAGGTCGGCCCGGTCACCCTCGATCAGCACCTGGGTGAGATGGCGGGCGGCCGCGTAACTCTCCAGCTGCATCTTCTCGGTCGCGGATACGAGTAGCGCGAACTTCGAGTCGAAGTGCAGGTACAGGGTCGCCCGGCTCACCCCGGCGGCAGCGGTGATCTCCTCGATTGTCGCCTTCGCGTAGCCCTTCTTGATGAACACCTTGCGCGCGGCGGCGATGACACGGCGCCTGGTGGCATCGCGGTGTTCCTGGCGCAGGGTCGCTGGCATGGCTTGATTGTAGGTGCCGCCAACTGACGTGGCAGAGACCGGACTCATGGATCGGATGGTAGACCAGCAGTCTGCTAAAGAGAAGACCAGTCATCGTTATCATTTCGTGATCTATCGACTAGACTGGCGGTATATTCTCCGGACTATATGTCTTCTGATCCAATCGCGGGGTGAGCTCACTGACCTGCACAAACAGGCCGGTTCGGTCAGCGCGAGGCGAAGATGTTGACGGAGGTACAGCCATGGGGCGACGCGGTTCAGAGCTACTCGAGGCGAGCGACGCGACGATCGACGACGCGGTGCAGCACGCGGACCCGATGGCCCTGCGCGGCCTGCTCTACCAGCTGACCGGTGATGATGAACTGCGCGAAACGGAGCTGACCACCATGGTGATCGGCGGGTTCCGGGAGCTGCGCATGGTCGCCAGCGAGGACCAGGCCGCCAAGATCCGGGCGAAGGCGGCGGCGTTCCTCAAGTCGTACCGGGATTCGGGGGCCGGCGAGCTCCCGGTCGGCCCGGCGCAGCGGCTGCCGGACAGCCTCGCCCTGGCCGTCGGCGTGGACATCCCACCGCAAGACCTGGAGAACTGGCTGGAGGAGCTGGCCCTCGACCCGTGGGCCCGCGGGCTCGCCTGGTCCAGCCCGGACGCGGCGCCCGCGGCGGCCGCCGGGTTCGAGGTCGCGGTGATCGGCGCCGGCATGGGCGGGCTCAACGCCGCCGTGCAGCTGAAGCGGGCGGGCATCGGGTTCACGGTGCTGGAGAAGAACCCCAGTGTCGGCGGTACCTGGTGGGAGAACCGTTACCCGGGTGCCCGGGTGGACACGGCGAGCCGGACCTATGGCCACCTGTACGGGGTGAGCTTTGAAAAGCCGTACCCGTTCTGTCCCGCGCCGGAGAACGAGAAGTACCTGAACTGGGTGGCCGACACATTCGCGGTACGGGGGGACATCCAGTTCGACACCGAGGTCAGGTCGGTCGTCTGGGACGACGCGGCCGCGCAGTGGGTGATTACCGCCGACCAGCCCGACGGGCGCCGCACTGTGCGGGCGAACGCCGTCATCACCTCGGTCGGGTTCCTCTCCCGGCCGAACATCCCGCACTTGGACGGCATCGAGGACTTCGCCGGCCAGTGGTTCCACACCGCGCGCTGGCCCGCCGGGCTCGACCTGGCGGGCAAGCGGGTCGCGGTCATCGGCACCGGCTGCACCGGGTACCAGCTGATCCCGGAGATCGTCAAGGAGGCCGAGCACGTCTACGTCTTCCAGCGCACGCCGAACTGGGTGTACGAGGCACCCGGGTACCTCGCCCCGTTCCCCGCGCAGGTCACCTGGCTGGACCGGAACTTCCCCTACCTGGCCAACTTCAGCCGGTTCCGCACTGCCTTCATGCAGCGCCCGCAGAACAGCCTGCAAGGGCTGCAGGTCGACCCCAACTTCCGCGACGAGCACGCCGTCAGCCCCGTCAACAAGAAGATCAGGGACGAGCGGGTCGCGTTCCTGCGCTCCAAGCTCGGACACCGCCCCGACCTGCTGGAGAAGATGACGCCGAAGGCGCCGCCGATGTCGGCCCGCCCGGTGCTTGTCGACAAGGACTACAGCATCATCGACGTGCTCCTGCGGGACAACGTCACCCTGGTGAGCGAGGGCGTGGGCCGGGTCACCGCCGACGCCATCGAGCTGCCGGACGGCACCCGCTGCCCGGTCGACGTCATCGTGCTCGCGACGGGCTTCCGAGCGAACGACTTCCTGTGGCCGATGGAGGTGCGCGGCCGCGGCGAACAGCGGCTGGAGGACCTGTGGGCCCGGGACGGCGCCCGCGGCTACATCGGCACCATGCTGCCCGGCTTCCCTAACTTCTTCATGATCTACGGGCCGAACACCAACCTGCTGCAGGGCATGCAGATCATCGGCATGGAGGAGATCACCACCCGCTTCGCCCTGGAGAACATCGCCGGGCTGATCGAGTCCGGCCGGCGGGCGGTCGAGGTGACCGAGGACGCTTACTGGCGCTATAACGCCGAGGTCGACCGGGCCGAGAAGCTGATGACCTACATGGACTCGCGGGCCAGCAACTACTACCAGAACCAGTACGGCCGGTCGGCCGCCAACGGCCCGCTCGACACCAGGCTGCTGTGGAACTGGCTGCGTGACCCGGCCGGCCGCCGGCCCGCCGAGTCCAGGCAGGCGATCGACCCGAGCCTGCTCGACCAGTACCAGGCGATCGATCCCCGGTTCGGCGCGGACCTGATCGTCCGATGACCGAGGTAACCGGCCGCCCGGACTCGCGGCTACTGACCAACGGCACCACCGAGAAGGGAATGTCATGGAACGTCTAGCGGGCAGGGTCGCCCTGATCACCGGCGCGGCCAGCGGCATCGGCCAGGCGACGGCGGAGCGGTTCGCGGCCGAGGGCGCTGCGGTGATGGTCACCGACATCAACGACGAGGGCGGCAAGGCGGTGGCGGCCGAGCTCGGCGCCCGCGGCCGGGCCGCCTACCTGCACCTGGATGTGGTCTCCGAGCAGGGATGGGCGCAGGCGGTCGCGGGGACGGTCGAGCAGTTCGGCGGACTGGACATCCTGGTGAACAACGCGGGCGTGCACGGTGAGCCCGGCCCGCTCGAGGAGACCACCCTGGAGAGCTGGGACCGGAGCATCGCCATCTTGCAGACCGGGGTGTTCCTCGGCATGAAGCACGCCGCCCCGGAGCTGCTGAAGTCCGAGCACGCCTCCGTCATCAACATCAGCTCGATCTTCGGCGCCAGCGGCGGCTTCGGCTCGTCCCCGGCCTACCACGCCGCCAAGGGGGCCGTCCGCATCCTCACCAAGACCGCCGCGCTGCACTGGGCGCAACAGGGGATCCGGGTGAACTCGGTGCACCCCGGCTTCATCGACACGCCGCTGCTGCGCCCGGAGGGCATGCGTGACCGGCCCGGGGCAAGCGAAATCCACCAGGCGATCATCGACGTCACCCCGATGGGACGGATGGGCCACGCCGAGGAGGTCGCGGCCGGCGTCGCCTACCTAGCCAGCGACGACGCCACGTTCAGCACCGGGTCGGAACTCTACATCGACGGCGGTTACATGGCGCGCTGACGCAGCACCACGCGTCCGTTCGGATGACCAGTCGTTCACCCGAACCGATGCGTGGTGTCCGCTGTCGGCCCCGCAAATCCAGCAAGGAGTGCGGTCAGCGGCAGGGCTGACCCCCGCGGCCCAGGTGACGGAGAGCTTATGGACCAGATGCAGTCCACCTCGGCTGCGACCGGCGGCGGTGCGGTGCGGCCAAGCGGGCGGCGCCGCTGGGGCATGCGCGGCGACCCGGGCCTCACCCTGGTCGCGGTCGCGATCGGGATGATGATGGTCGGCATTGACGGGACCATCGTCGCGGTCGCCAACCCGGCCATCCAGGCGCAGTTGCACGCCTCGCTGGCTGGCATCCAGTGGGTGACCAACGGCTACCTGCTGGCGCTGGCGGTACTGCTGATCCCCGCGGGCAAGGCGGGCGACCGGTTCGGTCACAAGAAGGTGTTCCTGATCGGAGCGGCCGGGTTCGCGGCCGCCTCGGCCGGCGTCGGCTTGTCGGGCGACGTCGCGCGCAGCACCGCCCTGGTCATCCTGTTCCGGGTGGTGCAGGGCGCGTTTGGCGCGATGCTCCAGCCGACCGCGCTGGCGCTGCTGCGCCGCAACTTCCCGGCCGAGAAACTGAACTCCGCGCTTGGCGTCTGGGGCGCGGTCATCGGCGCCTCCACCGCGGCGGGGCCGATCGTCGGCGGCCTGCTGGTGCAGCACGTCAACTGGGAGGCCTGCTTCTACGTCAACATCCCGGTCGCCCTGGTCACCCTGGCGGTGGGCCTGCTGGTGCTGCGCGAGACCAGCACCTCGGCAGCCGACCGCTCATTCGACCTGCCCGGCGTCGGGCTGCTGTCGGTGTTCCTGTTCACCCTGGTGTGGACGATGATCAAGGGCGGCGCCTACGGCTGGGGCAGCACCAAGACCATCGCGCTCATCGTCGTCGCGACGCTGGCGGTCACCGCGTTCATCGTGCGCGAGTCGAAAGCGCAGCAGCCCCTGCTGCCGCTGCGGTTGTTCCGCTCGGTGCCGCTGTCGGCCGGCGTGGTGCTGGTCATGACGCTGATGTTCGGCATGTTCGGCGCGATGTTCTTCATGACCTTCTTCTTCGAGAACGTGCACGGCCTGACCCCGGTGGACACCGGGGTCAGGCTGCTGCCGCTGACCGGCATGATGATCGTCGCCTCACCCATCTCCGGCCGGCTGATCACCCGGACCGGCCCGCGCGGCCCGCTGGTCGGCGGGATGCTGCTCGCCGCGCTCGCGCTGTTCGGCTTGTCCCGGATCGGCCTGACGTCCAGCCTGAACGACACCATCGTGTGGTTCGCCCTGCTCGGCCTTGGCCTGAGCCCGGTCGTGGTCGGTGCCACCGACGTGATCGTCGGCAACGCCCCGGTGGAACTGGCGGGCGTGGCCGGCGGCCTGCAGTCCACCGCCATGCAGGTCGGCGGCACCATCGGCACCGCCGTCCTCGGCGCCGTGATGGCGGCCCGGGTCGGCGCCCTGCTGCCCGGCCGGTGGTCCGCCGCGCACCTGCCGCCGGACGCGCTCGCCGGGGCTGAGAGCGCAACCTCGGTCGGCGTGGCACCGATGCCACCGGGCACCCCCGCACCGCTGGCCGACCTGATCACCGCCGTTTCGCATGCCACCTTCGTCAGTGGCATGAGCGCCGCGTTCCTCGTCGCCGCGATCGTCGCCCTCGGCGGCGCCGGCATCGCCACCCTCGCCCGGCGTCCCCAGCCGGAACAGCTGGCCGATCTTGTCCAGGCGGAAGACCCGGCCACCCCAGCGGAGGCGGGAGACCTGTTCCCAGCGGGCCCTGTTAGCCTGCCCGCAGCCGGCGACGCCTGAGGGCGCTCACGGTGACGGCCAGGCCCGCGAGCGCGTTCCGCACCGCGTGGCTTGACTGGGGCCGCCCCGGGGCCAGCAGCTGCGGGTAGCTCAGCTGCTGGCAGTAGGCCTGCAGGTCGGGCTGCTCCGAATGCCAGGTCCGGCCCGGCAGGCAGCCCTGGTCGGGCTGCCGGGAGCCGCCCGGCGGATTCCACTGGCCGTACCCCTGCCATCCGGGTCCGGACGGTGCCCGGTAATTCCTTGACTGCGTCATCTGTGACCCTCCCCTGACGAGCACTCACGCGGTGCGTGGTGCGCGTTTCCCTGGTCGAGTGACGCGGCGCGCCAGCCCGCGGAGCACGGTGGTCGCTCTTTGTTGCTGACCCGTTACCCAAAGTCCGTCACTCGAGGGAAAGCCCGGGCAGCCGCTGAATTCGGCCGCCCGCCGCGTCCCGCGTCAGGGCCGGGAGCGGCCTTCAACGGCCGGCGGCCGCCTGGCCGGCGGCCGCGGACGCGCGCTGGATGGCGAGCCACACGTTGGCCGGGGTCAGCGGCATGTCCGCGTGGGTCACCCCGAACGGCGCGAGCGCGTCGATCACGGAGTTGACCACCGCCGGGGGCGAGCCGACGGTAGCGGACTCGCCGATGCCCTTGGCGCCGACCGGGTGGTGCGGTGACGGGGTGACGGTGGCGCCCAGCTCCGGTGACGGGCACTCGAGCGAGGTGGGCAGCAGGTAGTCCATGAACGAGCCGCTCAGGCAGTTGCCGATCTCGTCGAATGAGATGGACTGCATCAGCGCGATGCCGATGCCGTCGGCCAGGCCGCGGTGCACCTGTCCCTCGACGATCATCGGGTTGATCCGCACCCCGCAGTCGTCGACCGCGATAAAGCGGCGGACCTTGACCTCACCGGTGCCCGGGTCGACGTCGGTGACGCAGATGTAGGCGCCGAACGGGAAGGTGAGGTTAGGCGGGTTGTAGACCGCGGACGCGTCCAGGTGGCCCTCCACCCCGGCGGGCAGCTCCAGCGAGGAGTGTGCCGCCCGCGCGATCTCGGCGATGCCGAGCGCCTGGTCGGGGTCGCCGCGTACCCGCCACATGCCGTCAAGCCATTCCAGGTCGTCCGCCGACGCCTCGAACATGGCCGCGGCCACCAGCCGGGCCCGCTCCCGGACCTTCCGCGCGGCGACGACGGCGGCGGCGCCGGACACCGGGGTGGACCGTGACCCGTAGGTGCCGAGGCCGAACGGCGTCCGGTCGGTGTCGCCGTGCACCACCTCCACGTCGTCCGGTGACAGGCCCAGCTCGTGCGCGACCAGCTGGGCGAACGTTGTCTCATGGCCCTGACCCTGGGTCTGCACGGAGATGGCGAGCACCGCCTTGCCCGACGGGTGCACCCGCAGGTCGGCGCCGTCGGCCATGCCGAGGCCCATGATGTCCATGTGGCCGCGCGGGCCGGCGCCGACCCCTTCGGTGAAGAAGCTCAGCCCGATGCCCATGTACTGGCCGCGGGCGCGCCGCTGCGCCTGCTCCCGGCGCAGTGCCGGGTAGTCCGCCATGTCCAGGGCCAGCTGCAGCGCCCGCGGGTAGTCGCCCGAGTCGTACTCCCAGCCCGATGGGGTGGTGTACGGGAACTGCTCCGGGCGCAGCAGGTTGCGCATCCGCAGCTGGGCCGGGTCCTGGCGCAGCTCGCGGGCGAGCATGTCGGTCAGCCGCTCCACCAGGTACACCGCCTCGGTGATGCGGAATGAGCAGGAGTAAGCGACACCACCCGGTGCCTTGTTGGTGTACACGCCGGTGACCTCGCAGTACGCCGCGTGCGTCTGGTAGGAGCCGGTGAAGATGTGGAAGAAGCCGGCCGGGAACTTCGACGGCTGCGCGACCGCGTTGAACGCGCCGTGGTCGGCCAGCACCCGGGCGCGCAGCCCGAGGATCTGGCCGTCGGCGGTGGCGGCGATCTCGCCGTGCATGTGGTAATCGCGGGCGAACGCGGTCGACATCAGGTTCTCCGACCGGTCCTCCACCCACTTCACCGGCCGCCCCGTCGACATCGACGCGGCGATCGCGCACACGTACCCGGGGTAGACCGGCACCTTGGCACCGAACCCGCCGCCGAGGTCGGGCGACACCACCCGGATCTTGTGCTCCGGGATCTGCGTCAGCGCCGCGTACAGGATCCGGTGCGCGTGCGGGGCCTGGCTGGTCGACCACATGGTGAGTTTGCCGCTGACCGGGTCGAAGTCGGCGACCGCGCCGCAGGTCTCCAGCGGCGCCGGGTGCGAACGGGGATAGTTCATGTCGCAGCCGAGCACCACGTCCGCGGTGGCAAACACCGCGTCGGTGGCCGCCTGGTCGCCCGCGGCCCAGTCGAAGATGTGGTTGCCGCCGGGCAGTTCGTCGCGCACCACTGGCGCCCCGGGGTCGAGCGCGGTGGTCGCGTCGATCAGCGGCGGCAACGGCTCGTAGTCGACGACGATCAGCTCGAGCGCGTCCCGGGCCGCGTACCGGTCGGTGGCCACCACGAACGCGACTTCCTGGCCCTGGAAGCGCACCTTGTCGGTGGCCAGCACCGCCTGCACGTCGCCGAACAGGGTGGGCATCCACGCCAGCCCGCGTTCGGCCAGGTCCTCGCCGGTGAGCACCTCGACGACGGCGGGGTGGGCGCGGGCGGCGCTGGCGTCCACCGAGGTGATCCGGGCGTGCGCGAGGGGGCTGCGCAACACGGCGCCGTGCAGCATCCCCGGCAGGGTGATGTCGTCAACGTACTTGCCCTGGCCGCGGACGAACCGCGCGTCCTCCTTGCGGGGGAGCGGCCCGTACGCGTGGTTCACGCCTGTCTCCGTCATGCCTGGCCCCCGTCGTGCTTGGCGGCCCACAGCACTGACCGGACGATGTTCTCGTACCCGGTGCAACGGCAGACCTGGCCGGAGATCGCCTCGCGGACCTCTTCCTCGGTCGGGTCCGGGTTGTTGTCGAGCAGCCACCGGGCGGTCATCATCATGCCGGGCGTGCAGAAACCGCACTGCAGGCCGTGGCAGGCGGCGAAGGCTTCCTGGACCGGGTCGAGGCGGCTGCGGCTGGCCAGCCCCTCCACGGTGGTGACCCGCCGGCCGTCGGCCATCACCGCGAGCACGGTGCAGGACTTGACCGGGATGTCGTCCAGCCACACCACGCAGGCGCCGCAGTTGGACGTGTCGCAGCCCCAGTGCGAGCCGGTCAGCCCGAGCTCGTCGCGCAGGAAGTGGATAAGCAGCAGCCGGGGCTCGACCACCCGCGGGTAGTCGGTCCCGTTGACGGTGACGGTGATTTTCACCGGGCCAGCCCCTTGGAGGATGCGGGCCCGCGGGCCCGGGCGACAGCGGTGGCCAGCACCCGGGTGGTGAGCTCACGGACCAGGTGCCGCTTGTAATCGGCTGGGCCGCGCTGGTCGGTGACGGGGTGGCAGTGCTCGGCCGCGATCTGCCCGGCCCGGGCGAAGGCGGTGGCGTCGGCGCGCTGGCCGCGCAGGAATTCCTCCGCCTCGGCCGCCACGAAGTGCGACGCGCCGACCGCCGTCAGCCCGATGCCGACGTCGGCGATTACCCCGTTCGCCAGCCAGACCGCCGCCGCGGCGGCGCCGACCGGCCAGTCGCCCGCCCGGCGCATCACCTTCAGGTAGGCGCTGCCGCTGCCAGGCCTGATCGGCACCCTGATCTCGGTCAGCATCTCGGCGTCGCCGACGACGGTCTCGTACGGGCCGGTGTGGAACGCCCGGGCGGACACCTGCCGGCTGCCGTCGGCCCCGGCGATGAGCATCGAGCCTTTCAGCGCCGCGAACGCGGCCGACAGGTCCTCCGACGGGTCGGCCTGGCAGAGCGACCCGCCGACGTTGCCCCAGTTCCTGACCACCGGGTCGGCGATTACTCGCTCGGCGTCGTGCAGGATCGCGAAGTGCTCGCCGGCCAGCGGTGAGGCGAGCAGGTCGGCGTGCCGGGCGAGCGCGCCGATGCGCAGCTCGTGGCCGGACCGCTGGATGTACCGCAGGTCGGTGATCCCGTTGATGTCGACGAGCACCTCGGGCTGGGCGAGCCGCAGCTTCATCATCGGGATCAGGCTGTGCCCGCCGGCCAGCACCCGCGCCCCAGGCGCGTACCTGGACAGCAGCGCGATGGCGTGCGGCACACTTGTCGCCCGCTCGTACTCGACCTGCGCGGGAACCTGCAACTCCGCCTCCCCGTTCCGTGCGCGCGCCCAGCTGATGTCGTACGTTCTGAGTGTACGGAGGTGTGCTGGGCAATTCCGGCATGCCGCTGCCCACGCTGGAGTGTGCGATGACGCTGACGCAGCTAAACGCGTTTGTCCTGGTGGCCCGTCTCGGGTCGGTCAGGGCGGCCGCTACTGCTCTCGGTGTCAGCGAGTCGGCCGTGTCGCAGGCGATCACCGCGCTGCGCCAGGACCTCGGCGACCAGCTGGTCACCCGCGGCCAGGCGGGGATGACGCTGACGCCGGGCGGCAGCCGGCTGCTCGGCACCGCGTCGCAGATCGTGGTGCTCGGCGCCGAGGCGCACGCCGCCGTCCGGGCGGCGCAGGGCGCCCCTGAGCAATTGCGCATCGTCGCCACGTCGACCTTCGCCGAATTCGTGGCCGGGCCGCTGCTTGAGGCGTTCCGCCGCCGGTTCGCGGGGGCGGTCGAGGTCACCACCGGAGTGGCGGCGTCGGAGGAACTCGGGGTGCTGGTCGCGAACAGGCTCGCGGACGTGGCGATCGGGCCCGTGGTGAGCAGCGAGCGCG
>Ga0302314_10019197_pt1 | contig 11371 bp, 11 predicted proteins | sample III_Palsa_N2_3_FD_200533 | JGI IMG/M metagenome (GOLD analysis project Ga0302314, IMG submission 200533) | Peat permafrost microbial communities from Stordalen Mire near Abisko, Sweden - III_Palsa_N2_3 | ecosystem: Environmental > Terrestrial > Soil > Palsa > Peat permafrost | place: Sweden... | reverse complement strand
ATCGACACGCCGATTACTTCACGAAGCACGGACGGCGTAGTCATTGAGTGCGCTATCTGCGCGCCCAGTGAACTTCGCGTGAGCCTTGAGAGCGCTTAACAGTGGAAAATTCACGAATGCTTTTGACCTTTACGGTCCAGGACGATCGAAGCGAAGATCTTGACGTTCATTGCGAGATCAATGCTCGTGACAACGGCGCTTTCTGGCGTGCCGAGCTCTACGGAGGATCGTCCGTGCGGGGTATGCTCGAAGGATGTGCCGTCACGGCCGAAGCCGTTCGCGGGCACGTTCAAGCCGAGGTCCTACGACAAAAGATCCGCGCACGAAACTGACCCAATAGGACAGAAAATTGCCACAACGGACCATTGTTTTACTTCCTGCAATTGTTCAATCGCGGCTTGGTCGACCGCTAGGCCGCAGAGAGCACGCTGATCGTGATGTACTTTAGGCCGCTAAAAAAATAGGGATAAGGTCATCAGCTATAGCGCTGGCGGCTCGCCGCGGCGCGCCAGCCGAGGCGAGACGCACCTGCAAGAGCGCGAAGTCGAGCCCATTCGCCCTTTGCACATCGAGTCCTCTACCCTGTTCTGCGCTGCTAGTAGCCAGCTTGAAAAGCTTGATTGCGCCACGTGCTAGCAGGATTCATTTCGGCCAGAGCAAAGGCATAGACTCGCCGCCACGAGAGGCCTCAATGGCACGTTTCACATCAGTGCTATTTCCTCGGGGGCCATCGGGCCAAAACTTGGGATTTTCGCGTACGAAATTTTCGTCGACGCTTCGAATTGATTGCGCTCCCGCCAGCTCCAGGATGAATCGAATGTCATCTTCGGATATCCCCTCGTTCGACTCCACGGACACCTGAGCCTCTCCGAACCGTGTCGGCTGCGAGAGATGGCTTGGTGGATGGCGTGACTCGGACGGCTCGTTATGCCCTTGGTGGCCTTGATTGCTCACATTTGAGATAACGTTCGTGGACGAGCTTGCGCTGGCGGCCGCCGTTCCGACACTCCCATATACCCGAACGACAACATTTTCGCGTCCCAGCCCACACGACAAAAGCTTGTTTACAGCGGCCATCGCCGCAAATTGAGTCGTAAAGTCGGCAACTAATTGAGGGCTCATGGCTAGCTCCTTTCGTGGATTGAACGGTTTCCAGAAACCAACTTCGACAGCAACGGGCCGATTTCTTCCACGGGAAGAATGTATTGAGGGTGGTCCTCTTCCATGGCAGCAATGGGCATGCTCGGGTCGTATGCTTCCGAAGGGCATTGCACTATTCCAACACCGCCGGCCCCGGTAATCGAGCGCAAACCATCCGCGCCGTCGGAGTCACCGCCGGTCAATACGACTCCGATGACATGCGAACGGTATACCGCCACCGCGCTCTCAAAGAGAGGATTGGCCGCAGGGCGCGAGTGATGAACTTTCGGCTCCATATTCAGGTCCATTCGACCATCGGGAAGGAGGATAAGATGATGGTCAGGCGGAGCTAAATAGACATGCCCAGGTTGCGGCTCCTCGCCCGATTGAGCATAGGACACGGGCATCGCAACCCTCCTGTCGAGTATGCCTGCTGCTAGCTTGGGACCGATCGGAGATGTATGTAGAACAGCCAGAATTGCCGCTGGAAAGTTGGGCGGCAACAAGCGGAGGAGTTGAAACAGCGCCTCTAGGCCGCCACTCGAAGCGGCGATTACCACGATGGGCGATGTGCCAACGACGGAATCGGCTGGTTCGAGCGCAAGCATTGAATTGTTTCATCGGCGAGGTCATTTGAGGATGCTCTCGTCTCTGTGTATGCAGCGTGCGGAGATCTAACGATGGAGGGAATGACCAAAATCGGCTGCCATCCGTCATCGAGTTTTACGGTGCGGTCACGGGAGTGAGACCAAGCTTGACTGGCTTCAGCGACGCAGAAGTGCTCTCTGGAACCAACCTAACAATGTAGTTTCGGACTTGAACAACGACAGCAGTCCTACAGCGATCTCCCGATACGTTGCCAGGAAGGCCCGCCGTATAGTCCTCGGTGCTGTCGCGATTGCCCGATTACATTGGCTGTTTTCGTCGGGGTCGGAATCTTGTTCTACTCAATTCAGGTGCTTCCGACGGGCGTCAATCAGAGGCAACTAACCACCAGTCCGCGCGTTCCCTTTGGTCGAATGATGGAGGATGAGCCATGAATTTCACCATCAATGAGCATTCGTATGATGCGGAACTGGACAACCGCACATCGCTGTTGGATTTGTTGCGAGATCACCTCAACTTCACCGGCACCAAGAAGGGCTGCGACCAAGGCGCTTGTGGCGCATGCACGGTGCTGGTCGATGGGGTGCGTATAAACTCTTGCCTCGCTCTTGCTGTGCAATATCAGGGCCGGGCAATCACGACGATAGAGGGAGTGGGAACAGCGGGTGAAATGCATCCCCTGCAGCGCGCCTTCATAGAGCATGACGGCTTCCAATGCGGCTACTGCACGCCGGGGCAGATTTGTTCGGCCATCGGCATGGCCGATGAGATCAAGCACGGTGTGCCGAGCGCCGTAACCGAAGATGTAGCTGCGTACAATATCGACTTCAGCAACGAGGAGATTCGCGAGCGCATGAGCGGCAACCTTTGTCGCTGCGGCGCCTACAACGGGATTGTCGAGGCAGTGCGAGAAACGTTCGCGGAGGAACTCGCGCCATGAGGCCGTTCCGCTACGAGAAAGCCACGGACGCGGCTGAAGCGGTCCAATTTTTCACGCAAGGGGTACACGCAAAATACCTCGGCGGCGGCACCAATCTCGTCGATCTGATGCGCGAGAATATCGAACGGCCCGAAGTGTTGGTCGACATCACAGATCTTCCCGGCGAAATTCGCGACACGGAGGACGGCGGTCTCATCATCGGCGCGGGTGCAAAGAACACCTCGGTTGCCAGCCACCGGACCGTTCGCGAACGTTATCCCATGCTGGCGCAGGCGATCTTGGCGGGCGCCTCGGCGCAAATTCGGAACATGGCGACGGTCGGTGGCAATCTGATGCAACGGACTCGCTGCACCTATTTTTACGACACTGACGGTTCGCGCTGCAATAAACGTGCGCCGGGTGCCGGCTGCGACGCTATGGAGGGCTTCAATCGTAACCACGCCATCCTCGGCGCGTCGGGCATGTGTGTCGCGACGCATCCGTCGGACATGTGCGTTGCTCTGGCAGCGTTGGATGCGATCGTCCACTTACAGGGCCGGGGTGGCGCAAGGACACTGCCGTTTACCGAATTGCATCGCCTACCAGCCGACCACCCTGAGATCGACTCGGCGCTGGAGCCTGGAGAATTGATCACGGCAATCGCACTTCCGCCGCTGCCGTTCGCAAAGACTTCGACTTATCGCAAAGTGCGCGATCGGGCGAGCTATGCTTTCGCGCTAGTGTCGGTCGCCGCCGCAATGCAGCTGGACGGTGACCGGATTAAGGATGTGCGGATTGCACTCGGCGGGGTCGCCCACAAACCCTGGCGTGCGTTCAAAGCCGAGGCGGCACTGCGCAACGGCCCGGCCACCGAACAAGCCTTCCGCGCAGCTGCTATCGCGGAATTGACTGACGCAAGGCCACTTCGCGACAACGGGTTCAAGATCGAACTCGCCACGCGTGCACTTATCGCCGTTCTCGGCGATCTCGTTGGAGCGGAAAAATGAGCATCGTCGGCAAGGCCAAGGCTGCGGCACAGGGCGCACTGCAGACAGCAATGGGCAAGCTGGTACCGCTCGCCCCCGATAGCTGGATCCCGGGTGGCGTCCCCGATCCGTTGATCCACCACAAGAGCGGATTGATCGGTACGCCGGTTTCGCGCGTCGACGGCCCGCTCAAGGTCCAGGGCGCCGCGCGGTTCGCCGCAGAAGTGCCGCTCGAGAACATGGTCTACGCTGCACTCGTGTACGGAACGATCCCAAGTGGTCGTATCGTAACGCTTGATACCGAAGCCGCCGAGGCAGCACCTGGCGTCGTGCTCGTGATGACGTATCGCAATGCCCCGCGCCTGAATCGACCGGCGCTTTTTGGCTCTACACCCACCGCGGCCGCCACCAGCGATCTACCGATCATGCAGGACGACCGCGTGTACTGGAACGGCCAGCCGATTGCGATCGTGCTCGCCGAAACGCAGGAACAGGCGGATCATGCCGCATCAATGATCGTCGCGACCTATGCAGCCGAGCCATCTGTCACTTCGTTCGCTGCCGCAATGGCGCAAGGGCCGCAGCCTGGTACTTTCTTCGGCCAGTCGCTCATGACCGCGATTGGCGATGCCGAGGCGATGCTCGCGGCGGCACCTCACAAGGTGGATCATGTCTATCGCACGCCGCGGCACAATCACAACGCGATAGAGCCCCATGCCGCGACGATCATGTGGAATGGAGACGAACTTACCATTCATGACACGACGCAGATGGTCACGGCTCAGGCGGCAGCGATCGCCGACATATTCGGCCTCAAGCCGGAGCAAGTGCGGGTCATCTCGCCCTATGTGGGCGGCGGCTTCGGCAGCAAGGGCCTGGCGGACCACCAGATTCTGGGGGCCGCAGCGGCAAAACTGATTGGCCGGCCGGTGCGTGTGACCCTGACGCGCGAAGGCGTGTACCGTATCGTCGGCGGCCGTACGCTGACCGAACAACGGGTGGCGATCGGCGCGCAGGCGGACGGCCATTTCAATGCGTTGATCCACACCGGCATCGCGGCGATGACGGCCCACAACAACTTTCCCGAACCCTTCATCACGCCATCGCTCTCGGGCTATGCCGCGGACAGCTTCAGGCTGTCGGTGGAAAGCGTCACGATGAACATGCTCGCCAACATCTTCATGCGCGCTCCGGGTGAGGCGGTCGGCACCTTCGCGCTGGAATCGGCGATCGACGAGCTCGCAATCGAGCTGTCGCTGGACCCGATCGAACTGCGCATCCGCAACGAACCCGACAAGGATCCGACTTCGGGATTACCCTTCTCGTCACGGCATATTGTCGAAGCATGGCGCTCCGGTGCCGAGCGGTTCGGTTGGGATCGGCGCAGTGCCGTGCCGGGCAAGCGGCGCGAGGGCGAGTGGCAGGTGGGCATCGGCTGCGCCACCGCGACTTACCCATATTTCCGCATGCCGGGCGCAGCGGCCCGGATCACGCTGACGCGCGATGGCAAGGCAATCGTTGAGGTCGCCGCGCATGAGATGGGTATGGGCACGGCAACGACGACTGCGATCGTCGCGGCTGACCGGCTCGGGCTGCCACTCGATCGTATCGAGGTGCGCTACGCGGACTCGATCATTCCGGGCGCGATTCTCGCAGGTGGGTCTCAGCAGACGGCGGCGATCGGCGGCGCGGTGATCGCCGCTCATCGCGCGCTTGTCGCCGAACTGCTCAAGCTGGCTGGCAACGATTCAGTACTTGCGGGATTGTCGATTGACGCCATCGGTAGCGAGAATGGCGGCCTTGCCAAGCTCGGCGAGCCCACCAGGTTTGAAAGCTACACTTCCATCCTTGAACGTGCCCAGCGCGATAGCGTGACGGTCTGCGAAAAGGCGTCGCTACCGCTCGAGATGATGCATTGGTCGATGCATTCGTACGGTGCGATGTTCTGCGAGGTGCAGGTGAACGCAGTCACCGGCGAGACACGCGTCAGCCGTTTCCTTGGTTCTTTCGACACCGGACGTATCGTCAATCCAAAGACTGCGGCCAGTCAATTTCGCGGCGGCATCATCATGGGGCTCGGGTTGGCTCTGATGGAGGAGACTCAGTTTGATGAGCGCAACGGCCGGATCATGAACCCGAGCCTCGCTGAATATCACGTGCCCGTGCATTTGGACGTGCCTGAAATCGACGTGATCTGGACTGACATCGCCGATCCACACACGCCGATGGGCGCGCACGGGGTCGGCGAGATCGGCATCACCGGCGTCGGCGCGGCCGTTGCGAATGCGGTCTTCAACGCGACCGGAAAGCGCATCCGCGAATTGCCGATCACTCTGGACAAGCTGATGTAAATGAGGCGCTTGATCTACGGGTGTACCCCTCACGAGATCCCGACTCACCATGTCTCGGCATACGGTCGCGCTTCCACCTCAAAACTCCATGCCCGTCGATCCTGACGGCAAAGTTGGTACGCAATCTCCGCCAGGCCAGCTGGGTCGACGAAAGTGTCGGCGGCCTTGGCCGGCATTGCCGCCCGGGAACCTGGCAGATCGACCACGCCGTCAATGACGATCAGCGCGACATGCACACCGGCTGGCCAGAGCTTGCGTGCCATCGATTCTGCAAGACTGCGCTGCGCAGCCTTGGCGGGCGCAAAGGCCGCGCTCCTGATTCCACCGCGGCGCGATGCGGTGGCCCCGACGAAGACGATCGCGCCCGCACCCTTAGCCTTCATGCCTGAGATGACCTGACGCGAACACAGGAGCGCGCCATACGCATTGACGCGCCATGCCTGCTCGAACTGATCGGGTGTGATCGTCTCGACATCCCCGAACACGCCTGATCCGGCGTTATAAAGCAACACGTCCACTTCGCCAAGATCGTCCCTGATACGAGCAAAAGTCTCTTCGACGGAAATCGGATCGCCAACATCACACTCGTATCCACGAGCATCCGGCAGTTCGCCAGCGAGAGGCGCGAACGTGGCGCGGTGGCGCGAGAGGATTGCCACTGCATACCCCGCATCGGTGAAGCGCCGTGCAAGTGCTGCGCCGTTGCCCGGACCCGCGCCCGCGACGACTGCGACCGGTTTATCGTTTGTCATGTCTTGTCCTCACTACTAGGTAGAACTTCCCTAAGTGATTAAGGGTGCGTGACGGAGCCACTTTTCAGCCATCAACGGGTTGATGATGAACCTTGGCAACGTCAGCGCGGGTGACGGAACCATTCGCCGCTGGTCAATCAACCAATCAGTTAAGAAGCTGGCCACATCAGCCATGGACGTTCGCGCGGCGGTCAGTCGGCTTTCAACCAGCGTGCAGCGGCTTCGGCCGTGTCCTCTGGGCGCGTGTTGAACGCTATCGCCGCGTTGGGGGCGGCCTTATGGACGGCATTGACCACAGTCTCGAACAGCGGCAGGCTTTTTGGCGGGAGCCTGAGACCGCCGCCGATCACCACGCAGTCATAGGTCGCACTTTTCAGTTGCTTCTCCAGCATAGGACCGGCCGTCTCATCGGGTCGGATCATGCAAAGGTCAGCCTGCCAACCCCGTTCCGTTATTTTGGCTGCGCCGATCGCAATTCCGGCGTTGATCTTTTCCGCATTGAAGCCGGGCGGAATGGCGGGATCAGAGAAATCTACCGTTTCCGGCTCCTGGCCGACGAACAATACGCGTGTCATGTGAACCTCCTTGGATAACTGGCTTCAGAAAGGGAACTTAGCGGCGACAACGAGGATTCGGCCTGCCACTTCATCCGGACACTCCTCTGGTAGGAAGTGGCCACCGTTCGGCAAGGTGACGACCTCGACGTTATCGGCAACCAGCTTCACCATCTCTCCGACCTTGCTACCGAGTCCGCCCTTGGCGCCGCCCATAGCGACGATCGGTGTAGTGACCTTGGCCTTCAGGAGCGGCTCGGTTTGACCGATGCTCGTGAACGCCGCCCGGTAGATCCCCATCGAGCCAAGGACTCCGGAGCGCCCGGCGAAGGTGCGCAGGTACTCGTCCACGGTCTGTGATCCGATCGCATCCGGCTTGGCGGTCGCGCCCTCGTAGAACCAAGTGAGGAATGCACGCTCGTTGCCTACAATGAGCCGCTCGGGCACGCCGGGTGCAAGTGGCAAGATCCACCACCACATCGAACCTTTCGCCATAGCCTCGGGGGTATAGGCGAAGATTTTTCGGAGCACGTCACCCAACATCACCGGCGCCTCAATGTAGAGCAGCGCGACAACTTCTTGGACGTGATCGCTGCACCAGATCAACGCCGGTAGCGCCCCCATGTCATGTGCGGCGTGAATCAGTGGCTTGCCCTTGCCAAAGCCAAGTCGGGCTATCAGCGCCCTCGCCTCCTCGGCGAGGGCGCGTGCATCGTAGCCATCATTACCCTCGGGCTTGTCGCTATCGCCAAAACCGCGCATATCCGGGATGAGGACAGCGAGCCCTGCGTCGGCAAGCTTCGGAGCGACATCACGCCATGCATAGCCCGTGGAAAGAAACCCGTGCCAGAGCACGACTGGCGGGCCATCCGGGTCCCCGCCCAGCCAATAGTGCAGCCCCACCCCATTGACGGAGGCGGTCTCGCTGCGGAAGCCTGGAATACTCGCAGCTGGCATCACGGCGTTCATCTTGATCGCTCCCTCAATCTACCGGGTGTCTGGCGACGTCGGCCATCATTAAGGGCATCTGCTTCTGCCCTTCAGCAGAACTCCAGTCCTGTACCAACTCGGCGATCGTCGTGTTGGTGGACGTGAGCCAGACGCCCGCACGGTCCATCCGCCTGCGTGATGTCTCCTCTCTGATCTCGGAGGAAGAGCCGCTGGCGTCCAACACCGCCTGGACCTCGTAGCCGTCCTCGACCGCGCTAATGGCGGGGAACACGAGGCAAATGTCCGTGGTGACGGCGCTCACAATGAGCTGACTGCGACGCGTCGTCTCAACCGCTTTTTTGGAGTGCGGGTCTGCCCAAGCATTGACGACGCCAACGCGTTTAACGCGCTCCGCAAAATGCTTGGGGAGTACGTGCTGGAGAGATTCTGCACTCGGCCCTTGGAGATCATCCTCCTGGCTGGACGTCAGCACGATCGGCATATCGAAGGCCAGGGGCGCTTTGGCGAGAGCGATGGCGTTTCTCAGCGAAATATCTGGCATCTGATTCTTGATCAGCTGCATCGTGCCGACTTAGTAATCGATCAGAACGAGAGCGCTGGTTTCGGGTTTGAAATGAGGGGACATCATCGAATCCTTCAAATCGGGTTGGAGTTGGGTCGCACGCCTTTTAGGCCGCGATAACCGAAGGCTCTCCGAGCAGCTGCTCTTTCAGAAAACCTCCGACGTCATCCAATGCCTCCTTGGCGGCTTTCAGCAGGGCGACGTTGGAGGGAAAGACATGTGGCATGCCCTGCCAGGTGTGCACCTGGCATGTTCCCCCCGCGCGTTCGAGCTGCTCGCCGTAGCGAACGGAATCGTCGAGCAGAACGTCGTCTTCACCCACATGCATCCTGACCGGTGGTAATCCGGTTAGGTCGCCGTAAAGCGGCGATGCCAAGGGATCTCGCGGATCGCGACTCTCCAGATAGAGCCCCGCCAAAGCGGCGAGTGACGCCGGCGTCGAAAGTGGATCGGCCTCCGCTCGGGTCACCATGCTCTCCCCGGTCAGCGTCAGGTCGGTCCAAGCGGACATCACCGCTGCACCTTTGGGCGCTGAATCGGAAGAACCAGCCCGCGCCTTGGCAGCGGCCCACGAAAGAAGGACGAGAGCGAGCCCGCCGCCGGCTGAGTCGCCAGCGAGGGCGATATTGGCGAGTCCCGCAGCCAGCAGGCCTTCGTAGGCCGCCTTCGCGTCCTCCACCGCAGCTGGGAAGGGGTGCTCTGGGGCCAACCTGTACTCGGGCACGAACGCCGCGACGCTTGCTCGGATGGCGACCTGCCCCACGAAGTGCTGGTAAGCGTGGGCTGCGCCAACCACGTAACCGCCGCCGTGAAGATAAAGGATAGCGGCGCCTACCATCGCATCCTTCGGTCGACACCACCATCCAGATACGCCACCAATGACAGTTGCCTCGTAGGTGATCTCGGGGGCCGCCGGTACATGTTCCATGATCTCGTCAAAGCTCTTGCGGCCACCCGGACCATTGATGCTGCCCTTTGCGGATCCAAGCATCACCCGCACCGCCACCATGGCTAGGCGGTCGACCAAGTGCTCTGGGTGATGAGTTGTCGTCATATCACGACCTCCCGCTGGCTTGTCAGCTACTCAGGCCGCGGCAGCGGTTTCGAGGGCGGGATAGTCGGTATAGCCCTTGGGGCCGACGCCGTAGAATGTGGCTGGGTCGGGCTTGTTGAGCGGTGCGTCCGCGCGGAAACGTTCGACGAGATCTGGATTGGCGATGTAGGACACGCCGAAGGCCACGAGATCAGCGTTGCCGCTGGCAAGAACGACGTTGGCCTTGGCCTTATCGAAGCCGGTATTGACGATGATCGGCGCGGAGGTCATCGGCCGGAATGTCTCGGCAACATTATTTATCTGAACGCCGCGCTCAGCATCCTTGGCATTCGGCTCGAGGAGGCAGAGGTAGCCAATCCGAAGCGCGTCGAGCGCGCGGACAACAAAGCCAAAGGTTTCGAGCTTGTTGCTGTCGTCCACGCCATAAAGGTAACTGGATGGGGAAAGCCGGACACCCACTCGATCGGCGGACCATGCCTCGATCATCGCCTTAGTCGTCTCCAGCATCAGCCGCGCCCTGTTCTCGATCGAGCCGCCATAAGCGTCGGAGCGCTGATTGCTACCGTCCTGCAGAAACTGATCCTGGAGGTACCCATTCGCTCCATGCAGCTCGACACCGTCGAAACCTGCCTTGCGGGCATTTCGTGCGGCTTGAGCAAAATCCGCGACGATGCCCGGGATCTCGTTGATATGCAGCTCGCGAGGCACGGGAAGATCGACTCGGCCGCTAGGTAGAAAGAAGTCACCCGTCGCGGCGATAGGCGAAGGCCCGACCGGCGGCTCACCGCCACGCATGTCCGGGTGGGCAACGCGGCCGCAGTGCCATATCTGGCAATAAATACGTCCACCGGCGGCATGGACTGCGTCAGCGATCCCCCGCCACGCAGCAATCTGGTCGGCACGGTGAAGGCCCGGGGCGCGAATGATGCCGTGCCCTTGGTCGGAGACCTGTGTGCACTCGGTGACAATCAGCCCGGCGGACGCGCGCTGGACGTAGTAGTCGCGCATAAGGTCCGTGGGCACATCGTCTTCGGTGGCTCGCGTGCGCGTCATCGCCGACATTGCGATTCGGTTGGAAAGCGGGATGCCTTTGAGGTCAAAGCTCTTGAATAGGTCGATCATGGTAGATTCCCTTGTTGCTCGTTTAGAGCATGTGCTTGCCGCCATCGACATTGATGGTTTGGCCTGTCATGAAGTCGGAGTCGGGTGATGCCAGGAAGAAGATGGTGCCGACCAGGTCTTCACCTTTCTCGTTGCGCTGGATCGCGCGCGCCTTGATCTGCGCCTCGACCATCTCGGGAGGCATCGACCTGGCGACTGCCGGCGTGAGGGTTAGCCCAGGCGCCACGACATTGACAGTGATGCCTTCGTTGCCGACTACCCGTGCCAAGCTGCGCGTGAAGCCAAGTACACCAGCTTTCGCGGCGACGTAATGGGTCTGCTCCGCGACACCTTCAAACATGGAACCTGAGCCGATATTGACGATCCGGCCCAAG
>Ga0302314_10019196_pt1 | contig 11371 bp, 7 predicted proteins | sample III_Palsa_N2_3_FD_200533 | JGI IMG/M metagenome (GOLD analysis project Ga0302314, IMG submission 200533) | Peat permafrost microbial communities from Stordalen Mire near Abisko, Sweden - III_Palsa_N2_3 | ecosystem: Environmental > Terrestrial > Soil > Palsa > Peat permafrost | place: Sweden... | reverse complement strand
CGGCGCGCCTTGCCGGGGCGGGCAAGGTGGTGGCGATGGGTTCGACGGCGATCTATTCCGATCGCGTTGCACTTCCGATGCGCGAGGAAGACATCTGGCTCGGCCCGCCGCACGGGTCCGAGGCCGGATACGCCCACGCGAAACGTGGCATGCTGGCACAGTTGCAGGCCTATCAGGACCAGTACGGGCTCGACTATGCCTATTGCATTTCGACCAATCTGTTCGGGCCGTACGACCGTTTCGACGAGCAACACGGCCATGTGCTGCCATCGCTGATCTCCAAGTTCCATCGTGCGGCGCAGGATCGCAGCGCCGTCACCGTCTGGGGCAGCGGCGCGCCGCGGCGGGATTTTCTCTACTCCAAGGATGCCGCCCAGGCGCTCCGGCTGATCGGCGAGAGCTTCACCGGTCCGATCAATCTGGCCACCGGCACCAACATTTCCATCCAGGAGACGGCGGAGCTGATCAGGGGCATCGTCGACCCGGCGATTGCGATCAACTGGGACCGCAGCAAGCCGGACGGGCAGAAGTTGCGCGACTACGACGTCTCGAAGCTGCGCGCGCTCGGGTTTGCGCCCAGATTCGGCCTGGCAGCGGCGCTGGCGGAAACCTATCGCTGGTACGCGGACAACGCCGCCCTGGCCCGGCGCTAACCCGACGCGGGATCCGTTTGGGATGCGCGGTCGGGGCGCTCGGGAGCTGGCATCCCGCGACCCCCGGACCTACCCCGGCTGCGCCGTCGCATGCGTCGCGTCTGAACATTCATGAGGGCAGACTTGCAGAAACCAAACGGGACGCTCGGCCGGTTCGGCGTCGTCAAGCTGTGGCCGGACATCAAGGTTGCCGAAGACGAGGTGATCGCCCGGCTGCAGAACACGGCACGAGCCCTCGGCCTGGAATGCGTGGTGATCGATCACATGGGTCAGACCATCGACCCGCCGCACCGACGCATGACGCAGGCGGACCTGGATTTCGTCATCCACCTGCACTTCTCGACGCCGAAGGCATACGACATCTTCTCCTTTGTCGTCCTTTGGAACCCGCTGCAGTTCTACTATGACTTCGGCTATCGTCGTGTCTCGCGCCACCTGCTCACCCACGACGACTTCCTGAGCTGCGGCTCCCCGGCGGCGGATGATCAGCTGCTCCGCCTGACCGCCAACGACCCGACGCGCGGCGGCGTGCATTTTACCATGTATCATTCCGTCTCGGAGCCGGTCCTGGCACCGACGCTCGGCGAGCGGAAGCTGTTTTACTCCGGCATCAACTGGGAACGTCTCGGCAAGGGCGGGTCGCGGCACCAGGAGATCCTCGACGAACTCGACATGAGCGGCGAGATGCGAATCTATGGCCCGCGCCTGTTGCGCGGCGTGCGCGTGTGGGAGGGCTACAAGAGCTATCAGGGCTCGCTGCCGTTCGATGGCGTCTCGATGATGCACGCCATCAACCGGACGGGAATCGCGCTGGTGCTGTCGTCGGAGCCGCACAAGGACTCGGCCTTGATGTCCAGCCGGCTGTTCGAGGCGCTGGCCGGTGGTGCGGTGATCATTTGCGACGAGAACCCGTTCGCGCGCGCGCATTTCGGCGACACCTTGCTGTACATCGATACCACCGAGCCGGCCAGCGACGTTGCCGAGCAGATCCTGCGGCATGTGCGCTGGGTGCAGGGGAACCCGGACGCCGCGCGGGCGCTGGCCGAACGGGCACAGGCAATCTTCAACGAACGCTATCGGCTCGACATCTCGCTCGGCGAAATCTACCGCGGGCTGCGCGGCCGGCAGGCGCAGTTGGAAGCGAAGCTGGCGCCAGCCGATCCCGAACTCGCCGTCACGCTGTTCCTTCTGCTGCCCGCATTCGATCCGGTGGTGCTGCAGCGCCACCTTGCCAACGTGCGCAGCCAACGCCACGCCGGCTGCCGCCCCGTGCTGGTCGTCGAGGAATTCGATCTGCGGCATTTCCGGCCTGAGATCGAGGCTGCCGTCGCGGCCAGCGGCCTTGCGGTGGACGTCCGGACAGCCCGATTCTTCGTTCGCGACGGGCGCGGGGCGGTTGTCGGGCGTGTCCGTTTCGGCAGGTTGCTGGCCGCGCTCCTCGGCACCGGCGACGCGGCCGACCTGTTCTGCCTCGTGGCTCCCAACGAGGAGATCCACGCCACCCACATCCAGGCGCTGGCCGGGGCGCTGTCGCGCCACCCGCAAGCCGGGTACGCCCATTCCGGCATGCTGCTGCGCCATCGCGACCCCGCCGGCGAGACCGCGTGCGAGGTCCACGAGCCGCTCGACTTCCTGGACCATACGCCGAACTTCCCGTTCGGCCATGCGCGCTTGCTGTTTCGGCTGAGCGCCGTCTCGCGCAGCGTCGAGGTCATGCTCCCGTATCTGGACCTCACCGCGCTCTCCGGCCTTGCGCTGCACGCCATTGGCGTTCCCAGTCGCCGGATGGGCGTCGTGCTGGATATCCAGCACGCATTCAATGTCGGCGAGACCGGCGCCGGCGCAAGCGCCAAGCCGTTCGAGCAGCGTCTGCAGGAGGAGAACGAGATCGTCCGCGATTTCGACCCGGACGCGTTCGATCGCGTCTGGCGGATGCGCGCGATCGAAAAGGCCCAGCCGTCAGCGGCGGATCAGCTTGCCGGCCGCCCGGCCGGCAAGCCGCTCCAGGTCGAGCACCTGATGCCGGCATCGCTCTATGTCGACAGGCTTTCGCGCCGCAACCGGCAGGTTCTCCTGGCCCAGCTCGTCCAAAGCCTGCCGATACCGCGCCTGGTCTGGGCATTGCTCCGGCCATTGCGGCCCTGGCGCCGCGAGCCCGCCGTCCGGCCGCTCGACGATCGCGCGTGACCGGGATCGCCGCAGTCTCGGGCCGGCCGCGACGGAGCGACCGACGGAGCGAACATCGCTGCGTCGGGTATTGCTTTGCTAGAAGCGAAACGCTCCCAGAAAGATGTCCGGCAGGTCCTGGCGGTTCGCCGCGTCCAGGTCAGTCGGGAAAATTTCCTGGGTCTCGGTAAAAGTGTAAAATGCCTTGTTTGCGAATGTGACCTCAAGAATTTCCGGGAAGGCGACGTTGCCCAGGCATTGAAGCGGGGCGTTGTTGTTGCCGTGCACGTGCACGACGCAAAACGATTCGGCGAGCGCCGCCATCACCGCACTGGCCCGGTTGTACCAAACCTCATCGCCGACCCGGTCGAAGTCGTGGAACTCGCAGATGAACTGGGGCACCTGGCGGAAATCACGTGCCGTCGCCGCCGCCAGAACACTCCACTCATCGCCCTCGATATCCATCTTGACGATGCAGAGCGCGTCGCCGCCGAGCTGCTGCGCCGACTGCAGCGTCTCGTCCGCCCCCTGTCGGACCGCAGCGATCCTGCGGCGATGAAAGTGGATGCGCGGATGCGTGGCGGGTGGCTGTTCGACCGTGTGATCGAACTGGTGGACGGCGATGCCGCGCTCCGCAATGGCCAAATCCCAGGTGATGTCCTGGCCGACGCCCAGGGATAACGCGAAGTCGATCCGCGCGAAGTCGTCGAGGAGGACGTAGCCGCCATCGGCGTCGCCGCCGACACGCAGTTTTCGCATGCCATCGGCGGCAACCGGCCTCAAGTGCCGCCCCAACGATCGCAGGCGCTGCTGCAAAGTCTGCGGCTGGCCATGCGGCGCCGCGGTCGCTCCAGCGCCGATCTGCAGGGCTATTTGCTTCGTCAGGTGCTCGGACAGATGGGCGTCGACATGGCCCATGTGCTTGTGCAGGTCTGCCAGTGCATCGGCATGATTGCGCGCGAGGGTCTCGGCCAGCCAGGTGTGGATGCGGGTGAGGGTTTGCTGGACCTCGTGGTCGACCTGAACCTTCTGGCGGCCAAGCTCGGCACCGAGCTGCCCGGCGAGGTGGGCATGCATGTGCGCGACAGCCTGATGCAGGTCGTGCCGTGCGTCGCCCAGCTGGCGGCCAAGCTCGGCACCGAGCTGCCCGGCGAGGTGGGCATGCATGTGCGCGACAGCCTGATGCAGGTCATGCCGTGCGTCGCCCAGCTGGCGGCCAAGCTCGGCACCGAGCTGCCCGGCGAGGTGGGCATGCATGTGCGCGACAGCCTGATGCAGGTCGTGCCGTGCGTCGCCCAGCTGGCGGCCAAGCTCGGCACCGAGCTGCCCGGCCAGGTCGGCATGCATGTGCGCGACAGCCTGATGCAGGTCATGCCGTGCGTCGCCCAGCTGGCGGCCAAGCTCGGCACCGAGCTGCCCGGCGAGGTGGGTATGCATGTGTGCGACAGCCTGATGCAGGTCATGCCGTGCGTCGCCCAGCTGCCCGGCCAGATGGGCATGCATGTGCGCGACGTTGCGGTGGACCTCCTCCGCGACCGCGGCCGCCAGCCGATCCCGCAGCTGCTCATGACTTTGAGCCAGGCGATCGGCCACATGCGCGGCGAGCCTGATGGCGTTCCGTTCCCGCCTTTGCACAAAACGTTGCAGCAACATGGCTGGCATTTTTCTGCTGTTGCGGAGTCGCTCCAGGATGCGCCCAAGACGGCCATCTGACGTGGGTGGAAGCCTGTCGGTATCGGGACGTTGCACGTGGGTGCGCCGATTCAAGCCGTGTGTTCGCTGATGTGAGCGCGCCGGGGGCGGTCCCGGTGGCAAGGTTGGGTTGTCATCAAACGAACTTCAGCCGCCACAACCCCAGGACCACCATCCGCAGCAGCAGCCACCCGATCCGCCAACGCTGCATCTTCGTCTGCCCATACACCCGCTCATGATAGCGGATCGGCATGTCGACGATCTTGAGGTTGAACTTGGCCGCGCCGAGCAGCAAGTCCCAGTCGCCGAAGCGGTCCAGGTTGCCGAACTGGGCCCGACTCGTTGCGACAAGCGCGTAATGGGTCCGGCTCAGCACCTTGGTGCCGCAAGCGGTGTCCTTCACCCTTTGGCCGAGCAGATAGCTGAAGGCCAGGCTGAACGCCTTGTTGCCGACCAGGTTCGCGAAACGCATCGCCCGCTCGCCCATCGGGTAGACCATGCGCACGCCGTTGATGCAGTCGCCCTTGCTGCTGCGCCAGGCCTCGTAGAAGCGCGGCAAATCTTCAGGCGCGACCGTCAGGTCGGCATCCAGGATCATCAGCACCTCGCCGGTCGCATGCGCGAAGCCCAGCCGTACCGCGTCGCCCTTGCCCTTGCCGGTCTGTCGCAGCAGCTGCGTCAGCGCCCGCTGGCGCACCGCCATCTCGCGCTCGATCGCGCCATACGTGTCGTCGGTCGACCCGCCTTCGACAAAGATGAGCTCGGTGCCTCGCCCCATTGCCGGCACCCGGTCGAAGATCTCCGCGACATTTCCCGCCTCGTTCCTGGCCGGGACGACGACCGAGACGATCGCCTCCGGCAACGGCGCGCGGCTCACCGGCCGGGCGATCACGAGATTGGTGAGCCCAAGCAGGTAGAATGGCCAAAGCCTGACCAGCACCCGATTGCACAGCGCGTCCCAGCCCGGCGTGCGTAGCGGCCAGAGCAGCTCGCTCGACCAGCGGATCACCTCGAAGCCGGCGAGATGCAGCAGGTTCGTCACGTCCTCGGGCGTCAGCCAGTTCTGCGCCATCTGCGGGCGCGCCAGCCCGAGCCGTACCGCGAGCCAGCGCGGCGACTGCCACAGGTTGCTGTGCACGTTCAGCAGCAGCCGCGTCTGCGGATGGCAGAGCGGCAGCAGCCGCTCCAGCATCGCCTGCACGTCCCACAGTTCGTTGAGCAGGTCCGAGGCAAGGATGTAGTCGAAGCGCTCGTCGAGCCCATGCGTCTCCGCATCGGCCTCGACCACGTGCAGCGCCGGATGCCGCGCCTTCGCCTCTGCGACCATGGCCGGGGCGATGTCGAGGCCGACGCCGCGCGACGGCGCGACGGCGGCCAGCAGGTCGCCCGCGCCGCAGCCGAGCTCCAGCACCCGCATCCCGCGCGGCACGATGAAGCTGTAGATCTCGATCAGCCGGCGGCGATAGTACGACCGCACCCGAGACCAGGTTGGGCTGTGGCCGGAGGTCTCGTTCCAGTAGTCGATCCGCGCCTGCTTGAAGATCGCCCGGCTTGCGGCAGCCAGGCCTTGCACCTGTTCCATCGGAACGTCTCCTCAGAGCGGCATGTCCTGAACCGGAGCCTGTTCAGGTTGATCGGATCGCTCACCCGGACAACGGCCCGGGGCGGGCGGGCCTGCCACGGTCGGCAGGATGCCGCTCCGGGCGCCGGCGGCCGCGGCCGCGGCCGGGCTCATCGGGTGCCGGCGACGAACAGCGCCTGATGGTCAGACGCGTCGACGCACAGCATGTGCCCCTCGACCATCGTGCCGTCGCGCAGCGCGTAGCCGACCACGATGCCGCTCGCCAGCGTCACCGCCTGGACCCGACGCGGCGCGAACGTGAACCGTGCCTGGAACGGCGCCGTCGTGCCGTGCAGCCGACATATGCGCGCATCGTCGGCGACCGGGAGGATCGTCACCGCGTCGACCGCGGCGGCCGGGCGCTCGACCACCTGTGCCAGCATCGGCTGCCCTTGCGCATAGGACAGTCCTTCGGCTCGCAGGAAAGCCTCGATCTTCGGCAGTTCGCCGACCCAGAAGGCATAGTTCGGTGCGTCAGGCCAGACTGCCCTGGCCTCGGGGGCGGTCGGCGGCAGGCCCATCAGCAAGGCGGTGCTGGCCAGATCGAGTGCGCGGCGCTCGTCCGTCCGGTAGCCCTGCCCCCGGTCCCGGAACCCGGCATGCACCGCATCGCCGCAGACCAGCGCGAACATCGCGCCCGCGATGACCAGCCCGGACCTGCGCCGGCGCATGGTCGCGGCCAGGAAGAGCAGCACGACGAAGGCAAGGCCGGCGAACGCGGCATATCGACCCGAGACGAGCACGTTGTAGTGCGCCGGCCCCATCGCCGGACCCAGAATGCGCGCCCGCGCCAGCCACAGCAGCGCCGCCGACAGCGCCGAGGCCAGCACCCAGAGTGACAGCAGCGCCATCAGGCAGCGCAGCGCGGTGTCCGCCGGCAGCACCCGCCCGCGCCGCCATTGCCCGATGAACAGCCCGCCCAGCACGGCAAGCGCCCAGACGGTCGTGACGATGCCGACAACGGCGCCGATCGCCGTCACCAGCAGGCTCGAGGCATCCCAGGCCGGGGTGAGCGGCGCCCACCAGCCTTCCACCAGCGGCGTCGCATAGTAGGCGGCGGCACCGGCCGCGATGCGCGCCAGGGTGGTCCAGTCCATGTCCTGGATCAGGGCCCGAATCGCGTTCTCCTCGCCGAGCGGCGGCGGGTAGTGCGCCATCAGCAGCAGGTAGGCGGCGAGCGGCAGGGCGGAGAGCAGCAGCCAGACCCAGCGGCGCATGGCCAGCAGGTGCAGCAGCACGATCTCGGCGGCGAACACCCCGGCCGAGGCATAGAAGCTGATCGCCACCGTCGAGGCGGCCAGGGCGGCGGCGTGCAGGGCCGGGCGCGGCCGGAACTGGCAGAAGACCAGGATCGCCAGCAGGCCGACATAGGTCACGCGGGTGACAACCACCACGCACTGGAACGGGATGATGGTCGCCTCGGACACGCCCGAGACGAGGATCGCAATGCCGGCCAGCAGCAAGGCGAGGCGCAGATCGCCACGCGTCCCGGCCGGCCGCGCCTGCCAGCACAGACCAGCCAGCAGCAGGGCAAGTGCGACGACGCCGACCAGGGTCGCGACATGTGGAACCACCTGGCGCCCGGAACCGAGCCGCGCGTCGATCAGGTAGAGCAGGTAGACAATCGAGTGGGGATGCACGTGTGGGTCGAGCAGATAGTGGTCGAGGCTGAGCTGGCCCTGGCTGAACCGCATCAACCGGTCATAGAGCGGCCAGGCATCGACAAACCCGACGGGCGTCCAAAACCGATGCGCCAGCGCCAGCTGCATCAGCAACACCGCCAGTCCGAGCAGCAGGATTGCAAGCCATGTCAGGCGGGCGACCTGCAGGCCGCGCGGCATCGTCCGATCCATGGCGTTGCCTAGGCCAGCGGAGCGGCGCGGGGGAACGTCGTCGGCTGGGCGCCGGCGCCGGCCCGGCGCTCGAGCAGCCAGACCGCCCCGCCCGGCAGGCTGACCGCGGTGATCGCCAGGCCGAACAGCAGCGACAGGCCGAGCGCCTGCTCGCTCGACAGCCCGACATGGCCGAACGCCGCGATCATGATCCCCTCCCGCAGCCCCCAACCGCCGATGGAGATCGGGATCATCGACAGCAGCAGCACCAGCGGCACCAGCACGAAGAACGCCGGCACCGCCGCCGGCAGGCCGAGCGACATCGCCAGCAGCAACATCCCCAGGATCGCCAGCACATGGTTCAGCGCCGATAGCAGTAGCACCGCGGGCGCATGGCGCCGATCCGAGACGATGCGCCGCACGGCCAGCGCCAAATCGGCGGCCTCGCGCACCAACCGGACATGCCCGAGCCGTCGCCGGACAGGGGCTGCGAGCGCGAGGCAGAGTGCGAAGCCGACGAGGCAGCCGAGCGCCAATCCGTCCGCGGTCCAGCGCGCGACCGAGTCGCCGAGGATCGGCCCCTGCAGCGGCATCCCCGCCAGCACGAAGACCAGCAGCATGGCGGTTGCGACCGCCCGGTCGGCAATCACCCCGTGCACCGACTGTCGCAGCCCCGCCCCGGCCTTGCGCGCCATCCAGATGCGCACCGCGTCGCCGCCGACGCTGGAGGGCAGCGCCTGGTTAAAGAATTGCCCGACAAACGTCATGCGCAGCAACGATGCCCAGTCCAGCCCATGACCGAGGATCTTCGTCACCATTGCCCAGCGCCACGCCAGAACGACCACCTGCAGCAGCAGCGCAGCAAGCGCGGCCGCCAGCAGCCCGGCATGCACCATGCCCAGCATGTGCAACACCGCGCCGAAATCGACCGAGCGCGCGATCACCCAGAACAGCCCGGCCGAGACGAGCAGCTTTGCGAGCGTTTTGACAGGACGCATGGAGCAGGGTGATTCCTACGACAGGAGCCGGCTTGGACTGCACGAGGCGCATGTTGCGCATGTTGCGTCCCGTACAACACTCATTGACGAAACAACCGAAACGGACGGCAGCCAGCTTGATGGCATAAAGATCTCTGACCGACCATACGCAACCAGGGGTGGTGTCGTCGGGCGAGCCGCCGGGGTCCGGGGCCTCACGGCCCCGGCGGGGTCGAGGGGCGGCGCGCCTCGCCTTGCCTAGCGACCGCCAGCAGATGGCTCGCGTACTGCACCAGGCTGCGGTCGTGCAGCCGTGTCTGCCACGGAAAATCCGTTTCCTCCCCGAGCAGCCGCAGCCCCGCCACCGACTGGGCGTGCGCGCCCTCGGTCAGCAGCGTGCGCAGGAACGGCTCCGCGGCCCCGCCATCGGGCGCGCGCTGCGAGTGGCCGCCGATCCAGGCGGCCGGCGGCGTCGCGTGCGCCGCCCAGTCGTAGGGTGTGGCCAGCAGCAGCCGGCCGGACGGCCGCAGCAGGTCGGCCATGCCGGCCAGCAGGCGTTGCGGCGAGGCCACGCAGTCGAGCAGGTTCAGCGCGACCACCAGATCGGCCACCCCGCCGGCAAACGGCAGCGCGAGCGCGTCGCAGGCCCAGAAATCGACGCGCTCCGCCCCCGCCGGCGCAACCGCGAAATCCCGCCGGTCGTAGACGAGGCCGATGCGCCGGCGCGCGTAGGACAGCCGCCCGGCGGCTGCGCCATGCGCCAGCCGCAGCAACGCGAGCCCGATATCGACGCCGAGCACCAGCGCTTCGGGATGTCGAGCGGCGAGATCGAAACTGGTGCGGCCGGCGCCGCAGCCGAGATCGAGGATTCTCGTGGCGGCAGCGCCCTCGCCCGCCAGCTCCAGCAGCTTTGTCAGGCAGCGCCGCGCGGCGCCGGGGCGGGGGCCGGTGGCGGTTTCCGCGGGGTCGAGATCGGCCCAGCCGTCCCAGGCGTAGGTCGAAACCGTCTGGCGCAGCACGTCGAACCAGCTGCCGGGGCCGATCGCGTCGCCTAAAATGCTTTCCAGCGCCGGATCGAGGTTTTCGCGCAGCAGCAGTTCGATGCCGCGCTCGGACAGCAGGTGCGCGAGGTCCGGCACGATGATCGGGATGCCGTCGATGATCGGGTATTCGTGCCGGCAGGCGGGGTTGGGGCACAGCAGGATGCCGGCGAGGATGTCGCCGTCGCGCTCGGCGCCGACATGGGCGAGCTCCAGCACGTGCCGGGCCGCGTCGCCGGCGCAGCGCGGGCAGTGCGGGGCGAAGGCGGCGAAGTGGCGGCGGCGCACCCGGCTCAGCCGCCGATCAGCACGGTCGGGCAGCCGGGGCCGATGATCATGCCGGTCGGCCCCGGGATCGGGCCGACGCAGGCCGCGTGCAGCGTCGTATCGTTGAGGCGCGCGGCGGGCATGCCGGCGATCGTCACCGTCGCCGAGCCCTTGCCGATGATCCCCGGGCCGCCGGGGATGCAGGCCGGGATCAGGCACGGCTGCGTCTGGTCGCTCAGGCGCGCGGCGGGCGCGCCGCCGATCATGACGGTGGGCGCGCCGGAAATGATCGGCAGCGGCATCGGCGGGTGCGGCACGGGCGTCGGCACGAGGGCCGCCGGATGGATCGGCGCGTGGCAGTGCGGCCCGTTCTGCAGCACGTTGTCGCCGATGCGTGCCGCTGGTTGACCCATCGCTGACCTCCCGCGCTGAAGCCGCACTTTTAGCGTGAGGCCCGGCGGGGGTCGAGCGTGACCGGCAGATTGTGACCAAGTGTGCGGACGACGCGGGCGGCGTCGGCTATCGTCGTGCGCGAAGGAGATGGGCATGGGCTGTTTCTGCCACGCGTCGGCGGCGTCGCTCGCGCTGCAGTTGCCGGGGCTCGACGTGTCGGCGAGCCTCGACCTGCCCGGCGCCGAGATCGCGATGGCGCTCTCGGCATGGCTTTCGGCGCGCGGCCTGCCGGCGGCACCCTGGCAGCCGGACCCGGCATGGCTCGCGTTGCAACTGCCGATGCCGCGCCTGTCGGTCAGCGCGATCGCGACGATCTCGGCACTGGTGCAACTGCGCGCGCAGGTGCTGGCGCAGTTCGGCCTCGATCTGCTGATCCCGGCGCAGGTCAACGGCTTCGCCCGCATCATCGCCACGATGAACGCCCGGCTGAGCCTGCAACTGGGCGCCTCGGCGATGATCGACCCGCTCGGCTGGATCAAGCTCGCCACGCTCAACGCCGCGATCGATCAGGTCCAGGTCGCGCTCAAGGCCGGGCTGCTGGCGCCGTCGGCGAGCCTGATGCTGGCGCTGACGATGCCCGGCGGCATCGCCATCGGCCAGTGGGGGCCCCTGCTCCGCCCGCTGCGGCTGCTCGCGCCGCTGATCGCGGCATCGCTGCAACTCGATGCCA
>Ga0302314_10019193_pt1 | contig 11373 bp, 7 predicted proteins | sample III_Palsa_N2_3_FD_200533 | JGI IMG/M metagenome (GOLD analysis project Ga0302314, IMG submission 200533) | Peat permafrost microbial communities from Stordalen Mire near Abisko, Sweden - III_Palsa_N2_3 | ecosystem: Environmental > Terrestrial > Soil > Palsa > Peat permafrost | place: Sweden... | reverse complement strand
TCGAGGGCGACCTTCAGGCCCAGGGCCAGTCCACCTCGGCGCTGTTCACCGCCGACGAGGCATCGCTCGGCCCAACGCCGCCATTCGAGACCCTCGACCTGTCGGCTGGGTTCGGCAAGGACAACTGGACCTTCTCCGTCTTCGCGCAGAACGTGTCCGACGAACGCGGCGTGCTCAGCAAAACCACCGACTGCGCCGTCAGCATCTGCGGCGCCTTCCCGCTGTACTACCTGACCAAGCCCAGGCTGATAGGCATGAGGCTCAGCACCAAGTTCGACTAGGACCTAGGTGAAGGCGGCGGGCGACTCCGGATACGCGTCCAGCACGTCGCCGAGCGCGTCCTTCAGCGGGTCCAGCCACGGTTCGAAGTTGCGCCAATGGTCGACGGCGTCATCGAAGATCGGCTGGCGCACCTGCTCGGAGCTGGCGGTCCGTACCGCGCGGTCATTGGTCCAGAACCGCAGGCACGCGTCCTCGAACGGCAGCCCGACGTGGGCCAGCAGCGCGCGCACCTCGCCCTCGGTGTCGGCCACCATCCGCTCGTAGATCACCCGGTGGACCTTGCCGGGTGACACGACGTCGAGGTGCGCCATCAGCGCCACGTAGTCGCGGTAGTAGCGGCCGATGGCGGCGAGGTCGTAGCTGAAGGCCTGGCCGCGGGCGAAGTGCTGCTTGTAGCCGGAGAGGCAGCAGCCGAGCGGGTGTCGCCGCGCGTCGATGATGGTGGCGTTGGGCAGGATCAGCTGGATCAGGCCGGCGTGCAGCCAGTTGTTCGGCAGCTTGTCGATGAACAGCGGCCGGCCGGTGCGCCGATGCGCGCGCGTCCGCGCCAGATACTCTTCGCCAAGCCGAGCCAATTCCGGCCCGGACAGCGCGGCGATCGACTCCGGATAGGCGCCGCGCTCGCGTGAGCCGGCCACGCGGTCGAGCTGCTGCACGATGGTCAGCAGGTCGGGCAGCTCCATGGTGCCCTCGACCTGCGAATGGCTGGCGAGGATTTGCTCCACCAGGGTCGAGCCTGAGCGCGGCAGGCCGACGATGAAGATCGGATCGGGCGCGTCGCAGCCGCCGCCGCGCCGGGCCGCGAGGAAGTCGGTCGTGAACAGCCGCCGGGTCCGCTCGACCTGGTCGCTGATGTCGCTCGCGGCATGGCGCAGCTGGGCGTGGCGGATCGCGTTGCCCTTGGCGTATTCGGCGAAGGCCGCGGCGAAATCGCCCTCGTCCTCGAGCGCCTTTGCCAGCGCGAAATCGAGGTGCAGGCGGTCCTCTTCGCCGAGGTCGCCCCGTGCCAGTTGGGCGCGCATCGCCGCGATGTCGGCCGCCTCGAACCGATGCGTCTTCAGGTTGGCGAGGCTCCACCACACTTCGCCCAGCTGCGGCGCCTGCGTCAGCGCGCGCTGGTAAGCCGCGACGGCGTCTGGGCGGCGACCGATGGTCTTCAGCGCGTGGCCGTAGCTCATCCAGGCCTTCGGCTGGCGCGGATAACGATCCAACAATGCCTCGTAGTGACCGATCGCACCCTCATGATCGCCGAGACGCGCGAGGATCGAGGCGATCAGCATGCCGTGGTTGGGGTTGTTGGCGTCGATCGCCATCAGCCGCTGCGCCTCTGCCAGCGCCTCCAGCGGTCGCTCCTGCCGCTGCAGCACCTGGGCGTGAGCGCGGCGCGCCTCGTGGAAGCTCGGGCTGAGCTCCAGACAGCGGGCCAGCAGGTTGCCGGCGTCCTCGTACCGGCCAAGGCGCGCGGCGACCTCGGCCAGCATGCGGATCGCCGCGACGTCGGTCGGCTCGGCCTTCAGCCGCTCGCGCAGCGCTGTTTCGGCGACCGCCAGGCGCTCGGCGCGCAGCGCCAGCGCGGCCTTGGCCAACAGCGGGTCGTTGACGCCGGCCTCCACCGCGCTGAGGTGGGCGCTGTCGGCCCCGGCGCTGTCGCCGAGGGCCTGCAGCAGATCGGCCAGCAGGCGCCACGCGGCCGCATCGCGCGGGTCCGCCGCCGTTCGACGTCGCAGTGTGAGGATCGCTGCATCGGGATCGCCCACCGCCCACTGCGCCCGCGCCAGCAGCCGCATCGCGTCGGGCTGCCCAGGAACCGCGGCCAGGATTTCGTGCGCCTGCTCGATCGCCAGCGCGGGCCTGGCCTCCAGCAGCCGCGCCGCGTGCGCCAGCGCCACCGCCAGGCTGCCGACAGGTTCAGAAGTCTCTCCGGTCAATCAGGCGTCTCCGCGGCCGCCGACAGTCAAGGCGTGCGCCCCGCTGCCTGTCAAATGCCGCGCAGGGCAATCCGGCTACGGGCGACCGCTGGCGCTAGCGCGTTGGCAGGGCGGCGTACTCCGCCTTTGCGGCAGAGAGCAGCGGCATGCCGGGATCGGCGTCCCGCCAGTCGTGGAAGAACGCCTGGTAGGCCCTTCGGGCGCCGGCGGCGTCGCCCTGCAGTCGCAGCGCCCGCGCCAGCCCGAGGTGGGAGAGCGGGTAGAGCGGCGAGAGTGCGTCGACCCCGCGGTTGTCCAGCACCTTGCGGAATTCGACCGCGGCGCGGGCCCCGTCGTTTTCGGCGAGGTAGGCGGTCGCGCGCATGTAGGGCACGTCGAACGTCCGCAGCTCGTACGGCGTCGCCGCCTGCAGCGCGGTGATGGCGCTCTTCGGATCCCCGCGCCGAAGCGCCTCGGCGCCGCGCACCTGCCCGGCGAAGGTTTGCGTGAGCAGGGTGTCGGTAGGCGTCTTCTTCAGGTCCGCGTCCAGCAGGGTGTCGGCGCGCGCGGCGTCGCCCTGCTCGGCCAGCGCCACGCGGTAGTCGGGGGAGTCATAGCCGGGCGGCACTTGTGCGAGGCTCGCCTGGGCGAGATCGTCCCTGCCAAGGTCGTGCAGCAGGCGCGCGTTGGCCGCCGCGTAGATGTTGCCGAGGCCGAAACGCTCACCCAGCTGCTCGGCGCGGTCGAACATCGCTTGCGCCGCATGGGTCTGTCCGTGACCGAGAGCCACCTGGCCAGCGTCGGTCAGCAGGGTGCGCTCGCCAGGTTTGCCCTGCGCCCAGGACAGCTCGCGCGCGGCGCCGGCAGCGTCGTCGCGGGCGACCGCGATCGTGTAGAGCAGGCCGTGAAGGTCATCGCCATCGACATGCCGGGCGACCGCCTGGGCGGCGACATTTTGGGCTTCGTCGAGGCGGCCGGCATGCAGCAGGGCGCGTGCGAGCACCACGTAGTTGCCCTCGATCCCGGGATCGATGGCTAGGGCGCGCCGCCCGGCCTCGATCGCTTCGGGATAGCGGCCGATCCAGCTCTCGTCGTTCGCCAGATTGGCCCAGGCCGAGGCGTCGTTGGGATAGATCTGGGTCCAGGCCTGATAGTTCCGCAGGCCCTCGGCGACGTCCTTGGTGAAGAAGGTGTTGTAGCGGGCCTGGATCACCAGCCGCTCGTGCTCGCCCTCAGCGCCGCGCAGGGCGTACGCCTTCTGGATGTTGGCAATCGCGAGATCATACTGTCTTAGGTTGTAGTAGACCGTCGCCAGATCGGCGTAGGCGGCGGCGAAGCCCGGATCGAGGGCGACGGAACAGTGGGATCGCCTCTATCCGCTTGCCGTGGGTGAAATCGTAGAATCCCTGAGAGTAGGCTTGCAGCGCCGCGAGCGAGGCGGTGCGTCGCTGCAGCAGGGGCGCGTTGAAGCGCTGGATCGAGTCCGACGGCTCGCCGAGACGGCTGCGCAGCCGGCCGACCAGCCGGTCGAGCGATGGCAAGAGGTCGTCGCGCCGGTCGACCTCGGCCTTGTCCGCCGCAATCACTTCGCCGGTGGCGCAGTTGGTGGCCGTCAGCGTCAGCAGGTACCTGGCGCCCACCTCGGCCACCGCCCCGTCGACTATAGCCGCGCCGTTGTTGCGCTCGCAGACTTCGCGCGCCACCGCCGGCGTCAACGCCGCGTCGGGCGGCCGGGTCATCAGCGCCAGGGTGTCGGCGATCTGCTGCTGGGTGAGCACCTGCACATAGGGCGACTGCTGCAGGTCGATCTGGGTCGCGACCTGGAAGGTCTGGTCGAACTGGGGGTCGTGGGCGAGGTTCTGGAATGCGCCAAGCAGCACGACGTTGCGCGTCGGCGGTCCGGGCGGCGGCCGCAGGACCCAGGCGCCGATGGCCGCCGCGGCGGCGGCGAGCAGCACCGCGACGACCCAGCCGGCCGCAGGGCGCGTGGCCAGATCGAGCCGACCAGCGCGTTTGCATCGGCCTTGCTCGTGAGGACCTCCACCGGATGGGCGAAGCGGTAGCCGGCGCCGGGCGCCGTCGCGATCAGCTGGTCGGGTCCGCCCGCGGCGCCGAGCGCGCGGCGCAGGGTGAAGATGGTCTGGCTGACGTTGGCGGTGTCGACGGTCTTGCGCGGCCAGATCGCGTCAAGCAGCTGGTCGCGGGTCACCACCTCGCCGGGGTGCTCGACCAGATAGAGCAGCGTGTCGAACAGCGTCGGCGTCAGAGTGACGGGGGCGCCGCCACGCGTCAGCGTGCGCCGCGTCGGGTCGAGGACGAAATCCTCGAACTGGTAGTACCTGCCCGCACGTACCGATACGTCCATCGGCCAGCCAGCCCTTGCCGCCTCCGCCGCGCGTGCGGCCAGCGCCAGTATTGATCAAAAAGCGATGACTTGGGAGAGCGCGCACGCGGATCGGGCGTGGAAGACCGTTGCGGTCGGCGCCAGCGCCCCCCGCCGCCTCGCCCGCTCTAGGCGCCGGCGACGTCGATCGGCGCCGGACTGTTCGGGCTCAGCCAGCGGTAGGCGAAGCCGCCAAGCGCGCCGCCGATCAGCGGGGCGACCCAGAACAGCCACAGCTGCTGTAGCGCCCAGCCACCGACGAACAGCGCCGGCCCGGTGCTGCGTGCCGGGTTCACCGAGGTGTTGGTGACCGGAATGCTGATCAGGTGGATCAGCGTCAGGCAAAGGCCGATGGCCAGCGGCGCGAACCCCTTCGGCGCGTCGCCGTGGGTCACGCCCATGATCACGAACAGGAAGGCGAAGGTCATGACGACCTCGCAGGCCAGCGCTGCCGGCAGCTCATAGCCTCCCGGCGAGTGCGCGCCGTAGCCGTTGCTGGCGAAGCCGTCGACGAGCGTGAAACCGGCCTTCCCGCTGGCGATCAGGTAGAGCACGCCGGCGCCCGCGATCGCGCCCAGGACCTGGGCGATGATGTAGCCCGGCAGGTCGGCGGTCTTGAAGCGTCCGCCGGCCCAAAGGCCGACCGAGACGGCCGGATTGAGGTGGCAGCCGGAAATGTGGCCGATCGCATAGGCCATGGTCACCACCGTCAGGCCGAACGCCAGGGCGACGCCGACAAAGCCGATGCCTGTTTGCGGGAACGCCGCGGCCAGCACCGCCGCCCCGCACCCACCCAGCACCAGCCACGCGGTGCCGACGAACTCCGCCACGAGTTTCTTGATCATGGTCGCCTCCACAGCCTGAAGGCGAAACCTAGCCACTTGACCGGGGCGCTAGCAAGGCGGCGCCGGGCGCGAATGGGGTTCAGCTGACGTCCGAGCGTAGAGCGGCAGTCCTAGTCGGTCTGCTGCGGTCTCATGTCGTGGCGCTCGACGCCGGCCACGACGACCGGCCGTTTCATCGCGTCCCGCCGGAACGGCTCGCCCAGCTCCTGGTTCAGCAACACCTCGATCAGCGTGGTCACGCCCTCGGCTTGGGCCTTACACGACGCAGCAAGCGCCTCCGTGAGCTCCGCCGGCGTCTCGACGCTGATCCCGCGCAGCCCGCAGGCCTGGGCGACCGCGGCGTAGCTGAGATCGGGATCGAGCTCGGTTCCGACGAAGTTATCGTCGTACCAGAGGGTCGTGTTGCGCTTCTCGGCGCCCCATTGGTAGTTGCGGAACACCACCATCGTAATCCCCGGCCAGCCGTCGCGGCCGATCGAAGTCAGTTCGTTCATCGAGATCCCGAACGCCCCGTCGCCGGCGAACCCCACCACCGGGACGTCCGGGCAGCCGATCTTGGCCCCGATGATCGCCGGAAAGCCGTACCCGCACGGCCCGAACAGCCCCGGCGACAGGTATTTCCGGCCCATATCGAACGTCGGGTAGGCATTGCCGATGGCGCAGTTGTTGCCGATGTCGCTGGAGATGATCGCGTCCTGGGGCAGCGCCGCCTGGATGGCGCGCCAGGCCTGGCGGGGCGACATCCGGTCAGGCTCTCGGTCGCGGGCGCGGCCGTTCCAGGCGGTTCCTGGATCGTCGTCCTCGTGGTCCATGCTCGAGAGTCGCTGAAGCCAGGCGGATTTGGCGTCGTGCGCGAAGGCCTTGCGCGCCTCGCGGCCGGCGGCGCCGGCGCCGGGCGACAGCGCGTCCAACAGGCGCTCCGCGACCCGCCGCGCATCGCCGCAGATGCCCACCGCGATCGACTTGGTCAGCCCGATGCGGTCCGGGTTCAGGTCGACCTGGATCACCTTGGCGCCGGCCGGCCAGTAGTCCATTCCGTAGCACGGCAGGGTCGAGAACGGGTTGAGGCGCGTGCCCAGCGCCAGCACCACGTCGGCCCGCGAGATCACCTCCATGGCCGCCATCGAGCCGTTGTAGCCGAGCGGCCCGACCGCCAGCCGGTGCGACCCCGGGAAGCTGTCGTTGTGCTGGTAGCCGTTGCAGACCGGCGCATCGAGCCGCTCGGCCAGGCCGACGCACGCCTCGATGGCGCCGCTCAGAACGACGCCGGCGCCGGAGAGGATCACCGGGAACCTCGCCTCGGAGAGCAGCTGAGCGGCCCGGGCGATGGCGTCGTCACCGCCGGCCGGGCGTTCGAGCTCGACCACCGCCGGCAGCTCGATGTCGATGACCTGGGTCCAGTAGTCGCGCGGTATGTTGATCTGCGCCGGCGCGGACAGGCGTTTGGCCCGGGTGATGACGCGGTTCAGCACCTCCGCCACCCGCGCGGGGTCGCGCACTTCCTCCTGATAGCAGACCATGTCGCGGAACAGCGCCATTTGCTCCACTTCCTGGAAACCGCCCTGGCCGATGGTCCGGTTCGCGGCCTGCGGCGTCACCAGCAGCATGGGCGTGTGGTTCCAGTAGGCGGTCTTGATCGCGGTCACGAAGCCGGTGACGCCTGGCCCGTTCTGGGCGATGGCCATCGCCGTCCGACCTGTCGCCCGGGTGTAACCGTCGCAGATCAGGCCGCCGTTGCTCTCGTGAGCCACGTCCCAGAAGGTGATGCCGGCGCGCCCGAACAGGTCGGAGATCGGCATGAACGCCGAACCGATGATCCCGAAGGCGTTGTCGATGCCGTGCCGCTGCAGGACTTTGACGAAGGCCTCTTCCGTCGACATCCGCATGGTCATTGCTCCCCGCGCTTGGGAGCGATTGGCCCCCGGGTTGGCTGACATGGACCAACTCGCGCCCGGCTCAAAGGTCCTCGCGAACTTTGATTTCACAGATACAGCCTGGGTAGACAGTGGTTAAGCTGTGGCGACGCGGCCCAGTGGAGCTTCGCATTGATAGACGAGGCTCTCGGCGACCCGCGGCTGCGCCAGACGTTGAAGCGTCGGCACATGACCATGATCGCGCTTGGCGGCGTGATCGGCGCCGGGCTGTTCGTCGGCAGCCGGGTGGTGATCCAGTCCGCCGGACCGGCAGCGAGCATCTACTTCCTGCTGACCGGCCTCCTGGTGGTGCTGGTGATCCGCATGTTGGGCGAGCTGGCGACGGCGCTGCCGGCGGCGGGATCGTTCTACGAGTACTCTCGGCTGGCGCTGGGCGACCTGGCCGGGTTCGTGACCGGGTGGATGTACTGGTACTTCTGGGTCGGCGTGGTCGCGTTCGAAGCGATCGCCGGCGCCGACCTGATCCGGTTCTGGTTGCCACAGTTCCCGCAATGGCTGCTGGCGCTCGCCCTGCTGCTGATCATGACCGGCACCAACCTGAGATCGGTCCGCATGTACGGCGAGTTCGAATTCTGGTTCGCCTCGATCAAGGTGGGGGCGATCGTGGTCTTCCTGGTGCTGGGGACCCTCTACGTCGTCGGCCTGTGGTTCGGGCAGGGCCCCCACTTCGCCAACCTCACCGCGCACGGCGGGTTCGCGCCGCACGGCCTGCTGCCGATCTTCACCGGGGCCGTGGCCGCCACTGGCTTCTACTTCGGGGCGGAAATCGTCACGATCGCCGCCGCGGAATCGGCCGAACCCGCGGCGGCGATCGCGCGGGCCACCACGTCGGTCATCACCAGGGTGCTGGTCTTCTACATCGGCTCGATCGTGCTGGTGGTGGCGATCGTTCCGTGGGACTCGCCGGCCATCAAGACCCCCTACGTCAGCGCGCTGGCCGCCATCGGCGTGCCGGCGGCCGCGAACATCATGAACGCGGTGATCCTGACGGCCGTGCTGTCAGCGCTGAATTCCGGGCTCTATGTTTCCTCCAGAATGCTGCTGGCGCTGACGCGCCACGGCGACGCGCCAAAGCTGCTCGCGCGGGTCAATCGGCACGGAACGCCGGTGCGGGCGATCCTGGCCGGCACCGTCGTCGGCTTCGCCGCGGTGTTGATGTCTTACCTGTCGCCCGACGCCGTCTTCCCGTTTCTGGTGAACTCGAACGGTACGGTGGCGCTGTTCGTCTATCTGCTGATCGCGCTCTCCGAACTGCGGCTGCGCCGCAGGCTCGAACGCGAGAGCCCCGAGCGCATCGTGCTGCGGATGTGGCTGTTCCCGTGGCTGACCTGCCTCGCCATCGCGGCGATGGTCGGGATCCTGGCGGCAATGGCCTTCATTCCCGACCAGCGCGTCCCGGTGGCGGCAGGCCTCGCTAGCCTGGCGATCTCGGTGGTTCTGTTCTGGGCGCGACGCCTGCGCTTCCCCGGACGTACCGGTCCCGAGGCCGGACAGTCGCCGCGTTGATGGCCGCGGCCCGGGTCTTGCTCAATCGGCCTCACGATGCGCGACGCTGGCCAACGAACCACGCTTTCGTCCCAGGCTCGGACGCCCGCGACCGGAACGGCGCGTTCTGGGTCGGTTGAGCGGCGCGCGCGCGCCGACGCCGCCCTCGTCGACAACCGCGCCTGGGCCGCCGCCGCGCCGAAACTGTCGGTGCTGATCCCGTGCTATCGCGACGAGCCCTCGCGCCTGCTACAGGCGCTCGACCGTCCGACCCTGCCGGTCGAGGTCGTGTTGCTCGACGACGGTTCCGGCGACGAGGCTCTGGCGGACCGGCTCGCAAAGGTCATCCGCGGACTCGCGGTCCCGGCGCGCTTCATCCGTCTGCGGGCCAACGAGGGCCGGGCGGCGGGGCGCAACCGACTCGCCGACGCATCGCGCGGCGCGTTCCTGCTGTTCCTTGACGCGGACATGTTGCCGGATACGGCGGATTTTCTGGACCGTTGGCTCGACCTGATCGAGACGGCGGCGCCCGCCGTGGCGTTCGGCGGCTACACGCTGGACCAGACGCCGACGACGCCAGCCACCGCGGTGCATCGTGCGCTGGCGCTGCGCAGCGACTGCCTGCCTGCCGAGACGCGCCGCCGGGCGCCGGAGAAGCACGTCTTCACCTCGAACCTGTTGATCCGGCGCGACGTGTTCGAAGACGAGCCGTTCGACCAGGGCTTTGCCGGCTGGGGCTGGGAAGACGTCGAATGGGGCATGCGCGTCTCGCGGCGGCATGAGATCCACCATGTCGAGATCCACGCGACCCACTTGGGTCTCGATCCGGCGCCTGTCCTGGCCGCGAAATACGAACAGGCGGCAGCCAACTTCGGCCGCCTGGCGGCGACCCACCCCGACATCGTGCGCGGCTACCGCAGCTACCGCGTCGCGCGCCTGCTGCGCCACATGCCGCTGCCAGGGCTTTGGCGCCCCTGGCTGAAAACGGCCGGTCTAAACGAAGCTGCGCCGGTCCCGCTGCGCGCGTTCGCGCTGCGGCTCTATCGGGCGGCGCTTAGCGCGGGGGCGGTCTGACGGCCTGCCGTCATGACGCGGGGCGGCGATGTAGGTCATGGTCTGCCAGCGCCGGAACGGGGCTTTGCCCTTCAGCCGGGCCCCGCGCTCACAGCGGCGCCATGTTGGTCTTGGTCCAGCTCTCGTCGATGAAAACCAGGCGCTCCACGTCGATGCGCCTCTGATATTTGCGGCATTCGGTAGCAAACGGGACTAAATCAGCGCCGCTTCCTCGGGGCTGCGGGGGTGTTTTCGCGATCCATGAGGTTGGCTTCCATCGCTTCCTGCGCGTGCGCCGTGACGGCAAGGGCCAACCACGAACTGGCCATGCTTTCCAAGTGGTCTCGCATGCCCTCGTCAGTGTTGTTTGTCGCCGTTGCCCTGGCAACGGTCGCTCGTGCCCGACATTCCGCTGAGCTCAACATCCCGCCGACTATGCACCCGACCGATCAACAGTAGCAACGACTATCCCAGACGAGGCCTTCCAAATGGCCATCGTAAAGCCGATCCAGCCCAAGAGCGAGCGCGCCAACACCGTCGCCGGCCTCATGGCTAAGAGGCCCGAGCTGGAGAAGCTGAGAGATCAGCCTGAAGGCGACCTGCGCAACGTCGTCTCGGGCGTCGACCTCCTAGGCGCGCCGACCTCTGAGCCCATCGACCAGCGCCCAGAACGTCGCCTTCGGCTGGCCGGCGTCGTCGAACGGCAGCGGCGCGTCGGTCAGGTCCTTGCTGTACGAAGGCAGACGCAGCCAGGAGTCGCTGTCGCGGACGCCCCAGAAGGTGAAGGCGTATCGCTGCCGGGACGGCAAGCTCAGGAACGCCTGCATAGCCTCGCCGTAGAGCCGGGCCTGCGCCAGCTCCTTCTGCTGGCGGGAGCGAAAATCGAGCGGCCCGGTTTGCAAAGAGCAATCGAACTCCGAGACGTGAATGGGCAGGCCAAGACTCGCGATGTCGGCCATGGCGGTGGTGATCTGGCCGGGCGGAAGGTCGGCGACCAGGTGGCTCTGGTTGCCGATGCCGCCGATCGGCACCCCGCGCTTCAGCATCGCCTCGATCAGGTTCAGGAACGTGGCGCGTTTCGCCGGGCGGCTTTCCAGATTGTATTCGTTCACGAACAGCACCGCGTGCGGGTCCGCCGCCTGGGCCTGTTCGAAGGCGCGGATGAAGTATTCTTCCTGGCCGAGGTTGCGAGTCCACAGTGACTCGCGCAGCCCTTCGCCGTCCTCGTTGACCGGTTCGTTGACCACGTCCCAGCCGCGGGCCCGGCCGGCGTAGCGGCCGACGAGCGTGCGGATATAGCGGTCGTACCGCGCGCCGAAGGCCGCCGGATCGCCGTCGACCGCGCGGAAGTATGCGGGGTCCTCATGGTACCAGACCAAGGTGTGGCAATGCAGGGTCTGGCGGTTGTCGCGGCAGAAGGCGGCGATCCGGTCGCCGCCTTCGAAGCGCATCGAACCGTCCGGCTGCAGCACGTACTCCATCTT
>Ga0302314_10019191_pt1 | contig 11373 bp, 13 predicted proteins | sample III_Palsa_N2_3_FD_200533 | JGI IMG/M metagenome (GOLD analysis project Ga0302314, IMG submission 200533) | Peat permafrost microbial communities from Stordalen Mire near Abisko, Sweden - III_Palsa_N2_3 | ecosystem: Environmental > Terrestrial > Soil > Palsa > Peat permafrost | place: Sweden... | reverse complement strand
CCCGGACAATTTGAAGCACCTCACGACTACCGGACCCTCAACGGCACGCCGCAACGCCAGGCCATCAGAGATATTTTGGCGCATTTATTCAACCATCACACACATCACCGAGGCCAGGCACACGCGGCGTTGACCGCTTTGGGCGTGGCTGAGCCGGATCCGCTTGATTTGTTGATTATGCAGCGAGAGATGCTGGCCGCCACCGGCAAGCGGTAAATTAATGCATCGGTAATTGTGCTGAACCGAGGAGTTCCATAGGATTCCTTGCCTGCCGATATGCGGTATTAACGACCATGAGAACTCCTTGACCACCACTCCCAGCAATCAAATTCATCCCACGGCGATCGTCCAAGAGGGCGCGCAACTGGGCACCGGCTGCGTCATTCATGCCTATGCCGTCATTGGCGGAAACTGCGTTTTGGGCGACGGCGTGGTAGTTCATCCTTTTGCCGTGATCGGCGGCGATCCTCAGGACATTGGTTTCAAACCGGAAGCGCAAACCGGTGTGCGCATTGGTTCGCAGACGGTGATTCGAGAGCATGTGACCGTCAACCGTGCCACCAGGCCGGGCACGTCGACCGAGGTAGGGGCGAACTGCTTCCTCATGACCGGTTGTCACGTGGCTCACGACTGCCGAATCGGCAATCACGTCATTATCGCGAATGCCGTGCTGATGGGTGGCCACGTGCACATTGGCGACCGTGCTTTCCTGGGCGGTGGCGCGGTCATTCATCAGTTCTGCCGCATAGGCGAAAGCGTCATGATCGGCGGCGGCGCACGCATATCCGGCGATGTGGCTCCTTTCTGCATGGCCACGGAACGCAACACGCTGATTGGCTTGAACCTCGTGGGCATGCGCCGGCGAGGCATTAAGAAAGACGCTTTCAACGAGATCAAGCGCGCGTGGCATGTGCTCAACGAGCCGGTGGGAAATCTTCGCGACATCGCGGCTGCCGCCTTGCAGACAGGAGAATTCGCGAGTGCGGAAGCGCGGAGCTTTCTCGAATTCTACCAGGCGGGAAAACGGGGCTTTGCGCGCACGCGGCGAGGCTCGCGAGACGAGGCGGCCGGCGCCGAATAGTCCCGCGCCGCACTAACCGGCCAAGGTTCCTTTAGGGAACGCCATTTCTTCCCCAGCGCATGAACGCCGGTCGTTCGCTAAGCATTTCATAGTAGGCGCTGACCGCGGGCAGATCCGGTCGTTCTATGGGCGCCATGAACCATCGGTGTGCACTCAAGCCGACGGCGATGTCCGCTACGGTGAACGTATCGCCGGCCACGTAGGCACCTGTTGATGTCAGTTGCGCCTCAAGAATCTTCATTTGAGCATTCCAGGCGCTGACGCTAGCGGCGATGGCTTGTGCATCGGCGTGAAGGACGCTCTGCCTGACCAAGCCCATGAACGCGTAGCGCCAAGAGTCGTTGAGTTCGGTCGCCTGCCAATCCATCCACTGCTCCACTAGGGCCCGCCTTTGGGGCTCCGCAGGCAGAAGATCAGTTCGGCCGTCGCGCATTGCGAGATAGCGGCAAATCGTATTGGACTCCCATAAGACCAGGTCGCCATCGCGGATGACGGGTACGAGCGCGTTTGGGTTCAAAGCCATGAATTCAGGCGTTCGGGTGGTTCGGTGGTTTCCTCCCCACTGCTCATGTTCGTAAGGAATGTCCATTTCCACGCATAGCCACAGCACCTTGCGGACATTAATGGATTCGGACTTACCTAGTATCTGCAGCATGTCGCTCCTCCCCGTAAACTGTACCGGTGCGCCGACCAGCACAGTCCGCGTACTGTCCGCCGCTCCGCACCGGTCCGAATGGTAGCGACAAAGGTACAGTGGGTCACATGAAGTTATTGAGTATCTCCCCGTGATCGATCTGCCGGCGCTAGCCCTGTATTTCGCAGTCATGTCCATAACGCCTGGGCCGAACAATGTCATGGTAACCGCCTCGGGAGCGACGTACGGGTATCGGGCAACGGTGCCGCACGTGCTGGGCATCGGCATGGGGGCTGCGCTGCAAATGATTCTGGTGGCGCTGGGTGTTGGCTTGATCTTCGAAAGGTTTCCCGTATTGCACACCGTGCTGTCGCTGATTGGGGCAGCGTACCTCGTGTATCTCGCCTGGAAACTCAGCAGGGCGGGTGCCATGGCGGAATCCGAGACCCGTCGCCCCTACACGGTGTGGCAGGCTATGTTGTTCCAAGCCTTCAATCCCAAAGCGTGGGTCATGGCCATTACCACCGCCGCGGTGTTTTTGCCTCGAGACACACCGATTTGGCATATGGTACTGGTGGTGGGCGGCCTGTGTCTTCTCATCAATATTCCCTGCGTCAGTGCCTGGGCATTGTTCGGCAGCGGGATGAGACATCTTCTGTTGCGCCCGGCCTATCGGAGGGTATTCAATCTGACCATGAGTGCTCTCCTGGTCCTGACAGCTGTCTTGAGCTTCCGAGGCTGATGTGTTCAATGTGGTACGCAAATCGGACGTCCCTCTCGGCGACCAGCTCGTTGAACGGGTCAGTGAGTTAATCGAGTCGGGGCGTCTACCTGAAGGATCGCGACTGCCGTCGGTGCGCGATTTGGCACGTCGCGTGGGAGTTAGTGTATACACGGTGACTTCCGCCTTCGAACGCTTAAGCGCCAAGGGGTTGATCGATGCACGCCCGGGCGCCGGTTACTTCGTCGCACCGCTGCGCAGCCGCACCATGCTGTCGCGCGTCGAGCTCGCTCCCTTGGCAAGTTCCGATCCCGTCCTGGGATTCGCCCGCCATGCCATCGAACAGGACAATATTTCTGTTCCGGCGGGATCCGGTTTCCTGCCCTCGAGCTGGCTGGCGGACGCCGTCCCGTCGTCGATCTTGTCGAAGGTCGCGCGTAGCGGGGTACTGACCGAGTCGGCGCCCGTGCAGGGAGATGCCGATCTCAGAGAGTTATTGGCAGAACGGCTGCGCTTGGGGGCGCTGCCCGTGGCGGCACGCAACATTGTGGTTACCTTCGGCGCATCCCATGCCTTCGACCTGATTTCCCGAACGCTGTTGAAGGCCGACGACTCGGTACTCATCGACGACCCCGGCTACTTCGTGCTGGCGTCTCAGCTGCGAGCGCACGGTGCCCAACTCGTACCGGTGTCACGAACGGCCGAGGGTGTCGATTTGGAGGCGCTGGAGTCGGCAGCGCGCCTGCACCGGCCGCGCATGTTCTTCACCCAAACCGTGCTCCACAATCCCACGGGAACGAGTTCCACCGCTGCGAACTGCCACGGCATTCTGACCCTGGCCGAGAAGTACAATTTCGTCGTGGTGGAGGATCATATTTACACTGACCTCATGCCGCGCCCACCCATTTCGCTGGCGCAAATCGACGAATTGAAACGCGTGCTGTATGTGGGCAGTTTCACCAAGGTGTTAGGGCCCGGCATGCGTATTGGTTTTATCGCCGCGCCCGATGGCCTTGTGCCACAGCTCATCGATTCGAAAATTCTCGGCGTCATGTCCGGATCCGCGCTCGATGAATTCGTGCTGCGCGAATTGCTCGCCAGCGGCAAGTATCGCAAGCATACCGAGCGAGTTCGCGACCGTCTTGCCAAGGCGAGGGCGGCCTCGAGCACTGCCTTACGTCGGGCCGGTATGCAGTTCGAGTCAACGGGCACGGATGGCATATTCCTGTGGTGCCGCCTGCCGCCCCATGTGCATCCGGAACAACTCTTCGTCGAGGCGCGCGCCGCGGGCATTCTACTGGCCAAGGGTTCGCTCTTTTCCATCAGCGGTCAGAGCAACGAGTATGTGCGCATCAATGCCGCCTATGGCAGCGAACCCGCACTTACCCACTTTCTTGGAATGCGCTGCGCCGCGTAGCTGGAGGGAAGCTACGTTTTCTATCTGGAAGGTCATGTAGAGATCTGACACCATTAGGCGTCGATCCCTGGAAGTGCCGGCTATGAAGAAAATCATTTGCTTACTGGTGGTGTTGTCGTTGGCCGCCTGCTCCACCTGCAAGAGCTCGGATTCCGCCGAGGTGTGCCGAACCAAACAGCGCGACCACGACCAAGCGCGCCCCTGACAGTATTTTTTGGATTCCCTGCACCCTCGGATGGGGTGGCCAACGTATTCCCTGGTAGAGCCGGCCATTCCCGAACGGCCCGAACAGGAGATACCCGATGAAGCTCAGAGACATTGCCGTAGCTTGTGCCTTGTTGATCCCGCCTGCCGTCATGGGGGGAGAGATTGGAAGCGTGGACCTACCCGATTTCCAAGCCCTGCAGCGCCAGGCTACCGATTCGGTCAACATCAGCCTGGATCCTTGGCTCTTGGGCAGCGTATCGGCATTCATGGACGACAAGGATCCGGACAGTCTTGCCACGAAGAGAATGCTGAGCGGAATCAAGTCCATACAAATCCGTAGCTTCGCGTTCGGGACGGACTTCGTGTATCCCACGGAGGCAATTGACGGGATTCGGCAACAATTGAGCGGGCCGGGATGGTCCAAAATGGTCCAGGTTCACAAGCGCAAGGAGCGGGAGGATGTCGATATTTATTTGATGCTGGATCAGCACCGGGCGAGCGGCTTTGCTCTTATTGCCAGCGATCCCCGCCAACTCACGATCATTAATATCGTAGGATCCATCGATATGAACGACCTGCCGGTGCTAGAGCGCCATTTTCATATTCCCGCCCTTGGGTTGCCCACTGCCAGCCTATGAGCACGCTATCCTCGTAAGGATAGCTACTCGCGCGTACCCATGGATGAGCAATTGGCACAGGCGCGCGCGGGAAACTTGGCCGCCTTCGGCACTTTGGTGCAGGCCCACAAGCGCTCCGTATACAGTCTGGCCCTGCGCATGCTGGGTCAGCCGGATTTAGCCGAGGACACGGCACAGGAGGTTTTCATGCAGTTGCACGCCAACCTCCGGTCCATAGAGTCCAGCGAGCACCTGGGATTCTGGCTGCGGAGGGTCACGACCCACCGGGTGATCGATTATCTGCGCCAACGGCCCTCGGTGGCCATCACCTCCCTGGACGAGGAGGCGGAACAGATCGGTTCGGTGGATTCTGGCGATCCGCTTCTGCAACGCCAGCTGCGTCAATTGATTCTGGGCTTGAGCCCAGATGCACGGGCGGTGGTCACATTGCGATTTCAAGAGGATTTAGATCCTCTCGACATCGCTCGGACTCTCAATATGCCGATCAATACGGTGAAAAGCCATTTGAAACGATCTCTGGACCTCATGCGTCAGAGAATAGGTCAATCCTCATGACTGACGATCTCGAATCCAAGCTTCGCGACGCGCTGCGGCCGGCAGCGCCTCGTGAGAACTTCGAAGAACGGCTCATGGCGCGTATTGCTGCGGCTCAACGCGACCCGGTGAAGCGCCGCGGCGCATTCACCCCCACACCTGCGACGTGGTGGTTCTCTGCCGCGATGGCCGCCACGGTGATTCTTGCCGTGGGCGTGCAACATCACCGTGTGGATCAGGAAAATCGCGAAAAAGGACTCGAGGCGCGCCGGCAAGTGATGCAGGCGCTGCGTGTCACGAACGATAAATTGGACCTGGCCTATCGCGCCGTCAGAGATCAGTCTGGCGCCATAGGCGGCGACCCGGGCGCATGATCATGCATAAACCATGGAAGTGGACTTTGTGGTTGGCGCTGGTGCCCGCCCTGTCGTTCGCAGCGAATCCCAGACTGGTGCTGCCCGACTTCACTGCGCTCGCCAACAAGGCCAGTGACTCAGTCACCATTACGCTGGATGCGTCCATGCTCTCGCTCGCCGCACGTTTTTTAGATCCCAACGACCCTGACCAAGCGGCCGCCGAGGACGCTATCAAAGGTCTGCAAGGCATCGTGGTCAGAAGTTATACCTTCGATCAGGATGCCGCGTACAAAGCCTCGGACCTTGATGGCGTGCGCAGTCAACTCACGGCCCCGGGCTGGAATCGGCTGATGGAGACGCGCAGCCAAAAAAGCCACGCCAGCGTGGAGATTTTCTTGATGACGGATGCCAACAAGGCTGTGGGTCTGGCGGTGATTGCCAGCGAGCCGCGCCAGCTGACCATTGTCAATATCATTGGTGCCATTGACCTCGAGAAGCTGCATAAGATCGAGGGGCGGTTCGGAGTGCCGAAACTCGATCTCGGTGCCACGAAGGCGCCGGTCTCCCACTAAGTGCGGACGAGCATCTCTAGTAAGGCTTATCCCCAATAACCGTGGCGCGATGCATGGTGCGCCGCTCCGGGAGGTAGTCCGCGATGGCATAGTGCTGCGTGACTCGGTTGTCCCAGAACGCAATGTCGTCCACGGCCCAACGCCATCGCACCGTGAACTCCGGCTGGGCGATGTGCGTGTACAGGAACCTCAGTAGATTGTCGCTTTCGCGCGGCTTGAGCTCATTGATATGCGTGGTGAACCCTTCATTGACGAACAATCCCTTGCGGCCGCTGACGGGATGGGTGCGGACCACGGGATGCGTGACCGGCGGGTGCTTGGCCACGGCGCGCTCGTAGCGTTCCTTGAAGGCCGGGTCGTTCTGCCAGCGCTCCGGAGGGAAGGACTTTGCCACCGAATGCTGTGCGGTCATGCCCTCGAGCATGCGGCGCAGGGGTTCGGATAACGCCTCATAGGCCGCCGAGCTGCTGGACCACAGCGTGTCGCCGCCCACGGAGGGTAGGCGCTTCGCGGCCAAGAGGCCGGCCAGTGGCGGCGTTTCGCTGAACGTGACGTCGGTGTGCCAGTTGTCGTTGTCTGGCAGAAAGGCTTCATGCGTATCGATGAGCATGATTTCCGGTAGGTCCGGCATCACGGGATAAATAGGATGAATGTGCAGCGCGCCGAAACGAGCGGCAAAGCGGGTCTGTGCGATGGGCGTAATGGGTTGATTCCGAAAGAACAAAACCTGATGGGCCACCAGGAGCGCGCTGACGCGGTCGATGGCGGATTGGGGTAGTTCGTCGGACAAGTCGACGCCGGTCACGATGGCGCCGATGGCGCGATTCAAACGGGTTACTTCAATGGCCATGGGTAAGGATAACCCGACTCATAGGAGAAGCACATCAGCCGGCGTGGGCGACCTCGGCGGTTGCGGGCGCCAGGGACCGAGCACGGGCACGGCCGTTGAAATACAGCAGCGACAGGGATACCAGTGCAACACCCACCACGGAGGTGGCGTAGGCAGCGTACCGGAACACCGCAAGCCACTCGACGTGCGTCAGGGCGAAATTCCGCCATAGCAGCAACGCGCAGCTGCCGGCATAGCCCGCCGCATCCGCCACATAGATCAGGAATCCCGCGTTGGCGACCCGCCCGCTCACGGCCACCAGTCTATCGAACAGCATGGCGTTGAACGGGGTGTACACGACGTAGAGCCCCGCGCCGCTGGCAATCATCCACGGCAGCGGTCCCATCCAACCCGCGTCGAAGGCCAAAGTGGAAGCGCCCAACAGCAGGAGGCCCGCGAGGATGATGCCGTGAATGGCGGCCAGTGCCCGAGCATTGTTCTGGATTTTGACAATAACGCCCAAGGCGACCAAAGCCACAGCCGCCACTGGAATTTCCGTCGCGGTGAACAGGGTACCCGGATGCGAAAATCCCAGCGTGGTCCAGAGCTCCGCGGCAAAGTTATCGCGAAAATCGCGTAGTGCCGTGGCGAACACGTAGGTGATGACCAGGAGCGCCACGCCCGGTCCATAGTCGGACAGGAAAGCGCGCCGCTCCGGGGTCGTCATGGGTGCTCGCCGGACGCGTTGCGCCTCATCTTCCGCGTTGGGCGGCGGCAGCGACGAGAGTCCCCACACCGACAGGAACAGGACTGGGAAGAATGCGAGCCCCGTGGCCGCCGGCATCCAGAATACCGGCACATGCAGGTCCTGCATGAAGAGTACGCCCACCGACTTCACGGCCCCCGACGACACGATGAAGCTGGCGCATAGCACCGCCCCCAGCACCTCCGACACGCGCCGCCCTTCCATATAAGAGAACACCAGACCCCAGATCATCCCGAGGAACAGGCCGTTCATGAACATGGCGGTCACTTTCATGAGGGGCGGCGCGACCGCAAAAACGATCAGGGCCACCCACGCCGCGCCGATGAGCCCAAGAATAGCGCGCGCCCGGTAGGTGGGGTGCATGCCGGAAATCACCCGGATGCCGATGAACTTCGAGGTCGCATATCCCAGCACCTGTGCGATTACCACCGCGATTTTGAAATCAAGCGCGTAGTCCCAACCCGCGACCACGCCATAGCTGGCCGCCGAGAAGGGCTTGCGGAAGGCATACATGGAGAAATAGGTGGCGAAGCCGGCCAGCGACGCACAGACGGTGAAGGCCCAGGGAGAGGCAGTGTTCAACCGTTGTGCGAGAGTTCGTGACATGAGGCCTCGTAATGTTTGGGCTGACATGAAGCCCCCGCCATATTGCAGCTTAATGACAACTGTTTGCCATCAAGCCCCGAGCCGCCTTCCGTATACTGACACGAGTCCCTCTCTGTGACCCGGAGGTTCAACGAATTGACGGAACGGTTTGATCTCGCCGTTGTAGGTGCCGGTATCCTGGGCCTGGCCACGGCCCTCGCCGGTGCGCGCCAAGGCCTGCGTGTGGTCGTCATCGATCGGGATGCTCAGGCGAACGGCGCCTCGGTGCGCAACTTTGGTTTCGTTACGGTATCCGGGCAGGAAAGCCGGGTCATGTGGGCTCGCGCGCGGCGCAGTCGCGACGTGTGGAGCGAGGTGGCGCAAGCCGCTGGCATCCCCGTTTTGCAAAGCGGACTATGGGTCACGGCCCGACGCCCGGAGGCGGTAGCGGTCATGGACGCCTTCATGGCCACCGATATGGCCGAGGGCTGCAGCCTGCTGAGTCCCGCCGAAGCACGCCGCCGCTGCCCGCAGCTTCGGGCGCCGGACCTGGCGGCCGTCATGGTGAGCACCTTGGAGTTGCGCGTAGAGTCACGGCATGCCATCCCGCGACTGGCCGCTTGGCTGACCGAGACCCATGGCGTCAGATTCATGCGCAACACCACGGTGCATGCCATCGAGGTTCCGACGTTGGACACTTCGAGCGGCCGAGTACGGGCCGATCGGATTGCGATATGCCCCGGCGACGACTTCACCGGCCTATACGCGGAACGGTTGAGGCGCTTCGGACTCACCCGCTGCAAGCTGCAAATGCTGCGGCTGGCGGACCCCGGATTTAAGCTACCCGCCTCGCTCATGTCGGACCTGGGGCTCGGTCGCTACGCCGGGTATGCGGCACTCGAGGCCGCCGCCCCCCTCAAGGCTCGCCTCGCCGCCGAACAACCAGACCATCTCGAACACGGCGTGCACCTTATCGTGGTGCAAAGCGCCGACGGTAGCCTGGTGGTCGGCGACAGCCATCAGTATGCGGCCACGCCAGACCCCTTTGGACAGGAAGACGTGGATGCGCTGATCCTGGAGGAGTTTCGAGCAGCGCTCGGCATTGCGCCGCCGACCATCTTGGAGCGCTGGATTGGCACTTATGCGTCGGCCGCCGATAAGGCGGCTTTTATCGATGCGCCGGCAGCCGCGGTACGGCTCGCCATTGTTACCAGCGGCGCGGGGGCATCCACGGGCTTTGCCATCGGCGAGGAAGTGGTCGCCAGTCTTCTCAATGGGAGAATTACAACATGACGCTCAAAAGTCACTTTGATCTGGTCATATTTGACTGGGCCGGCACCATGGTCGACTTTGGCTGCGAGGCTCCGGTGACCGCGCTGATCGAAGCCTTCGGCATGCAAGGGGTGGCCTTGGAGGCGCACGTCGCGCGGCGCGATATGGGCATCGCGAAAGTCGACCATGTGCGGAATCTGTTGCGCGAAGCCGAGGTGGTGGCCGCCTGGCGTGCCGCCAAGGGATGCGCTTCCAATGAAATGGATGTCGATATTCTTATGGGCCATCTGGGACCGTTGATGCGCGGCCATGCAGCCGCCGCGTCGGCACTCATCGCGGGCGCGCGCCAGACCTTCGATGGACTGCGGGGCTTGGGGATTCGGGTGGCTTCATCCACCGGTTATACCCGCGACATGATGGAGCCGGTGCTGGCACAGGCTGCAGCCCAAGGCTATACCCCTGAACACGTGATTTGCTCGGGCGATACGCCGCAGGGTCGGCCCAGTCCGCTGATGATTTACAAAACCTGCGCGGAGCTTGGCATTTGGCCCTTGTCCCGCGTGGTCAAGGTCGACGATGCCGAGGTGGGTATCGCGGAGGGCAAAGCGGCCGGTGCGTTCACGGTCGGCGTGGCGTCGGGTAACGCCCTCGGCATCTCTCTCAGCGCCTTGCAGGCCTTGTCCCCGGTGGAGCGTGCAGGCCGGCTGGCGGCGGCACGCGAAGCGCTACTCGCCGCCGGTGCCGACATTGCCATCGACTCGGTGGCCGATCTGATTGCGGCGCTGGAAGGCGCCACCGCCAGGACGTGCCCCGTCGCTTGAGCCACTAGGTCACTGGGTCGCCTTAATCCCGGTACCGGGCCAGCGCGTCGCCCAGCGCCTCCTCGAGAGGTCCCAACCACGGCTCGTAGTGCCGCCACTGATCTAGACCCTCGCGGAAAATCGGTTGGCGAACCTGTTCGGAACTCGCGGTGCGCACGCTCCGCTCGTTCTTGTGAAACTCCACGCAGGCGGGTTCGAACTCCAGGCCGCAGAAGTCGAGAATTCTGCGCACATTGGATTCCAGGTCGTCGACCACATCCTCGTGCCACACGCGCAGTACCCGGCCCGGCAGTACCGCATCCCAATGGGTCATCAGGTCGAGATAGGTACGGTAGTACCGCGCGATATCTTCGATGCTGTAGGTGAATTCCTGGCCCGAGGCGAATAGCTGCTTGAAATTGCTGAAGCAGCAAGCCATCGGCTCGCGGCGTGCGTCGATGATGCGGGCATTCGGAAAAATGAGATGAATCAGGCCGATGTGCCGGAAGTTATTCGGCATCTTGTCTATGAAGTGAGGCTTACCCTTGCGATACACCCGAGTGTCCGCGAGGTATTTCTCGCCCAATCGCAAGAATTCCGCCGGGTTCAGGGTGGTAAGCACGCCGGGATAGCGCGGGTCGTTGAGATCGGGGTCGCGCCCCTGCAGATCCAAGACCATTCGCGGGATGTCGGCGAGTTCCTGGGTGCCCTCGACGCGCGAGTGCGAGGCGAGAATCTGTTCCAGCAAAGTCGAACCGGAGCGCGGCAGGCCCACGATGAAAATCGGCTCGGCACTCGTACATCCCACGCCGCTTCGGTTGGCGAGGAACCCAGCCGTGCAGACTTCGATTTGCTTGCGCGTGTTGCCTTCGATGATGTCGGGACGGTAGCGGCTCTCCTCGCGCTTATGGGCATTACCTCGTTGGTAGTAGAGAAAAGATTCCTCGTACTCACCCCGATC
>Ga0302314_10019190_pt1 | contig 11373 bp, 7 predicted proteins | sample III_Palsa_N2_3_FD_200533 | JGI IMG/M metagenome (GOLD analysis project Ga0302314, IMG submission 200533) | Peat permafrost microbial communities from Stordalen Mire near Abisko, Sweden - III_Palsa_N2_3 | ecosystem: Environmental > Terrestrial > Soil > Palsa > Peat permafrost | place: Sweden... | reverse complement strand
ACCGCGCCGCAAACACCGGCGACGACACCAACAACTCCCGCCCCATCCCCACCCACTGCGCACCCTGCCCCGGAAACACAAACACCACACCACCCGAAACACCCACAACCCCACCCACCACACCCGGAGGGCGGCGACCGGTGGCAACCGCCTCCAGCCCGCTCAGCAACGAATCGAGTCCATCACCCAGCACCACCGCGCGATGCTCGAACGACGACCGGGTCCCGGCCAACGAGCGGCCCACCCGGGCAGACTCCAACTCTGGTCGCTCCCGGACATGTTCGAGCAGGCGTTGCGCCTGGCCCCGCAGAGCGGTGTCGGTGCGGCCGGAGAGAGCCCAGGGCGTCGGGGACAGCCCTGCGGACAGCGGCAGGAGGGCGGGGGCGCTCTCCGCCGCCGCCAGAGCGTCCACAGGGGCCTCGCCGACGACGATGTGGCAGTTGGTGCCGCCCATGCCGAAGGCGCTGACGCCGGCGAGCAGCGGGGACTCGGGACGCGGCCACGGCCCGAGCTCCGTATGGACGCGCAACCGCAACTCGTCGAAGGGGATCCGCGGGTTGGGAGTCTCGTGGTTGAGGCTCGGCGGCAGCTCACGGTGCCGGATCGCGAGCGCCGTCTTGAGGAGTCCGACGATGCCGGCGGCCGCTTCGAGGTGGCCCACATTGGTCTTCGCGGAGCCCACAAGCAGAGGCTGATCCGCAGTCCGGTCCGGGCCCAGGGCCGCACCCAGAGCGGCTGCCTCGATCGGGTCGCCGACGGGCGTCCCCGTGCCGTGGAGTTCGACGTACTGGACGTCACGGGGGGCGGTACCGGCTCGCTCGTGGGCGCTCCGGACCACGTCCTCCTGTGCGCGTGCGTCTGGGGCGGTGAGGGTCTCCCCACCGCCGTCGTTGTTCACCGCGCTGCCGCGGATGACGCAGTGGATCCGGTCCCCGTCGGCGAGGGCCCGGTCCAGGAGCTTCAGGACGACCAGGGCACCGCCCTCGCCGCGCACGAAGCCGTTGGCGCGCTCGTCGAAGGTGTAGCAGCGGCCGTCGGGCGAGAGGGCGCCAAATCTGTCGAGGCAGTGGGTGCTCTCCGCGGCGAGGATGAGGTTGACGCCGCCGGCGATGGCGAGGTCGCTGTCACCACTGCGCAGGCTCTCGCAGGCGAGGTGCACGGCCACGAGCGAGGAGGACTGGGCCGAGTCAAGCGTGAGGCTGGGGCCGCGCAGTCCGAGGGTGTAGGAGACCCGGTTGGCGATGAGCGCGCGGTGGATGCCGGTAAGCGACTGGTGCGTGACGGCGTCGGTGCCGAGGCTGTGCAGCAGGGTGGCGTAGTCGTCGTGCGCCGCGCCGATATGGACGGAGGTGGCGCCGCCCGCCAGGTCCGTCGGGATGATACGGGCGTCCTCCAGGGCCTCCCATGCCAGTTCGAGGGCCAGTCGCTGCTGGGGGTCAATGCCGTCGGCCTCGCGGGGGCTGATGCCGAAGAAGCCGGAGTCGAAGCCGTCGACGCGGTCGAGATATCCGCCACGGCGGCCGGGAACCGGTTCAGCACCCGGCGACGCGTCGCGGGGCGCGGAGTCCGGTGTGTCGGCTTCCTGTTCCCAGCGGTCGGCGGCCGTCCGGTCGACCGCGCTCTCGCCCTCACGGAGCAGCCGCCAGAAGGACTCGGGGTCCGGGGCCGCGGACAGGCGGCAGGAGAGGCCGACGACCGCGATCGGACGCTGCACCGCCGCAACTGGCTCGGGCATTCTGCTCCCAGACTCGCTCATGGCATCCAACTCCACTACCCGGAGGGACTACGGACGGCAGAACAGCAGCGTCCTCATCGCTTCGCACCCGGGCTCCGCATGCGGCGGAACCGACGCGTCACGGGACGCGGAATGCAGGACGATGACGTTCCCGACGCTAGTCCCGGGGTCACTAGGGCGGCCCCTAGACCTCACCCTCGGCCCGCCGTGCTCCGCCTCTCAGCGGACGACTCCCCGCTCGGCCAGCAGCGTGCAGACGGCGGCCGACGACGCCGACCCGATCTCCAGACGCAGATCCGATCCGGTCGGCTGCTGGTGCGACTCGGGCCCGACCAGCTCCACCTCCAGGTAGGCCGTGTCCGAGGCCTCGTGTCGTCTGCGTGCGGCCTCGCGGCTCTCGGTGGCCGAGCTGGGAGCCCGGATCAGCGTGATCACGCCGTTCCGGGCGAGGACCTCGGCGACCACGCCGAGGTGCCGTGGCGTCAGCCGCTTTCCTGGTAGCGGATGCCGGCTTTCATCAGCAACATCCGTGTCATCAGCGTCGAGGACGACGACCCGGCGGCCGCGGGCGCGTAGCTGCTCGGCGAGGTCGAGGACGAGGACGAGGACGAGGACGAGGTCGAGGACGAGGTCGAGGTCAGCAGAACCGGACAGCCCGGTGAACCAGACCGTGGCGCCGGGGCAGGAGCACGCGCATGTGTGGAACCCGGCGTCGACACCTGCTTCGTTGATCATTTCTTGTCCAGCGGAACATCAAAACGTTCATAGTAAAACGCAAAACGTTCACGCAACTCTGGAACGCTCAGCGCGAAGTCTTCGGCGGCATAGTGGTGACGGCCGCTGGCCCGGTCCTGGTCAGCCGCGTATTCACGCATGGCCTTCTCCGTCACGTCGTCCAGTTCGCGACCGGCCACCTCGTAGATCCGATTCATCTCGCGGATCGGGTCCTCGATGAGCTGGTGGAACTTGATGTCGACGATCCGGTCACCGACGGTCTCACGGTCCCGGATCGACGCGCGAAGCAGGCGCTCGACGAAATCCGCCGAGAACTCGCCGATCAGGTGCGGATTGGGGTGGTCGAAGTAGATCCGGGCACCGTACGCGATGAGATTGCTGAACGAGATCACCGAGTTGACCGGGTCCCGATGGGTCTGGACCACGGTGGCATCGCCGAAGGTGTCAAAGAGCGGCACCAGCATCTCCAGGTGGCCCGGCGCCTTCAACGCCCATCGGTCGCCGACCGGCCTGCTCCACTGCATGTACTGGAGGTACCGCTTGAAATGGCGGTACCCGTCGGTGTGGTCCGCGGCGGTGAACCAGCGACCGTACTCGGGGACCAGGCCCAGGGCCTCGAACATCGACGAGCAGTGACTCGCGCCGAGGAGCAGGTTCTCCTCCTCCGGCTCCTCGGGAGACACCTCGTGCATGGTCCGTTGCTCAGGCAGGATCCAGTTGGCCAGGCGGGCCTCGATCCGGCTGATCTTGATCCGGGGGTCGGGCTGCGGCCGAGGAGCGGTCAGGTCGCCTTCCGGCAGTGGATGGGTGACCTCCCACAGGGGCAGAGACCGCCACCGCGTGTCCCGAGAGAGCAGGCGTTGCACGAACGTCGTTCCGGAGCGCATCGCCCCACTGACGAAGACGGGGGCGGGCACCGGAGCCTCGAATATCTCCGGGCGCCTGGCAGCGAGGTCCTCCAGACGCAGCCGGTTCACCAGGTCGCCGACCAGTTGGCTGTGCAGGGAGGAGCGCCCGTTGCAGTTGAGCTGCAACTCCTCGGTCAGCGACCGGCAGAGGATCTCCAGGGGTTCGTCGAAGGACGTCCACGGGCCGAAGTCCGACAGCTTGGCCTTGGCCCGTGCCTTGCTCCGCAGTTCCTCAGGCCCCAGTGGCCACAGCCGTTCAGCGAACGGGCTGCCGAGCCGGTTCAGCGCCCGCAGCGGCCACACCAGCTTCGGGTAGGCCAACTCGAGTCCGTGCTCGGTGAGTTCGTCACGTTGCGGAAGCGGAACCCGAGCAAGCATCTTTGACCTCATTCACCAGGGGCGGCACCTAGGGCCGTATCCTCCGCACCCTCTCGGCACCCCGCAAGAGAAGCCGACCGACACTAGGAGAACCCCTGATTGTCCGGAGCAGCCCAGCGCCTCCCCGGGCCGGGGGAAGCATCGTGGCCGCACCGGTCGGCGACGGCGGAGGCGTTCATGGCGCAGCCGGTCCGAGCGCCGTGACCAGCGGGAACGCCGCTCGTGCGGGCAGAGCACCGAGAGGCGGCAGTTCCATGGCTGGACACACAGTCAGAATCGGAGATCTGCTGCCGTAGTACTCACAGCAACAAGCCAACAGGATCATAAGATCCGGAGCGATCCGTACCGAATACGCGGAGAAACTACTGGCCAACGCTCCGCAGACGGCACCTCAGGCGCGCCGGCACCCCGGGGGCCGTCCGGCGGAACACGATCGTCCGCCATGCATTCATCGGCGTGTCTCTAATTCGACATTCACCGGAAACAGAAATTTGAGGATTACTTGAGGTATTCCGAGTTCGAGCGGAGATCCAATGCCGTTTGGATAGCCTCAAGATCGGGAATATCAGCGGGCTGCTCGGCAACCTGACGGCGCACGATCCACAGGTTGCGGTCGAGTCCGACGGCGGTGGCAGCAGTGCGCAGATCAGGGTGGCCACGGCCCAGTGGGTGCGCAGGCCAGCCCGGATCTCCTGGTGGGCCAGGTCAGGGTGCGCGAGCGCAGGACGGGTCCTGCGTCGATCGAAGCCGGTCCCCGCCTCCCACCTCTCGGGAGGTCAGGGAGAGTGCGAGGGCCCGGCGACGTTCACGCCGGTGCCGGGCAGGTCCAGCACGAAGCCGCGCCAGCCGGCTCCCAGCCGTGCCCCCAGCCGTGGCCCCGGTCGCAGCCCCGGTCGCAGCGGGTATGGCCAGGCTGCCGAAGAGCTCCCGCACCGCTTCCGGTCCGCACCGCTTCCGGCCCCGGGGTGATCGCTCCGCGGGAGGGCCACCGCCGACGGGCTACGGAGACACTCATGGACGACCAGCCGGCATGGCCGACCAGCTGGGCGGGGAGCTCTCGGACGTGCTCCTCCCGGCAGTCGTGCGCCTCGATCGCCTCATCCGGCGCATCCCGCGGGATCGGCGAGGTCAGCGCGCCCAGTGACACCCATCCGTCGAGCGGACGACCCGCGCCACCCGTACCCGTCCGCAGCCACATGCTCGAACCTCGGCAACCTGAAACTATCTAAACAGTATTGAGATCGTGGACCGCATCGAACGAGGGGCCACCCCTCCGAGGCCTACGCATGTCGACCGAACTATTCAGAATGAGACACCACAGTGTTTGGCCGGCCGCCCTGCGCATCGTTGACGGACAAGATTGCCCGCGGTTATGCTCGGCCCTAATGACGACGTGATCAAGAATAGTCGCATCTCGAAACTCGGAAAGCGACGCCTGACCAGCGCACGCTATATGGCGAGATTCCGCGTCCCGTTCCGACGCAAGAGAGAGAGTGCCTCTCATGATTCCTTCCGTTGACGCCCCGACCCGTTACATGGCCGACACCTCTGCGACATCCCGTGCGGAGATCGGCTCGCTCGCGCGTAGGTCGCACCCCTTAGGCGGGGTCACCTGTATGGCCAGCCTCGATCCATCCCTGAACATCGCGGCGGCGAACGCCGACTTCTTCAGACAATTCGCTCGCCCATCGGCCGATATCTGCGGGCGCAGCATCTACGACTTCCTGCACCCGAGCGCCAGAAACGTGCTCCCCCGGCACTTCACCCGGCTGTCCGACCCCCAGCGCGTCCGGTTCGTCGAACGCGTGGTCGCCAAGCGTGGGGTGGACCGGGTCTTCTCCGCCGAGATGACGGGCGTGGCAGTTCGCGGAGAAGGTGACGACCTGTCAGGCATCGTTATCATCGTCAGCCCGGACGACGAGGCGACCGAGGACCACGAGGCGGGCTCACAGCACAAGCCCCTGCTGACTCCGCTGGACGCCCGCATCCTGGAGGGAATCGCCACCGGGGCCTCGACCGTACAGCTCGCCGCACGCCTGTACCTCAGCCGCCAAGGAGTCGAGTATCACGTAGGACTGATGCTCCGTAGGCTCAAGGCGCCCAACCGCGCCGCCCTGGTTTCCCGTGCCTACTCCACCGGGATCCTGACCATCGGGAACTGGCCGCCCCGCGTACTGCCGGAGTTCGTGAAGGAGTAGCCCTCCGCCCGGCTCTGCCCGCACGGTTCGGTCGGCAGTCCATCCCCCGCAACCTCCCGAGACCCGTCGCCTCCCCCTGGCGACAGGCTTCCGCGCCCCGACGCGCTTCCCGCGCGTCGCGTCCCTCAGGCGTCACGCTTCTGCAGCACCACATAGCCGCCGACCACCACGGCGACCACCCACAGCACCATGATGGCCAGGCCGCCCCAGGGGCCATAAGGGGTACCGGAGTCCTGGACGACCCGGGTCATCGCCCGTCCCGCCTGGTCAGGGAAGTAGTGGGCGACCGTCTTCGCTCCGGGGACCGCCGCCAGGATCTCGGTGACCAGGAAGAAGAACGGCATCAGGATGCCCATCGCCAGGATGGAACTGCGCAGCATCGTGGCCACGCCCATGGCGAAGACCGCGATCAGGGTCATGTAGAGGCCGCCGCCGATCAGTGCACGCAGGACGTTGGGTGCACCCAGCGTCGTGCTGTGCGAACCGAGTGCGGCCTGGCCGACGAAGAAGGAGACGAAGCTCGTGACGAGGGCGACCGCCAGCGCGGCCACCGTCGCGACCGCCACCTTGCAGAGGTACAGCGTTCCGCGCCGCGGGACAGCGGCCAACGACGTGCGGATCATGCCCGTGGTGTACTCGCTGCCGACGACGAGCACGCCGAAGGCGATCATGGCGAGCTGGCCGAGCAGACCACCCGAGAAACTGGTGCTGACCGGATCGAAGGTCAACTGCTGCGACTTCGTCAGGTTGTGGAACCCCGTGTTGGTGAGCGCACTCAGCAGTGCACCGAACACCACGGTGATCCCGAAGGCCGAGGCCAGGGTCCAGGCGGTGGAACGGACTGTTCGGATCTTGAGCCACTCGGAGCGCAGGACTGCGGACGCATCGGCCATGGTCAGGCTTCCTTTCCGGCAGCGAGGGACTCCTGCTGCATGTTCGGGGTCGCGGCGGCGCCATTTGGCTGGCCGGGAACCGGGGCCGCGGGCCCCGAGCGGTACTCGGTCGCGTTCCCCGTCATTTGGATGAACGCCTCCTCCAACGAGGCGTGCTGCGGGCTCAGTTCGTGCAGCCCCACCTGCGCTGCCGCCAGCACGTCGCCGACCTGCTCGACCGGTACGTCCACCACCTCGAACACCCCGTCGGGTGCCGTGACCACGGTCATCCCGGCGGCTGCGAGGGCGTCGCGCAGCTTCTCCGGTTCGGGGGTGCGAACCCGCACGTAGGTACGGGAGTTCTGGGCGATGAACTCCGACATGGAGGTGTTGGCGAGCAGCTTGCCCTGACCGATGACCACCAGGTTGTCGGCGGTCAGCGTCATCTCGCTCATCAGATGGCTCGACACCAGGACCGTGCAGCCCCGGGCAGCACGGCTCCGCATCAGCATGCGGATCCAGTGGATGCCCTCCGGGTCGAGACCGTTGACCGGCTCGTCGAAGATCAGGATCTCAGGATCACCGAGCAACGCGGCCGCGATGCCGAGCCGCTGGCCCATCCCCAGCGAGAAGCCCTTCGGGCGGTGCCTGGCCACTGCGGTCAGACCGACCTCCTCCAGCACCTCGTCCACGCGGGAGGCGGGGATCCGGTTGCTGAGCGCCAGGCACATCAGGTTGTCGCGGGCGCTGCGTCCGCCGTGCATCGCCTTGGCGTCGAGCAGCGCGCCGACGATCCGCAGCGGGTTCTGCAGGTCCGCGTAACGCTTCCCGTCGATCAGCACCTGACCCGCCGTCGGACGGTCCAGGTCCAGCATCATCCGCATCGTGGTGGACTTGCCCGCACCGTTGGGGCCGAGGAATCCGGTGACCGCACCAGGCTGGACACTGAATGTGAGGTCGCTGACGACCACCTTCGTGCCGTACCGCTTGGTGACTCCTGCAAGCTCAATCATGGCTATACCGTACGCAACCGACCGCCCCGCCAACCGGCCTTCCGCAACACTCTAGGGATACTGGTAGTCGGTTGACGGTCCGACGGCCCCGGCCGCGGGACTCCGCATTGCCTACCCCAAGGCGCCGGCCTGCCGCGCGAGTTGCGCCACCCGGTCCAGCGTGGGCTCGCTGACGATGCGGGACAGCTCCGCCATGAACGCAGTCTCTCCCTCGGCGTCCAGCAGTTCCCGGCAGACGCCGGCGAGCATCGCCAGCAGGGCGAGCGATTCGCCGCCCAGCCTTTGGAAGTCCGCATGACCGTCGAGCGCTGACCGTTCCACGCCCAGGGTCCGAGCCCAGATCCGGGCCACGGCCTCCTCGACCGGGTCCACCGGCGTGGTCGGGTCGGGTCGGTCCTTCGGGGAGGTGGCGGGCCCGACGGCGAAGGGGTCGGGCAGGGCCCCCGCGTCCACCTTTCCGCTCACGGTGTAAGGGAGTTCCGACAGCACCAGGATCGCCGAGGGCACCATGTAGTGCGGCAGCTGTACGGCGATGTGGTCCTCCAGCTCCGCCGGCGTCACCTCCGCGTTGACGAGAACGTATCCGATCAGGGACTTGGCGGAGCGGCCGGCTCTCGCCCTGGCCACCACCACGGCCCGGTCGACGGCCGGGTGGGACTCCAGCGCCTGTGCCACCTCGGCCGGCTCCACCCGATGGCCGCGCACCTTGACCTGGTCGTCGATGCGACCCAGGAACTCCAGTTCACCGGAGGGCAGGATCCGGCCCATGTCACCGGTGCGGTAGACCCGGGTGCCGTCGGCGAGGGTCGGGAACCGCTCCCGGTCGAGGTCCGGACGCCCCCGGTAGCCGCGCGCCAACTGCACACCGCCGAGGTACATCTCGCCCACCTCGCCGAGGGGGACGAACCTGCGTCTCTCGTCCAGCAGGAAGACCGTGGAGTTGTCCGCGGGGACGCCGACCGGCACGGTCGGGCCGGCGGCGTCCAGATCCGCGTCGAAGACGTGCGCGGTGCACCCGATGGTCGCCTCCGTCGGCCCGTACTCGTTGACGATCCGGCACTTGAGCCCGAACATTCGCTGTGCCCGTGCGGCGACCTCCGCCCGCAGCTGCTCGCCGATCACGATCACGGTGCGGAACCCCTCCGGGGAGATGTCCAGTTGCCCGATCAGGTCGAGGTGCGAAGGGGTGAGGTTCAGCGTGTTGGCGCCGGAGTTCTCCAGCAGGCCCCGCAGGGTGAGGTGGTTGGGCTCGTCGCGCAGGAGGATCACCTCGCCGCCGGCCAGCAGCGGAAGGAAGACGGAGGTGCCGGAAACGTCGAAGGAGGGCGAGGTGAGCAGCGGGAGCCGGGTCGACGCGTCGATCTCGAAGATCCGTGTGGCCCAGTGGACGTAGTTGACCAGGCTGCCGTGCTCGATCTGCACGCCCTTCGGCTTGCCGGTCGACCCGGAGGTGTAGATGACGTAGGCCAGGTCGCCGGGGCGCACCTCGACGTCCTCGAAGGGCGCGGCCCCGGCCTCTGGCGTGGCGTCACCATCGGTTGCCGGGGGCACCTCGCCGGCCAGGTCGTCCAGCGCCAGCGGCTCGCAGCCGTCGGGGACGCACGGGCGCTCGCCATGGGCTCGTTGCACCAGGCAGTACCCGGCCTCGGCGTCGGCGAGCAGACCGGCCAGGCGGGCGTTGGGATGCCGGGCGTCGAGCGGCAGGTAGCAGGCCCCCGCCCGGAGCACGCCCCACAGTCCGGCGACGCCGGCGACGGAGCGGTCGGCGAGCAGTCCGACCACGCTGCCCGGGCCTACGCCCCGACGCTTCAACTCGACCGCGACCCCATCCGCGCGTCGGCTCAACTCGGCGTAGGTGATCGCCCCTTCAGGCCCGCTGAGGGCGACCCGGTCCGGTGTCCGGCGGACCTGCTCGCGGAAGAGCGCGACCACCGAGAGCTCGGACGGCAGCGGGCGCGCGGTCCCGTTGCCCGCCCAGTGCCGGTGCTCGCCGGGGGACAGCACCTCCTCGATGCCCGCGAGCAGGGAATCCGCCCGCTCGGCGATACCGGGGCCGTCCAGCCAGGTGAGGGTGACCTCGGTGCGCCCGGAGTGCTCCAGCATGTCGATGGACGGCGGGCTTCCCGCTCCCGTGGCGCCGAGTGTGAACAGATCCGTCGGCCGGAAGTCCGCGGTGCCGAACCCGTCGAGGTCGATGGCGCCCAGGTGCGTCACGAAGGCCAGCGCGGAGTACTGGTCCTTGCGGATGGCTTGGCCCTCGACCGCCGAGGCGAGCAGCCGGAGCAGCGGCCGGGGCGCGTGCAGCATCCGCGCTTCGGGGCGCAGCGCCAGCTCCTGGCGCTCCGCGAGGGCGGTGAGCATCCGACTGTGCACCTCTTCCCAGCCCTCGCCGGTGCTGACGTCCAGGGCCAGTGCCTGTGACAGCCAGGCCGTGGACCGGAGGTCGGGGTCGTGGCGGCGCAGGTCGACCGGGACGAAGAACCGCCCGGTGCCGTCCGGTCCGTACGCCGCGGCGAGGGCGGCGATCACCTTTGCGGTGGCGGCGGGGAATCCGCCGTCCACCGTGCGGCGACGCCACACGATGCCATGGCGCCCACGTGGCAAGCGGCCGAGCGGGGAGGGCCACTCCAGTTTCCCCGCTGCGGCGAGCGCCGGCGGCAGGCCGCCGGGGATGTCCAACTGCTCCAGAAACTCAGTGCTGTTCAGCCGGGAGAGCGCCCCCAGCGGGTCCTCGCCGCGCAGCACCCGGAAGACGTCGCCCATCCAGAGCAGCAGGCCGCGGGCGTCGGTCACCGCATGGGCGGCCCGGAAGACGAGGGTGGTCGGCGTTCCGGGTGTCTCGGACGTTCCAGGCGTTCCAGGCGTTCCAGGCGTTCCAGGCGTTCCAGGCGTTCCAGGGAGGAGCAGCACCTCGCAAGTCGGTCCCGCGGCGTCCAACTGCCGGCGCAGCGCGGGTGAGTCGAGCAGCTGCCCGCCCTGCGGGCCGCCGTCCAGCAGGTGCACGAGGGGAGCCACACCGCTGTCGATCCAACGCTTTCCCTGCCGCACCAGCCGCAGGCCCGGGTTCGCCTCGGCGGCGGCCGCCACCGCCTCGGCGAGTTCGACAGCAGGCAGCGCGCCCAGGCCCTGCACCACATGCTGGACGACGGTGTGCCCGCCCATGCCGACGTCCAGCCACTCCTCCGCCGAGAGCGGCCTGCTGTAGGTCCGGCCTTCGTCTTGATCGCGCACTCGTGGCCTCCTGGGAGGGTGCTGGCCTGCTGGACGGGATTCCGTCAGCATCATGGCGCGTCCAGGACTAGGAACTTCTTCAGCCTTTTTCGAGGCGCTGCTTTCGAGGCACGGCCGCGACCAGGAGCGGTCGGGCGTGCCGGACCATGGCCCGGCGCCCGAGCTCCTCGGGCATCGGACCACGCCGGACGACGCCGGACCACGGGTCATGGTTGGGGCGCGGCAACGACGTCAGGAGTCGCGGGGGGGCGCGCCGCCCCCGGGGGGGGGCAGGGCCCCCCCCCCCGCCCCCCCCGCGGGGCC
>Ga0302314_10019188_pt1 | contig 11374 bp, 10 predicted proteins | sample III_Palsa_N2_3_FD_200533 | JGI IMG/M metagenome (GOLD analysis project Ga0302314, IMG submission 200533) | Peat permafrost microbial communities from Stordalen Mire near Abisko, Sweden - III_Palsa_N2_3 | ecosystem: Environmental > Terrestrial > Soil > Palsa > Peat permafrost | place: Sweden... | reverse complement strand
TCCTGTCTCAAGGTGGTTTGTGGGAACCAAACCTTGCCAGACAGGAGCCCTCAATGCCCCTCAATCACCCTTCCTTACCGCGGTAGCGGTTTAGTTCAATCCAGCCTTCGGCCCAGCGGCCCTGGCTTGCTTCGCTGCGCTCGCAATGACGGTTTTGGAATGTTGTCGTAACTGAGTCGCTCAATTTCCGGCGTCGCGTAAAGCGGCCGGCGCGGCGCTGGCCCCGGGCCGGCGACCTCGTTAGGATCGCCCCCGTGCCCGCGACAGGAAGGTGTCCCCGTGACCATCGAGTATCTCCGCTTCCACGCTCTCGAGCGGCCAGAGGCACTGATCCTGGTCGATGGCGACCGCGAGATCCGCTATGCCGAATTTGTCGCCGATCTGTGGAAGTTCGCGCACGCAATCCAGGAATTCGGGCTGCGGCGCGGCAGCTCGGTCGCCATCGGCTGCGATGATTTCCAGACGCATTGGCTGCTGGTCTTGGCCTTCGAACATCTGGGCATCGTCACCGCCTCGTTTCACGGCAAGGAAGGACGCAATTGCCAGGCCCTGCTCGGATCGGTCGATCTGGTGCTGGCCGAGCCGCATTATCCGCCGGGCGGCTGGAACACCCGGCTGATCACACCGGCGTGGGTGCAAGGCGTGTTGGCCCGTCCGGAGCAAGCACCGCCGCCGGCGGCACCCCGGCATCCCGACGATGTCCTGCGCATCGTGCGGACCTCGGGCACGACCGGGGAGCCGAAGCGCTTTCATCTGACGCGCCGGATGTCCGAGGCGCGGTTGGCGCAATTGATCTGGCTCTACCGCGATCTGCCGACGGGTGCCGGCTCGCTGGTCACCCTGCCGTGGAACATCGGGGGCACCTATCGCGCGGCCATGCTGGCGATCCGGTCCGGCTTCGCGCTGGTGGTCGGCAATGGTATCGCCACGGAGCAGCTTCCGGCCCTGATCCGGCGCCGCCGCGTCGCCAGCCTGACCTTGCTGCCGGTTCAGCTGAAACAGGTGCTGGAGCACCTGCCGGAGGATTGGGTCAAGCCCGAGCATATGGAAATCACCTGCTTCGGGGCACCGGTGCCGGAGGAGCTGCGCCGTGCGGCGTTGGATTCGCTGGCCCATCGCGTTGTCGATATTTATGGCTCGAACGAAGTCGGGACGTTATCGGTGACGCGCTATGGCGCCAGCGGCGGCTTCGGCACGATCTGCCCGGACATCGAGATCGAGATCGTCGACGAGGCCGATCGGCCGGCGCCGGATGGCACACTAGGCCAAATCCGGATCCGCAACGACACCGGCTTCCAGGGATATCTCGACGACCAGACCTTAAACCGGCGCATGCTGCGCGACGGCTGGTTCTATCCCGGCGACATCGGCGTGCGTGACGGGCGGCGCCTGCAGGTGATCGGCCGGAACGACGATCAGGCCAATATCGGCGGCGCCAAATATCCGCTGACCAAGCTCGAGACCCTGGTGCAAAGGAGCGCCGGCGCGGGGCTCAAGGATGTTGGCGTCGCCGCGATCGCCGATGCTTCCGGGGTCAACGAGATCCACGTCGCGCTCGTCACCGACGGCAGCGACGACCGCGCGCTGCTCGACCGCGTCATTGCCCGGCTCCGGCCGATGATCGCCGGGAGCATCCATCTCACCCGGCTGCCGCAGATCCCGCGCAATGAAATGGGCAAGATCGACCGTGCGCTACTCAAGGCGGCGATCCTGGCTTTGCAACCGCGCTGAGGTTCACCGCGGCGAGAGCAAGCGACGGCGGTTTGCCGGCTTCGGCCCTGAGCCGGTCGATCACGGTGGTGATGGCGATGCGCGCGCGGGCCGTCTCGGCGCGCAGGATCCAATAGGCATCGGGCAGCTGCAGCGCGCCGAAAACTCTGACCAGGCTGCCCGTCGCCACATCCTCGGCGGCCAGGCGATCGCGGGCCAGCGCCATGATCGCCGAGGCTCTACGCAGCGACCGGGCGAAGCGGCGGTTCGAGCAGGCGATGGGCGGTGCGCCGATCGCTTCGGCGGCTCTGCTTTTCCTGTAAAATAACCAGCAACCCGGAAGGATTGACGCGATGATCACCCCAATCGACCGCCCGCTCCGGCTGCTCGGCATTGCCGGCAGCCTGCGCCGAGGCTCGTTCAGCGGCGCGGTGCTGAAAACCCTGGCCGAGCTTGCGCCTGGCGATGTCGCGATCACCTGCCACGCGCTCGGCGATGTTCCACTCTACAATGGCGACGACGACACTGAGACGCCGCCCGCGGGCGTGCGCCTTCTGTGGCAGGCGATCGGCAACAGCGACGGGCTGATCATCGTCACGCCGGAATATAATTACGGCATTCCCGGCGTGCTGAAGAACGCGCTGGATTGGGCCTCGCGTCCCGGCTCCGGGTTCTGCCTGAGAGGCAGGCCGGTGCTCACGCTCAGCGTCTCGCCCGGTGCGACCGGCGCCGCCCGCGCCCATTGCCAGCTGATTGCAACACTCGACGCCGTGCTGGCGCGCACCGTGCTGCGCCGTCAGATCACCATCGGTGGCGTCGCCGACAAGGTGCAGGACGGACGGCTAACCGACCCGGCTAGCCTGGAGGCGGGCTTGGCCGGCGTCGACGATCTCCGGCAGGAGATAGGCCGGCTGCGCTCTGCCTAGAACCGATAGGTGAACTCCGCGCCCAGGAAGCGAGGCTCGTTCGGTCGCACATAGGGCGTGTCGAGCGCTGCCGTGGTGATCTCGTTGATATCGGTCGGCGTCGCAATATAGCGGTTGTCGAACAGGTTGCTGACGTAGAACGCGACCTCATATTTGTCCGACTGGTCGTTCCAGGTGACGCGTAGATCGGTCAGGTTCTGGGCCTTGTAGTAGCCGGGCAGCAGGTTGAAATTGACCAGCGAGGCGATCTGCTGGTTGTTGTAGCGGCTGACATCATTGTTCCGCTCGGCGCTGGTCAGCTCGTAATCCGCGTGGAAGCGCAGCCCGCCCCAGCTATCCAGGTCGTAGCGGTAATCCGCGGCGAACACGGTGTGGAATTCCGGTTCGCCGGTTGGCTGGCCGGCCAGGTTGAATTCCGGCGCGGTGGCGACCGGCGAGAGGATCGTGCCGGGCTCCAGCCGCTTGGTCCATGCCGCGTCGAGGAAGCCTTCGGTGAGGTGGAGGGTCAGATCCTGGATCGGCTTCCAAGCGAATTCGGCATCGACGCCCTTGCCTTCGCTGTTGCCGGTCTGGGTCTGGTATTGCGGCACCAGCGAGCCGGCGGTCGAGACCAGCGTGATCGATTGCTGGTTCGTGTACTCGTAGTAATAGGCCGAGAGATTGACCTCGACCTTATGGTCGAACCATTGTGATTTCACGCCGGTCTCGTAGTTCGCGACCTTTTCCGGCTGGAACTCGGAATTGATGCTGACGCTGTCGAAGCCGCCGGCCTTGTAGCCGTAAGAGGCCGAGGCATAGGTCATGACGTCCGGCGTCCAGTGGTAGTCGACCACGAAACGCGGGCTGAGATTGGTCCATTCGGCCGAGCGGTCGACCGCCACATTGGCCGGGGTGAAGATGACGTTGCCGATCGCCCCCTGCAGGAAGTCAAAGACTGCGAGCTGGCTGGGGGTGAGCACCTTGCCCACGCCAGGAACCGACACGGGCGGCGCATACCAGCTGAAGTTCTTGGAATCGTCCGTGAAGCGAAGGCCGGCAGTCAGGTTGAGCTTGTCGGTCACGGCATAAGTCGTGTCGCCGAACAGCGACCAGGACCGGCTCTGGCCGATATTGTCCATCTGCTCGTTCCATGGCAGTGCGAGCAGCTGCGGCGAGGCGATAAGTTCTTGAAAGAGCGGTCCCACGCCAGCCGCGGTCAGCGTCGAGTCGATGCTGTCGACCGACGCGGTGGCCTTGCTCTCCTGCTTCGCCCGCTCGTCGTAGTAGCTGCCGCCGCCGGCGAAGGTGAACGGCCCTGACGTTCCGTTCAGCCGCAGCTCCTGATAGAAATTGTGGTTGTTCTCCACGTTCTCCGTGTCGAAATACCGGTCGAGATCGGGCGAGCCGGTTTCGCTTTCGAGATTGGTCGTCTTGAAGAACTTGTAGGAACTGATCGAGGTCAGCATCAGATCGCCGAATTTTTCGGTGCCGTTGAGCGTGATGCCGTCGAGGATGCGCGTCTCGCGCCCGTCGATCTCGTCGTCATAGGTCGCGCCGAAGGGATTCATCCCGTTATGGGAATAGGGGTTGATGCCAAGCGCAGTCGGCGGCGTGACATCGGTATTGTCATGGTCCCAGGACAGGATGACATCCGTGTCGCCGTCGGGATGCCAGCGCAGTGCCACTCGGGTCGACTCATTGTCCTCGTTGTTGACGTACTGGCCGTTGAAGCTGTTGTAGGTATAACCGTCGCGGCGGTTGACGATGCCGTCGACGCGCACCGCCAGCGTGTCGGTGATCGGCACGTTCAGGACGATCGTGCCTTCTTCCTTGTTGTAGTTGCCGGTCTTGAAATCGACGAGGCCCTCGAAAGTATCGGTCGGCTTGTTGGTCACGATCGAGATCGCGCCGGCTGCGGTGTTGCGGCCGAAGAGCGTGCCTTGCGGTCCCTTCAGCACTTCGACGCGGTCGATGTCGTCGAAGAAAATCAATGCCTCGCCCGAGCGCGCCGAATAGACGCCGTCGACATAAATGCCGACTGCGGGGTCGGTGCCGACGCCGAAATCATTGGTCGAGATGCCGCGGATCTCGAAGACCGGCTGGGTCGTGCTGGTCGAATCGACCCTCAAGCCGGGCGTGTATTTCTGCAGGTCGCTAACGTTCTGCGACCCGGTTTCGTTGATGAAATCGGAATTGAAGGCGCTGATCGAGATCGGCACGTCCTGCAGCTTCTGCTCGCGCAGCTGTGCGGTCACGACGATTTCCTCGACCCCCTCGGTCGGGGCCGGCTCGGCGGCCCAGGCCGGAGCCGTGAATGTCAGCAGGCTGACCCCGGCCCGCAGCGACTTCCTCAGTGATCGACGCATCTCGCAACTCCCCCAAATTGCTTGTTGCCTTATGATACCGCCTATTCGGTCTGGCATTCCCCCGGCCATTCGGCAATCCATTGCCGGATCAGCGCAAGGCCTTCGCGATGGACGATGGAGCGCCCGACCTCCGGCATCCGGATGCCCGGCCGCGTGCCGGCCAGGCGGAAGGGCAGGATCGAGTCGTCGGGCTTACCCGGCACAATATCGAAGATGTGGTCGCCGGTGCCCGGCCCGGCCGCGGTCGGCGGCTTGCACAGGCCCAGGCGCCGCGCCTCGGTGACGCCGGCATCGAGCTGCAGCCCGGTCGTGCGCGCCATGCCGGTGGCGCTGTGGCAATGGCTGCAATTGATATCGAGATAGGCGCGTGCCCGGGCTTCGAGCGAGGCGCTCTGGTCCTGCCAATCGGCGTTGCGTGGTGCCGTATCGGCCGCCGGCGCGCCGGCGAGATAGCCGATGCGGGTCAGGTGCGCCAGCTGGTTCTCCGTGCCATCCGCATAGGGGAAGCTCCGGTTCAGGTGGCGCGCCTTGAGCCCGATCGGCGCCAGCTGCCGGCTGGCATTGTCCGGCGTGTGGCAACTGGCGCATTGATTGACATTGGGCACGGCATAGGTGACCGGCTCGCTGGTGCCGTCGCGGCGATCGAGGGTCAGCGACACGATCGTGCCGGTGCGCATCAGCACGGCCTCGCTCTGGTCGTCGTTCCAGACATAGGGCAGGGCCTGCCAGCCGGCCTCGCGCCGCACCAGGATCCGGGTCTCGACCAGCCGCGTCGATTTGAGGTCAAGCCCGTCGGCGCCGCTCTGGGTATCCGTCGCGAGCGCCGGCAGGACCTGGCCGCTCATCTTGTCGGCGCCGTCCGGGGTCGGATAGTAGAAGGTCTTGCTGATGATGGTGCCGACCGGGAAGTCGAAGGCATTGGCCGGCTGATAAGTGGCTTCCGTGCCCTTGGGCAGGTAGATCGTGCGCAGCTTGCCGGCGTAATCGGTGAAGAGCGGCGTCGCCAGATCATAGGGCACGACGCCGTTGCCCAGCACCAGCCTGCCGCCCGAGGCCGCGACCACGCCCCAGTCGCTGAGCTTCTCGGGATTGCTCTCGGCAAAGAATTTCGGCTGCGGCGGCGAGCGGTCGCAGCCGCCCAGCCCGACCAGCGCCAGCCCGCAAGCAACCAGGGAAAACAGCGCGTGCCGCATCAGGACTTGCCGTTCTCCGCGGCCAGCGGGCCGGTCAAGCTCACCGCCGGCAGCTTGGGCAGCGCGCAGGCATAGGTGGCCTTGTCGACGCCCGGATTGGCGTATTTATGCGGCCCGTCGGCGTTCAGCACCTGGGCATCGCCATTGTCGACACAAAGCCCGCGCTTCGGATCGAGCTTGCCGTCGACCAGATGGGCCTGGTTGACATAGCCGTCCCAGAGGATGTCGGGGATATGGCCGGTGAGGCCGAACATCGCGACCTTCAACGTCTTGAGATCGAGCCCGTCCGGGGAGTCGCCGCCGCCGGCGAAGCGGTTGCCGTAGATGTAGATCGCCTCGGGATAGGGATCATAGGCGTCCGACACGCCGGTCTTGTTCATGTAGCCGGTCGAGAAATAGCTGGAGATGATGACATTGGCGGTCTGGTTGTTGGCGATGTCGTTGTCGAAGATCTCGACTTCGCGGTTGGAATTGACGATCACGCCGGTGCCGGCCGGAACCGACGCCACCGCCGCACCTTTGGCGGCGAAATTGCCCGTGTCGTTGTCGACCGAATGATTGTGGTAAACGCGGGTCGAATGGCCGGGCACCGGCAGGTTCGGCATGTTGAAGACCAGGATGCCGCCGGTGTTATGGGTCGCGGTATTGTCGTGGACATCGGCGTCCGAGGAATTCTCGATCTCGATGCCGGCGACATTCTGTTCGGCGCGGTTGCCGCGTACCACGATATTCTTGGACTGGCCGACATAGATGCCGGCATCCGAGGCGCCGATGGCGACGCTGTCCTCGACCAGCAGATTCTTGATCTGCACCGGATAGATGCCGTAGGCGCCGTTGCTCGTCGCCGGGCCGTTGGTCCACTCGGTCTTGACCCGGCGGATGATGACGTTCTCGCCCTCATTGATCTTGAGCGCGTCGCCCTTGGTGTCCTGGATGGTCAGGTCTTCGATGGTGAAATTGCTGGCATGGACCAGCATGCCCTCGGCGCCGTTCACCAGACCCTTGAAGTTCAGGATGGTCTTGTCCATGCCCTCGCCCTTGATGGTCACGCCATCGACATTCAGGCTGAGGCTGGTATCGAGGTGATAGGTCCCCGCCGGGATCGCGATCGTGTCGCCGGGCTTGGCGTCGATCAGCTTGGCCTCCAGCGCGGCCTGCTTGGCCTTGTCGCCCGCGGCATCGGAGGATTTGCTCTGGTCCGGTTTCTTGTCGCAACCGGAAACGGCGGCGGCCATGATCAGGACGGCAAGTATCGGTGTGACGCTCCGCATGACTCTCCCCTCGTTCCCCGGGCCTGCCGCCGCTCATGGTTGCAGCGCTTATTGTCGCGGCAGGATGACACGCCGAATTGATCGGGTGCAATATGAAAAGTGAATAAGTTTCCATTTCTAATCTGCGCGCGGTCGTGCAAGGTTGCAGGGGGAGCAGAGCCGCCCCGGTCGGGCGGAATGCGGGAGACGGGAATGGGTGAACTGAGCCTTGAATCGCCGGCGCCGGCGCCCGGCATCGATCTGGCCGGCCGCGCCGTACCGCGGCAGCGGCGGGCGATCGAACGGCGCGAGGCGATCCTGCAGGCGATGCTGTCGCTTTTGGCCGAGCGCGATCTCGACGAGATCAGCACGACCCTGGTGGCCGCCCGGGCCGGCGTGCCGGTCGCCTCGGTCTATCGCTATTTTCCCAATAAATTCGCCATCCTCTCGGAACTGGCGCGGGACGCGATGGATGGCGTCGACAGCCAGCTCGAAGCGGTCATGGTCACCGGCACCGACCGGGACTCGATCGCATCGGCGATCGACCGGTCCATCGACACGGTCCTCGCCGGCTATCGCGGTGTCGCCGGCCTCCGGCGCCTGTTCCACAATATCCGCCTGAGCGCCGCCCTGGAGGCGGTGCTGGTCGCCTCCGACGAGCGGATGATCACAGCGATGGCGGCACTGCTCGCTGGGTTGCGGCCGGATCTGCCGGCGCTCCATGTCACGGCGATCGCCCGCACGACCGTGCACGCCTTCACCCAGGTGCAGATGCAGGCAATCGCCTGCGAAGATCCGGCGCTCTATCCGCTGCTGATCGTGGAGTGGCGCCGACTGATCAAATCCTATCTGCTGCCGCATGCGGCGCCGGATCTGTAGCGCTCGGATCTCCGAACGCAGTCAGACCACAAACCGGTCGGGATGCGCGTCGAACAGCGTCTTGTGATCAGTGGAGCAAAAATAATAACTGCGTCCCCGATAGGCCGATTTGGGCGCGGTCGCCAGGTCGACATCCATCTGGCAGACCGCACAGAGGGGGTGTTGAGCGGTCGAGACGCGCGGTTTCGCATAGGCCCGATTGGAGTCGGGGTCCAGCCACCCCTGGCCTTGGTATTCCAGGGCATCGGCCGTGCTGACCGCGACGGACTGGCCGAAATATCGGGCCACGACGTGGAGCGCCAAATCGATGCCCGAGGAGAGGCCACCCGCACTCGCGATAGTGCCCAGATCGACAAACCGGGCGCCGCGCCGGACCTGAATATCGGGGAAGGCCGCCGCCAACTCGGCGTAGAAGCCGTGATGGGTCGCAACGGCTTTGCCGGCCAGGAGACCGGTCATGGCCAGCACGAAGGCGCCGGTGCAGACCGACATGGTGATATCGGCCTGTGCCGCGGCCCCGCGGAGCCACGCGATGACCGCCGCGCTGGGCTCGCTTTGTGCCGGAATCACGATCACCTTGGGCGCGGGCGCCGCGGCCAGCGCGTAGTTCGGCGTGACGATCATGCCACCGCTCGCCTGGATCGGCGCCGCGGTCTCGGCGACGGTATAGAGCCGGAACGGCGGGGCCTCGCGGCCGGGCAGTCGGACATTCTCGAATACCGTCCAGGGCCCGGCGAAATCGATGACCACGGCGCGGTCCGAGATCAGGACGGCTACCGGTATGTCCCCGTCAACCGGAGCAGGGAGCGGGCTCAGGGCGGTGCCCGGCCGCGCCCTCCCTACCGATGCGGGCGAGCGTGCCCCGGCCCCGGCGGCGCCGGGCAACAGCGATGCCAGCCCGACGGCCGTTGAAATCCGCAAGAGATCCCGTCTCTTCATGAGGTCGTTCCTTTGAGGTCGAGAGCGGCGTCCGGGTGAGACTTGGCGCGCGATCTGTGCGACGAATAGGCGGGCACTGTCGCATCGCCGAGCCGGGGCATGCCAGACCGCTCCCTGCACGGGGCCGGCGGTTCGCTGCAAATATGACCATTCGGGAAATGGCTTGGACTATGGCTCGCAGATGAACGAAAACCGCTCCTCATGGGTCGCGCCCGGCTCGCCGCGATGGTTCTGGGTCGCGTCGATCTGGCTCGGCATCGGGCTGTTCAACGCGATCCAGAACATCGTCGTCATGCGCGCCGAGGGCATGCAACACGACTGGCTTCTGGTGCTCGCGGTGCTGTTGCTGTCCTGGCTGCCCTGGATGCTGGCGACGGGCTTAGTGCTGCGGATGGGGCGCCTGTATCCCTTGGTGCCCTGGCAGTCCACCACCAATTGGCTGCGGCATCTCGCCGTCTGTGCGGCGATCAGCGTGGTCTCCGCCGCCTGGACCGCGGGTTTGGAAATCCTGCTCAATCCCTGGGGAATGTCCGAGCCGTCGGGCCCCCTTGCCGGGTTTCTCCTGGCCAGTTTCACCGACGGCCTGTTTTCCTTCGCGGTGCTTTACGCCGTTATCATCCTGGTCGGCTACGGATTCGACTCGAGAGATCGGCTGGCATTCCAGCAGGCCGAGACGGCACGCCTCGGCGAGCAGCTTGCCAAGGCCCAGCTCGGCGCATTGCGCCGGCAGATCGAACCGCATTTTCTCTTCAACACGCTGAATGCCGTCGCCGGCCTGATCCGCGAGAACCGGAATGACGCGGCCATCGGCATGCTCGCCGGGGTGAGTGACTTTCTGCGCCGGGCCCTCGATGCCGAAGATCGGCAATTCGTGTCGTTGGGCGAGGAGATGGAGTTCCTGCAGAGATATCTCGACATTCAGAAGATACGATTTGGCGAGCGGCTGCAGGTCGGCGTCGATGTGCCCGATAGCCTCAAATCGGCCCAGGTCCCCAGCCTGATCCTGCAGCCGATGGTCGAGAATTCCTTCAAGCATGGCCTGGCAAAGCAGGCGCGCGGCGGGGCGGTTCGGGTGTCCGCGTCTCGCGCCGGCACCATGCTGACCCTCAGCGTCTATAATGATGGCCCTGGGCTGGTCGAGGATCCCGCGCAGCTCCAAGCCGGCGTCGGCATCTCCAACACACGCGAGCGCCTGAAAGGCCTCTATGGCGATCGCTTCGTCATGACGCTGCGCAATCATGAGGGCGGTGTCGAGGCGTCGGTTGCCGTGCCCTTCGAAGCGGGGTGACCGATGCAGTAGCGGCATCAGGCCGGGAAGATTCGGGTGCTCGTCGTCGATGACGAGCCGCTGGCCCGCAGCAATCTGACGACATTGCTGTCGGCCGATCCAGACATCGAACACGTCGAGGAGCGTGAGTCGGGCCTGGCAGCGCTGGCCGCGATCCGGGCCGGCCGGCCGGATCTGGTCTTCCTGGATGTGCAGATGCCCGAATGCGACGGCTTCGACGTCCTGGAGATGCTCGGCGCGGAGCTGGCGCCCGCCATTATCTTCGTCACGGCCTATGATCGCTACGCGCTGCGGGCCTTCGAGGCGGGGGCGCTCGACTATCTGCTGAAGCCCTTCGACGATGCGCGCTTCGAGCGGGCGCTGGGCCGCGCCAAGGAACGGCTCAAACGGGGCAGAGATCGCCCAGGCGGCGTCGAGCGCTTGGCGATCAAGGGCGCCGGACAGGTCGTGTTTCTGGGGATGGCGGAAATCGATTGGATCGAGGCGGCCGATTACTACGTGTCCCTCCATGTCGGCGCGCGAACCCACCTGTTGCGCCGCAGCCTGAGCGAGCTCGAACGGGAGCTGGATCCGCACCGCTTTTGTCGGATTCACCGCTCGACGATCATCAATCTCGACCGGCTGCGCTCGCTCAGGCTCGGTGAGGACGGGGAATATGAGGCGGTGCTCGACGACGGAACCGCGCTCCGGCTGAGCCGGCGGTACCGCAAGAAGCTGCAGGATCGTCTCCTGTTGAAAGTATCGGGCTAAAATTGGGGCGGTCGACCCTGGCCGCCCGCCGGCTGAAAGCCGGCATAACCTCTCGCGCGATAGCTTTGTGCCGGCTGGCGCCGGCAGGGCGGCC
>Ga0302314_10019187_pt1 | contig 11374 bp, 8 predicted proteins | sample III_Palsa_N2_3_FD_200533 | JGI IMG/M metagenome (GOLD analysis project Ga0302314, IMG submission 200533) | Peat permafrost microbial communities from Stordalen Mire near Abisko, Sweden - III_Palsa_N2_3 | ecosystem: Environmental > Terrestrial > Soil > Palsa > Peat permafrost | place: Sweden... | reverse complement strand
CACTACCTTACTGGCCTGGCCCCTGCCCTGGGCCGCGCGCCTGATTCGCCGGAAGTCCGCTGGAAGCGGGCCGGATGTCCGTTCCGCGGCGTTCGCGCAAGTCAGCGCCGGGGACCGGGCTGGAACATCCGGGGCAGTGTACGCATGGTTGCGGCGATGACGCCCAGGATCATGCCACCGAGCAGGAAGGCGTAGCTCCCGCCGCTGGACACCAGCAGGAAGTCGCCCTCGGGCCGCGGCGACAGCGCGATCAGTTGCACCGCGAACCAGCCGGCGGCCGGCAGGCCCGCTCCGGGCCGGGTGCCGGTGAGCATCCGGCCGCCGAGGCACAGGGCGAACAGCCCGGCCAGCGCCAGCACCAGCCCGCCCGGGAACCAGAGCGCCTGGACGAAGACCCCGGCCGTGCCCACGGCGATCCCGAGCACGGTCAGCACCAGGTAGGCCCCGCCCCTGGCCCGCGCCCCCAGCGGGTACCCGGCCGCGGGCGGCTGCGGAGAGGAGGAGCGCGGCGCCGGCACGGTGGCCCGGCTCATCCGGTCGTCGGGGTGGCTCATCGGTCGCCCTCCCGCACACCCGAGGCCGCACCCGAGGCGGCACCGGCCAGGGCGCCCGGCCCGGTCCCGGCGACCTCGGTTCCGGCGACCTCGGTTCCGGCGAAGAGGTCGGCCTCCCAGCCGGTGGCCGCGCGCGGCCCGGCCTCTCCGCGCACCAGTCGGTAGTACTCGGTGACCGGCAGCGGCTGGCCCAGGTCGTTCGACAGGGCGAAGAACGGGCCGTCCACCGCGATCTGAGTGGCGTGCGCCCGCATCGCCGCGCTCTTGCGCGCGGCGTACCGGCTGCCGTCCACGGCGGCGGTGACCTGCTCGTCCGGGACCACGCCGGGGACGTCGTCGGCGCCGGCGATGCCCGGGAAAGGGGAGTCCTGGCCGGCCGCGCGCAACGCCGCGAAGCCCGCCTCGACCACCGAGCGCGGCATGCAGTTCCAGTAGACCTTGGCGATGGCGTGGGCCTCGCCCAGCTCCGGCCGGTAGTTCGGGTCGGCGGCCAGCTCGTACGCGCGCATGGCGACCCGGTGCGCCTGGATGTGGTCCGGGTGGCCGTAGCCGCCGTCGGGGTCGTAGGTCACCAGCACCTGCGGGCGGACCTCGCGGACCACGGCGACCAGGTGTCCGGCGGCCTCGTCCAGGTCGGCCCGCCAGAAGCAGCCGGCCCGACGGTTGCTAGCCACGCCCATCATCCCGGAGTCCCGGTAGCGCCCGGGGCCGCCCAGGAAGCGGTGGTCGCTCACACCCAACTCACGCATCGCCGCCGCGAGTTCGCCGATCCGATGGGCGCCGAGGGTGTCGTCGTGGGCGGCTGCCAGATGTGCCAGCTCCGAGCCGATGACTTCACCCTCCTCACCAAGAGTGCAGGTGACGAGGGTGATGTGATCCCCCTCCGCCGCGTAACGGGCCATGGTGGCACCGTTGCCGATCGACTCGTCGTCCGGGTGGGCGTGGACGAGGAGCAGGCGGCGGGCGGCCGAGGGGGATTCGGGCGGCTGGGCAGTCATGGCATCAGCGTACGTGCCGGGACTGACGGCCGACTCCTCAGAGCTTGATGCCCGACAGCATCCCGGCGACGTTGGTCGTCAGGGTGTGGATGGACGGGGCGATCGAGGTGGAGGCCAGGTAGAAGCCCAGCAGCGTGCACGCGAAGGCATGCCACATCTTCAGCCCGGAACGCCGGACCAGTAGGACCACCACGACGAGCATCAGGACTGCGGCGGAAATCGGCAGAATCATCTCGACTCACCTCTCAGCAGCGGTACGGCTGGGACGGCCGTCCGACGGGCGGGGCGGGTATCGGGCACCGGGGCTGACCCGGGGCCGGACTGCTCGGATTGGTCGATACCCATCGAGTGACCGAGAAGTCACTCCTGGTCATCATGCATATGCCCGCGCCGACCCGCACGGCAGGAGGGCATTCGGGCACGGTGAGTGACCATGGACGGCGACTGAACGGGCGAGCGGATCCTGTGAGCGTTTCGGCGGACCTTCCAGCCGGGACCACGGCCGGACTAGGGTCGAAGGATGACCACGGAGATCAGCTTCCCCCGCCAGCACTCGCGGACCCAGCGCTTCACCCTCGGCGCACCCCGCTCCTTCACCGTCTCGCCGGACGGCCGCAGGGTGGTCTTCCTGCGCTCCAGCGGAGGGGCCGAACGGGCGAACCTGCTCCAGGTGCTCGATCTGCCCGAGGCAGGTGCGCCATCCGAGCGAGTGGCGGCCGACCCGATCGCGCTGCTCGGCGGCGGCGGGGAGCGGCTGACCGCCGAGGAGCAGGCCCGGCGCGAGCGCAGCCGGGAGAGCTCCTCCGGCGTGGTCGGCTACGCCACGGACGGTGAGGTGACGCTGGCGGCCTTCGCACTGTCCGGGCGGCTGTTCGCCGCCGGACTGCTGCCCGGCGGCGAGGCCCGGGAGCTGCCGGCCGCCGGTCCGGTGCTGGACCCGCGCCCGGCCCCGGACGGCCGCCACATCGCCTATGCCGGTACCGGCGGCGAGCTGCGGGTGATCGCCGCGGACGGCAGCGGCGACCGGCTGCTGGCCGGGCCCGAGGGCAGCGAGGGCGTGAGCTGGGGGCAGGCGGAGTTCGTCGCCCAGGAGGAGATGGACCGCACCCGGGGCTTCTGGTGGGCCCCGGAGGGGGACCGGCTGCTGGCCGCCCGGGTGGACGACGGCCCGGTGCAGCGCTGGTGGATCGCCGACCCGGCCAACCCGGACCGCCCCGCCGTCGAGGTGCCCTACCCGAAGGCGGGCAGCGCCAACGCCGAGGTCACGCTGGCGGTGCTGGGGCTGGACGGCAGCCGGGTGGACGTGGTCTGGGACCGGGAGGCCTACCCGTACGTGGCCCGGGCGCACTGGTCGGCCGGGGGCCCGCCGGTACTGCTGGTGCAGGCCCGGGACCAGCGCAGCCAGCTCTTCCTGATGGTCAACCCGGCCAGCGGGGTGACCACCCCGCTGCACGCCGAGGAGGACCGGGTCTGGCTGGACCTGTTCGGCGGCGTGCCGGTCTGGACGCCCGGCGGCGGCCGGCTGGTGCGGATCTCGGACGAGGCCGGGGTGCGCAGCCTGGTGGTCGGTACCCGGGTGCTCACCTCCGCCGCGCTGCACGTCCGCTCGGTGCTGGACGTCGGCGCGGACGACGTGCTGATCGCCGCCTCGGCCGGGGAGGCGGCCAACGACCCGGAGACCGGCGAGGTGCACCTGTACCGGGTCTCCGACGAGGGCGTCACCCGGGTGACCAGCGAACCCGGCTACCACTCGGCGGTGCGGTCCGGTTCGGTCACCGTGCTGGTGTCCGCGGTGCTGGACCGGCCCGGATCGCGGGCCGCGGTGCTCCGCGACGGCAAGCAGGTGGCGCTGATCGCGTCCTACGCGCAGACCCCGGTGCTCACCGCCCGGCCGGTGCTCACCCTCGCCGGACGCAGCCGGATCCCGAGCGCGGTGCTGCTGCCCACCGGCTACGACCGGGACCGGGACGGCCTGCTGCCGGTGCTGATGAACCCCTACGGCGGCCCGCACGGGCAGATGGTGCTGGCGGCGCAGAACGCGCACCTGACCTCGCAGTGGTTCGCCGACCAGGGCTTCGCGGTGGTGGTCGCGGACGGCCGGGGCACCCCGGGCCGCAGCCCGGCCTGGGAGAAGTCCATCGCCTTCGACTTCGCCGGGGCCACCCTGGACGACCAGGTCGAGGCGCTCCAGGCGCTGGCCGGGGAGTTCCCGCTGGACCTGGAGCGGGTCGCGATCCGGGGCTGGTCCTACGGCGGCTACCTGGCCGCGCTGGCGGTGCTGCGCCGCCCGGACGTGTTCCACGCGGCGGTCTCCGGCGCGCCGGTGACCGAGTGGGAGCTGTACGACACCCACTACACGGAGCGCTACCTGGGTGACCCGGCGGTCCGGCCGGAGGTGTACGCGGCGAACTCGCTGACCGCCGACGCCGCCAAGCTGAGCCGCCCGTTGCAGCTGATCCACGGGCTGGCGGACGACAACGTGGTGGTCGCGCACACCCTGCGGCTGTCCTCGGCGCTGCTGGCGGCCGGCCGCCCGCACGAGGTGCTGCCGCTGTCCGGGGTGACCCACATGACCCCGCAGGAGGAGGTCGCGGAGAACCTGCTGCTGCTCCAGGTGGACTTCCTGCGGCGGGCGTTGGACCTACGGCCCTGACCCGAGGCCCTGACCCGAGGCTCTGACCCGAGGCCCTGGGACAGGCTGGTCGGGGGCAGCAGCCGCCGCCCCCGACCGGTGCGCTCAGCTCTTCGGCAGCGCTATCAGCTGGGTGCCGATGGCGTAGTACACGCCCGAGTCGTCCACCGCGAGCGCGAGGTTCTGCTCGTCGACCGCCGCGGGGTTGGCGTAGGACCAGGAGCAGGCCCCGGTCGCCGCGTTGACGGCGTACAGCACGCCCTTCTCGTCGGTGAGGTAGACCATCCCGTTGTCGGCCAGCAGCCACCCGGTGATGGAGAAGCCGTTGGCCGAGGTGGTCTGCCAGAGCTTGTCGCCGTTCGAGGGGTTGAAGCAGTAGAGGACGTTGTCGCCGCAGACGAACGCCCGGCCGGCGTCGTCGGTGGCCGGGGCGTAGTAGCCCAGGTTGTCCGGGTCGTAGGTGATCGCCGACCAGTCCGCCGTGCCGCTGGCGACCTTGTAGGCGTTGACGTCGTTGCCGCCCACGTAGAAGACGTCGCCGACCAGGCAGCCGTCCACGGCGCCGGGACCACCGAAGGTCGCGCTCTTCGGGGTGGTGGTCCACACCCGGGCGCCGGTGCCGGCGTTGATGCCGCTGGCCACGCCGTTGTCGCCGATCTCGTTCAGGCTGACCACGATGTCGCCGCTGGACGGCACCAGCAGCGAGCCGATGTAGGTGCCGGACTTGGCGTACAGCGCCTGGTGGCTGTTGATGTCCACCCCCCAGATGCCGTTGACGCCCACGCCCTGGTCGGTGTTGGCGGCCATCAGCAGGGTGCTGCCGAGGATGCCGTACGCGCCCTGGAGCTCCCAGCCCTCCTGTTGCAGCGTCACCGACCACTTGGTGTCGCCGCTGCCGAGGTCGACCACCAGCAGCGCCTGCTCGCCCTGCGAGTTGCTGCCGACCAGGTAGGCGGTGCTGCCGCTGATCAGCGGGATGGTGGAGATGGTGCCGCTCTGGCTGTCGGCGCTGCCGCGCCACTGGGAGGTGCCGTCGCCGGTCTTCAGGCCCTTGGTTGAGTTGGTGCAGACCACGACGACGGTGCCGGAGCCGACCGCCAGGTTCCAGATGGTGTCGTTCAGCGCCTGCGTCCACAGTGGCTTGGCGTTGGGACCGGCCAGGGTGCCCGGGGCGGTCACCGGGGTGACCGGTCCGGTGCTGGTCGGGGTGCTGGTCGGCGCGGTGGTGGGGCTGCTGGAGCCGGTGGGGGCGGCCGGGCCGGTGGGGCTGCCGCTCGGGCCGGGCTTGGGCTTGCCGCCCCCGCCGCTGAGCGCGACGGCGGTGGCCGCGCCGCCGACCACCACCACCCCGCCGCCGATCAGCGCGAGCAGGCCGCGTCGGCTGAGCCCGGAGCCCTTCTGCCCGGGCGGACGGGTCGCGGTGCCGCCCTGGCCGTCCCGCGGGTAGGGGCCGGGCTGCGGTGGGTAGGGGCCGGGCTGCTGCTGGAACTGGGCCTGCTGCGGGCCCTGCTGCCGCGGGCTGTGCTGCTGTGGGTACTGGCCGGTCTGCGGGCCCTGCTGCCGCGGGTGGGCGGGTGGGTAGCCGGGCGGGGCGAACGGCGGGGCCGGGTAGCCCTGCTGCTGCGGGTTCTGCTGGTGCTGGGGGTAGGCGGGCGGGGGGAACGGCGGCGGCGTGGGCGGGCCGAAGCCCTGCGGGGCCCTGCTCCCGCCGGTGGCCGGGGCGGCGCTGCCGGTCAGTACCGCGCCGGCGCCGGCGATGTCGGACAGCACCGCCTGCGGCAGCCAGCCGCCGTTGAAGGCGGGGGCGTGCTCGCTGAGCGCGGCGACCAGCTGCGCGGGCGTGGGCCGGTTGGCCGGGTCCTTGGCCAGGCAGGCGCGGACGGCCGGGCGCAGCGACTCCGGTACCGCCGACAGGTCGGGCTCCTGGCTGACCACGCGGTACAGCAGGGCGGGTGTCGGACCGTCGCCGAAGGGTCCGTTTCCGTTGGCGGCGAAGGCCAGGGTCGCGCCGAGCGCGAACACGTCGGTGGCCGGCACGACCTGGTTGCCCATGGCCTGCTCGGGGGAGAGGAATCCGGGGGAGCCGACCACGAAGCCGGTGGAGGTGAGCGCGGTGCCCTCGACCGCCCGGCTGATGCCGAAGTCGATGACGTGCGGGCCGTCCGCGGCCAGCATCACATTGGCGGGCTTGAGGTCGCGGTGGATCACTCCGGCCCGGTGGATCTCCTGCAACGCCTCGGCCAGGCCGACGCCCAGGGCGCGCAGCACCGGCTCGGGGAAGCCGCCGTGCTTGCGCACGGCCGAGCTGAGCGGCACCCCGGGCACGAAGGTGGTGGCCAGCCAGGGCATGACGGCCTCGGTGTCGGCGTCCACCACCGAGGCGGTGAAGGCGCCGGAGACGGCCCGGGCCGCCTCGACCTCGCGGCGGAACCTGGCCCGGAAGTCCTCGTCGGCGGCGAACTCGCGGCGGACCAGTTTCACCGCGACCGTGCGGCCCCCGGCCGAGCGCCCCAGGTACACCGCTCCCATGCCTCCCGCGCCGAGGCGGCCGAGCAAGGTGTACGGACCGGCTTGACGCGGATCGTCGGCTTCGAGCGGTTCCATCGTTCTCTTCCCCCATCGGAAGTGTGTGCGGACGCGCTGAGGCTAGTCCACGTCGACAGAATGATGGGCACCACCAGTCCCACAGGTATCACCCTGTGATGCGCCGCGTCCCCGACCGCGATGACATCCGCCATGACATCCGTCATGCCGGGCACAGGAGGACCGGCACTGCCGCGGGTGCACCCGCCTCCGCCATTCTGGACACTGTCAAACAGACGCATGACCAGGGAGTAGGGAAGCGATGAGCACGTCCGTAGAGCAGCGCACGGGGGCGGCCCGAAGGGGTCCGGGCTCCGGGGAGGTGGCCGTCTTCCGCAACGTCAGCAAGCAGTTCGGGGCGGTGACGGCGGTCAACGACATCAGCCTGACCCTGCACCCGGGGGAGACCGTGGCTTTCCTCGGCCCGAACGGGGCCGGCAAGTCCACCAGCATCGACATGCTGCTCGGCCTGCGTGACCCCTCGTCCGGCAGCGTCACCCTGTTCGGAGGGACCCCGCGGCAGGCCATCCTGGACGGCCGGGTCGGCGTGATGCTGCAGAGCGGCGGTCTGATGCCCGACGTCAAGGTGCGCGAACTGGTCGCCTTCGCCTGCAAGATCCACCCGCGCGGCTACCGGGCCGACCAGGTGCTGGAGACCGCCGGGATCACCGAGATCGCCGACCGCAAGGTCGACAAGCTCTCCGGCGGCCAGGAGCAGCGGGTCCGGTTCGCCCTGGCCACCGCCGGGGACAGTGACCTGATCGTCCTGGACGAGCCCACCACCGGCATGGACGTCAACGCCCGGCAGGCGTTCTGGGCGGTGATGCGGGCCCAGGCCGACGCCGGTCGGACGGTGCTGTTCGCCACCCACTACCTGGAGGAGGCGGACTCCTTCGCCGACCGGGTGCTGGTGATGCACAAGGGCCGACTGATCGCCGACGGCACCTCGGCCGAGATCAAGGCCAGGGCCGGGCTGCGCCGGATCTCCTTCGACGTCCACCCGCAGGACGGCGCGGACCTCTCGCTGCTGAACCGGCTCCCGGACGTCACCACCCTGGACGTCAGCGGCCACACCGTCCGGATCAGCAGCAACGACGCCGACGCCACCGTCGCCGCGATCTACCGGGCCGGTCTCTACCCGCGCGGCCTGGAGGTCACCGGGGTCGGACTGGAGCAGGCCTTCGTCGCCATCACCGCCGACCAGGACGCCGCCGACCTGAACGCCGCCCACCTGAACGCCGCCCAGCAGACCGCCGCCCAGCAGACCGCCGAGCTCGGCAAGGAGAACGCACGATGACCACGCTGATCAAGCTGGAGCTCCTCCGGGTCCTCCGCAACCGCCGCTACCTGGTCTTCACCCTGATCCTGCCGGTGATCCTGTACAGCGTCATGGTCGGCGCCTACGGCAAGGTCGACACGCTGGACGGGGTGTCGGTCAAGGAGTACTTCATGGTCGCCATGGCGACCCTGGGCACCGTCTCCGCCTCGATGACCAGCAACGCCAGCCGGATAGCCCTGGAGCGCAAGAGCGGCTGGGCCCGCCAGCTGCGGCTGACCGCCCTGCCCGGCTACGGCTACGTGGTCGCGAAGATCGCCTCCACCGCCGCCTCCACCCTGCCCGCGATCCTGGTGGTCTTCGCGCTGGCCTACGGGCAGGGCGTGCGGCTCTCCGCCTCGGAGTGGGTCCTGCTCGGGCTGACGCTCTGGGCCGGCGGCTTCGTCTTCGCGGCGCTCGGCGTGGCCCTGGGCTACTCGGCCGCCCCGGACTCGATCCAGCCGGTCATCATGATCGTCTACACCGTGATGCTGATCCTCGGCGGCACCTACGGCCAGATCGGCGGCAGCTTCGGCTCGTTCGCCAAGTGGACCCCGATGGCGCTGTACAACCAGTTCGGCCGGGTGGCGCAGAGCGGTTCCTCGATCGGCGCCGGTCCGATGCTGGCGGTACTCGGCTACGCGCTGGCCTTCATCGGCCTCGCGGCCTTCCTCTACCAGCGGGACCGCCGGGAGTCCTGAGCTCCCCAGCTCCACCAGCGAAATCCCCGCCAGTGAAATCCCCGCCAGCGAACGAGAACAGGAGGACCGCCATGAGCAGCGTCGGCGCACTGCGGATCGGCCAGCCGCCGGAAAACCGCCGCCAGCGACTGATCAAGCTCTGCTGGACGCTGCTGTGGATGATCTACCTGGTCTACCCGATCGGCGACCTGGTCAGCGGACGGCACACCGTCCCGGCCCAGGTCGCCGGCTGGGTCGCGCTGGCGGTGTTCCTGGTCTGCTACAGCTCGCTGGTGCTGCGCCGCCAGGTGCGCGGCGAGCACAAGGCGTTCCGGCCGCTGCACCTGGGCCTGCTGCTGGCCATGGCCGCGATCGGCACGGCCTGCTGCTACACCCTCGGCAGCAACTGGCTCACCCTGCTCAGCTACACCGCCGTCGCCACCGGCGCGGTGCTGCCCCCGCGCTACTGCCTCCAGGGCGTGGCCGGGGTCACCCTGTTCCTGGTCGTGGTCGGCTCCACCTGTAGGGACGTGTCCGGTCTCACCACCGGTACCGCCGCGCTCAGCGCCTTCCTCGGCGGCGCGGCCATGACCGGGTTGCAGGCGCTGATCAGCACCGTCCAGGAGCTGCGCGAGGCGCGGGCGGCAGTGGCCGCGTTGTCCGCCTCGGCCGAGCGGCTGCGGCTGGCCCGCGACCTGCACGACCTGCTCGGCCACTCGCTCTCGCTGATCACCCTGAAGACCGAGCTGACCGCCCGGTTCCTGGACCAGGAGCGCTATCAGGAGGCCCGGGCCCAGGTCACCGACATTGAGAAGGTCAGTCGGCAGGCGCTGGCCGACGTCCGCGCGGCGGTCGGCGGCTACCGGCGGCCGACGCTGGCGGTGGAGCTGGTGGCGGTGCGCACCGCGCTGGCCGCAGCCGACGTGGCCGTGGACGCTGATCCGGCCGTCGCCGGGGACCACCCGGGCCTCGGGCCCGGAGGAGGAGGGGGCGCTCGCCTGGGCGCTGCGCGAGGCCGTCACCAACGTCGTCCGGCACAGCGGGGCCGGCTCCTGCGGGATCAGGCTGGCCGAGGTGGTGGTCGAGGACGGTTCGCGGGCGCTGCGGCTGGAGGTCCTGGACGACGGGGTCGGGGTCCGGCGAGCCGGCCGTGGCAACGGCCTGACCGGCCTCGCGGAGCGGCTGGCGCTGGTCGACGGGACGCTGGAGACCGGTCCGGGACCGCGCGGCCGGGGCTTCAGCGTCCGGGCCACGGTTCCGCTGCGGGCGCAGGGGTTCGCCCCGGCCGACGAGTCGTTGGCCGGTACCGTGCAGCAGTGATCAGAATTCTTCTCGCGGAGGACCAGGGCATGGTCCGGGAGGCCCTTGCCGCGCTGCTCGGTCTGGAGGCCGACATCGACGTGGTCGCCCAGGTCTCGCGCGGCGACCAGGTGGTCGAGGCGGCGACGGCGCACGACGTCGAGGTGGCCGTGCTGGACATCGAGATGCCCGGGCTGACCGGCATCGAGGCCGCGGCGCTGCTGCGCCGGGAGCGTCCGGGCACCAGGATCGTCATCGTCACCACCTTCGGCCGGCCCGGCTACCTGCGCCGCGCCATGGAGGCCGGCGCGGACGCCTTCCTGGTCAAGGACGCGCCGGCGTCCGAGCTGGCCGAGGCGGTCCGGCGGGTGCTGCGCGGCGAGCGGGTCATCGATCCGACGCTGGCCGCCGCCGCCCTGGCCGACGGGGCCGACCCGCTGACCTCGCGCGAGCGCGAGGTGCTCGCGGCCGCGGCGGACGGCTCCGCCAACAACGAGGTGGCCAAGCGGCTGCATCTGTCCGAGGGGACGGTCCGCAACTACCTCTCGGCCGCGATCCAGAAGACCGGTGCCCGCAACCGCGCCGAGGCGGTCCGGATCGCCCGGGAGAAGGGCTGGCTCTGAGCTGCCCGTCCGCTTGAGTACTCAGTACCTGCTTGAGTACTCAGTACCTGGTCGGGTGGTGGACGAGCTCCAGCAGGGTGATCGTGCCCTGCCGGGTCACCAGCCGGTACTGTCCGGAGCTCTGGTCGGCCGCCACCTCGGCGGCGATCCGCGGCATCGGGCAGGGGAACTTCGTCGGGTCGGCGGCGTCGAACAGCACCCACTGCGGTGGCCGCCGCGGCGGCGGGGTCTGCTGGCAGATCAGGGTGACCGTGGTCCGGGAGGTCAGCTGCGCGCCCAGCCGGTTGGTGGTGGCCACGGTCGCGCCGTCCGGGATCAGCGCCATCACCCGGGACGCCGTGCGGACCTGCGCGGGGGTGGTCCAGGTGCCGGGCTCGACCAGCTCCACCAGCGGGTGCAGCGGCAGCGTGCCCACGGTGACCGCCAGCCCCAGCGCGCAGCGCCGCCGCAGCCCTCGGGCGTCGAACAGGGCCCGCTCCCGGTCCATGGCCTCGATCGAGGCGGCGAAGACGATCGGCATCAGCACCGCGCTGTAGTGCTCCGAGGTGCCAAAGTAGCTGGCGTTGGCGGAGATGAAGCGCCAGCCGAGGGTCGGCAGCAGCAGCAGCGCCAGCGGCGAGCGCAGCGCCAGGAACCCGGTCGGGGCCAGCAGCATCAGCACCGTCAGGTACTTGGTCGGCGGCCAGAAGA
>Ga0302314_10019185_pt1 | contig 11375 bp, 12 predicted proteins | sample III_Palsa_N2_3_FD_200533 | JGI IMG/M metagenome (GOLD analysis project Ga0302314, IMG submission 200533) | Peat permafrost microbial communities from Stordalen Mire near Abisko, Sweden - III_Palsa_N2_3 | ecosystem: Environmental > Terrestrial > Soil > Palsa > Peat permafrost | place: Sweden... | reverse complement strand
TGTTGAGTGTGCTGGACAGGGACAATGTGGCGGGGCTGGAGCGCGTGTCGTTTACGGTGGTTGCTACACAGAAGGAACACGCACGACTGCTGGGGGAGTTGCGGGCAAGTGATGCGACCGACCAGGTAGTGGCGTTTCGGGATTTGGAGGAAGAGTGAGTACGGTTTCGTTTGTGAAGGCACATGCGTGCGGGAATGATTTTCTGGTGATGGAAGAGAGTGTGGCGGAGAAGCGTCATGCGGCGATGGCGCGGAAGTTGTGTGCGCGGAATACGGGGATTGGCGCGGATGGGATTGAGTTTCTCGATCGTCGTGCGGATGGTTCATTTTTTTTGAGGCTGTTTAATGCCGATGGCAGCGAAGCGGAGTTGAGTGGGAATGGGACGCGGTGTGTGGCGGCTTGGCTGGCTGCGAACGAAGGGCTCGAAGAGGTTGCGCTGGGGACGCATGGCGGGGTGAGGACTTGTCGGGTGGTGGAGCGCAACGGCGCGGAGTGGTGGATTGAAAGTGGGATGGGTGTGCCGCGCGTGATGCCGCGGAAGATTGAGATCGCCGGTGTCGCTGGTGTGATCGATGGAGCTATGGTGAATGTGGGGAATCCGCACTATGTGATCTTTGTGGAGAGCGACGATTTTTCAAGCCATGGGTTGAGCTGGCAGGAACTGGGCGCGAAGATCAGCGTCGATCCGATGTTCAAGTTTGGAACCAATGTGGAGTTTGTGAAGGTGCTGGGCGAGAACGAGATTGCGTTTCGGATCTTTGAGCGTGGGTGTGGGCCGACGACTTCGAGTGGGACGGGGACTTGTGCTTCGTCGTCTGCTGCGATTGCGCTGCGAGGTGTGGCACGTACGTTGACCGCGGTGGCGCAGGGTGGAACGCAGAGTGTGGTTTGGCCGAGCGGCCAGGAACAGATGATGCTGACGGGGCCGGCGGAGATTATTTGTCGTGGGGAAGCGGAGTTTGGCGCGTGAGAGAGAAAGTTTGGGTTACGGGTCTCGAGTTGCGAGTCGCGGGTTTTGAGAGTGGATTGCTATGCGGTTGAGGCGAGGGAGTCGTGTGGCGGTGGTGTCGCCTGCCAGTGCGGCGAAGGCTGAGGCGGTGGAGCGTGGGTGTGAGCGGTTGCGTGGGTTTGGGTATGAACCTGTGGTGATGCCCCATGCGTTGGCTCGGGGGCCTCTGTATTACGCAGGGACGGCGGAGGAGCGGGTTGCTGATCTGCATGTGGCGTTTGCGGATGAGACGGTGGAGGGAATTTTGTGTACGCGGGGTGGTTGGGGATCGGCGGAGTTGTTGCCGTTGCTGGACCGTGAGTTGGTGAAAGCGAACCCTAAGGTGTTTGTGGGGTATAGCGATCACACGTCGTTGCATACGTGGTTTTGGAACGAGTGCGGGATGCGGACGTTCTATGCGCCGATGGTGGCGGCGGATTGGTCGAATGCGGATGGTGTGGAGGAACGCACGTGGCGGGCTGCGATTGAAGGGGAAGGTGTGTGGCATGTGGGCGCGGAGGATGGCTTGCGGGTGTTGCGTGAAGGCGAGTGTGAGGGAAGGCTGCTGGGTGGGTGCCTGGCGATTCTTGAGGCGGGATTAGGGACGCCGTGGGCGATGAAGATTGAGGAGCCTTGTGTGTTGTTTGTGGAAGACATTGGGGTGAAGCCTTACCAGTGGGACAGGATGCTGCAGCATCTGAAGTTTGCAGGGAAGATGGAGATGGTACGCGGTGTGGTGTTGGGCGATATGAGCGCGAATGTTGAGGCGAGTGAGATGGAGCTGCTGGAAGCGGCTTGTCTTCATGCGTTGCGGGAGTTTGAGGGGCCGGTTGCGATTGGGTTGAAGTGTGGGCATGTGGCGCGGGATAACCGGTCGCTGCCGCTGAGTGTTTGGGCGAAGATGAAGGATGCGGAGTTGGTTGAGTTGCCACGGTAGGCGGATGCGTTGCTCAGGCGAAGAACGGGAGACAGCAGGTTCGCTCGCTTCGCTCGGAATGACAACTAGAAAAACAAAGGCAAGTGCAGACGCAGATCCCCTTCGGGGATGACAACTAGAAAAGCAAAAGCAAAAGCAAAAGCAAAAGCAAGAGCAAGAGCAAGAGCGAAGGTGAGTTACTGATGGCAAAGCATGTGCATTTGATTGGGGTTTGTGGGACGGCGATGGCTTCGTTGGCGGGAATGCTGCGGGCGCAGGGGCATCGGGTGACGGGGTCGGATATGGCGGCGTATCCGCCGATGAGCGATCAGTTGCGGGAGATGGGGATTGTGATTCTGGAACCGTATGCGGCTGCGAATCTTGATCCACGGCCGGACCTAGTGGTGGTGGGTAATGCGATTTCGCGGGGCAATCCGGAGTTGGAGCGTGTGCTGGATGAGCGCATACCGATGACGTCGATGGCGGCGTTGATCCATGATGAGTTTTCGCAGGGGCGTGAGTCGCTGGTGGTTTGCGGAACGCATGGGAAGACGACGACGACGAGTATGCTGGCGTGGATTTACGAAGTTGCAGCGAACAGTGAGAACGAGAGTGAGTGGAGGCCTTCGTTTTTGATTGGAGGGGTGGCGGAGAATTTTGGGTGTAGTTATCGGGTGCAGGAGGGGACTCGGCCTTTTATTTTGGAGGGCGATGAGTATGACACTGCGTTCTTCGATAAGGGACCGAAGTTTTTGCACTACTTTCCGGATGCTGCGATTTTGACGCATGTGGAGTTCGATCATGCGGACATCTATACGGATTTGAATGCGGTGAAGACGGTGTTCAAGCGGCTGGTGAACTTGATTCCGCGACGCGGCCGGCTGGTGGCGTTTGATGGCAGCGAGAATGTGACCGAGTGCGCGGCGAAGGCTTTCTGTAGCGTGGAGCGGTATGGGTTTGGGAAGGAGTCCTACTGGCAGGCTGTGGAGATGCGCCATGAGGGGTCGACGACGAGCTGGACGCTGCTGCGTGGGGGCGTTGAGTTTGCGCGGTTGAAGCTGCCGATGGCGGGGGAACACAACGCTCTGAATGCCACGGCTGCGGCTGCGCTGGCGGCTGGGCAGGGTGTTCCGGTGGAAGCGATTGTTGCGGCGTTGGCTACTTTTAAAAGTGTGAAGCGTCGGCTGGAGGTGAAGGCCGAGGTGAATGGCATCACGGTGATTGATGACTTTGCGCATCACCCGACGGCGATTCGCGAGACGCTGCGGGCGTTGAAGAGCGCTTATGCGGGACGGCGGTTGTGGGCGGTGTTGGAGCCGCGGTCGAATACGTTGCGGCGGAATGTGTTTGAGCGAGAGCTGGTGGAGAGCCTGGCGATTGCGGATGAAGTTGTGCTGGCGGGAGTGTTCAAGAGCGAGGCGATACCGGTGTTGGAGCGGTTGGAGCCGGAGCATGTGATCGATGCGCTGAAGGTGAAGGGCGTGCCAGCGGTGTTGTGCGTGGATGCGGATGCGATTGTGGCGGAGATGTCGCCGCGAGTGAAGGCGGGGGATGTGGTGGCGATTTTGTCGAATGGCGGGTTTGGGGGAATTTATACGAAGCTGCCGAAGGCGATTGAAGCGCTGGCAGGGTAAGGGATAGCTTAGATCCTTTTCATAGATGGTGCAGCCTCGAAGAGAGAGCGTACCCCAGGGGCTAAAGCCCAGTTTTGGGGCGGGCCATGAGACCCAAGGCTGAAGCCCTGGGGTACCTAGAAGCAGAGACAAAACGACTACTCCGACGGTGAAAATAATCTAGCGGTAGACGATGCAGCCTTTGGCTTCGAGGTCGTTGAACCAGGCTGGAGGAGTGAGGGTGGGGACCCAGCGGAGGTCGAGCTTTTCTAGCCGGGGTAGTTGCGTGAGGCTTTCGGGGAGGTGGTGGATGGGGTTGCCGCGTAGGTCGATGTGGCGTAGCTCTTGCATGGCGGCGATTGATTCCGGCAAGGACGACAGCTTGTTGTTGCGGAGATGAAGCTCGCGCAGGCTGGAGAGTTTACCGATGGATTCGGGGAGCGAAGTGAGGGCGTTGTCTGAGGCTCGGAGTTCGATGAGGCGTGCGATGCCGGAGATGCATTCGGGAAAGATTTCAAAAGCGTTTTCGCCGATGTTGAGGTAGCGCAGGTGGGTGAGCGACTGCAGGGATGGCGGCAAGGATGTGAGGCGGTTGTCGTGGAGGTAGAGGAAGTCTTTGAGGGCGGAGAGATGGCCGAGGCCTTCTGGTAGCGAGGTTAACTGGTTGTGTCCTAGGTCGAGGGTGCGGAGGGACTGTAGGCGGTTGATGCTTTCGGAGACTTCGGAGAGATTGTTGTCGGCGAGGATCAGAATTTCAAGCTCGGTTTGATCCCAGACGGAGTCGGGGACGCTGCCTAGATGTTTCTTCCAGAGATTGAGGGTGGTTGCGCTGTTGGGCATGGAGTTACTGTAGTCGTGCTGCTTATATTGGATTGTGTTTTTTTGATCTGCCGGGAACGGGATGCATCAACCCAATGCTCTATCCATGACGATGATTGGCAGACTTTCGCCGTTGGGCAGTGGCACTGAGACTCGTTCGATGGGGCTGTAACCCTTGAGGGTGTAGAGCGGGACGCCGGTTAGGGTTGAACCCATGGTTAAGCGGCGGAAACCGGCTGCTTGAGCGGCGGCTTCGCAGTGGGCAAGTATGCGGGTGCCGAGGCCCTTGCGGGCGTATTTGGGATGAATGAAGATGGCGCGGATCTTGGCGGCGTCGGTGGTGGGGTCGAGAAAAGATGTTTCGCGATTGGGGCCGTGGTCGCTGCCGAAGAGGGTTTTGCGGTAGCTCCAGCCGCCACAGCCTGCTAGTTGGCCGGGGCTATCGATGGGCTCGGCGATGAAGTAGGTTGCGTCTTCGATGAGTTGGGTATCGAGGCCAAGGGCATGGCCGAGCGCGCCTTCGATTTGCTGAGGCGTGTAGTCGTGCTGCTGTAGGTTACGGACGGATAGTTCGATCAGAGCGTGGAGAGCTGGTATGTCGGCTGGGGTTGCGGTTCGGATCGAGAATGTGGCTGGTTGGTTCATGAACGATTGAACCTAGATTGTACTTGGCACGATATTCTGGATGGGTATGTTTGCTTCTTTGAAAATGCTGTTTGTGTTTGTGTTCCTGGGTGTGCCGGCGGCGCTGGTGGGGATTCCGTGGTCGGCGTTGCGGGGTAACTTTCGCACGATGTACCGGTGGGGTATGGGTTCGATCCGCCTGGGGTTGAAGGCGGCTGGGATTCGGGTCCGGGTTGAGGGGCTGGAGAATGTTCCGGCGGGGGTGTCGTGCATCTTCATGAGCAACCATGTGTCGAACCTTGATCCGCCGGTGTTGTTGCCGTCGATTCCGGGGATGACGAGCGTGTTTTTGAAGAAGTCGCTGATGAAGATTCCGCTGCTGGGGACGGCGATGCGGATGGGTAAGTTTGTGCCGGTGTCTCGTGGGCACTCGCGTGAGGAAGCGCAGAGGAGCGTGGCTGCTGCGGCGGATGCGCTGCGGTGTGGGCTGCACATTATGGTGTTTCCGGAAGGGACGCGGTCGCCGGATGGGAAGCTGCTGCCGTTCAAGAAAGGCGCGTTTTTTCTGGCGGCTGAGACGGGAGCGCCGATGATCCCGGTGGTGATTCGCGGGACCGAGCGGATGATGCGTAAAGGGAGTTTGAAGATTGTGCCGGGTGAGGCGGTGGTGCGGTTTCTGCCGGTGGTGGAACCGAAGGATTATGCGAGCCGTGAGGAGTTGATGGCGGCGGTGCGTAGTTCGATGGAGCTTGCGCTGGCGGAGTAGTAGGGAGTTGTTAGTTTTTAGTTGTTAGGGTTTGAGGGTTGTGGCTGAAAGCCCGGGGCTGTGTTGCTTGTACGGGGGGCATGGCGGGTCCTTCGACTGCGCGTCTTGCATAAAGCCGCAAGACGCTTCGCTCAGGATGACAGTTTTGTGGGTGGGTTGAGAACGTAAAGGAAGCGCTGCTTTGCTACTTGACGATGGCGTTGTAGCCGTCGGAAAGTAGGCGCTGGCGCATGGCGTCGGCGTCTTTGTGGTTGTTGAAGGGGCCGACCTGGATGTGGACCAGCTTGTCGGGTTCGGTGTGTGCTGTGACGGAGTAGCCCTTGCCACGGAGTGCGCCTACGAGCAGGTCTGCGTCTTCCTGATGCGAGACGGCGGCTATCTGGACGACGAAGCTGCCGGTTGCCGTGGAGGCAGAACTGGAAGGCTGCGGCGGTGCGGCGGTGGGCTGAGCAGGATGGAGTGTGATGGGGGCAGGGGCTGGGGTTGATTTTGCCGGGGCGGTGGGTGTGTCTTCGGTGGCGTCAGGGGTGGTGTGTGAGGTCGCGGCGGGGGGGATGGTGGTGACAGGGCCGGAGCCGGAGTTGACGGGGACACTGGAGATTCCGGAGGTGGAGCCGGTGGGCGAACCGGGGGAGGGTTTGAAGGAGTTGAAGTTCGGGGCCGACGAGCTGTTGTCCGAGTTATCGGTGGTGATGGCAGCAGCCTGCTTGCTCTTGTTGCCCATGTTGTAGCCGAAGCCGAAGAAGAGCGCCCAGCTCAGAGCGAGGGCAAAGAAAATACCCATGATGGCGCTGGGGCTCAGCGTCAGTTCGCGGTGATTCTGGTGACCGTGGAGGTCGTCATCATCGTCGTCGAGAAGGTGACTCATGGGTATCCGGGACCTCTTAGGGGGCTTGCAACGAGAGTTTAGAAACGCAGGTAGAAGCCGGCCGTGGGTTCGTAGGTTGAGGTGTGCTGATTGATGGTGAAGTAGTTCTGGCCGAAGTCTGGCGCGAGGAAGAAGGCCTGACGGAAAGCGGCACGGACGCCGAAGTGGGGAGAGATGTCTGTCTGCAGGCCGACGGAGTAGTAGTAGACCATGCGGGCCTGCTTATCGAGGCTCTGGCCGCCGTGCGGCGTGGGTTTGAACTCCATGGTGCCCACACCTGCAGAGGCGAAGGGTTGCAGGCCCAAGAAGGTGTGCGGAGGGGTTACGAGGTAGCCAACGGAGTACTCGTTGGACTGGGTCTGTACGCCAAGGGTCGGTGGCGGATAGGAGAAGTTTTCGGTGTAGCGAGCGTAGGTGTAGTTGAACTCTGCGCCGACATAGGGTTTGACAACGTAGCGCAGATTGACGAGCACGCCAACTGTGTTTGAGGCGTTGACGGTCAGGAAGTCGTCGCCAACAGGGGCAACGCCCTTTGGATTGACGGGGCCGGACACGGTGGGAGTGAACAGGCCAGCTCCGCTGATGCCGAGATCCATGCGGGCGAGCTGCTTGTCGAGAAAAGTGGGGGGCGGCGTTTGCTGGGCGCCAGCGCTGACAAACGAACCTAGAAGAGCGGCGGCAAGGACGAACGATACATTACGAATCAAGACTGGGAGGCTCCGGGGCGCGAAGTACGCGCTCGTTCTAAGTCTAAACCTTTGTTGGCACGGGCGCGGCGTGCAACGCGAGTGAGTAGTGAGGTTCCTGCGCCGAGGATGAGTCCACAGGAGGCGGCGACGGGCAGGTGGACGAGTTGGGTGGTGGGGTATTTGAGCAGGAAAAAGAAGCCCAGGGTGAGGATTGCCGCGGTGACCAGAGGTACAAAACGGGGTGTGGGGTGGAGTAGATCGAACCCGAGGAGGAGGACGGCGCAGGCGATCAGGACGAGCGCGATGGGGTTGAAGTGTTGCGGGAGAAGCGCGGCGATGGCCAGAAGGGTGAGCAGAAGGCCGATGGCGCCGGGAAAGATGAGACCGGGGCGGTTGAGTTCGAGGTAGATGAGCAGGATGCCGACGGTGGCGAGGAGGATTGCGGCGTCTGGCGAGAGCAGGAGGAGGATCATGGGAGGGACTGGCCGCGCTGCTGGAGGTTCTGGCGCATGGCGAGGGCTGCGGTGTTGGTTGGCTCTACGTGGAGGGCCTGAGAGACGTCGCTGGCGGCGGTGGGGAGGTTGTTGGCGGCTAGATCGAGCCGGGCGAGGACGAGGAATGCTGCGGCTGTGGGACGCAGGTGGAGCGAGGTGTTGGCTTCGGTGCGGGCTTCGGCGGAGTTGCCGCTGGCTTCACGGATCTGGGCCAGACCGGCGTGGGCTGCGGCGTTGTTGGGATCGGCGGCGAGGGCGGACTGGAATTCTTGTTCGGCTTCGGGAAGGAGGCCTTTGCTGAAGTAGTCGCGGCCGGAGTCTGTGTACTGCTGGGCCTGTTGTGCGGGAGGGAGGGTCGCCATGCGGGCGGCACGCATCTGGTCCAGCTGGAAGGCGGCCTGACGGAAGCCGGTTTCAGAGTAGTTGCGTCGGATGCGTTCGACGGGACTGAAGCCGGTGCTGGCGTTTTCGGCGAGCTTGGTGCCGGGAGCGACGAGGCTGAGGTGAGCGCGGAGTGCTCCGGCTTCGTTGTCTTTGGGCTTGAGCTTGAGAGCAGCGTCGGCTTCCTGGAGGGCGCTGACGGTGTCTCCGCGACGGAAGAAGGCGATGGCGAGGTTGTAGTGGTAGTCCTCGTCGGAGGGGTCGGCTGCGGTGGCGCGTTGGAAGAAGGCGGTTCCATCTTTGCCCTGACGGCTGAGGGCTACAGCCTGATCGTTGACGACTTCCGGGAGTGGGAGATGTTGGGAGACGAAGCTGAAGGCCACTTCTGCGCCGGCGTAGTTGGCGGAGTTGAAGCGGGCGAGGCCGAGGTAGAAGTTGGCTTCGAGGGCGAGACGATCAGACTGAGGGACCTTGGAGAGCGTTGCGTCGGCGGCGGTGTAGTCGCGGGCGGTGTACTGCTCTTTGCCGAGGGCTAGAAGAGCGGCGGAGTAGGTGGGAGCGACGGAGACGGCGTCGTGGAGGCGCTTGATGCGTTCGTCGGCCGTGGGCGCGTTGGTGCCGCGGATGTAGTTCTCGAAGGCAGGGAGCGGGACTGCGCCGGGAGCTGCGAGGAAGGTGCTTTCCGCGACGCTGAAGTGGGGGTCGATGGTGTGGGCGACCTTCCAGGCAATGGCGTTTTCGACGTCGAAGAGGCGGGAGAGTTCGGAGCTGTCTTCTACGGGTGGGGAGAGACGGAGTTCGTCGACGGAGAGGACCTGGGCCTGGATGTTGATGTGGTCGGCGGAGACGTTGAAGCTGCCGACGATGACGTAGTTGGCGTCAAGCTGCTGGGCGATGCGGATGGTGGTGGCGCGGGAGGGGCGAAAGTCTGCGGGCAGGCCGAGGTGATCGAGCGCGAAGGTGCGGTCGTCGTGGGAGATGGTGAGGAAGCCGGCGGAGTCGAGACGCTTGTTGAGGGTGTCGGGGAAGGAGTCGCCGATCCAGTTGAGCGAGGGGTTGCCGGAGCGATTGTCGAAGGGGAGGACGAGGACGACGCGGCCGCCGGACTGCTGGGCACGGGCAGGGACAGAGACGAAGACGCCCGAGAGAGCGAAGGACAGGGCGAGGAGCTTCGACAGAGACCGCATTGGGTCGATTATAGGCGGTGTGCGGGAGCGGCGTTGAGGCGCGTAGAATTCTGGCACGGAGGCACGTGATGAGGATTTCTTCCTGGAAAGCTTTATTGGTGTTGATGGCGGGTGTGACAGCGGCCAGCACGATGGGCGCGCAGCAGACTGAAGAAGCGACGGCGGCTCAACAACAGTATGAGGTGATGAAAGCGCAGGTGACTGGCGGTGACTTCTCGCTGGACTGGCGTGCGTTTCGGGTGGCTGCGGTTACAGGCGGCTTGAATGCCGGGTTTGCGTCTCGTGTGGATTACAACAAGGCCGTTGGGGATACGGAAAGTGGCAAGCTGGATGCCGCGCTAACGGCGGCGGAGGCGGCGATTGATCGCAATATGGCGGACCCGGAAGCGCATCTGCTGGCGGCGAGGGTGTTGGACAAGATGGGTCGATGGAGTGAGGCGGAGAGAGAGCGCACGATTGAAGGCGCGCTGGTGAAGTCGATCTTTGATTCGGGGGATGGGAAGACGGCGGCTACTGCCTTCTTTGTGGTGAATCCGGTGGAAGAGGAGTTCTTTATACGGACAGCGCTGGGGGAGCAGCCGACGGTTCATGTGCCGCAGAGCCAGAGTGGAGTGACGCTGGATAAAGTGACTGCCGTGGATTGGGAGAATGTGAACCATGATTCGTGGTTTACACGGATGGTTGTGCCGGTTGCGGATGAGAAGGCCGTTGCCAGGTAGGGTTTGAGTGATTGTTTTTGCTGTTGTGAAATGGCGTGCGGCGAAGAGTTGAGGACTTGGGGCTCAACTTTGGCGGCATAGCCTATTTGGACATGGGCGGGAGCGGTTCGCTAAGCGCGAATGCCCACGTTAGGCGCAAAGAACGCGCCGAACATGGGGCACCCCTTTTGTGCGGCTACGAGCGAAGAACGGGAGAGTGCAAAGGCGGTGAAGCAGATACTTCGCTACTTTTTGCCGAAGACTTCGCCCATGCGGCGGATCTGGGCGCCTACGTTGCGGAGCTTTTCTTCCATGCGCTCGTAGCCGCGATCCATGTGGTAGACGCGGTCGAGGATGCTTTCGCCATCGGCTACGAGAGCTGCGAGGACTAGCGCGGCTGAGGCGCGGAGGTCGGAGCACATGACGGCGGCGGATTGGAGAGGGGTGCCTCCGCGGACGGTGGCGGTGCGTCCGGCGACGGTGATGTTGGCGCCCATGCGGTTGAGTTCGCTGACGTGCATGAAACGGTTTTCGAAGATGTTTTCCGTGACGTTCGAGGTGCCGTCGCACTGGGTGAGGAAGGCCATGAACTGGGCCTGCATGTCGGTGGGGAAGCCGGGGTACTCTTCGGTGGTGATGTCGGCTGCCTTGAGCGAGGTTGCGCCTTCTGAGCGGACGCGGATGCTGTCTTTGCCGACTTCGAGTTTGACGCCGCACTCCTGAAGTTTGCTGAGGAGCGAGCCGAGGTGTTCGGGGTTGAGGCAATCTACGTTGAGGTCGCCGCCGGTGATGGCTCCGGCGATGAGGAAGGTGCCAGCTTCGATGCGGTCGGGGTTGATGCGGTGGCGGGCGCCGTGGAGCTTGGAGACGCCCTTGATGCGGATGGTGGAGGTGCCGGCGCCTTCGATGTTGGCTCCCATGGCGATGAGGAGAGCGGCGAGGTCGGTGACCTCGGGCTCGCGGGCGCAGTTCTCGAAGAGGGATTCTCCGTCGGCGAGGGTTGCGGCCATGAGGAGGTCTTCGGTGCCGGTGACGGTGATTTTGTCGAAGACGATGTGCGCGCCCTTGAGGCGGTCGGTGCGGGCTTCGAGATAGCCGTGCTCCTGGGTGATGGTTGCGCCCATGGCTTCGAGGCCCTTGATGTGGAGGTCGATGGGGCGGCCGCCGATGGCGCAGCCGCCGGGCATGGCGACGCGGGCGATGCCGGTGCGGGCGACGAGCGGGCCGAGGACGAGCGAGCTGGCGCGCATGGTCTTGACGATTTCGTATTTGGCGACGGGGTCGGACAGGACGGCGCACTTGATGGAGGTGCGATGCTGGGCGCGGCCGTAG
>Ga0302314_10019183_pt1 | contig 11375 bp, 9 predicted proteins | sample III_Palsa_N2_3_FD_200533 | JGI IMG/M metagenome (GOLD analysis project Ga0302314, IMG submission 200533) | Peat permafrost microbial communities from Stordalen Mire near Abisko, Sweden - III_Palsa_N2_3 | ecosystem: Environmental > Terrestrial > Soil > Palsa > Peat permafrost | place: Sweden... | reverse complement strand
AAAGACGCAGCAGTCTCCGCACACCACCCCGGACGCGCTGGCCCTGCACGGCCTGTTCCGCGAGATGCTCGACGCCGGCGTGGACACGGTGGTGATGGAGGTGTCCAGCCACGCGCTCGACCAGGAGCGCGTCCACGGCCTCACCTTCCGGGCGGCCGCCTTCACCAACCTCAGCCGTGACCATCTCGACTACCACGCCGACATGGAGGCCTACTTCCAGGCGAAGCGGAAGCTCTTCACCGACAACCTCTCGCCGGGTGGCGTGGCGGTGGTGAATGGCGACGACACCTACGCCGCGCGCCTCTACAACGAGGTCCGCAACGCGCGCCGCATGGCCTGGAAGTTCAGCCGCACCGGGACGGGAGAAATCTCCGCCGCCGGGGTGGAGCTGGGCCTCAACGGCATCAAGGCCACGCTGAAGACGCCGGCCGGGGACATCCACATCCAGTCCGCATTGCTTGGGCCCCACAACCTGGAAAACATCCTCGCCGCGGCCGGGATGGCACTCGGTGCCGGCTTTGGCCGAAGGGACGTCCAGGAGGGCATCGAGCGCGTGAAGCGCGTCCCGGGGCGCATGGAGCGCATCGAGGAGAATGGCCGGGTGGCGCTGGTGGACTACGCGCACTCCGACGACGCCCTGCGGCGCTCGCTCGAAGCGGCGCGCGCCCTGTCCAAGGGCCGCGTCATCGTCGTGTTTGGCTGCGGCGGCGACCGGGACAAGGGCAAGCGCCCCATCATGGGCCAGGTGGTGGGCGAGGGCGCGGACTTGGCGGTGGTGACGAGCGACAACCCGCGCACCGAGGACCCGGGGGAAATCATCGGGCAGATTACGCCCGGCCTGGAGAAGGGCGGCCTGCGCCGCATCAGCGCGGGCAAGGCCCGGAGTGGCGAGCGCGGCTACCTGGTGGAGGCGGACCGGCGCACGGCCATCGAGACGGCGGCGTCCCTGGCCAAGCCGGAGGACATCATCCTCGTGGCGGGCAAGGGGCACGAGACGTACCAGGACGTGGGCGGCCAGAAGCTTCCCTTCGACGACGTGGCCGAGACGCGCGCCGCGCTCAGCAAACCCGGCCCGGCCTAGAGAGGGTGGAGCGCTAGGGTGGCGTCCTTCACCCCCGAAGACGTCATCGTCGCCACTTCGGCCGAGGTGCACGGTGTGCCGAGCAGTCGCGTCTTCTCCTCGGTGTCCACCGACTCCCGTACCCTGGAGGCCGGCGCCCTCTTCGTGGCGCTGGAGGGCGAGCGCTTCGACGGGCATGCCTTTCTCGCCGCCGCACAGGCCCGGGGCGCTGCCGCGGCCGTCGTCCGGCGGGGCAAGACGCTGAAGGGCGCGCCTCCCGGCCTTGGCCTCTTCGCCGTGGACGACACCCTGCGCGCCTTGGGTGCGCTGGCGCGGTTTCACCGGCGGCGCTTCCGCCTCCCCTTGGGCGCGGTGGGCGGCAGCAACGGCAAAACCACCACCAAGGAGATGGCGGGAGCCATCCTCGCGGTGGGCGGGAAGGCACTGAAGACGGAAGGCAACCTCAACAACGAGGTGGGCGTGCCGTTGACGCTGCTCCGGCTCACCGAGGAGGACACCGGTGCGGTGGTGGAGCTGGGGATGAATGCGCCCGGGGAGATGGCGAGGCTCGTGGCCCTGGCCGAGCCCGACGCGGCTGTCCTCACCACCATCCAGCCCGAGCACCTCGAGGGCCTGGGGAATTTGCAAGGCGTGGCCGCGGCCGAAGGAGAGCTCTTCTTGGGCCTGGCCCCCGCGGCCACGGCCGTCGTCAACCTGGACGAGCCGCTGGTGGTGGCCGAGGCCAAGGCAGCCAAGGCCCGCTGGCTCACCTTCGGCCGCGACGGCAAGGCCGACGTCCGCCTCGAGGAGACGCGGGCTTTGGGGCGCACCGGCCAGGAGGTACGCCTGCGGGCGGACGGCCGCACGGTGCGTGTCCCCTTGGCCTTCCTCGGGGCGCACAACGCCCAAAACGCCGCCGCCGCCTTCGCGCTCTGCCGGGCCCTCGGTGTCTCGGTGGAGGGCTGCGCCGAAGGGCTCGAGAAGGCGCGTCCCACGGCGCGGCGCCTCAACGTCCTTCTCGCCCCGGGCGAGGTCACCGTTCTCGACGACTGCTACAACGCCAACCCGGCCTCGGTGCAGGCCGCCCTCGAGACGGCGCGGGAGCTGGCCGGGACGGGGAGGGTGGTGGCCGTCCTCGGGGACATGCTCGAGCTCGGTGCGGAGGAGGCCGAGGAGCACGCGCGCATCTCCGGCCTTGCCGCCGGGCTGGCGCCGCTGCGCGCCTTCCTCGGGCCGAGGAGCACCGCCGTCGCCCCCGGCCAGGAGGCGGGGGAGGCGGCACGCTTCGTGGAAGTGGACGCGCTGTGGGCGTGGCTTAAGCCTCGCCTCTTGCCGGGAGACGTGGTGCTGGTGAAGGGCAGCCGGGGAATGCGGATGGAGCGGCTGGTGGAGCGACTCACCGGGGTGGCCTCGGAAGGACACTGACGACAACGCCATGCTCTTTCTCCTCTACGAGGCCTTCAAGGACACCCACGCCGGGCGCTTCCTCAACTTCCTGCGCTACCCCACCTTCCGACTGGTGGCCGCGGGCGTGGCGGCCCTCCTCATCGGCCTGCTCTTCGGACAGCGTTTCATCGCCGAGCTCCGCGCCACCCAAGGGGAGGCCAACAACGTCCGCGAGGACACGCCGGACCGCCACCAGACGAAGAAGGGCACCCCCACCATGGGCGGCGCCCTCATCCTCTTCTGCGTCGCCCTCTCCACGCTTCTCTTCGCCGACTTGCGCGAGCGCGTCATCTGGGTGGCCCTCTTGTGGACGCTGGGCTTCGGCTTCATCGGCTTCCTCGACGACTGGCTGAAGCTTTCCAAGCGAAACTCGAAGGGCCTGGCCGGCAGGAAGAAGCTGCTTCTGCAGACCCTGTTTTTCGTGGTGGGGATTTTCGGCATCCTCTGCACCTGGCAGGGAGGCGTCCCGCACCTCCTGGTGGACACGCGGCTCACGCTGCCCTTCGTCCCCACCCGGCACTTCAACGTGGAGCTGGGCTGGGGCTACCTCCTCCTGGCCTGGGTGGTGGTGGTGGGTGCCTCCAACGCCGTCAACCTCACCGACGGCCTGGACGGCCTGGCCATCGTCCCCACCATCGTCGCTGCCCTCACCTTCGCCGTCTTCTGCTACGTGGCCGGCAGCGGGCTGTACCTGGCGGACTTGGTGACGGCGGCCGGCGGCGGGCAGAAGCTGGCCAGCGTCCCCCTGTGGCGCTACCTGGGCGTCCCGCAAGTCGTCGGCGGCGCGGAGCTGGCCGTCTTCTGCGCCTCCATCGTCGGGGCGGGCATCGCCTTCCTCTGGTTCAACGCCTACCCGGCCTCCGTCTTCATGGGGGACGTCGGTGCGCTGGCCCTGGGGGGCGCGCTCGGCGGGCTGGCCGTCCTCAGCAAGCAAGAGGTGACGTCGGCCTTCATCCTCGGCGTCTTCCTGGCGGAGCTGCTCTCGGTCATCGTCCAGGTGGCCAGCTTCCGACTCACCGGGCGGCGCGTCTTCCGCATGGCCCCGGTGCACCACCACTTCGAGCTCAAGGGCCTGAGCGAGCCGAAAATCATCGTCCGCTTCTGGATTGTCTCCATCCTCTGCTGCGGCGTGGCGCTTTTGACGCTGAAGCTGCGCTAGGGGGCACACGCCGGTGAGCGCCGCCTCGTCCTTGCCCGTGCTGGTTGGCCGCGAAGTGGTGGTGCTGGGCGCGGGAAAGAGTGGCCTGTCCGCCGCGCGGCTGCTCCGCCGTCTCGGCGCCGCCGTCACCGTCTTCGACGCGCAGGAGGAGGCGCGTCTCTCGCTGGCCAGGGCGGCGCTCGACGCCGTGGGGGCAAGGCTTCAGGCGGGGACACCGCTCGACACGCTGGACGTGGGGACGCCAGCGCTGGTGGTGGTGAGCCCTGGCGTACCGCTCTCGTTGCCGTCCTTGCAACGGGTGGAAGCCAAGGGCGTGGAGGTGTGGGGCGAGGTGGAGCTGGCCGGACGTTTCCTCCGGCCGGGCGTCCCGCTTCTCGGCATCACGGGAACCAACGGCAAGAGCACCACCACCGCGCTGACGGGTGCGCTGTGCGCAGCGGGCGGCTTCTCGGCCTTCGTCGGGGGCAACCTCGGGACGCCGCTGTCCGAGGCGGTGGAGATGCCGGGCGTCGGCGTCTACGTGGTGGAGCTCTCCTCCTTCCAGCTCGAGGGGGTGACGTCGCTGCGCGTCCAGGGCGGCGCCATCCTCAACCTCACCCCGGACCACCTGGACCGCTACCCCTCCCTGGAGGCCTACGCCGAGGCCAAGGCGCGAATTCTCCAAAACCAGGAGCCGGAGGACGTGGCGGTCCTCAACCTGGATGACGCCTGGACAGTCCGCCTGGCGTCCCGGGCGCGCGGACAGGTGCGCGGCTTCACCCTGGATGCCCGGACCACGCTTCCCGGAGGCCTGGACGGGGCGGCGGTGGCCGGGGGGGACGGCTTCCGGGTGCTGGGAGAGGACATCGCCTTCCGCGTCGCCAACCGGGCGCTGCGCGGCGCGCACAACCTGCAGAATGCCATGGCCAGCACGCTGCTGGCGCTCCACGTCGGCGTCTTGCCCGAGGACGTGCAGCGGGGACTGGATGGCTTCCTGGGCCTGCCGCATCGGCTCGAGTCCATCCGCGTCCTGGACGGGGTGGAGTGGGTGAATGACAGCAAGGCCACCAACGTCGACGCGGCGGTGGTGGCCCTCAACGCCTTTCCGGAGGGAAGCCGGCTGTTTCTCCTGGCCGGGGGCAAGGGCAAAGGCAGCAGCTACGCCCCCCTGCGGCAGGCGGCCGGCGGAAAAGTCGCCGCGGTGCTCACCCTTGGGCAGGATGCACCTCTTCTACAAGAGGAGTTCTCTACGGAGTACACCGTCCACGCTTGCGGCACGCTGGAACGGGCGGTGGCCCGTGCCCGGGAACTCGCCCGTCCGGGCGACGTCGTGCTGCTTTCCCCGGCGTGCGCCTCCTTCGACCAGTTCCTCAACTTCGAGGACCGGGGAGACACTTTCCGCCGCCTGGTGCAGGCGCTGACATGAGTTGGTCCCGCCGCCCCCAACCCTCACAGGCCCTGCCCGACGGGCGCGACGAGCCGGTGCGCCTCTCGGTGGACCCCGTCCTCCTCGGCGCCGTCTTGGGGCTGCTCTGCCTCGGCCTGGTGATGGTGTACTCGGCCAGTGCGGTGATGGCGCTGGAGAAAACTGGAAACGGCTTCTACTTCCTCCAGCGCCAGCTGGTGGCGGCCGGCGTCGGGCTTCTGGCCATGGCCAGCGCGCTGAAGCTTGGGTACCGGCGGCTGGCCCGGCTGGCCTACCCGCTGCTGGTGGTGACGGTGCTGCTGCTTCTTCTGGTGCTTCTGCCCGGGGTGGGGACGCTGGTGGGTGGGGCGCGGCGGTGGATTCGCTTTCCCGGGGTGAGCATCCAGCCGGCGGAAATCGCCAAGTTCACCTGGGTGGTGTACCTGGCCTACAGCCTGGCCAAGAAGCGCGAGAAGGCGGCGTCCTTCAGCATCGGCTTCCTCCCGCACCTCCTGCTCGGCGGCGTCCTCGTCTTCCTCTGCATGCTGCAGCCGGACTTCGGAAGCGCGGTGGAGCTCCTGGTGCTGCTCTTCGTCCTCCTCTTCGCCGCCGGCACCAAGCTCTCCTACCTCGTGGGCTCGGTGCTGCTCGCGCTGCCGCTCGCCTACCACGCCGTGGCGCACTCGCCCTACCGCCTGGCGCGCATCCGGGCCTTCCTCGACCCCTGGGCCCACCGCCACGACGTCGGCTACCAGGTGGCGCAGTCCCTCATCTCGGTCGGCTCCGGCGGCTTCTTCGGGCTGGGCCTCGGGGAGAGCCGGCAGAAGCTCTTCTTTCTGCCCGAGGCGCACACCGACTTCATCTTCAGCATCGTCGGCGAGGAGCTGGGCCTCTTCGGCGCGGTGGCGCTGGTGCTTCTCTACGCCATCATCGTCTGGCGAGGCACGCGCGCCGCGCTGCGGGCCCCGGAGACGTTTGGCACCTACCTCGGCCTCGGGCTCACCGCGCTGCTCGGTGTGCAGGCGGTGGTGAACATGAGCGTGGCCATGGGCATGCTTCCCACCAAGGGTTTGACGCTGCCCTTCGTCTCCTACGGCGGCTGCTCCCTGGTGGTGTCCATGACAGCCGCCGGCGCGCTGCTCTCGCTGAGCGCCTCCACCCAGCCCATGCGCCTGTCCGCCGCGCGACGGCAGAGGCCCGTGGAAGCCCTGGCATGAGGATGCTCATCGCCGGCGGGGGAACCGGGGGCCACCTGTTTCCCGGCATCGCCCTGGCGGAGGAATTCACCACCCGGCACCCGCGCAACACCGTCCTCTTCGTCGGAAGCCAGCGGGGACTCGAGGCGCGGGTGGTGCCGGCCTCGGGCTTCGCCCTGCAAACCATCTCCGCCCGGGGGCTGAAGGGGAAGTCCCTCCTCGACTTTGTCCTCGGCCTCTTCCTCTTGCCCCGGGCCTTCCTGGAGTCCTGGCGCATCCTCAGCCGTTTTCGGCCCGAGGTGGTGGTGGGCGTGGGGGGCTATGCAAGCGGCCCGGTGGTCTTCACCGCCTGGCTGCGCCGCATCCCCACCGCCATCGAGGAGCAGAATGCGCTTCCCGGCTTCACCAACCGCGTGCTGGGGCACCTGGTGAAGGCCGTCTTCATCTCCTTCGAGGAGGCGCGCGCCGCCTTTCCCGTCGAGAAGACGCACCTCGTCGGGACGCCCGTCCGACGCAAGCTTCTGGACAACTACCTGCGCAGCAAGTCGGCCCACCACCGCTTCGGGGTGCTGGTGCTGGGCGGCTCCCTGGGGGCGCACGGCCTGAATGTCCGGGTGATGGAGGCGCTGGGCTTCCTCTCGGACTTGCGCGACGCGGTGGACTTCGTCCACCAGAGCGGCACCGCCGACGTGGAGGAAGTGGCAAGAGCGTACCTGGCTTTGGGCTTCTCGGCGGAGGTGGTGGCCTTCATCGAGGACATGTCCGCCGCCTACGCCAAGGCCTCGCTGGTGGTGTGCCGGGCCGGGGCGACGACGGTGGCCGAGCTCGCCATCTGCAAGAAGGCCTCGGTGCTGGTGCCTTTTCCGGGTGCCACCGATGACCACCAGGCCGTCAATGCCTCCGCCCTGGTGGCCGCTGGTGCCGCGGTCATGTTTCGCGAGGCGGAGCTCACCGGGGAGCAGCTGGCCACCACCATCCGCACCCTGTACCGAAATCCGGAGCAGCTCACACACATGGGGAGGCAGGCCGGGCTGCTCGGCCGGCCGGAGGCGGCGCGCGAGCTGGCCGACGTCTGCGTGGGGTTGATTGAGCGTTCCCGCGGCACGGACCGCCGCCCCTCGGAGGCGCCCGGCCGTTGACTGCCCGTCCCCACGCCAGCCTCTTCAAGACGCGGCACGCCGCCCGGGTCCACTTCGTGGGCATCGGAGGCATCGGCATGAGCGGCATCGCCGAGGTGCTCGTCAACCTCGGCTACCGCGTCAGCGGCAGCGACTTGAAGGAGTCGGACATCACCCGGCGGCTGGTGAAGCTGGGGGCGAGCCTCTCCTACGGGCACCGGGCGGAAAATCTGGGCGAGGCCGACGTGGTGGTGACGTCCTCCGCCGTCCGGCGTGACAACCCGGAAATTCTCGCCGCCCACTCGCGCAAAATCCCCGTCATCCCGCGGGCGGAGATGCTGGCCGAGCTCATGCGTCTCAAGTACTCGGTGGCGGTGGCTGGAAGCCACGGCAAGACGACCACCACCTCCATGGTGGCCACCGTCCTCAACGCCGCCGGGCTCGACCCCACCGCGGTGGTGGGCGGCAAGGTGAATGTGCTGGGGAGCAACGCCAAGCTTGGCAAGAGCGACTTGATGGTGGTGGAGGCAGACGAGTCCGACGGCAGCTTCCTCAAGCTGCACCCCTCCATTGCCGTCGTCACCAACGTCGACCCGGAGCACCTGGACCACTTCGGGACGGTGGAGGTGCTGCGTCAGGCCTTCGCCGAATTCTGCAACCGCGTCCCCTTCTACGGCCTCAACATCCTCTGTCTGGACCACCCCAACGTGCAGGCGCTTCTGCCCCGCATCGAGAAGCGCTTCGTCACCTACGGGACGACGCACGCCGCCGACTACCGGCTGGAGGGCGTGGTGCTGGACGGCTTCACCACCCGCTTCTCGGCCTTCCGAAGAAACGAGCCCCTGGGCGAGTTCGCCGTGCGCATGGTGGGCGCGCACAACGCCCTCAACGCCCTGGCCGTCATCGCCGTGGCCGACGAGATGGAGGTGCCCTTGGGCGTGGTGCGCAAGGCGCTGGCCGGCTTCGAGGGCGTGCAGCGCCGCTTCACCGTCCGGGGCGAAGTCGACGGCATCACCGTGGTGGATGACTACGGGCACCACCCGGCCGAGGTGATGGCCACCCTGGCCGGCGCCCGTGCTGCCTTTGGCCGGAGGCTGGTGGTGGCCTTCCAGCCCCACCGCTACACGCGCACCCGAGACTTGCTTCCGGACTTTGCCCGGGCCTTCAACGACGCCGACGTGGTGGTGGTGAGCGGCATCTACGCGGCCAGCGAGGAGCCCATCCCCGGCGTGACGGGCGCGGCGCTGGTGGAGGCGGTGCGGGCGCACGGCCACCGGGACGTGACGTACGTGGAGAAGCGCGCCGAGGTGGCCAGCGCGCTGCTTCCGCGGCTGCAGCGGGGGGACTTGGTGCTGACGCTGGGCGCGGGCGACATCACCCAGGTGGGCCCGGACTTGCTCGAGCTCTTGGCGCAGAGGGCCTGAGGGGCCCCCGTCAGATGTACTGCGGCCACCCCTTGGGGTGGGCCGCCTTGTACCCCCGGTACCAGCGGCAGAGGGGGTACATGACCAGCACCACCACCACTGTCCCGACGTAGGTGGCCAGAAGCCCCGCCGCCTTGTGCATGCCCAAGAGGAGGGACGCAGCGTCCAGGAGATGGGCGTGGAGCAGGTAATAGAAGAGGGCCGTCTGTCCGAAGAGGACGAGGGGCGCGAAGGACAGCCGGGCGGCGAAGGCCAGCGCCAGAAGCAGCGCCGCGAGCCCGAGCTCCAGTCCCCAGTAGGCGAGGCTCGGCGGGTACTTGCTGACGTGGAGCCACTGCACGAGGGAGCCGTCGTGGCGGTAGAGCGCCATGTTGCCGAAGCCGTTGACGCCGCGGACGACGAGGAAGAGCACGAGGAGGCCGATGCCGCAGCGGAGGAGAAGCCGCCAGGCGCGGTCGCGCTGGCTCTCGGGGGACTCCGCCAGAAGCCAGCGGCCGAAGCAGAAGCCGAGCACCATGGTGCACAGCCAGGGGAAGACGGGGTAGGCCTCCACGCCCCAGCCGAAGCGGAGAAGCGAGAACACGAGCTTGAGGGGAATCCCGAGCGGGCCGTCCACCGCCACGGCCAGCCCGGCGAGTGGCTCGGACACAAGCCAGCCGACGAGGGCCAAGCCGAGGAGCCAGGTGGTGGAGAGCCGGCGCAGAAAGGCCATGCACACCATGCCCAGGCCAATGGCGTACAGCACCTGAAGGACGAGGAGGTGCCCGCCGCCAAAGACGAGCGACATCCAAAGCTCGAAGCAGGTGATGATGAGGCCGCGGACGATGATGTGCTTGTCGATGTCCTGAGGGCGCTCGCCGTCGCGCGTGCGGCGCTGGATGCTGAGGGCCAGTCCCGTGCCGGCCAGGAAGACGAAGGTGGGGGCGCAGATGTGCGTCACCCAGCGGGTGAGGAAGTCCGCCAGCGGAAGGGGCTGCTTGTCGAAGGCCGCCGAGTCGGTGAAGAGGCGCCCGGCGTTGAAGGCGTCGCTCGAGTGGTCGAGCGTCATGAGGACCATCACCAGCCCCCGCAGCCAGTCGATGGCCACCAGTCGACTGCTCGGCACGGCCACGCCTTCCTTCGCCATCACCCAAGCCCCTTTTTTTTTCGGAAAAGCGGCGCGGACTGTCGCACAAAGGCCGGACGGGAAAGGTGGGGAAAGCGGCCCCCACCCCTGTTTCTCAGGAGGGGGGTGAAGCGCACCTCCGTTGCGCGGCGCGTCCGGGCCGGGGCACGCTTACCCGAGGCCCCCTCCCGTCTCGACGATGCGCCCCGCCGCCCTTCGCCCAGCTGTCGTCGTCGTGCTGTCCTTCCTGTGCTGGACGGCGTGCTCCGGGGCACCCTTTCAAGCGGCCAACACCTGCCTGGCCTCGGGGATGACTTTGAATGCCTCGCGCGTCGTGGACTGTTCAGGCGTCGTGGACATGGTGCAGAGAAGCCAGGAGACGGTGCTCAGCAAGGGCCTCTTCACCCAAGCCAACTTCGACGACTCCGTCTCGGGCCTCACGGTGTGGCTCTGGCCGGATGACACCACCATCCCCGAGACGCCCTGTGACGATGCCACGGGCTGCCTCCTCTTCGGAAAGGCCGAGGTGTACCTCGTCGACCACGGGGCGTCCTTCACCCACGAGCTCATGCACCGGCTCGACGAGGAGCGCGGCGTGTCCGACGACGCCAACCAGCAGCACCTCGGCTGGGGACAGCGCGGGGCCGCGCCCGACGCCGGGACGCACCCCTGTCAGCCCTGGGCCGCGCCTCCCTGTCTCGATGGCTCCTGGGAGGACGTGGCCTACGGCGCCCACGTGGAGCAGGCCTTCGACGGCGTGACGGAAGGACTCTAGAGGGGCCAGCGCTACAAGCGGCTGAGAAGCACCACGCCCAGGGCCACCGCGGCCGGCAGGGCCTGCATGAAGAGGATGGCGCGGCTCACCGTGGCCGCGCCGAAGACGCCGGCCGCCACCACGCACAGAAGAAAGAAGAGCTGAAGCTGGAAGGCGAGGGGCTCGGCGGCGAGGAGACTCCACAGAAGGCCTGCCGCCAGAAAGCCGTTGTAGAGGCCCTGGTTGGCCATGGCCGGGGCCGCCTGCCTGGCGCGCTCCGCGGTGATGTGAAACGTCCTCAACCCGAGCGGCTTGGTGAAGAGAAACATCTCCAGCACCAGAATCCAGAGGTGCTCGGCGGCGACGAGGAGGACGAGAAGCTGGGCGAGGAGTTTCACGGGGGAAGGCCCTCCTTGGGCGGAGTTTTGTCCGTCTTCGCCCCTCCCCATAGCAGTCCGTCCGTCCGCCGGGGGCAGGCCTTTCGCCGCTGGGCCGGTGTCGCCCGTTGCCTCCAGCCTGAGGTGGGCGAGGAAGGCGCGCCCTGGGGTGCCGACAGGGCCCTACTCGGTGGTGCCCGGCCTCGGGGCGCAAAGCTGGCAAGAGACTTGCTCCACCTGCCCACTTCGCTCACAAGGGAGTCCAGGTGAAGGCCTCATCCATCCCATCCCGGCGTCTCGGGCGCCTCGCCCTCGGGCTGGCCGTCGAGGCGAGCGAGCACGAGCCCCTCGG
>Ga0302314_10019180_pt1 | contig 11376 bp, 9 predicted proteins | sample III_Palsa_N2_3_FD_200533 | JGI IMG/M metagenome (GOLD analysis project Ga0302314, IMG submission 200533) | Peat permafrost microbial communities from Stordalen Mire near Abisko, Sweden - III_Palsa_N2_3 | ecosystem: Environmental > Terrestrial > Soil > Palsa > Peat permafrost | place: Sweden... | reverse complement strand
CCACAAGCACAGAGTTGCTCGAACTGGGTACGCGTGTGGCAAAACTGATCAATGGCCTGCTGGGAGCGCTCGAGTCAGATTCTGAGCCACCTACGGCAGGCGAGCCCGCTAACCTGCCACGCGCGGGGCGCGCGAACTTGCGAAGTGAGAAAACAGACCGATGAACATACTTACGAAGTGGCTTCGAGCCTACCTCCCGGGTTTGGCGGTAGACGACAACCAACTCGGCGAAGACCTCACCCTGCGCGGCATAGCTGTCGAGGGTATTTACAATCTCGGCGCGGGCAACGGCTCGCTTTACGAGATGGACATTACCACCAACCGCGTGGATGCGATGAACCACTACGGCGTAGCGCGCGAGGCTGCGACCATCTACAGCCTGCCGCTTGCGCCGCTTGAGTTTTCTCTGCCTGCGGCACAAGCTGCTGACGCGCCCTTCTCTGTGCGGATTGAAGCCGAGAGCGAGTGTGGGCGCTTTACGGCGCGCGTGCTTCGCGGCATCACCATTACGGAAACGCGAGACTGGTTCAACGGCGCGGAGGTGGCCACGTACTTCGCGCTGCTGGAGCAGAAGAAGATTTCAAATGCTGTGGATGCTACCAACTTTGCGTGGCTCGCCATGGGGCAGCCTACGCATGCTTTCGATCTGGACAAGATTGAGGGCGGCATCGTGGTGCGGCGCGCGCGCAAGGGCGAGCGGCTCAAGACTCTGGATGGTATTGAGCGCGTGCTTGATGCGGAAGACCTGGTGGTTGCCGATCATGCGAAGGCGCTGGGGCTTGCGGGCGTGATGGGCGGCTGGGATACGATGATCACCTCTTCGACGACCAATGTGCTGGTGGAGGCCGCATGGTTCGATCCGGTTGCGGTGCGGCGTACGGCGCGCAGGCATGGGCTGCACACCGATGCCAGCCATCGCTTTGAGCGCGGCGCGGACTTCAACGCGGCTCCTCTGGCTTCGGCCATTGTCAGCAGCATTCTGCTTGCCAATGGCGGGCACATTGATGGCGAGCTTGTGGATGTGCGTGTATCCTCGATCGAAAAGCGCACGGCGAACCGCAATACTGTGCCGCTGGCGCTGCGCGAAGTCCATCGGCTGCTTGGGACCACACTCGACAAGGATGGCATTGACGCGCCGATGGTGGAGAGCGTGCTCACGGCGCTTGGCTGCGGCCTTGCTCAAGGCGCGGAGACGGCGAATTGGAAGGTGACGCTGCCTAGCTGGCGGCTGGATCTCGACCGTGAGATTGACCTGATTGAAGAGGTCGCGCGCGTCTATGGCTACAATCGCTTTGCCAACACGCTGCCCGCGTTTGGCGAGGGCGTGCATGATTTGTCGTGGGGCCAGAGTGAAGCCGCTGTACGCGGCAGCCTGCTTGCGGCCGGATTTCATGAGGCCATTTCCAGTACCTTCTGCTCGGCTGCGGAGGCCGCGCTGACTGCGCCGCAGCCTGGCCTTGCCGTGCCGCTGGGCAATCCGCTGAGTGAAGAGGCGGGCGTGCTTCGTCCTTCGCTGGTGCCGGGCATGCTTGCGGCTACGGCCGGCAACCTGCATCGCGATGTGAGCGACGTGCGGTTGTTCGAACTCGGAACGGTCTTCAGCGGGACGACGGAGAAAGTGGAAGAGCGTCCTGCGGTTGCATTTGCGGCGGCCGGTGCGCTGCCGCAGCATGGCGCTCTGCACGATGCGCGCGCAATTGACTTTCATGACGTGAAGGGCGTTGTTGAGCAGCTGCTGGCACGCTTCCAGACGCGTGCAATTTATTTCGATCGCTTCCCTCCTGAGGCCGGCATTACGCCTGCGTGGCTGCACCCGTATCGTTCGGCACGCGTCGCTGTCGATGGCGTGACCGTGGGCTGGTTCGGCCAGCTGCATCCGCGCGAGGCTGCGGCGCGCAAGCTGAAGGAAGCCGTGCTGGTGGGCGAGATTTATCTCGACAGGCTGTACAAGCTGCCGCTGCGCAAGACGATCGCCAAAGAGATTTCGCGCTTCCAGCCGGTGCGGCGCGATTTTTCGTTGATTCTGGACGAAGGGATTGCGTGGGAAAAGATCGATCAGGCGCTGGCCGTGCTGCAGATTCCCGAACTCGTTGACTGGCGCGTGCGGGAAGTTTTTCGCGATGCAAGGCTGGGCGCACGCGAGTATTCGCTGCTGATGGGAACGACGTTCCAGGCGGCCGATCGCACCCTGCGCGAGGAAGAGTTGCAGAGCTTTCAGGCGCGTGTGGTGGAGGCTGTGGCCGCGGTTGGTGCGCGGCTGCGCAGTTAGCATCCAATGCAAGAAGCGATAGAAAAAGCCGCACAGGCGCTATACTTCAAGCCGGTGCGTTAGGAAGATGGAGGGGAACACGATGTCGGAATCTACTTATCAGGATCAGGCCGCTCAAGAGGCCAGGGCGGACCGTGAAGGGCACGAACATGGCGATGAGAAGGGCACGCTGACGCTGAGTGCGACGGACTTTACCGCTCTCGAAGAGCGCGTGATGCGCGCGGTGGACGTGGTGCGCCGCGAGCGGCTGGCGCGGCTGGCTGCGGAAGAACGTGCATCTCGGGCCGAAGCGCAGATGCGCGAGCACCAGTCCGTCGTGGAGCAGGTTGAAAAAGAGCTTGGTGTTTTGCGTGCTGAGCGCGATCATGTGCGTGAGCGCGTCGACCGGCTGCTGGGACAACTGGACGCGCTGGAGCTGTAGAAGGACTTGAATCTCAAGGGGAGGTGAAGCATGGCTGAGGAACAGGACAGCAGCGAGAAGAGTTATGTAACTGTCGAGATCTACGATCAGGTCTATCACCTCTCCGGTCAGGATCCGGATCACATCCGTAAACTGGCCGCGCGTGTAGATGCGAAGATGCGCTCAGTGGCTGCGCATGGCCGCACCGTTGACTCGCTGCGCGTGGCCGTGCTGGCGGCGTTGAACCTTGCCGATGAGCTCACGCAGGCAGATATTACAGAAGCCAAGCCAGGCCACGACCGCGCGGTAAGCCTGCGCGGACTGCTGGACGAAGTGCTGGAAGGCGATTTGAGGACGGGCTCGTAGAGGGGAATAGAACGTAGCACACTGCTGCGGGATCGCACAAGGCCTTGTAATTTTTCGCGCGGGCCCTTACTATCCGCAATAGAAACCGGCCTGCAAAGCAGGTAGGCGATTAACGCTGGTTGAACCAATAATCATGAACAGGGGCTCGACTCGACAATCGGTTCCGTGTGCCGTGTCCGCCAGTCCGGAATGCCTAACGAACCGCGGAGAGCTCCACCGTCTTTGGACGGGTTCACCAGCGCATCACCTACGGCCCAGTGGGTCGGGTTCTACTCTTCCCGTGTAGCCGCCGCTACACCGCTCGCTGCACCTGTCAGTGCTGATGCCGTATTCTGACTGAGGTGCATCCAGTTCTCTTTCACGTCGGCTCGTTTCTTATCCCGTCCTATGGCGCGTTCTCCGCGCTGGGCGTGCTGGTGGCGTTGTTTCTGGCGCAGCGGACGGCGCGTATCGCGGGTGTGAGCACAGCGCAGATCTGGAATCTCAGTGTGATTGCTTTGTTTGCCGCGCTGGCCGGGCAGCGGCTGCTGTTGATCGCAATTAATTTTACGGACCTGCGCAGCCATCCGCGATGGATGCTGGGGCTGGCGATGATTCATCATCCGCTGCTGTCGGCTGCGGGAGCTCTGGCGGGGCTGATGGCTGCTGTAGTCTATGCGCGCGCGAAGAGCATGCCTGCTGCGCGCACGGCGGACGCTCTGGCTGCGCCGCTGGCGCTGGGGCTGGCATGTGAGCAGCTGGGTGCGCTGGTGGCTGGCTCAGGCTATGGCACGGAGACCGGCGTGCGCTGGGCTGTGACTTACACCAGCGTGCTTGCGGCGCGGTGGAGCGGGACGCCGCTGGGCATTCCTCTGCATCCGGTGCAGGCTTATTCCGCGCTGGCGTTTTTGACTCTGTCGATTCTTCTCCTGGTGCTGATGCCGGTTTGCAGGCAGGCGGGTGATGTCGCCGGGCTGTGGCTCATTGGTGCGGGTGTGGCTGTTTACATCACTGAGATTTGGCGCGATACGGAAGGGCGCGGAACGCTGCTGCGCGGGGCAGTGGACGGGCCACAGGTAGCGGCGATTGTGTTTGTGCTGGCTGGCGGGCTGGTGCTGCGCGAACGCAAGGTGCTTGAAAAGGCTCCGGCGCATGAAAGCGAGTTGAATCATGGCTAGACAGATTAGACAGCAAAGCGGTACCGAGGCAAGCGGCGGTTCCGAGCCTGGGGCGAAGCGGAAATCTTCAACGGCTTTGAGTGCAGACGCAGTTGTTCTGCCCATCGAGTGCGAAACCACTGCTCTTCCGGATGTTGATGAAGCCGAAGAAGAAATTCAACAAACGCCAATTCATCAGACCATCGAAGTAACGGCGGATGGCGCGGGGCAGCGGCTGGATCAGTTCCTGGCTTCGCAGCTGGACGGCGTGAGCCGCTCGCGGGTGCAGATGCTGATGGACCAGGGCGATGTGCTGGTGAATGGCGAGCGCGAAAAGGCTTCTCTGAAGCTGCGCGGCGGCGAGCGCATTACGATTACCGGCGAACCACGGCCTACGCCGCTGAAGGCGCATGCAGAAGACATTCCGCTGGATGTGATCTACGAAGATACGGACCTGGCGGTGATCAACAAGCCGGCGGGGATGATGGTGCATGCGGGCTCGGGGCAGAACGAGGACGAGCGCAGCAAAGGCACGCTGGTGAATGCGCTGCTGCACCGCTTCAAGAAGCTCTCATCGACGGGCGGCGACCTGCGGCCGGGGATTGTGCATCGGCTGGACAAGGACACGAGTGGCCTGATCGTGGTGGCCAAGAACGACCGTGCTCATGCGGCGCTGGGCGAAATGTTTTCCAGCCGGCAGATCAAGAAGACCTACCTTGCGCTGGTACAGGGATGGCTGGAGCGGGACCGCGGGACCATCAACGCCGCGGTGGGACGCGATCCGGTGCGGCGCACGCGCATGACGACGCAGCCGAGCGACAATTCGCGCTCGGCGGTTTCGCACTATGAGGTCGTGCGCCGGCTCGCCAACCGTTTCGGCAAGTTCACGCTGGTGCGGGTGCGGATCGAGACGGGGCGCACGCACCAGATCCGTGTGCACATGGCGTCGATTGGGCATCCCGTGGTGGGCGACACGCTCTATGGCGGCGCTGGCCAGCTGACCGATCAGGTGGCTGCGCAGGCGGCGCAATCCAAGGCGGCGCGGCGCAAGGCGGAGCCGGAGCGGCTGCGGCTGGGGCGCAATTTTCTGCATGCCGCCAAGCTCGAATTTCCGCATCCAAAGTCGGGGAAGGTGCTGCAGCTGGAAGCGCCGCTGCCGGCTGAACTGGAGAGCTTTCTGGCTCAGCTTGAGCCGAGTCCGGCCGCCACTCTGGCCGCCAAAAAGTGAGTGCCTGCGTCAGCGCAGACCGGCAGTGGGCTGCGATTGCTAAAATGGGGAAGTCATGATGAAAAAGCAATCTTCCGCCCTGGCGGCAGCAGTTGGCCGCCGCGGGCTTCAGTCTCTGGCTCTCGCTGCGTCCGCGGGACTTTTGTCCGCCGCGCTTTTGTCTTCGGCACAGGCCCAGCAGCCCAATCTGCCGTCCGCGCCTGTTCCTGCAACGGCGCCCGCACCGGCCGCCACGCCCACGCCCGCTCAGTCGGCGCCGTCGAATGCGGCTCAGGCAAAGACCCAGCAGTCGGCGCCTGCCGCCCAGGGCCAGCAGAGTCCGGCCCAGCAGACTGAGGACACGGGGCCCATCGTTCACCTGGGCGTGAACGAAGTCAACCTGATCTTCACCGTCACGGACAAGCACGGCCACTACGTGCCGAACCTGCAGCAGAGCGACTTTGCGCTGCTGGACGACGGCAAGGCTCCGGCCAGGGTCAACTCCTTCCATCAGCAGATCAACCTGCCGGTTCGCGTGGGCATTGTGATCGACGCCAGCACCTCCATCCGCACGCGCTTCCAGTTCGAGCAGCAGTCGGCTACGGAGTTTCTGCTGGACATTCTGAAGGCCCGCAGCGATCGCGCCTTTGTGATGGGCTTCGACGTGACGCCGACGGTGACGCAGGACTGGACGAACAACATCGATGCGCTGGAAACAGGCGTGAACCGGCTGCGTCCCGGCGGCGGCACGGCGCTGTTTGACGCCGTCTACACGGCCTGCCGCGACAAGCTGCTGGACGTTTCGCGCGGGCAGGAGCCGGTGCGCAAGGCGATCGTGCTCATCTCCGACGGCGACGACAACCAGAGCCGCGTTTACCCGGATGAAGTGATCAAGGAGTGCGAGCGGGCCGAGACGATTATCTATGCCATCAGCACCAACTGGACGCCTAGCCGCGGCAAGGGCGACGACGTGCTGAAGCAGATGGCGGAGTCGACGGGCGGACGCGTGTTCTTTCCGCCGTCGGTGGAAGAGATGTCAAACAGCTTCAAGGACATTGAAGAAGAACTGCGCAGCCAGTACGCGCTGGACTACACGCCGGCGGACTTCAAGGCGGATGGCGCGTTCCGAAGTATTTATCTTTACTGCAATGACCGGCGCTACTCGGCCCGGGCCAAGAAGGGGTACTTCGCGCCTCGACCGTAGATCCGGATCGGCGAGCGAGACCCTTTTTAAGGCGGGTTGAGGGCTCAGGTTTCCCACCCATTTCGCAAAGGACGCGAAAAGGATGGGGCACGGGGCGTTTCTGCCGGCGCACGCCTGACCTTTTCGATCCGCTGGGGAGCTGCTCCTGTCTCTCCGCTTCTTATTCCAACAGAAATCCCATTCGTGTTCCAATTCAGGACGGTCTCTCCCCTTTCCGTCCGGTTTCGACGCATCGCAGCTTTCTTTCCCTGCGGCCCTCACTTATTTCGCTCCCCCACGCGATGAAATGAGGGAAGGCGATTCCCAATGGGGATTGCCGGCTCGGGCTGCGGCGTGCGATTGGGCCTGCCTTCGAGGGATGGGAAGGGTCGAGCGATGTGTGAAGCCGCGGCAGGATGGTGCGGATTGGGGGGAATGCGGTGATCCGGCAGGCAATTTCGTGTGACATCTGCGCAACGGAGAAGAAGCAGACGAACCATTGGTTTGTAGCTTCGGAGCAGTCCGGCGAACTGCGCGTGAGCGGGTGGAACTCCCGCAACCGCCTGCGGCCAGGGATGAAGCACCTGTGCGGGCAAACCTGCCTGCACAAGTTGGTGGATGAGTTCATGGCCAGGACGCTGGCGGCGCGGCCTGCGCAGACGGTGGTGGAGGATTTGGTTGCGGATCAGCACCTTGCTGTTACGGACGCGAGCCTGACTTCACACGCGCCATATGAGGAGATTGAGTCGTCGGCGCGGCTTGTTGCTGCGGCGCCGGCCGCTTTGCCTAAACCCGCTTTGCCCAAGCCGGCGCCGGTGCGGCCCGCGCTGCGGCCTACGGCGGAACTGGTGGCGATGCCGGGACGTCTGACGCCGGAGGAGAATGTGATTCCGGAAGACGCGGCGCGGTACACTTCGCGCAACTGGAGAGCTGAGGCGTGGGATCGGGAACGCGAGCGCGAACTACGTGCGGTGGAGCGGCGACCTGAGCTGGGCGTGCGGCGGCGGTCGGGGTCTTAGTCCTTCGCGTCTCCGTCCATCGCAGGTCCATTCGCAAGCAACTCCAAAAGTTGCGCTTCGTCCAGCACTGAAACCTTGAGTTCCGTTGCTTTGTCCAGCTTCGATCCTGCTTCTTCTCCGGCTACTACGTAGCTGGTCTTCTTGCTTACCGAGCCTGAGACTTTGCCGCCCGCGTCTTCAATGCGCTTCTTGGCTTCGTCGCGGGTGAGCGTGGGCAGTGTGCCGGTCAGCACAAAAGTAAGGCCGGCTAGTTGGGTGGAGCGGATCTTTTTCTCTGCTGTCATTTCGACGCCGGCATCGCGCAGATTTTGTACCAGCGTGCGATTCGCCTCGCGGCCGAAGAACTCGAGGATGGCCTGCGAGATGCGCGGGCCTACCTCTTCTACGCGCTCAAGCTCCTCGACGGTGGCGTTCTCCAGCGCGTCGATGGAGCCAAACTCCTGGGCCAGCAGCTCGGCGGTGCGCTCGCCCACGAAGCGGATGCCGAGGCCCATGATTACGCGCGCGAGGCCTGCCTTCTTGGAGCGGTCAATCTCTTCCAGCAACGTGGTTGCCGATTTCTCACCGAAGCGGTCCAGCTCCATGAGCTGCTCGAGGGTGAGCTTGTAGAGGTCTGCTACGCTGCGTACCAGGCCGCGCTCGCGGAGCTGCGCTACGGCGGCGTCGCCGAGGCCTTCAATGTTCATCACGCCGCGGGAGCCGAAGTGCAGCAGGGACTCGCGGAGTAGCGCGGGGCAGTCGGCGTTGACGCAGCGGTAGTCGGCTTCGCCTTCTTCGCGCACCACTTCGCTGCCGCACTCGGGGCAATGCGTGGGATAGACGAACTTGCGCGTGCCGCGCGGATGCTCGGCGTCTTCCACGATGCCGGCGACTTTGGGGATTACATCGCCGCCGCGCTCGACGTTGACCCAGTCGCCGATGAGCAGGCCCATGCGCTCGATGAAGTCGGCATTGTGCAGCGTGGCGCGGCTTACGGTTACGCCGCCGATGAACACGGGCGTGAGCTCGGCTGTGGGCGTGAGCTTGCCGGAGCGGCCGACGGTGATGAGGATGTCGTTGAGCTGCGTGACGGCGCCCTTGGCGGTGAACTTGTAGGCGATGGCCCAGCGCGGGGCGCGGCCGGTGTAGCCCAGGCGCTGCTGCGTTGCGTGCGCGTCCACCTTGAGCACCACGCCGTCGATCTCGTAGCCGAGCGTGGCGCGGTCTGTCTCCGCTTTGTCGATGAACCGCATCATGGCGTCTACGGAGTCGACCAGGGTGCGATGCGGGTTGACGCGAAAGCCCAGCGCGGTAAGCGCGTCGAGCGTGGCGCGCTGGCCCTGCGGCCAGTACTCGCCTTCGACGAGCAGGAAGTAGGCGTAGACATCGAGGCGGCGGCGCGCGACGATCTTAGCGTCGAGCGTGCGCAGCGTGCCGGCGGCGGCGTTGCGCGGATTCACGGCGGGCGCGAGGCCTTCGCGCTCGCGCTCCTCATTCATGCGGACGAAGGCGGCCTGCGGCATAACGGCTTCGCCGCGCACTTCAAATGCCTGCGGGAGGCCGAGTTTTTCGAGCTTGTCCTTTCCGATCGAGATAGGCACGCTGCGGATGGTGCGAATGTTCGAGGTCACGTCCTCGCCGACCTGGCCGTCGCCGCGGGTGAGGGCGCGGGCCAGGCGCGCGCCGCCGTGCTCAGCGGCTTCGTAGTGCAGGGCGACGCTGAGGCCATCGAGCTTGAGCTCGGCGGTGAACTCGACGGGCAGGCGGCCGGCCAGTTCGCGGACGCGGCGCTCCCAGTCGGCCAGCTCCTCGGCGGAGTAGGCGTTGTCGAGCGAGAGCATGGGGCGCGAATGCTTGACCTTCTTGAAGCCTTCGGCGGGCGCGCCGCCGACGCGCTGCGTGGGCGAGTCGGGCGTGACCAGCTCGGGATGCGCGGCTTCGATGCGCTTGAGCTCGTTCATCAGCGCGTCGTACTCGGCGTCGGAGATTGTCGGCGTGTCCATCACGTAATACAGGTGCTCATGGTGGCGAAGTTTTTGGCGCAGGGCCTCGATGTGACGCGCGTCGGCGTCTGGCTGCTCTTCGGAGGAATGTTTGTGCTCGGCCATGGGGTGAATTATAGGAGGCGGAACGGCGCTGTGGGGATGCACAGGCGAACGCTCGCATCCGGTCCGCAGGCCCAGGCAGGATAGTATGGTTCCGGGATCAACAATGGAGCCTGTTACGCACTTTCTCACCGGCGCCTGCATTGGGCGCGCCGGCCTGAACCGGAAAACTGCTTACGCAACGCTGGCTGCCGTGCTGGCTGCGGAGGCTGCGGACCTGGACGTGGTCTGGGGTTTGCGCGGGCCGGTTGAGGGGCTGAAGCACCATCGCGGGATTTCGCATACGTTGATTGCCGTGCCGGTGATTGCCGCGGTGATTGTGGGCTTTGTGGCGCTGCTGCATCGATGGCTCGATGGGCGGCGGATTCGCAGATTGAATCGGATCGCGGTCGAGCCGGGCGCGCCGATTCCGCGATCGCTTGAGCCGAAAAACATTCGCTGGGGATGGCTTTATCTGGCGGCGGTGATTGCGGCGCTGAGCCACCTATTTCTGGACTGGACGAACAACTACGGGTTGCGTCCGTTTTATCCTTTCAATCCGCGCTGGTATGCGGGGAGTTTTGTGTTCATCGCCGAGCCGGTGCTGTGGGCGCTGCTGCTGGCGGCGATGCTGGTGCCATGGCTGCTGGGGCTGGTAGGCGGTGAGATCGGGGCGCGTCGCAATCCTTATCGTGGGCGCGGTTGGGCTATCTTTGCGCTGGTGGGGATGACGGTGGTTTGGGGCTGGCGATGGTCGGAGCACGGGCGCGCGCTGGCGCTGGTGGCGAACTCGCAGGTTGCGGCCGATCATGTGACGCGTGCCGCAGCTGAGCCTTATCCCATCAATCCTTTTCGATGGCATGTGATTCTGGAGACGCCTGGGTACTACCAGACGGCTGAGGTGAACACGCGGTCGGCGCAGATCGACAGCGATGCGCAGCAGGACGTGCTGTACAAGCCGCCGGTGGACGCTGCCGTGCAGGCGGCGAAGCAGTCGGAGTTAGGCAAGGTCTATCTGGACTGGGGTACGTGGGCGGTGGTGAGCGATGTGGGGCAGGAGCCGGTGAATGGGCTGGCTCCGCCGCAACTGCCGCTTGGGCAGACGTGGACGACGGTTGACTTCAGTGATCTGCGCTTCGATTATTCGTGGCTGGGTGCTGGCCGGTCAGGGAGTGGGCACCCGCTGGGCGGCTCGGTTTATATCGTCAACGGGCGCGACGACGCCGGCGAGGTAATGAATGGGCGGGAGCAGCGTTGAGCAGATGTAACTCCTTTGTTTTTGAGATCGGTGAATTCTCGAATCGTCGTAAGTGCTTTGTTTGAGGGTCGTTAAAGGGACAAAATCGATGTAACGTCTGTTGTTTCAATGAGTTGAGAAAGAAACGGGGGAGGGGCGCCTTTTTCGGCCTTTCTGCTTGGCTAAGCTGCACCTTTCCCGATCAGTCAAATGAGCCGTGCTTCATGGAAAGACTAGGGACATTGTGCGCTCTTTGCTGGTAATTGCACGCAAGGGGTGAGCGGCGGTTCTTCAGGGGCTAGAGCCCCGAGACCTTGACTCGGTTGGGGCACGGTTGAACAGCTTGCGGAAAAGGTCCTTCGACGGAGGGATTGCCGGTAGGGGCCTTTACAGGGGCTAAAGCCCAACATTGATTTGATTGGCTTTATTGGCCCGACTGAAGTCGTGCCCTTGTTACAAAGCCTCTGCAGTGGTGACGCAAGGGAGTTTTTCCGCA
>Ga0302314_10019179_pt1 | contig 11376 bp, 6 predicted proteins | sample III_Palsa_N2_3_FD_200533 | JGI IMG/M metagenome (GOLD analysis project Ga0302314, IMG submission 200533) | Peat permafrost microbial communities from Stordalen Mire near Abisko, Sweden - III_Palsa_N2_3 | ecosystem: Environmental > Terrestrial > Soil > Palsa > Peat permafrost | place: Sweden... | reverse complement strand
CCCAGAGCTTCGATGCCGCGACCGGCACGCTGACCCTGACCGCGAGCGCCGGGGCCACGGCGGCCCAGCTCCAAGCGGCGTTGCGATCGGTCGACTATTACGACAGCAGCGACATCCCGACCACGGTGCCGGTCCGCACGATCACCATCACGGCCCATGACGCGACCACGGATACGGGCCGGACGCTGTCGACCACGACGATGACGGTGATCCCGGAGAACGACTCGCCGATCCTGCACAGCACGGCGGTGACGCTGACCGACCCGACGGAGAATGGTGCGGCACCGGTCGGTGCGGTCGGCACGCTGGTGTCCGCGCTGACCGGCAATGGCAACGTGACCGATCCGGATGGTGCCGATGCCCATGACGGCGCGACGCCAGGCCTGGTCGGCATCGCCATTGTCGGTGCCGACACGACCGAAGGCACCTGGTACTATTCGACCAACGGCGGCACGACCTGGACCGCCTTCGCCAGTTCGGGCTCGACGGCGATTTCCGGCACTAACGCGCTTCATCTGGTCGCCAATGCCGAGACGCGGATCTACTTCCAGCCAACGACGCACAACATGAGCGGCGTGATCGACGACGCGCTGACCATTCGCGGCTGGGACCAGTTCGACGGCGCCGCCAACGGCTCGTTGTCGGCGCTGCCGACCGACAGCGCGTTCGGTGCGGGCCTTGGCACCAAGGCCTCGGCTTATTCGTCGGCGATCCAGTCGCTGCCGGTGACCGTGGATGCCGTGGCGGCGGGCGGTAACCCGATCCTGACGCCGACGAGCAATCCGCTCCTATCCGGTTCGGACCCGACCACGACCGACCCCATCGTCGACAAGCCGTCGATCGGCGATGTCGGCGTGGCGAGCGGGAACCATGGGGACACGACCGACGACTTCCTGGAACGGCCGATCATTCCCCAGGTGTCGCTGATCGGCTCGGTCGGCAACAAGTTCATCCTCGCCGAGCAGCAGGCGATCATCGCGATCCCGGAGAACCTGTTCGAGGATAGCTATCCGGGCGCCACCCTGGAGTTCGATGCCCGTAATCCCGCCGGCGGCGCGCTGCCGTCCTGGCTGGAATTCGATGCGCGCAACCTGACCTTCTCCGGCACGCCGCCGGCATCGGCCCATGGCGCGGTCGATGTTCTGATCATCGCCAAGGACCAGTTCGGCAACGAGGCGACGGCCAGCTTCCGCATCCTGGTCGGCCGCGAGTCGGAAGACCTGCGGCATCTGCTGGAGCCGAACGCGCCCCGGCCCGAGGATATCGCCCCGGTCGCAGTTCCGTCGGCGTCCAACCGCAATCAGCCCGCCCCGGCCAACGGGTCGGCATCGGGTCGGCGGACCCATAGCGAAATCGCACCGCATGATCGCCATGCCGCCCTGGGGCATGCCCATGGCGGTATGGTCGAAGGCCTGTTCGCGTCGCTCGCCCAACCGGCGCACGGCGCGGGGCATGGACATAGCGCCTTCTCGGCGCAATTGCGTGAGGCCGGTCCGATCGGACGACTTTCACACGCGAGGCAGTTGCTGGAGACGATCGCCAAGACCGTCTCGTCCAAACCGGCCGCCTGATCTCATCTCCCCGAAAAGAACGGCAAATCATGAAGGACCTTAACGGCGCAAGCCGTGGGCTTGCACAGTTGGAGACCAAGAACATGCAGCGGCAGCGTCGAAACCGAATCGCCCGGCAGGCCAGTCTTTTCGCTCTGTCGGCCGCCTTGCTCGGGGCTTGCACGATCAAGCCCGAGCCGATCACCCAGGCCGAGCATTTCGAGCGCGCTCAGCAGGACTATAAGACGCTCTATGCGAACTACGTCCCGCTGACCGAACCGTTGACGCTGGCCACGGCGATCGCCCGCTCCCTGAAATATAATTACGACGCGCAGCTGTCGAAAACCGAGATCACGCTTCAGGAAAAACAGCTCGATCTCGCCATGGCGCAGATGCTCCCTCGCCTCGCCGCCAATGCCGGCTATACTTGGCGCAACAACGACAACGCCGCCGAGAGCGTGTCCGAGCGGACCAAGCAGCAGTCGCTCGAATATTCCTTCTCGGAAGAGCCGGCGCACAGCACGGCCGGTCTCGAGCTGTCCTGGAACATGCTCGATCTGGGCGTCAGCTATTTCCAGGCGAAGCAGCAGGGCTACCGTACCTTCGTGGCGGTCGAGCGCCGCCGCAAGGTCATCGACGGCATCGTCAAGGGCGTGCAGGAAGCCTATTGGAAGGCGATCGCCGCCGACCGGCTGCTGCCGCGGCTCAATCCGCTGCTGGCGGATGCCCAGCGCATCCTGGACCAGTCGCGCGAGGCGAGCGCCAAGCGGCTCGAGCCGCCGTTGCAGGCGCTCGATTTCCAGCAAAACATGCTGCAGGTCATCGGCCAGCTGCAGCATATGCAGACCGATCTCGCCTCGGCCCGCATCCAGCTGGCCTCGCTGATCGCCGTGCCGGTCGATGCACCCTTCGCGCTCGCCGGGATGGATGTGGCGCTGCAGCCGCCGAGCGGTCCGGTCGATCCGCGCAAGCTTGAGGCACTGGGTCTGGCGCTGCGTCCCGAACTGCGCGAGGAAGCGTATCAGGAAAAGATCGACCAGCAGGACGTCTATAAGGAAATGGTCAAGATGATGCCGGGCATCGGCCTGCTCGGCAGCGTCAACTACGATACCAACAAGTATCTGTCCAATCCGATCTGGGGCCAGCTCGGCGCCCAGGTCACCTTCAACCTGGTCAACCTGATCGAGGGGCCCAAGGCGATCGAAGCGGCCGAGGTCTCGGTCGAAGTCTCGCGCACCCGCCGTCTCGCGCTCAGCGTCGCAATCCTGACCCAGGTCAATCTCAGCTATCAGGAATATCTGTCGGCGTCGCAGGACCTGGGGATTTCCAAGCAGATCGACGACGTGCAGCAGCAGATCCATGTCGCCTCGACCAATGCATCGACCGCCAAGACGCAATCGGATGCCGATCGGGTCCGCCGCGAGCTGGCGACGATGGTGGCGGAACTGGGCTATGACCGGTCGATCGCCCAGGTCCATAGTGCGCTGGTCAATCTCTACACGGCGGTCGGCGTCGATCTGGTGCCGCCTTCGGTCGAAACGGATGACCTGAACGCGCTCAGCCAGCATGTGGACCGCGCGATCTCGGGTTGGGAAGCCGGTCAGTTGCCGGATGCAGAGCTGCCGGCGCCGCCACCAGCGGCGACATCGGATGCCACCCCGAGCCAGCCCACCGCCGGTGACAATACCGTCTCCGTCGCCAGCACTCAGAAGGCCGACCGGATCCTCGAATGACACGTTTGTCGAAGCAGCTCATGGGCGGGGCGGCGGTCGTGTTGGCGAGCCTCCTCCTTCCGGGTCCGGGTTTTGCGGCCGGCTCGGATGCGGCGAGGCCGGCGGCCGAGCCGGCCGCCCGCGACATCCGGGTCCAGGTCGTGGCCGAGACCAGCGCGACTATCGGCGCACCGATGGCCGGCCGGTTGACTCAATTCCCGCTGAAGGACGGCGAGCGCTTTACCCAGGGGCAGGTGCTCGCCCGCTTCTTCTGCGCCGAAAAGGACGGTGCGCTCGGCCATGCCCGCGCCTTGCTCGAAGGCAAGCGGCAGGTCTTTTCCAGCAAGCAGAAGCTGCATAACCTCGGCAGCTCGAGCGAGGTCGAATTCGAGGTCGCCCAGGCCGAGGTCCAGGAGGCCGCCGCCGACGTGCAGACGGCCCAGGCCATGGTCGATTCCTGCGTCGTGGCGGCACCGTTCGCCGGGCGCGTGTCCGGCATCTTTACCCATAATTTCCAGTTCGTCGGCACCGGCGCGCCGCTGCTCGAAATCCTGAGCGACAAGGATCTGGATCTCGAACTGATCGTCCCGTCGCTATGGCTGGCATGGCTGAAGCCGGGCGTGCCGTTCAATGTCGCGATCGACGAGACCGGCAAGACCTATTCGGCCAAGATCACCCGGCTGTCGGGCAAGGTCGACGCAGTCAGCCGTTCGATCAAGATCTACGGCAAGATCGACAATCCGGCCGAGGCGCTGCTGCCGGGCATGAGCGGCCGCGCGCTGCTGGCGCCGCCGATCGAGACCACGGCACCGTGAGCGCGCCCAACTCGGCGCTGAATTACCAGCTGCTGCGCCTGGGTGCGCTGCTGCAGCTGGAGCAGCGGGCGCGGGCGGCCGGGCGCAAGGAACTCGAATTCCTGATGGTCAACGACACGGCGACGGTCGTGTCCTATCAGCAGGCGGCGCTGTGGCGGAAGAACCCGACCGGCGGCAGCTCGCTCGTGCTGTCGGGCGTCGCCGTCGCGGATGCCGGCGCGCCCTATCGCATCTGGCTCGACCGGGCGATCGCGGCGATCGTCCAGGGCGGGCAGGCGACGAACCTCCATGCCCTCGGTGCCGCCGATCTGCCGGAAGCACTCGCCCGGGAATGGCCGGAGTGGTTTCCGTCCAGCGCGCTCTGGTGCCCGCTCGCCCGGCGCGAGGGCGATCTGGTCGGCGGCATGCTGCTCGGCCGGACCGACCCCTGGCTCGACGGCGACCGTCAGCTGGTCGAGATGCTGTCCGGCTCCTATGCGCAGAGCCTGATCCTCAGCGACACGGCGCGGCCGGCCGGCCTGTCGCGCTGGGCCCGCCTGCGCCGGCGCCCGGTCCTGATCGGCATCGTCGTGGCCCTGGCCCTGGTGGCGCTGGTGCCGACGCGTCAGTCCGTGCTGGCCCCGGCCGAGATCGTGCCGGTCGATCCGGCGCCGGTCCGCGCCCCATCCGAGGGCGTGGTCGATTCCCTGCATGTGACGCCGAACGAGCCGGTTCATACCGGCCAGCTGCTGGTCTCGCTCGACCGGACCCAACTGGCGACCCGGCTCGCCGTGGCGCAGAAGTCGCTCGATATGGCCAAGGAAGAATATGCCGACACCGCCCAGGCGGCGATGAGCGACGAGAAATCCAAGGCCAAGCTCGCGATTCTGGCCAGCAAGGTCGATCAGCAACAGGCCGAGATGTCCTATGACAAGGACCAGCTCGACCGCGCCGAGATCCTGGCCCCGGCCGACGGCATCGCCGTGTTCGACGACAGCAACGAATGGGCCGGCAAGCCGGTGGCGCTGGGCGAGCGCATCATGCTGATCGCCTCACCGACCAACACCCAGCTCGAGATCCAGGTCCCGGCCGCCGATGTCGTGACCTTCGCCACGGGCTCGGAGGTCGTGTTCTTCAGCAATCTGGCGCCCGACAGCCCGTCGCGCGGCCTCTTGACCTTCGCCAGCTATTCGAGCGCCGCCACGGCCGACGGCGTGCTGTCCTACGCGTTCCGGGCCAAGCTCGATGCCAAGGAGGCGCCGCTGCGTCTTGGCCTGAAGGGCACGGCCAAGATCTATGGTCCGCGCCGGCCGCTGGCCCTGTGGCTGCTACGCCGGCCGATCCAGTTGGTGCGGGAATGGCTGTCGCTCTAAACGTAGCGCCCGCCGACGGCGTCTCGCCGATCGGACCGGTGCCGCTGCCGCCGCTGCGCGAGGATCTGAAGCTGCTGCCGGGGGCCGCCACCGCCGACGGCAGCCCGACCTGGACGCTGCACGACCCGGCGCGCCATCGCTTCATCCGCATCGGCTGGCTGGAGTTCGAGATCCTGGCGCGCTGGGGCCTGGGGCGCAGCGACGCCGTGGCGGCCTCGATCTCGGCCGAAACCACGATCCGGGCCACCCAGAACGACGTGCTGGATGTGCTGGGCTTTGCGCATAAGGCCGGTCTGCTGATCCCGCTGGGCGAAAACAGCATCAAGCGCCTGATGGCCGAGATCGACAGCCAGAAGCTGTCGGCGTCGAGCTGGCTGCTGAAGAACTACCTGTTCGTCAAGCTCCGTCTGGTCAACCCCGACCGGTTCCTCGGTGCGGTGCTGCCGTTCATCCGCTGGATGTTCACGCCCGGCTTCGGCGTGGCGCTGGCGCTGCTTGCGGGGCTGGGCTTCTATCTGATCAGCCGGCAATGGCAGGCCTATACCCACAGCCTGCTGCATCTGTTCTCGCTCGAAGGCGCGTTCGAGGTCGGCGTGGCGCTGTCGGCCGCCAAGGTGATCCACGAGCTGGGTCACGGGCTGATGAGCAAACGCTTCGGCTGCCGCGTGCCGGCGATGGGTGTGGCGCTGCTGGTGATGTGGCCGGTGTTATGGACCGACACCAACGATGCCTGGCGCCTGACCGACCGGCGCCAACGGCTCGCGATCGACGCGGCCGGCATGCTGGCCGAGATCACGCTGGCCGTGGCGGCCTCGCTCGCCTGGTCGGTGCTGCCGGACGGACCGATCCGGACCGGTGCGTTCCTGCTGTCGAGTTCGACCTGGGTGCTGACCGTGCTGGTCAACGTCAATCCGCTGATGCGCTTCGACGGCTATTTCCTGCTGTCCGACCTGATCGACGTGCCGAACCTGCAGGAACGCGGCTTCGCCATCGGCCGCTGGTGGCTGCGCGAGCGGCTGTTCGGCCTGGGGGCGCCGGTGCCCGAGCAATTCCCCCTCCGCAAGCAACGCATCCTGACGGTCTATTCGCTGTCGGCGCTGGTCTACCGCTTCTCGCTGTTCCTGGGCATCGCGATCGTCGTCTATCACATGGCGTTCAAGGCGCTCGGATTTTTCCTGTTCGCGGTCGAGATCTGGTGGTTTCTGGCCCGGCCGATCCTGGGCGAACTGTTCATCTGGAAGAAGGCCTTGAAAACCGTTCGAATGAATCGGCGGCTGATGACGACGATCGTCATCGCCGGTCTGGGGCTGCTGGTGCTGGTGCTGCCATGGCGCACCGACCTCACCGCCCCTGGCCTGCTCCGGGCTGAGCATCAGACCATCCTCTACGCGGCCGAGCCCGGCCAGCTCGCCAGGCTCGCCCACAATGGCGACCGCGTCGCCGAGGGCGACACGCTCTTCGAGCTGCAATCGCCGACCGTGGCGTTTCACAAGGCCTCGGCCGAGGCGGCGCTTGCCGGCATCGAGGCGCGCATGAAGGGCCAGGCGTTCGACCCGGACCAGGCGGCCTCGCTCGAAGTCGGCTGGCAGGAGCTGCAGGGCGCCGTGGCGGAGCTGGACCAGGTCGCGGCGCAGGAGGCGGTGCTGACGGTCAAGGCGCCGTTCGCCGGCGTGGTCACCGACGTGCCGCCGGCGCTGCGGCTGGGCGAATGGCTGCAGCGGCGCGAGGCGCTCGGCATGCTGGTCGATCCGTCCAAGCTGATGGTCGAGGCCTATATCGGCGAGGCCGATCTGGGTCGTCTCCATGCCGGCGCCGACGCGAAATTCTATCCCGAGAACGGCGACCCGCCGGTCGAGCTCACGGTCGCCAGCATCGGCACCGCCTCGGTCCGCGTGCTCGATACGACCGATCTCGCCTCGATCTACGGCGGCGGCATCGCCGTGCGCAAGGATGCCGCCGGCAAGCTGCAGCCCGAAAGCGCTATCTACCGGGCCGTCCTGACGCCGAAACAGCCGGGCCCGGCCTTGCCCAAGCGCCTGCGCGGCACAGTCGATATCGAGGCCGACCGCACCAGCCTCATCGCCCGAATCTATCGCCGCGCGGTCTCCATCGTGATCCGCGAGGGCGGGTTTTAGACTGAAGTTTGCATTGCTCTGAAGCGCAAGGCACTGATCGGGAAAACACTCTTCGAACACATAGGAATTGACGGCGAACCTCATGGCATCACGTCGATCGGTGCGATCTTTTACCGTTCGCGCCACCAAGGTGATCTGGGGCGGTCGGTCCCTCGGTCTTGTCTCGCGGATCACCGGATCGGCAGGTAGCTAGTGTCCTGTCTCTGACAGTCGATTCACAATTTGGCGTGGGCGTGCGAGTCTTGGCCTATGAGCAGGATCGAAGCGACCACGATCACGGCGACGGATCGTGAAGAATTGGAACGTCTGGTTCGGGACCGCAACACCGCGCAGAAGGTTGTTTGGCGGGCTCGGATCGTGCTGCTGGCCGCCGATGGGCTGCGGGCTGGTGCGATTGCGGCGGCGACCGGCAAGAGCCAGCTGACGGTTCGCCGGTGGCGCCGTCGGTTTCTGTCCAAGGGCGTAGCGGGGCTTTTGAAGGACGCCAGCCGTCCGCCGCGCCGCAAGCCCCTGACGGCGGGGCAGATCGCCGAGGTGGTTCGTCTGACGCTGCACACCAAGCCGCCGAACGCGACCCATTGGAGCGTTCGCAGCATGGCTTCCGTCGCGGGGCTCTCGCACAGCAGCATCCAGCGGATCTGGAGCGCGCACGGCCTCAAGCCGCATCTGACCAAGACGTTCAAGCTCTCGCGCGACCCCAACTTCGCCGCCAAGGTCCAGGAGGTGGTGGGTCTCTACCTCGACCCGCCGGACAAGGCGCTTGTGCTGTCGGTTGACGAGAAAAGCCAGATTCAGGCGCTGGACCGCACTCAGCCGGGCCTGCCGATGAAGAAAGGTCGGGCCGGGACCTGGACGCACGACTACAAGCGCCATGGCACAACGACGCTGTTCGCGGCACTCGACGTCGCCACCGGCAAGGTCATCGGCCAGTGCATGGCGCGCCATCGGCACCAGGAATGGCTCAAGTTCCTGCGGGCCATCGACCTGGCCACGCCCAAGGCGCTCGACCTCCACCTGATCGCTGACAATTACGCGACCCATAAGCATCCCACGGTGAAGGCGTGGCTGGCCAAGCATCCGCGCTTCCACATGCACTTCACCCCGACCTCGGCGTCCTGGCTCAACCAGGTCGAGCGCTTCTTCGGCCTGATCACCGACCAGCGCATCCGGCGAGGCGTTTTCAAGAGTGTCGATCAACTGCAGAGCGCCATCATGCAATACCTCGATCAGCATAACGCCCAGCCAAAGCCCTTCGTTTGGACCAAGTCCGCCGGCGAAATCCTGGAAAAAGTTGCCCGCGCGAAACAAGCGTCAGAGTCACAGCACTAGGCGATGCGACGTTCGCTTCGATTTCTGTTAGAGTGACGGAAGCCGTGAACAGGGTGGGGGCTGGAGATGGCTGAGGTCGCTCACGTCGTCGTGCTGATGCTCGAGAACCGGTCCTTCGATTCAATGCTCGGGTGGCTCAAGCCGGGTGATCCGACATTCCGCGGCCTGACGGGCAACGAGACCAACCCCGGGGCCGGGGCGGGCCCGCCGATCAAGGTCTGGAACCAGCCGGGAACGGATCCGGTCACGATGAGCATTCCCAGTCCGGATCCGGGGGAGCTGTTCTCGCAGGACATGAACGCCCAACTCTTCGGCGCCGGAAATCCGACGACCGGGACGCCCACGATGGACGGCTTCGTCATCAACTACATGGGCCAGGCGGGTGTCGCCGCAGCGGACGCGGATGCCGTCATGCATTATTTCACGCCGGACCAGGTCCCCGTATTAAGCCAATTGGCGACGGCATTCGGCGTCTCGGACTGCTGGCACGCCTCGGCGCCATGCCAGACCTGGCCCAACCGTTTTTTCGTCCATACGGCCACCGCCGGTGGCTATGTCAACAACGCGCCTGTCCACTTCCCTTACACGATGAAATCCGTCTTCGAACTGCTGGACGAAAAAGAGCTGGCCTGGCGGATCTATTTCCACGATCTGCCGCAGTCGGCGACGCTTGCGAATGTCTGGGCATCCGGACCCACGAATTTCCGGCGGTTCGAGGCGGATTTCGTCTCGGACGCGATGGCCGGCAAGCTTCCGGCCTACAGCTTCATCGAGCCGCGGTACTTCTCGAGCAACCTGCTCCAGCTCATCCCAAACGATGAACATCCGCCGCACAACGTGCATTATGGCGAGCAGTTGATCGCGACGATCTACAACGCTGTTCGAAACGGTCCGGACTGGGAGGCAACGCTGCTCGTCATCACCTACGACGAGCATGGTGGCTGCTATGACCATGTCCCACCGCCGGCGGCCGCTCCACCGGGTGGCCCGATCCCCGACGGATTCGCGTTCGACCGGTATGGCGTCCGAGTGCCGGCCGTCATCGTGTCTCCCTACATCCCTCCCGGTACGATCGTTCGTCCGCCGGACGGCGCGGCCTATCCCTTCGACCATACATCGATCATAGCGACGCTCCGGGAGGTCTTCGAACTCGGCGGCCCCCTGACCGGCCGCGACGCCGTCGCTCCCAGTCTCGTGAGCGCTCTGAGTTTGACGGGCCCGACCAATGGCGGTCCGGGTAAAATTGTGCCGCCGGCATCCGCACCGTCCGCGGCGGATGTCGCGTCGTCCGTTCAGTTGCCACCCAATGATCTCCAGGCCGGCCTATGCGCGCTCGCGGCACATCTTCCGCACGCGACCACGGATATCGATGGGCATATCGCGGCATTGGAGCAGGGCATCGTCACACCCGTTGCGCCGGTCTTTGAGACGGTGGGGCCGGCCGCGGACTATGTCGAGACGCGCATGAGATCGTTCATCGGGCGGCTCTAGCCCTGCCGCCCGCCTGGGCGGGGGGGGGGGACGGCGCCGACCGGTCCGTCGGCGACGTCTATCATGAACTGAAGCGACGGTACCCTAATCCAGATCCAGAGCCGCCACGACGGCCTCGCCCATCTCGGCGGTGCCGACCTTGCGCGTCCCCGGCTGATGGATATCCGCCGTGCGATAGCCTGCGGCGAGGACCGAGCGGACGGCCTTCTCGATCTTGTCGGCTTCGTCCGGGCGGCCCAGCGAATAGCGCAGCAGCATGGCCGACGACAGGATCGAGGCCAGCGGATTCGCGATGTCCTTGCCGGCGATATCGGGCGCGGAGCCATGGACCGGCTCGAACAAGCCCAGCGTGCCTTCGCCCATCGAGGCGGACGGCAGCATGCCGATCGATCCGGTCAGCATGGCGGCGGCATCGGACAGGATGTCACCGAACACGTTGCCGGTCACGATGACGTCGAACTGGCGCGGGTTGCGGATCAGCATCATGGCGGCGGCGTCGATATAGAGATGGTTCAGTTCGACGTCGGGATAGCCGCGGCCGACCTCGATCACGACCTCGCGCCACAGTTGCATCGTCTCCAGCACGTTGGCCTTGTCGACCGAACATAGCTTGTGGCGCCGCTTGCGCGCGGTCTGGAATCCGACATGGGCGATGCGGGCGATCTCGTCCTCGTTATAGCGCATGGTGTTGATGCCGACGCGCTTGCCGTCCTCGAGATGCACGCCGCGCGGCTCGCCGAAATACAGATCGCCGTTCAGCTCGCGCAGGATCATCATATCGACGCCCTCGACGATCTCCGGCCGCAGCGTCGAGGCGCCGATCAGCTCCGGAAACAGCACCGCGGGGCGAAAATTGGCGTAGAGCGACAGGGTCTTGCGCAGTTTCAGCAATCCTGCACCCGGCCGCTTGGTGCGGTCTGGGATCTCGTCGGTCGGGCCGCCGACCGAGCCGAACAGGATCGCGTCGGACTTGCCACACAGCGCCAGCGTCG
>Ga0302314_10019178_pt1 | contig 11377 bp, 11 predicted proteins | sample III_Palsa_N2_3_FD_200533 | JGI IMG/M metagenome (GOLD analysis project Ga0302314, IMG submission 200533) | Peat permafrost microbial communities from Stordalen Mire near Abisko, Sweden - III_Palsa_N2_3 | ecosystem: Environmental > Terrestrial > Soil > Palsa > Peat permafrost | place: Sweden... | reverse complement strand
TGGCGGACTCGCCGGAGTTCGTGATCACCTACCTCGCGGCCATGCGGATCGGCGCGGTGCCGGTGCCGATCTCGACCATGCTGCGCGCCGATGACATCGCGGCGATCCTCATCGACTCCCGCGCCCGCGTCCTCGCCCTGAGCGCCGTCTACCGCGACGTCGTGGCCAGCGCGCTCACCTTCCCTGGCGTGCGCGAGGTCATCGCGGTGGTGACCGACGGCGCGGCGCACCCGGAGCCCGTGGCCGGCCTGCCGGCCCGCGCGCTGGGCGAGCTGCCCGCGGACGCGCCTGACGATATCTACCCCACGACTGCGGACTCCCCGGCGTTCTGGCTGTACACCTCGGGGACGACCGGCGCGCCCAAGGGCGCCATGCACCGGCACGGTTCCGTCCAGGTGGTGTGCGAGACCTACGGCACCCAGGTGCTCGGCATCACCGCCGACGACCGGTGCCTGTCCGCGGCCAAGGCGTTCTTCGCCTACGGGCTGGGAAACTCGCTGCTGTTCCCGCTGTCGGTCGGCGCGACGGCGATCCTCGAACCCGCGCCGTCACGTCCCGACGTGATCGCCGAGCGGGCCCGGGCCTTGGGCGCCACGCTGTTCTTCGCCGGGCCGACGTTCTTCGCGAACATGCTCCGGGCCGGCCTGCCGCCGGGCGCGCTGGCCGGGGTCCGGCTGGCTGCCTCGGCCGGCGAACCCCTGCCGGCCGCGTTGTACCAGCGGTGGACCGCGTACTTCGGCGTCGACATCCTCGACGGCATCGGCATGACCGAGATGCTGCATATCTTTCTGTCCAATCGGCCTGGCCAGGTCAAGGCCGGAACGACCGGGGTGGCCGTGCCCGGTTACGACCTTCGCGTTCTTGGCGAGGACGGACGGGAGGTTCCGCCGGGTACGCCGGGAACGCTGTTCGTTCGCGGCGAGTCGGCCGCGACCGGGTACTGGTCTCGCTACGCCGCCTCACGCCAGGTGTTCCAGGGCGAGTGGCTGCGCACCGGCGACACCTACGTCGTGGACGCGGACGGGTACTACGCCTGCCTGGGACGCACCGGGGACATGCTCAAGGCCAGCGGCATTTGGGTCTCTCCGGCTGAGGTGGAGTCACGCCTGCTCGCGCACGCCGAGGTCGCCCAGGCGGTGGTGGTGGCCGGCCACGACACCGACGGGCTGGAGAAGCCCATCGCCTTCGTCCAGCTCAATCCCGGCGCCCTGGCCGACGAGCAGACCCTGATCGAGTTCTGCAAACTCGGCCTGCCCTCGTTCAAGCGGCCGCGCCGGATCGTGATCGTGACCGGGTACCCGACGACCGCGACCGGCAAGATCCGCCGCGTCGAGCTGCGCGACCAGGCCGCGGTCATCCTGCAGGCCCTGCCGGACCCAGCCGGACCCATCCCGGGCGACAAGGTCTCCCAGACCTAGACCTCCCCGAGGGAGCGCTATGCCCGGCGAGCTCATCGAAGCGTCCGCGCCCATCGCGGTCATCGGCGCGGGCACCATGGGTGCCGGCATCGCCCAGGTCGCCGCGGTGGCTGGCCACCCGGTCCTGGTGTACGACGCCGCGCCGGGGGCGGCCGAGCGGGCCGTCGATGCCGTCCGGATGCGTATCGCCGCGCTGGTCGCCAAGGGCCGTCTCGACGTCGACCCGGCTCGCCTGCGGCTGGACGTGGCCCGCGAACTCGACGAGCTGGCGCCGGCCCGGTGCGTGGTTGAGGCCGTGGTCGAGGACCTGGCCGTCAAGCAGGCCCTGTTCGCCGACCTGGAAAAGGTCGTCACGCCCGGCTGCGTGCTGGCCACCAACACCTCCTCGCTGTCGCCGACCGCGATCGCCGCTGCCCTCAGCCACCCCGGACGGCTGGTGGGGATGCATTTCTTCAACCCGGCCCCGGTGATGCGGCTGGTCGAGGTGGTCAGCGGGCTGGCCACCCGGCCCGAGGTCGACGCGGCGGTCACCGAGCTGGCCCTGAGCTGGGGCAAGCAGGTCGTCCAGGCCGCCGCGACACCGGGTTTCATCGTGAACCGCGTCGCGCGACCCTACTACGCCGAAGCCCTCCGGCTGGCCGAGGAGCGGGCCGCCAGCCCGGCCACGATCGACGCCGTGCTGACCCAGGCGGGCGGGTTCCGGATGGGTCCGTTCGCGCTGATGGACCTCGTCGGGCAGGACGTGAATGAGGCGGTGACCCGGTCGGTCTGGACGGCCTTCGGGTACGACCCCGGTTCGCGCCGTCGCTGCTGCAGCGTGCCCTGGTCGAGGCCGGCTGGCTGGGCCGCAAGTCCGGCCGCGGCTGGTACCGGTACGGCGACGGCGAGGCGCCGCCACGTCCCGACGCGGCCCCCGGCCGCCCGGAGCCGTCCTGGGTCATCGAGCACGGCCCGTCGCCGCTGCGCACGCTGCTCGGCCGCGGCACGGTGAAGGTCCGCTCGGGCGCGGACGGCGACGGAACCGCGGAGCTGCCCGGCGGCGCGCGGCTGGTGCGATGCGACGGCCGTCCGGCGACCGCGCTGGCCGCCGAACGCGGCGTACCCGTCGTGGTCGTCGACCGGGCACTGGACGACGCGACCGCGGCCGGCATCGCCGTCGCGGCCAGCGATGGCTGCCCGGCTCCCGCGCGTGACGAGGCGGTGGGCCTGCTGCAGGCCGCCGGCCTGACGGTGTACGTCATCGACGACGCCCCGGGCCTGGTGGTGACCCGCACCGTCGCCATGCTGGTCAACGGGGCGGCCGACGCCCGGCACAAGGCAGTGGCCAGTGCCGCCGACATTGACACCGCCATGCGGCTCGGCACCAACTACCCGATCGGCCCGCTGGCCTGGGGGCAGCGCTGGGGTCCAGCCGCCATCCTGGCCGTGCTCGACGCGCTGCACACCTGGTACGGCGAGGACCGCTACCGCGCGTCTGCGCTGCTGCGCCGGATCGCGGCCGGCCGGGGATCGCTGCTGTGAGCCGCGCCGACCGTGAAGGAGAGGCATGACGCTGACCTGGACCAAGGAGAACTCACCGCGCTGGGATGCCGGTAAGCAGCGGCTCTTCGGCGCGGCCGAGCTGGCCGCGGTGGGCCTGGCCGCGTTGCCGCCCGGAGAGCCGGTCGCGAACGAGTGGTGGCGGGTGACGGACGGAGAGGAGCTCGCCGGATACGGCTGGCTGGACTCAGAGTGGGGCGACGCGCGGATCACCTTCATCGTCGCCCCTGGTCAGCGCGGTCGCGGGGTCGGTGACTTCATCCTGGAGCACCTCGAAGACGAGGCTGCCACGCGGGGGCTGAACTACATCTACAACGTCATCCCGGACGCGCATCCGGACGGCGCGTGGATCAGGAACTGGCTCTCGACGCACGGCTTCCACGAGGCGTCCCGCGGTCAGCTGCGCCGGCAGGTAGTCACCGGCCAGCAGGTCACGACACCAGCGGGGCCGCTTGGCGGGCCAGGAAACTGACGAAGCGCCCGAGGTCAGGGTCGCTGCCGGCGGCGTTGACCGCGACGCACGTCGCTCCCGCGCGTGCGTAGTCGCCGACGGTGGCCGCGATTGCCGCCGCCGGGGTCTCGGCCGGGACGCTGATAAACACCGCGACCTGGCGGCCGGCCGCCAGGTCGCGGTGGAAGTGGCCGAGCGCGTCCCGGACGTCGTCGGGGCTGAGCCCTCCGGGCAGGATCAGCCCATCGGCGAGTTCACCGGCCAGGCCGACGGTGCGCGGACGGATCCCGCCGACCAGGAGCGGCGGCACCACCGAAGGGGGCCAGTCCAGCGCGACACCCTCGAGATGGACGTAGCGGCCGTGCGTCGTCACAGCCTCACCCTGGAGCAGGGCGTACAGAGCCACGGTGTATTCGCGCAGCAAGGTCATGGGCGAGGAGACGCTGGCGCCGACCTGGGTCATCCAGTCGAGCACGCCGTGTCCGACGCCGGCCACCAGACGTCCCGGGAATAGCCGGGCCACCGTAGCGATCTCCATGGCGGTGAGCGCGACGTTGCGCAGCGGCACGGGCAGCAGGCCGATCCCGACCCTGACATGGCTGGTCGCGGCCAGGATCGCGGTGGCCGGGGCGATGCCGCTTTGAAAGAAGCAGTCCTCCCACACCCACAGCTCGGGCAGTCCGGCCGCCTCGGCGGCCGCCGCGACTGCTCCGAGCCGTTCCGGAGCTTGCGTTGGCGGGAAGATGGCGGCCAGCGTGGGCATGGGCCCTCCTGGAGCGGGCGAAGACCAGCGGCGGCGCCAGCTGGCCGCGAATCTTAACCAGAACTGAACTTCTTCGGATGCTGGTCCTTAGTAAGTGGTCGGGCATAGTTCATATCAGAGTTCCTTGTTTCTAGCGCGGCCAGCCTCCCTACGGCCGTCGCGTGGGTGACATGAGAGGGTCCGCGTTGATGAGGCAACCCTGCAGCCTCATAGACGCGGACCCTAACTAACTCGGGCCCGATCACCGGGAAAGCCAGGGCAGATCGCTGGCGGTGTACCGGTAGGCACGGAAGATCGCGTTGGCTGGTGCCGGAAACAGCGCCGCGGCGGCCCGGTCCCGGTAGGCCGAGAAGTACGGGACCACGTACTCCCAGCACACCTGGCCGGACCGGGTTACCTCAAAGATGCGGCCGAAGGCCGATTCGGTTATCAGCGTGTTGCCGTTGGGCAGCCGCTGCGTGCTGCCCATGAACGGCGTGAAGAAGTTCTCCGCGGGCGAGTCACGGTATTCCCAGGTGATGGTCCGGGTCTGGCGGTCGACTTCGATGACCCGCGAGTAGGTGACGGACTCCGCAGTCCGGAAGGTCCCGTTGTCGAACAGCAGGATGCTGCCGTCAGGCAGTTCGCTCGCGCAGTGCTGCTGGGCCACCGTGTCGGGGCCCAGGTGCCAGATCACCTTGCCGGTGCCGCGCTCGATGATGATGACGGCGGAGACGCTGCGCAGGCTGGCCAGGATGTTGCCGTCGGCGAGCGGGTACACGCTGTTGATCAGCGGCCAGTGCTCCCGCCGGTAGTGCGGCTGAAGCGGGTACCGGTCTGGATCCAGGTGCTCGGCAGCGTGCCAGGTCCAGGCGATGCGGCCATCGGCCCCGGTTTGCTTGATGACGTCCGCGTACACGGTGCCCTCAGGAGCGGGGCCCTCGCCGGCCTCGCTGCCCGGTACCCCGCCCGGGATCGCCCGAGCCGCGGCGGCCGTCAGCGGCTCTACGGCGGTGTAGAGGATGCGCCCATCACCGAAGTGATGGGCGTCATGATGATGCAAGTCGTCGCGGTGCTCACGGAGGATCCTGCCGTCCGGGTCGACTTCGCAGAGCGCACCGCCGTGGTACTTGTGCCACATCGGGAACAGGGCCGGGCCGCCGGGCAGTGTCCCGTTGTAAGCGAGGTTCCCGCCGGGGAGGATGCGTGCGTGCCGGCCGGGCCGGGAGGGCAGGTCCCAGCGATGCACGGTCACGCCGTTCAGGTCCACCAGGTAGATCTGCCCGGTCCCGGTCAGCGGGGCGAACAGGGTGAACCCGGCGCTTGCCGCGGCGGGGTCGGCCGCGATGAGCCCGGTGCCCCGGCGGCGCAGGGTGTTCTGCTCGATCATCCTCGCTCCCTCGGTCGTGGTGCCATCGAGCGGCGACACCATGGCGCCATCTAAATCGGCACCAGCTAAATCCTAGTATTAGAATCGAAATTATGTGTAATGGCCCTGGCGTACCATCGGGCCTACCTTCTGAAAGACACGTGATGGTTCCAGGGGGCGATGGAGAGTGACTGCGCCGCATCCACTGGACAACCCGGTTCGCTCGTCGCTGGCCGGGCCGCACGCGCGTTTTGCCGAGCGGCGGGGGAACGTGCTGCGTTATCCCGTTGACGTCTCGCCGTTTCTCGCCCTGCCCGACGAGCCGGACGCGGCCGACTGGGCTGACGCGGCCGCGCTGGCCGGTCCGGGTGCTCTCCTGGCGCTGGCGGGCGTGCGGGTGCCGGCGCCGGATGGCTGGCAGGTCACGCTGATCGGCGAGGGAGTCCAGCTCGTCGAGGTCGACGTCGAGGCCGCCGACGGCGAGGTGGTCCGGCTGGGGCCGGGCGATGTGCCGGAGATGCTGGAGCTTGCGGGGCGGACCAAACCCGGGCCGTTCCTGCCGCGGACCGTGGAACTCGGCAGCTATCTCGGCATCCGGCGCGGCGGCACGCTGGTCGCGATGGCCGGGGAGCGGCTGCATCCGCCCGGCTGGACCGAGATCAGCGCGGTGTGCACGGACGACGCGTGGCGCGGCCTCGGGTTCGGCTCCCGGCTGGTGCGCGCCCTGGTGGCGGGCATCCGGGCCCGCGGTGAGACGGCGTTCCTGCACGCCCTGGCCGACAACGCGGCAATCGGACTGTACGAGGCCCTGGGGTTCCGGCTGCGCCGCGGCACGGTGTTCTCCGCCGCCCGCGTGCCCGCGGACCAGCCAGTGAGCTGAAGCTTTCCCGGGGGAGCTTCCCGCTCGGGCACTAGTTCTTGACAAAATAGACCATTTTTATAGACAATAGGATAGTTTGCTTGTTCTCTCGCAACCGGAGGTCAGGGTGTCGCTCACCACGCTCATCGCAGACACGCGCAAGGCAGTCGCCGACGACGCCGCGAACGCCCAGGCCGTCTTCAGCGCGCAGGGGACGCTGGTCGGCATCACGGAGGTCGATGTCCGGACGGGAACGCACACCTTCAAGGTGGACGAGCCGCCCGCGCTCGGCGGGGCCGACGTGGCCGCGAACCCGGTGCAGTACGCGCTGGCCTCGCTTGGTTCCTGCCAGGCCATCACCTACCGGTTCTGGGCCGAGCAACTCGGCATCTCCTTCGACTCGCTTTCCGTGCGGCTGGAAGGCGATCTCGACATCCGCGGCTTCTTCGGATTCGACGACACCGTCCGGCCGGGTTTCACGGCGATCCGGGTTGACGTGACCGTGACCGGACCAGAGAGCGACGAGCGCTACCAAGAGCTCGCGGCGGCCGTGGATGCGCACTGCCCCGTCCTCGACCTGTTCGCCAACCCGGTGCCGGTGACCCGCACAATCCACGCGAAGGATGCATCTTGACCACGGCTTCGATCGGAACCAGGATCGGCCTCCGCAAGATCACCGCGCGGATCGGGGCTGAGGTCTCCGGCGTCAGCCCGTCGCTGGAGCTGGACCCGGACACGGTGACCGCGATCCGCGCCGCGCTCAATGAGCACAAGGCGCTCGTGTTCCGCGGCATCAGCGTCGATGACGACGGCCAGCAGCGCTTCGCCCGCTACTTCGGCCCGCTCACCTCGGCCCACCCGACGGTGCCCGCCGTCGACGGCGAGCCGAACGTACTGCCGGTCGACAGCGAGGACAGCCGGTCAAATCACTGGCACACCGACGTGACCTTCGTGCTCAACCCGCCGCAGGTCAGCACGCTGCGCAGCATCGTCATCCCGCCCTACGGCGGCGAGACCATGATCGCCAACGCCGGCGCGGCCTACCGCGACCTGCCCGAGCCGCTGCGCGCCTTCGCCGGCACCCTGCGGGCGGTGCACACCAACGACTACGACTACGCGGTGCCGCCGGAGAGCCTGAACGAAACCGAACGGGAGCGGCGTAAGCTCTTCATCTCCACCAGGTACGAGACGGCCCACCCGGTGGTGCGGGTGCATCCGCTGACCGGTGAGCGGGGCCTGTTCATCGGCGGGTTCGCGCAGCGGATCGTGGGCCTGTCCACGGGGGAGTCGAAGGATATCCTGCGGCTGCTGCAGCACTACGTGACCCGGCCGGAGAACATCCTGCGGGTGTCCTGGGAGCCGGGCCAGCTGGTGCTGTTCGACAACCGGATCACCCAGCACTACGCCATCGACAACTACGACGACCTGCCCCGGCGGCTCAACCGGGTCACCGTGGCCGGCGACATCCCGGCCGGCATCGACGGCCAGCACAGCTACTCGGTCACCGGAGACGCCTCGCACTATTCCCCGGTCGCCGACGTCCGTGCGGCCTGAGGAACTGGCCTGGACGTAGTCGCCGACGTCCAGGCCGCCTGAAGAGCATGGCCGGGACCTAGCCGCCAGTTCAGTCGAATGAGGGCTTGCGGTCCCGGCTTCGCTTGAGCTCGAAGAAACCGTCTGCCTCGGCCACCAGCGCCAGGCCGTCCCACAGCCGCCCGGCAGCCTCGCCGCGGGGCGCAGGTGTGATGACCGGGCCGAACAGGGCCCTGTCGCGGATGCGGAGGACCGGCGTACCTACGTCTGTGCCTACTTCGTCGAACGCCTCGTGATGAGAGCTCTTGATCAGCTCGTCGAACTCGGTGCTCTCGGCGGCACTGGCCAAAGAGGCCGGCAATCCCGTCTCAGCCAGGGCCTCGGGGATCACGGAAGGGTCCTCTCGGCGGCCTTGGACGTGGAGCCGGGTCCCGATCGCGGTATAGAGCGGCCCGAGGATGGCGGGGCCGCTGTGCTGGGCGGCCGCGGCGCAGACCCGTATCGGTCCCCAGGCCCGGCTCATCCGCTCCAGGTATTCCTCGCTCAGCCCGTTGCCCTCGTGCTGGACCAGGTTCAGGTAGGCCAGCGACATGATCCGCCAGTCGACCCGGACCGGCCGGACCTTCTCCACCTCCAGCATCCAGCGGGAAGTGATCCAGGCCCACGGACACAGCGGGTCGAACCAGAACGGCACATCTTCCAGCGACTGCGACTGCGACTGCGACTGCGACTGCGAATTCGACTGTTCTGTCACGTCCACGGCAACGGTGCCTCTCATTTCGGTATTCCCGCTATTCGCGGCGGGCACGCCTGATCTGTCATCCAGCGGGTTCGGCCAGCAGTTCACCGGCATCAGCGTCGACTCGCTGCCGTTCGCCTGGCAGCGTGAGCAACTTGAGTGGTTCGCCGCGGATATTGCTCCGGAGCTCCGCCGCAGCTACCCGGACTCACTCTGGACGTGACCGTGGTTTGGTATGTGCACCCTTTCTTCTGGTATCTTCGCCTAGCCACCGATATTCTACTAAATCGATCGGATTTGACGAGTTAGGGAGGAGCCGCGCCATGCCCGACGCTGAAACGCTCTATAGTGCGGCAGGCGGGCCCGCCGCGGCCGCGGCTGTGATCGCATGAAGTTCATCGCCGTCAGCCGGGTCACCCGGCTGCCCGACCCGATCACCGGAAAGGTCAAGTCGACCACCGATCGGCTGCGAGAAGTAGTGGACGGCGCCGTTCAGGCCGAGGAGCTCGGCTTCGACGGGTACAGCGTGGAAGAGCGGCATGAACGGCCATTTATCTCATCCTCTCCGTCGGTCGTGCTCAGCCACATCGCGGCACGGACCTCGGTGATCCGGCTGTTCACGGCCATTACCGCGCTGAGCCTGCTGGACTCAGTTCAGGTCTTCGAGGCCTACTCCACACTGGACCACCTGTCCGGCGGCAGGCTTGAGCTGATCGTCGGCGAAGGCGGCGGTCCGGTGTCATCAAGGCCGTTCCACGGGAGCGCCGAGGACCGGCGGGACCGCAACCGGGAGGCCTACGAGCTGTTCCGGACGCTCTGGCGCGAGGATGCGGTGACCTGGACCGGGAAGTTCCACCCGCCCCTCCAGGATGCGCAGACCTGGCCGCGCCCGCTGCAGCAGCCGATCCGGATCTGGCACGGCAGCACCGACTCGGCTGACTCGGCTGACTTGGCGGCGCGCTGGGGTGACCCGCTGTTCTGCGCGAACGTCACCAACCCGGTTGATTCGTACGCGGAGCTGGTTCGCTACTACCGTGAACGCTGGGAGTTCTACGGCCGAGACCCAGCCGCCATCCTGATCGGTGCGGGGACCGCCGGATACTACAGTGCGCCGACGTCACAGCAGGCGATCCAGGCGTACCGGCCGATCTACAACGCGAGGCAGGTGCGGCTCAGGGGACTGGGCCTGAGACCGGTCTTCTGCTCGCTCGAGGATGCGATCGAGCGGGGGTCGCTTCTGGTTGGCAGCCCTCAGCAGATCATCGAGAAGGTGCGCCGCTGCCACGAGCGTCTCGGCCACGAGGTGATGCAGTTGCGCGCGGACGCCGACGGCCTGACCGAGACTGAACACCGGGGGAGCCTGCAGCTCTTCTTCGACGAGATCGCCCCTGTGCTGCGGCGGGAAATCCCGAGCCGGCCGTTCCCGAAGGGACCGGCCGGGCTGGTCCCGGCCCCGGCAGCCCCGGCTTCCGGCTTGGTGCCATCCCTGGGCTGACCGTTCTCGATCAGGCGATCATGCCCGCCGCGCGGGACACGGCGAGCTGGCCGCCGCCGCCGAGCGGTGGCTCAGCGGCGGCCCTCCGCCGCGGACCTGAGCGCGTCGGGCGTGGGCTGGTGCGGCTGGTCGATGACGGCCTTGGACTCGTCGACGAGGCCGGTAAGGCGGGCTACCTCGGCGTGGGTCAGGTTCTCGGCGATCTCGGCCGCGGCGATGTTGGCGCGCAGGTGCTCGGGGTTCGTCGTGCCGGGGATGACGACCATGGCGGGGGAACGGCGCAGCAGCCAGGCCAGCGCTACCTGGGCCGGCGTCGCACCGAGGCGCTCCGCGGGGCTCGTCAGCTCGTCGTGGCTGCTGAGCCGCCCGGAGGCCAGCGGGAAGTAGGGAACGAACATGATGCCCTGCGCCTCGCAGTCGGCGAGGACCTGGACGCCGCTGCGGTCGAGCAGGTTAAAACGGTTCTGCACGGCCGCGATCGGCGTCATCTTCTGCGCGCGGGCCAGCATCTCCGGCGACGCGCCGGACAGGCCGATGCGGCGGATGAGCCCCTGGTCGCGCAGCTCGACGAGCACGCCAAGCAAGTCCTCCAGCGGCACGTCGCTCGGCGGTGCCGGACCGTCGCCGCCGAGCCGCAGGTACGTCAGCTCGCTCGCCTGTGTACCCAGGTCGGCCAGCGCCTCGTGGACCTGGCGGCGGACCGTGTCCGGGTGGTCGGTGATGATCCACGACTTGTCCGGGCCGCGGCCGGCGCCGACCTTGTTGCCGACGATCACTCCTTCCGTGAATGGCCGCAGCGCCTCCCCGATCAGGCGGTTCACCGTACGCGGCCCGTACGCGTTCGCGGTGTCGAAAAACGTGACTCCCAGCTCGACCGCCAGGCGCAGCACCCGCCGCGCCGACTCGGGGTCGTCCGGCGGTCCCCATACGTTCGGCCCGGCGAGCTGCATGGCGCCGTATCCGACACGATTCACTGGCTTCTCCCTCGGTGTATCACTGCCACGCTGATCTACGTAGCACCGCTGTATCAGTGATACGCCGAGGGAGAAGCATTGCTGGGTTGTCGACTCCGAGGGCCGTGTACATGGGACCGAGGGCCTGTACGTTGCGGACGCCTCGATAATGCCAGCCGTCACCTCCGGCAATACCAACATGCCGACCGCGGTCATCGGCGAGAGGATCGCCCGGTCACTGCTCGGTCTGACGCGGCCCCTCGCCGACGGCGGCGGGCA
>Ga0302314_10019177_pt1 | contig 11377 bp, 10 predicted proteins | sample III_Palsa_N2_3_FD_200533 | JGI IMG/M metagenome (GOLD analysis project Ga0302314, IMG submission 200533) | Peat permafrost microbial communities from Stordalen Mire near Abisko, Sweden - III_Palsa_N2_3 | ecosystem: Environmental > Terrestrial > Soil > Palsa > Peat permafrost | place: Sweden... | reverse complement strand
TGTTCCCCGGCACCCAGGTGACGATCGGGCCGAACATCGAGGACGGGTTCTTCTACGACTTCGCCCGCAACGAGCCGTTCTCGCTCGATGACCTCGCGGTGATCGAGAAGCGCATGCATGAGATCGTGAACCGCGACGAGAAGATCAGCCGCGAGGTCTGGGACCGTCAGGACGCGATCCAGCATTTCCGCGACATCGGCGAGGCCTACAAGGCCGAGATCATCGAGAGCATCCCGGGCGAGGAGCCGATCACGGTCTATCGCCAGGGCGCCTGGAAGGATCTCTGCCGCGGGCCGCACCTGCCCTCGACGCGCCACATCGGCAAGGCGTTCAAGCTGACCAAGCTGGCCGGCGCCTATTGGCGCGGCGACCAGCGCAACGCCCAGCTGCAGCGCATCTACGGCACGGCGTGGGCGAGCGAGGCCGACCTCGAAGCCTATCTTCACCGCATCGAGGAGGCCGAGAAGCGCGACCACCGCAAGCTCGGCGCGGCCATGGACCTCTTCCACATCCAGGAAGAGGGCAAGGGGATGGTGTTCTGGCACCCGAAGGGCTGGACGCTCTATCGGACGCTGCAGAACTATGTCCGCCGCCGCATCGAAGCGGCCGGCTACGACGAGGTGAAGACCCCGCAGATCCTCGATCGCTCGTTCTGGGAGCAGTCCGGCCACTGGGACAAGTTCCACGCTGGGATGTTCGTCTGCGAGACGGCCGAGGGCGAGACCCTGGCGGTCAAGCCGATGAACTGCCCTGGCCACGTGCAGATCTTCAAGCACGGCCAGCGGTCCTACCGCGAACTGCCGATCCGCTTCGCCGAGTTCGAGGGCTTGCACCGCTACGAGAGCTCGGGCTCGCTGATGGGCCTGCTGCGCGTACGCCAGATGGCCCAGGACGACGGCCACATCTTCTGCCGCGAAGATCAGATCGAAGCCGAATCACGGGCGTTCATCGCACTGCTGAAGCAGGTTTACGCCGACCTTGAGGTCGAGCTGCACTCGGTGAAGCTCGCCTTGCGGCCGGACCTGCGCTTCGGCACGGACGAGAACTGGGACGCGGCCGAGACCAAGCTCGCGGCCGCCATGCGCTCCGAGGGCATGGAGGTGGAGATGCTGCCGGGCGAGGGCGCCTTCTACGGCCCCAAGCTCGAGTTCCACCTGCGCGACGCCATCGGCCGCACTTGGCAGTGCGGCACGCTGCAGCTCGACTATGTGCTGCCCGAGCGGCTGGATGCGTCCTACATCGGCGAGGACGGCGCCAAGCATCGCCCGGTCATGCTCCACCGCGCCATTCTGGGCTCGATGGAGCGGTTTCTGGGCGTGTTGATCGAGCACCACGCCGGCGCCTTCCCGCTCTGGCTGGCGCCGGTCCAGGCCGTGGTCGCCACCATCACCTCCGACGCCGACGAGTTCGCGGTGAAGGTGGCGGCGGCGCTCAAGGCCGCGGGCCTGCGCGTCGAGACCGACCTGCGCAATGAGAAGGTCGGCTACAAGGTGCGCGAGCACTCCCTGGCCAAGGTCCCGGTGATCGCCGTGGTCGGCCGCCGCGAGGCCGAGGAGGGCAAGGTCGCCATCCGCCGCCTGGGCTCCCAGGCGCAGACCGTGGTGACCCTGGAAGAGGCCGCGAAGCTGCTGGCGGAAGAAGCGACGCCGCCGGATATGCGCTAGCGACTGCGCCCCCGTCACGGCGCTGACGCGCCGCCGCAGAGGGGGCTGCGGCCGTCACTCCGTCTCCCCCGGCTTCACCACGACCACTAGGCCCTCGGCGATCTTCACCTCGGGCGCGGCTTCACGCGTGAAGGGCGTCCACCAGCTTGGTCCGCTCTCCGGCGCGATCTCCAGCAGATCCCCCGCCCCGAAGTTCTGCACGCTCTTGATGCGGCCGAGCGGCGCGCCGTCAGGGGCGACGGCGGCCAGGCCGATCAGGTCGGCGAGGTAGAACTCGTCCTCGTCCGGCGGCGGCAGCAAATCACGGGGCACGAACAGCTCCAGCCCGCGCAGGGCTTCGGCGTCCTCGCGGGTGGCGACTTCCTTGGCGCGTCCGACCAGCGCGTTCTTGTGCGCCCGGCCGGCCATCAAGGTCAGCGCCGGCGCGCCATCGGACCCCTTCAGGTCGCGATAGCCCACCAGCGCCACGGGGTCGTCCGTGTACGACGTGATCTTCAGTTCGCCCTTGACGCCGAACGCCCCGGCGACCCGGCCGACCAGGATCAGGCGATCGGCCAAGACCGCTTAGGCCTCTTCCCCAGCCTCGCTGGCCTGGTCCTGGGCGCCTTCGGCGCCTTCTTCGGCGACCTCGGCGGCGGTCTCGACCTCGGCCGGAGTCTCTTCGGCCGGCGCGGCCTCGACGGCGACGGGCGCCTCGGCCGCGGGTTCTTCCGTGGCGGCTTCTTCGGCGACCGGTTCTTCGGCGACCTCCGGTTCCGGCTGGGCCGCGGCGACCGCCGCGCGCTCGGCGCGGGCGGCGGCGCGTTCCTTGGCCTTGGCGTGCGGCTCGGCTTTCTGCGGGTTGTTGCCCGGCGCCCACTTGGCGAGGCCCTGGGTGGAGAGGAACCGCGCCACGCGGTCCGTGGGCTGAGCGCCCTTGCTCAGCCACTCGGTGATCCGTTCCGAATTCAGCGTGATGCGCTTGGGGTCATCGCGCTTCAGCAGTGGATTATAGGCGCCCACCTTCTCGATGAAGCGGCCATCGCGGGGCGAATGGCTGTCGGCCACGACGATCGAATAGTAGGGGCGCTTCTTGGCGCCGCCGCGGGCAAGGCGGATCTTCAGCATACGTCTTATCTCTTTCGGGTCTTCAGGGTTTCTTGAAAGGGTTGAACGGCGCGCCGCCCAGGCCGGGCAGGGCGCTGGGTCGAGGCGCGCCGAGGCCTGGAAGGGTGGACGGGGCGCCGCCTGTGAGCGTTGGGGGCAGGCCTTGCGGCGCGCCGGGCGCGGCGTCCGGCTGCGGCAGCGGCTTGCCGCCGCCCATCGCCTTCAGCCGGTCCATGCCGCCGCCGCCGAACATGCCGGCCATGCGGGCGAGGTTACGGCCGCCGTCCTTGGCCATGAACTTGAACGCGTCCTGCATCTGCCGGTGCTGCTTCAGCAGCCGGTTGACCTCGGCGACCTCGACGCCGGCCCCGGCCGCGATCCGGCGTTTGCGCGAGGCCTGCAGGATGTCGGGCTTCTTGCGCTCGGTCTTGGTCATCGAGCCGATGATGGCGCGTTGGCGCCCGATCATCTTGTCGCTGATATTGGCCTCGGCGATCTGCTTCTTGATCTTCTGCACGCCGGGCAGCAGGCCCATCAGGCCTTCCATCCCGCCCATGCGGTCCATCTGGGCAAGCTGGTCGGAGAGGTCGTCGAGGTCGAACTTGCCCTTGGCCAGCTTGCGGGCCATCTGCTCGGCCTTGGCCTGGTCGAGCTCGGCCGAGGCCTTCTCCACCAGCGCCACGACGTCGCCCTGGCCCAGGATACGGCCGGCGACGCGGCGGGCGTCGAAGACGTCGAGCGCATCGATCCGCTCGCCGGTGCCGAGGAACTTGATCGGCAGGCCGGTCACCGCGCGCATCGAGAGCGCCGCGCCGCCGCGCGCATCGCCATCGGCCCGGGTGAGCACGAGACCGGTGAGCGGCAGCCGTTCGTGGAAGGCCTTGGCGGTGCGCACCGCGTCCTGGCCGGTGAGGCTGTCGGCCACCAGCAGGGTCTCTGTGGGGGTGGCGATGCGGGCGATCTCGGCCGCCTCGGCCATCATCCCCTCGTCGAGCGTGGTGCGCCCGGCGGTGTCGAGGAAGAGCACGTCGTAGCCGCCGAGCTTCGCGGCCGAGAGCGCCCGGCGGGCGATGTCCGGCGCGGCCTGGCCGGCCACGATCGGCAGGCTATCGACCTCGGCCTGCTTGGCCAGGATCGCCAGCTGTTCCATGGCGGCCGGACGGCGGGTGTCGAGCGAGGCGACCAGCACCTTCTTGCGCTCGGCGCGCGCAAGGCGGAGGGCAAGTTTGCCGGTCATGGTGGTCTTGCCGGAGCCCTGCAGGCCGGCCACCAGGATCACCGTCGGCGGATTGAGCGCGAGCCGCAGGCCCTCGGGGACCTCGCCGCCCAGCATTTCGATCAGACCGTCGTAGACGATCTTGACCACCTGGTCGGCGGGCTTGACCGAGCGGATCACCGCTTCGCCAGCGGCCTCTTCCTTAGCCTTGGCGATGAAGTCGCGCACCACCGGCAGGGCGACGTCGGCCTCCAGCAACGCCACGCGCACCTCGCGCAGCGCCTCCTCGACGTCCTTCTCGGAAAGGACGCCGCGCCCCGAAAGCCGGTCAAAGACGCCGGAAAGCCGTTCTGTCAGGCCGTCGAACATCAGGTCCTCATTCGCCCAAACGCCGCTTGCCCCCGTGCGCGATCACGCGGACGGGGGTCCTCGCCGCCCTCGTCCCGCACCAGAGCAAGTCTGATATGGGGGTCGTGGCGGTTGAGGCGTAGCTGGCGCTGCGCCGGAAGGGCGCGCTTATGCGCTCAAGCGGGCGCGACGGTCAAGGAACCCGGCTACTTCTTGGTGCGAACCGCCTCGACGTCGATCTCCATCGCGGGGCCGGGCGCCGCCAGCCCGGCCACTTCGAACGCCGAGCGGGCGGGCTTGTTCGGCTGATCCGCGGTTCCGAAGAACTGGGTGTAGCCAGCCATCATTCCGGCGAAGTCCATCCGGCCACCCTTGGTCGGATCGGGCGCCATGTAGACGTGCATCACCACGACGTCGCCCATCCCCAGTCCCTTCTCGGCCAGGCGCTCCTTCATGATCTTGAAGATGTTCACGGCTTGGGTGGTGGTGTCTCCGTAGGCGGCCGGCGTGCCGGCCGGGGCCGTCTTATCGATCACCGGCGGCAAGATGCCCGAGAGGTAGATGATGTCGGCGCCCGCCGGCACTTCCACCGACTGCGCGATCGGCGAGGCGGCCGGCCCGGTGTGGATCGCCGGCGCGGCCTGGGCCGCGAAGCCGAAGCTGGCGGCAAGGCTGGCGGCCAGGAGTGTTCTGGTCAGGCTGGTCATGTGTAAGTCTCCCCATCTGGTTGTCGAGATCGCGTATCGAGCGCGTCGAGCTAGATCGTCCTCGGCCGGCTTGCGCGCCCTTCCTGGCGCGACCGCGCTGTAGCGGCGTCATCCGCCCAACTGTTAGTCAATTGAGCACGGTTGGCTCGGATTTGGGACACATCCCGGCTGGCGGCTGCGTTTCGGCTCGAAATCGCACGCGCCGGCCGTGCCGGGCTCCAAACCTTGGCCGCCGTCGCTGCATGACCTTAGCCGGCGACCGGGAGCAGGTCTTCGCGACTCTCCTCACCCCGCGGTCGGCCGACGTTGCGAGCGAGGCCGAGCCGCTCCAGCAGGCTGATCAGCCACCAAGCCGGGTCCAGCTGGTCCGGTTCGAGGCCGATGCGGGCAGACTCTGGGAAGGCGTGGTGGTTGTTGTGCCAACACTCGCCGTAGGTCAGCAGGCCGAGGCCAGGGAGGTTGGAGGCCTGGACGCAGGCGCCCTTCACCTGCCAGCGCCGTTGTCCGGGGTTGTGGCAGAAGTAGGTGACGGTCCAGTGCCCGGCGGTGCTGACGATCACCCGGACGCAGACGCCCCACACCACCCACGGCAATCCACCGATAAGGTACAAGATCACCGCCAAGGCCAGTTGATGCCATCGCCAGGTGGCTTCCATGACGCGATACCAAGGATCGTCCGAGAGGTTCGGTTCGAGGGTCAGTGTCGGCGGCCGCTGGAACTCGAACCGGTAGGCGAGCTGCCAGAGCAGGTCGCTAGGGAGCGAGCGGGTGTGAGCGAAGAAGTCGTGGCACTTGGTCTGTCGCTGGGCCCAGTCGCGCGTATCGTGAATGCGGATGACGCCGAACGGACCAGAAATGCCGACCAGGACGCCGATATAGATCAGCGCTCTCTCCAACGGCTTCGGACAGGTGAACGAGCGGTGGATCATCATGCGATGCATGCCGACGCTGTGTCCGACGAGCAGCGTCGCGTAGGTCATCGCCAAGAACAGGACCACCGCGCTCCAACTGGTGAAGAAGGGCGTCAGCGTCAGCGCGCCAACCAGCATCAAGCCATTCCACAGGGCTTTGGGCGGGTCGAGAACCGGTCGGCCCAGCAGCGGCGACGCGCCAGCGCCGTCCAGTCTGAGCACAGGCCGCATCATGACGGGCGCGCCTGGAGTGGCATGGCGTGCTGCGGCCTCGATAGCCTCACGGCCGCGGCGGCTGCTTGTGTTTCCACCCACGCAAGTTCGGGGCGTGCGGGCAGCTCGGCGGGCGTGACGATGTTCCAGGCGAGACCGAGCCGCTCGAAAAGCTGGATAATGCGCCAGCCGAGGTCGACCTGGCCCTCGTAGAGGCCGAGCTTCGCCGAGCCAGGGAAGGCGTGGTGGTTGTTGTGCCAGCTCTCGCCCATGCTGATCAGGCCGGCGACCTTGACGTCATAGCCCTGCACCGCGGCGCCTTTGACGATCCAGTGCTGGCCGCCCTCGCGATGGGCGAAATGGCCGACCAGCCAGTGACCTGTCACCGAGACCGCGATCCGCGCGCAGATTCCCCAGACCACCCAGCTCGGGCCGCCGACCACCCAGAACAGGATCGCCCAGGGCAGCTGCTGCGCCATCCAGGTCCGGTCCAGGGCGGTGTAAAACGCGGTGGTGAGGCGTGGCTCCGGCTCGAAGCGGGGCGGCCAATCCAGGTGAACCTTGCAGTGCAGCTGCTGCCAACCATCGGCCCAGAAACCCTGGCCGTGGCGCAGGAACGGATGGCAGGTCGGCTGCCGCTGGGCCCAGTCGCGCAGGTCGTGCATGCGGGTCATTCCGATCGGCCCCGCCATGCCGACAAGCACGCCGAGGTAGACACAGGTGTATTCGAGCCACCTCGGACACTGGAAGCTGCCGTGGATCAGCCGGCGGTGCATGCCGATCGAATGACCGAGGCAGAGGGTGACGCCGGTCGTGACGACGAAGAGGGCGAGCGCCGACCAAGAGACGTAGAGCGGCCCAAGGACGATGGCGGCGAGCGTCATCGTCCCGATCCAGATCGACTTCTGCGGCGACCATCGCACCACGCCGGCTACCGGGTCGGCCGCCTCGACGGCGACGATGCGTTCTGAGCCGGCGACTAGACGCATGGTGTTTCTCCTAAGCTTCGTCCGGCCGCAGCCGCGCGCTCTCGCGTTTCAGCGTCTTCGAGACCGGGCAGACCTCCTGGACGAAGCCGTTGAGGGTGTTGACCAGGTTCTCCCGCACCAGGGCGTAGTGGATGAACTGGCCGCGCTTCTCACCCCGGATCAGTCCGGCGTTTTGCAAGATCTGCAGATGCTTGGAGATGGCCGGCTTGGTCATCGAGAACCGCGCCGCGATCTCGCCTGCGGTGAGATCAGCCGCCGACAGATAGGCCAGGATCTTGCGCCTCGGCAGCGAGGCGAGCGCCTCGAAAACCTGCTCCATACCGATTTCCTAATTAGCTATTTAGTTAAATATTCCGATCTCTCTTGCGCGTCAACAAGCCGTGCGCTCGACCCGAATGCTGTCCAAGGTTAAGCTCCATCCGGGGCGGATCACCGGGCTTGGGAGGCGGGGATGCGGGTGCTGATCGCGGGGATCGCGGGCGGGGTCGCGATGTTCGTCTGGGCGAGCATCGCCCATCTCTCTCCGCTGGCCACGATCGGCGTGCAGACCTTGCCGAACGAGGCGGCCATCGTCGGCGTGATGCAGTCCAACCTCTACAATCGCGGCGGCGTCTACATCTTTCCTTCGCGGATGGGCGACCAAGCGAAGACCGGCGCCACGACCACCGCCCAGGGCATGCTGGCCTACTCACGTGGGACCGGCGCGATGATGCCACGCCAACTCGGCGTCGAGTTCGGGCTGGAGGTGGTCGAGTCGTTGCTGCTCGCGGTCGTCGCGGCGCTCGGGGCGGCCGATTTCGGAACGCGGGTGCGCTTGGCCGCCCTGGTCGGGCTGATCGCCGGACTGGCGACCAACTTCTCCTACTGGAACTGGTACGGCTTCGGCCTCGATTACACCCTCGCAAACGGCTTCATCGAGGCGATGAAGTTCGTGGTGGCCGGGCTGGCGATCGCGGCGATCCTGCGGCGCAAGCCGGCCGCTTAGGGGCTATCCCCGCAGTTCGAGCCCGTTGCCTTCCGGATCGGTGAGGTAGACCGAGACGCCGAAGCCGCTGGCGCCGTAGCGGCGGCCGCTTTCGCCGACGGCGACGCCGTGGGCCTGCAGGTGGGCGATGACGGCGGCGAGGTCGAAGTCGTCGAGGTTGAGGCAGAGATGGTCGAGGTTGTGGCCGGTCTCGGTGGGCGCCGCGCCGCCGCCGATCAGGCCAGCCGCATCGACGAGGTCGATGAGCTGGGCGCCGGCGCGCAGCTGCACGAGACCGAGCCGTTCCTGGCGCCGCTCCACCGTCAGGCCGAGCACCTCGACGTAGAACCGCTCCATCGCCGCCAAGTCACGGACGCGCAGCACGAGGTGGTCGACGCCGCGGATCTTCAGGCTCATGCAAGCGCCGGCGCGAAACCCCGATCGCGCATCAGGGCGTCGATCTCGGCGTCGCGGCCCAGGAACCGCCGGAACGCCTCACCCGGTTCGACGGTGTTGCCGATGCTGAGAATGCCTTCCAGCAGTTTCTTCGCCATGTCCTTGTCGTAGAAACCGCCCGGCGCCGCGGCGAAGGCCTCGGCGGCGTCGGCGGTCAGGGTGTCGGCCCAGATGTAGTTGTAGTAGCCGGCCGCGTAGCCCTCGCTGGCGAACATGTGGGAGAAGTGCGGCAGCCGGTGGCGCAGCACGATCTGCGGCGGCATGCCGATCTCGTCCAGCGCCGCATGCTCGAACGTCGTGGGATCGATCGGCGCGTCGCCCAGCAGGTGCGCCTTCAGGTCCAGCAGGGCGCAGGAGAGATATTCCACCGTCTTGAAGCCCTGATGGAAGGTCTCGGCGCGCAGCAGCTTGTCCACCAGCGCCTCCGGCATCGGCTCGCCGGTGCGGTAGTGAGTGGCGAAGCGGGCCAGCATCTCGCGGGTCGGCAGCCAGTGCTCGAAGAGCTGGCTCGGCAGCTCGACGAAGTCGCGCAGCACCGCCGTGCCGGCCAGCGACGGGTAGGTCACCGACGAGTTCAGCCCATGCAGGCCGTGGCCGAACTCGTGGAACAGCGTCACAGCGTCGGTCCACGAGATCAGGCACGGCTCGCCAGAAGGCGGGGCGATGAAGTTCTCGTTGTTGGAAATGATCGGGGTGACCGCTTCGCCGCCGAGCCGCTGTTGGGTGCGGTACTCGCTCATCCAGGCGCCGGAGCTCTTGCCGGGGCGGGCATAGGGATCGAAGTACCAGAGCCCGACCCGCTCGCCGCCGCGCGTCGCCTCATAGACCAGCACGTCGGGGTGATAGACCGGCAGGTCGTGGACTTGGGCGAACTCAAGCCCGAAGAGCTGGCCGGCGGCCCAGAACATGCCCTTCATCATCCGCGGCAGCTGCAGGTAGGGCTTCACCTCGGCCTCATCGAGGTCGTACTTCGCCTTGCGCACCTTCTCGCCGTAGTAGCGGTAGTCCCAGGCGGCGATCGGCTCGTTGGCGCCCTCGCTCTTGGCCAGGTCCTCCATCTCGGCCACCTCCTCGGCGACCCGCGCCTTGGCCGGTCCCCAGACGGCGGTGAGCAGCTTCATCGCCGCGTCGGGTGTCTTCGCCATCTGACCATCGGCGATCATGTGGGCGAAGGTCGGATGGCCGAGCAGCCGCGCCTTCTCGACCCGCAGCGCCATGACTTCGCCGATGATCGGCCGGTTGTCGTGCGCCCCGCCGTCGCCGCGCGAAATGAAGAGCCGGAACGCCTTCTCGCGCACGTCGCGCCGGTCGGCGAGGGTCAGCAGCGGCTCGATCGCCGAGCGGGTGTTGGCGACCGCCCACTTGCCGGCAAGGTCGCGCGTCTTCGCCTCGGTGGCGGCCGCCTCGCGCTGGGCGTCGCTTAGGCCCGCCAGATCCGCCTCGCTTTCCAGCACCAGCGCCTGGCCCTCCTCGTCGGCGAGCACGTTCTGGCTGAAGCGGGTGTAGAGCGCCGCGAGCTGCTGATTGATCTCGGCGAGCCGGGTCTTGTCGGCGGCCGACAGCGCCGCGCCCTGGCGCACGAACCGGTCATGGACGACGAAAGCCAGCCGCTGCTGCTCGGTCGAAAGGCCGCTAGTCTCGCGGGCGTCGTAGACGGCCTTCACCCGGGCGAAGAGCTTCGGGTTGTGGGTGATCTCGTCGCGCAGCGCCGCCAGCTTCGGCGAGGCCCAGGTCTGCACCTCGCGCATCGCCGGCGTGTTCAGGGTCGAGGTGTAGATGCTGAGCAGCCGGGTGGCCCGGGTCAGCAGTGGCCCCGAAGCCTCCAGCGCCTCGAGGGTGTTGGCGAAGGTCGGCGGGGCGGCTTCGTCCGAGAGGGCGGCGACGTCGGCGCGCTTCTCGACCATCGCGGCTTCCAGCGCCGGGATGAAGTGCTGGGTCTCGATCTTATCGAAAGCCGGCGCGCCGCCGTGGGGACCGTCCCATGCGGCGAGGACCGGATTGGCCGTGATGTCGGCGGGCGTGACCATACGGGGAAGCTCCTGAGGCGGCGGCTCTCATCTACCGCCGCGTGATCGCCCCGTCACGATGCGAGGTTCAGCCCTTCCACTTCAAGGTCAGCTGGTCGCCGCGCACCTCGAACGAGTCGAGGCGCCGCAGGAAGGCCATGCCGAGCAGCGACGAGCTCATCGGCGCCTTGTTCACCGCCGCCGGGATATTGGCGAGCTTCATGTCGCCGACGTTCAGCGCGGCGAGCGTAACCGGGGCGGAGTAGCCGACGCCGTTGGCTGTCTCGGCGGGTGAGGAGAATTTCAGGGCGCCGACGTCCAGGCCGGCCCGCGCCGCGTCATCGGGGCTGAGCAGCACGCCGTTGGCGCCGGTGTCGATGACGAACTTCACCGCCGTCCCGTTCACCGAGCCCATGACGTAGAAGCCGCCGTCGTCGCTGGCGGTGATCACCATCGAGCGGTCCGTGGTGGGAACCGCGTAGGCCGGGATCAGCTCGCTGCGCACCCGCAAGTAGGCCTGCGTCAGCTCCGCCCGGAAGCTGTAGCCGACCAGCAGCAGGGCGGCGAGCCCGACCCAGATGGCGGCGTTGCGCGCCGCTTCGCCGAGCCGGATCTGCCGCGCGAAAACGAGGCCACTGGAGACCAGGGCCAGCAGGCCCAGCAACCGGAACGCGTCGGCCTCGTCCATCGTCGAAAGCTGGCCCGGAAACATCAGCCGCAGCGCCACATAGGCAGCCGCGCCCGAGCCGAGCAGCGCCAGCCACAGGATCAGGCCGCGCAGATTGCGATGGCGCGGGGTGGCAGGATTGGGGGGCGT
>Ga0302314_10019176_pt1 | contig 11377 bp, 13 predicted proteins | sample III_Palsa_N2_3_FD_200533 | JGI IMG/M metagenome (GOLD analysis project Ga0302314, IMG submission 200533) | Peat permafrost microbial communities from Stordalen Mire near Abisko, Sweden - III_Palsa_N2_3 | ecosystem: Environmental > Terrestrial > Soil > Palsa > Peat permafrost | place: Sweden... | reverse complement strand
AAGGTGTTCGGGCTGACGGAGTAGGGCGGCGAGCGCCGCACTCCGCTGGAGCCCCTACCCGCCCTTCGGGCGTGCTCCCCCCAGAGAGGCGGGGAGAGAGGGTTCGCTGTCGCCGCTCGCGCTTTCTTTCTCTCCCGCCCCCTGGGGGAGTACTGGCCCCCGGGTCCGGCCTTCGGCCGGCCCGAGGATGAACTCCGCCGGGGTAGGGGGCTCCAGCGGAGTGCTGCGCTCGCAACATCGATCTGCGGAGAGGCGCGGCGCGCGGTTCCCTACAACGCGGCGATCGCCTCGACGGGCTTGGCCTTGGCCCGATGCTCGACGGAGACACGGGTTCCCGGGCGCGCGTCCGACACGGTCACCGTGGCTTGAAGCTGTCTGGCGAGGGCCTCGACGATGCTCGTGCCCAGGCCGGCCTTGGCGGGCTCGGGCCCCTTCGGGGGGCCGGCGCCGTCGTCGCTCACCGAAAGCGTCCAGTCGGCGTTCCGCGACCGGTAGCCGACCACGATGCCGCCACCCATTCCAGCCGGAAAAGCATGTTTGAGGGCGTTGATGACCAGTTCGGTGACGATGAGGCCCAGGCTGACGGAAACGTCGGCCGAGGCGACGGCCTCGTCGGCGTCGACATTCAGGGTGAGCTTGTCGCGATCGTGGATCATCGAGGCGCCGATGCTTGCGCACAGCTGGGTGAAGTAGGCCCGGAGTTCCACGTCGCCCGCGCTGGATTCCGCCAGCTGGTGCTGCAGGGCCGCCACCGACATCACCCGGCTGTGGGCGTCGAACAGGTAACCCCGGGTTTCAGGCGACGCCACCCGGCGCGCGCTCAGCATGAGCACGCTGGCGATGATCTGCAGGCTGTTGGCCACCCGATGCTGGAGTTCCTGAAACAGGATCGCCTTCTCGCGCAGCAGATCATCCTTCAGGCGCTCGGCCAGCCGCGCATCGGTGACGTCTGAGACCGCCAGAAGTAGCCGCACGTTATTCTGGTTGTCGTAGGCAAGCTCGTGGGCGGTTATCACCAGGCGGCGCGGTCCACGCGGCGGCCGCACGAGATCCATCTCGTAGGCGTCGACCTCCGCTGCGCCCGCGAGCGTGGCGCGCAGCAGCGAGTGCAGCTGCGGCACATCCCATTCGCCCTCGCCCAGCGCGAACAGCGAGCGGCCCGTGGCCGCCGACGGTTCGATCTGGAAGGCGCGGCAGAAGGACGCGCTGGCGGCGATCACGGTAAGATTGCCGTCGAGCAGCAGGATTGGCGCGTCGGACGCGGCCACCAGTGCAAGGGCAAGGCTATCCGCCACCAATGGAGGAATCGGGGCGATTTGGCTCATCTGCGACCTAAACGCCCGCGGGCGGGGCTCGCGTGGCGCGAGCCTTGCCGGCCGACATGCTGATGACCGCATTGAGCGCGGGAGTCCGCGCTTTCACGATCAATTTGTACGCTAGCACGAATAGTGCGGGCGCGTTGCCTAATTCGGCGACGTGGCCCGACCGGGAATCGCCGGCGCAAACGGCAGCGCCTCCAGTGGCGACAGCGCGCCGACAGGGTCGTCGATGGCGCCTATGAATATCCGTCTCAGCGCCATGGTGCGCCACTGGGCGGCCAGCCGCACAAACTCCAGCGCGACCGACGCATCGGGACAAAGCGCGGCGTTCTCGGCGCAGCGGGACGCGTGCAGGTTGCACTCCTCGGCGTTCATCGGTGGTTCACTCCTGCGCGATTAACCTGAAGGCCCCAACCCGCCGGAGGTTCCAACGCACGGCCGATGCGTGACAACGCCGCATCGGTTCTATTGTGCGGCAGCCTCACCAAGGACGATGTCGCCGGAGATCCTGGTTCCGTACATCGTCACCTTGTCCAACGCGATGTCGACGGCCGCGACATCGATGCTGGTCACGGTGAACGCGCACCCGGGCGAACAGGAGATGATCCCGCTCTTGATCTGCCGGTTCAGCGTGATCGTGACCGTCGGCGAACTATAGATCACCGTGTCCGGCGGGGCCGAGCCGGAGTATTTCAGGGTGGCCCCGCCCAGGAACGCGCCGGTCACCGTCAGGGAGCCGATGGTGGCGACACCGATGGCGAAATTGTAGTTCGGGACCACGGTGCTGAAGCTGGCGGACGATGACAGGCTGCGCGCCGTCACGGTGAGCGGCGGCTCTGGAACCGGGCCGCCGGGCGGCGGCGGGTCGAGGTTCATCCACAGTTGCGCAGCCTCGATCGAAGTGTCGCCTTCGGAGGACCGTGAATCGACCCCCCATCCGCTGCCGGCGACGTGCGAAGTCAGATTGCGCGAGATCACATAGGCGGTCGGGGTCGGCGACACCGGCGCGATGGCGACGTTCTGGCTGATGTCGGCCACCGTGGTGGAAGCCTCGTACTTGCCGGACGGCTGGCCGGACACGGTGGCGATGGGCCCAAGCTCGCTGGCGACGCCGCGCGACTGGAACCGGGCGTCCGCGCCGGTGGCCGTGCTCTGCGGGCCGCCCGGCTGGGCGCACGCGGCGCCTGCAGCCAAGGCGCCGGCCAGCGCCGCCAGACCAAGAGCGCTTGGATGCGATGAGCTGCCCATGATCTCAACCCCTCCCCCTGAGGCGGCGATTTTGCCACGGGGCCAACGCCGACGCCAGATCGGCGGTCGGACACCGCCGACCTATGGAACAAAAGAAGAACTTTTGCCTTGCGTGACGGGTAGGCTTGCGGCGATGGTGCGCGGTCGGTGGTCTCAAAGAAGGAGCGCGCCATGGTTCCCGTCCGCTACCCAGGCGTCACCAGCCCCATGGAGGCGTTCGCCGAACTGAGGCCCCTGCGCGCGCGCATCATCGCGCTGCAGGGCCGCGTTCGCCCGTTCGGCCCCGACTATCTGATCCTGGATGCGGTGAGAAAGTCCCTCGACACCGCCGCCTACCACTTCACCCACGAACCCGACTTCTTCACCCTGAAGAGCGAACAGTCGCGGCACGGGGAGACGGGTGGGTAGCCCCAGGCAGCGCCGACCGTCGCGCGACGGTGTTCAACCTGCACCCCAACATTGAGCGTCATCACCGGGACTGACGCCCGGTGATGACGGTCGTTGAGGGTGTGGCGCTCCGTCGAATCGAGTGACGGCAATCCTTGTCGCCTGTTCCTCGGCGCCGCTATCGTTGATCCGGCGAGGAGTCGGCGCCCGAGCCTGTCATGCGACGCAGGATCCGGGCGCGCGCCGCGAAAAGAGGGCGTGGAGTGACTGCCGACGATGACCGCCCCAGCGCCGCGAGTCGCCGAAATATCGAGGCGACGCCAGCGTCTGCGCGGGTTTCGTCGACCATGGTCGCCGCCCTGCAGGCGTTCGACGCGGCTGTCGCGCTGGGGAGCTTCAAGGCCGCCGCCGCGGTCCTGCACGTGACACCATCGGCCGTCAGCCATCGCGTCCGCCGCCTGGAGGCGGTGCTTGGAAGCCGACTGTTCGAACGAACCCACCGGCGGGTGCGCCCGACATCCGCCGGCGAAGCGCTGGCCAAGATGACCGGCAGAGGTTTCGCCGAACTGGCGCGCGCCATGGACCGCGGCGTCGGGCCAGCCAGGCCGGGCGCGCTGAAGATCAGCGTCTTCCCGCTGTTCGCGTCCGCCTGGCTGATGCCGCGCATGGCCGATTTCATCGCCAGGCATCCCGACATCGAGCTTTCCATCAACCCTTCGACCCGGCTGGTCGACCTGGACTCCGAGGCGGTGGACGCCGCGGTGAGGAGCGGCGCGGGAGATTGGCCCGGCGTCACCGCGACGCCGCTGATGGCGTTGGAAACCACCCTGCTGGCCTCGCCATCGACGGCGGCCCGGCTGGGTGTGCGCGAGGCGGCCGATCTGGCGTCGGCGCCCCTGATCCAGATGACCGCGTTCCCGGGCGCCTGGCCCGCCTGGTTCTCCGGCCAGGGGCTGGCCTGGATCAAGCCCCGGCAGACGGTCTGGGTGGCCGGCTTCGAGGCCGCGCTGGTGGCGGCCGAGCAGGGCGTCGGCGTGGCCTTGAGCCTGTGGCCGGTATGCGCGCAGAGCATCGAGTCCGGACGCCTCGTAGAAGTGCTGCCGCACCGCGCCGACGCGACCATGTGCTGGCTCGTGCATCGCCCATCGGACGCCGCCCATCCGCCGCTCACCGTGTTCAAACGATGGCTGAAGACCCAGCTGAAAGCGCTTCCCACCCAGGACGGCGCCAACGCCTCCCGCCATCTTCTAGAACGAGTGGCGGGAGGTTGAGACGCGCCCGACCGGCTCCCGAGGGGAGGGTTGAGACGAAGGTCGGGGAGAACGGGGGGCGTGCTCTCTCCGTCGAGAGCCCCACCTGGCCGCTCTCGCGGCCGGTCCCTCCCCACGAGGGCCCACGAGGGGGAGGGAGGTTAGGACACCCGACCGGATCTCAACCCTCACTTCCTCCCTCCCCTTTATGCGGAGGGTCGAGACGAAGTCCGGGGTGGGGTGGGGCCGCGCTCCTTCCGTCAAGAACCCACGCCGTAACCGCCAGAACCGAAGACCGCAGGGCCGCGTCAGTCCACCCCGTCGCGGACGAACAGCACCTTGATGGTCGGGTCGAGCATGGCCTCGGGCGCGTCCTCGAACGATGCGCGCCGGGTGAGGACGCGCTCGGGGTGGTAGCGGCCGGTGGTGACATGCGCCAGGCACTCGGGCATCTCGGCCCGCGCGTTGACGCGGCTGACCTTCAGCGTGATCCCCACTGTGTACATGTGACGCAGCGCGACCGGCGTGGTCTCGGAGAAGTCGCCGTACATGCGCTGGCAGACGCCGTTGTGGTCGACTGAGCGCAGAGCCAGGGCCAGGCTCGCATCGGTGGCCGCCGCGTCGATGACCACGGCAAACAGGCCGATCGGGTCCATGACCAGCCCCGCGGGCGCGGGGTGCGGCCGCAGGCCGAGCGAGTCGGCGACGGCCAGTCGGGCGGGGTTGTCGTCGAGGTAGACGACGCTGCGCGCGCCCAGGCCCTGCGCCGCGTGGCCTGCCAGGAGCCCGACCGACTGGCCCGCGCCGCCGATGACCAGGACATCGCAGCCCGGCCGCTCCTGCATCCAGGCGGCGACCGCAACGAAGCCGTCGGTGGCGCCGTCGGCAAGCGCCGCCGTCTGCGAGAGGGCGTGGCCCGGCGGCTGGCCGACCAGCATGTGATCGGCGAAGGGGACCCGGATCAGGTCGGACAACGCCCCGCCATGCTCGACGCCGCTCAGGGGCATCATGCCGTAGGACGAGCGGAAGGGGACGCTCGTGCAGGCGTTGGTGTGGCCACGACGGCAGCGATCGCAGTCACCGCAGCTGATCTGAAACGGAACGATCACCAGATCGCCCGGCGCGAAGCCCCGCACCGCGTCGCCGACCTCGACCACGCGCCCCGCGCACTCATGGCCGATGGCGAACGGGCCGGCCATGCCCGACGCGCCATGGACGATGACCAGATCCAGGTCGCAGCGGGTGACCGCCAACGGCGCCACCAGGACGTCGCGGTCGCTCTCCAGCCGCGGTGCTGGCGCGTCCCACCATTCGAGACGCTTGGGCCCTACATAGGTCAACTGGCGCACGGCCGCGCTCAATCGCGCGCAGGGGTGACGGCGATCGACATGGCGACCCGGCCGATCAGCCCGGCCTCATCGTGCAGCGCCGCCCAACCGGCGCCGATGCCGGCGGCGGACCAGGCGCGGCCGGCGTCGACGCCGATCCAGGCCCCCCGCGGCGGGCGCACGAGATGGACGCTCAGGTCCGGATTGGGGATCGCTGCGGGTCTCGCGGCCAACGCGATGGGGCCGCCCAGGCCGTGCGCCCAATCGGCCGCCGGCAACACGCGCGACATCGGGCCAGCGTCATCGTTGACCGGGCGCCGCAGGCGGAACCAGGTCACGCCCGCCTCGCTGGTCCGCACCTCCATCTCGTCCATGAACCAGGCGCCGCCGTGCGCGGCGCTCCGGCGGGTGACCGGATAGGCCGTCGGGTCGGTCAGCGCAGGCGGCGGCGCGCCGAACACCTCCAGCGTCTCGATCAGGGTGGCGCGCCCGACGGCGCACAGGCCGGAAGCGGCCGACAGGCTCACGTCGATCACATTGACCCGTCGCCCCCGGCGCAGGGGCTCACAGGCGACGGCCAGGGGCTCGAGCGGCGTCGGCTTCAGGAAGTGGGCGGTGAAGGCCGCGACAAACCCAAGCCGCTCCACCGCGGCCAGCGCCTCGACCTGCGAACACATGAGCGCCGCAACCGCGCCGCCCTGCATCCCCGCGAACGGCCCGCGGGCGCTGTCATCCGGCAGCCAGTCGCCGCCGGCGGACTGCTGGAAGATCGGCGCCTGCGCCGGTGTGTCGCGCCTCGCCCAATTCATGAACCAACCTCACCCGCGCTCCTGGCCGCGCGAGCCGGTTTTCCGCCGGGCGCCGGCCATCGAAAAACGAAAGGTTTCGCGTTCGGGTGAATTCTGCTCATCTGGCGCCTATGCGCACGCTGTCTTCTGCGGGCTCGCGGTTGCCGACCTTGGCGATCTCCGCGCTCCTGCTCGGAGCGGCGCCGGCGTTACCGGCCCAGGCGATGACCCATGAACACGACATCGGGGGTGGGCGCCTCGCGCGCCCGCTGCTCCACGCTCGCCACCGCGCTTTGCGCTCGCCTCAGCGAAGTCGCGGCCGTGACAGGCGGTCGCTTGCGCACCGCCGTGGCCGCGCCGGCGCGGCCAAATGCACGGAGGGTGTTCATGGGTCCCCGGGACTGACGCCCGGGCGCGACGTTCGTGAGGGGGAGGGGCGAGGGGCTTCGCCCGGCCCGCCCCACGCATCCCGATCGCAACATCGAGCTGCCCAGATGCGCGCGTCCCCGTGCCGAAGACCTCCCGGGAGGCTGCGGCACGCCGACGCAGGGGTGCGAAGGTGGCTGCTCACGGCGGTCGTACCTGCCATGATACGGCCACGGACGGACTACCGGTCCGAGCCTTTGGGGGAAGTCGGTTCATGAAACTGTCGATCGCCTGCGCCGTCGGTGCGGCCGCCGTGGCTCTCGCCGGCGCCGCCAACGCCGGCAACCTTGTCTACAACGGAAATTTCGCGGTGCTGGATCCCGGGTTCGCGGGTTTCACCAACGCGCCCGACCAGATGGTCCAGCAACCCTCCCCGTTCGAGGGAGGCACCGGAGACACGGTGGCCCTCGACGGCTGGACGATCAACGCCGCGCCCAGCACCCTCAACTACGCTTTCCTCTTCAAGTCCGGCGACGCGACCACGATCGGCGCCACGGGGGCGCCGGCCCGGGATGGCCAGATCTACATCTGGGGTCCGGGCAATCCGGCCCCGGGGGCCGGCAACGGCTTCAACGGCGCCTCGCCCAGCGGCGACAACATCCTGGCGTCCGACGCCGACCCCTACTATGCGCCCAGCTATTCGCAGACCATCAATGGCCTGACCGCGGGCCACACCTATGACCTCACGTTCGACTGGGCAGTCGCCCAGTTCCGCAACGGCCCGGGTAGCGGCTTCAACGGCGATCCGTATGCGCAGTGGATCGTCAGTCTGGGCGGCTCGACGCAGTCGACGCCGACCCTGACCGAAGCCCAGCACGGTTTCAGCGGTTGGCAGACGGCGTCCTTCGACTTCGTGGCCAGCAGCTCCAGCGAGGTGCTGAACTTCCTGGCCAACGGCGGCCCCGGCGGCGCGCCGCCCGTGGCTCTGCTCACCGACGTCTCGCTCAACGCCGTGCCGGAACCGGGGACCTGGGCCCTGGTGCTGGTGGGCTTCGGCGGCCTCGGCCTCGCCGCCCGCGCCCGCCGCCGGACACACGCCGCGACCGTCTGACCAGACGCCGAACACCGTCACCCCATGTGACCGTCCAAGCTGGGGTGAGCCGGAGGAGCGACTTTCTATAGATACGAGCCCTACTCTTTCAGTTGACGGAGAAGCGTGTTTCGTCGACCCTCAGCTGACCTTCGGGGCTCGGGCGATGGTAGCTGGGTTGGGCGCGCGCCCGCCCTGTGCTAGCCCTCGCTGCCTGGGGTTTGATCATGCGATACCTGAACCTTGCCGCGGTCGTCGCGACTGCCAGCCTGACGGTGTCCTGCGCGCCGCCGATGACCGCCTATGACTATCCGAAGTACGGCTTCGCCGCCGACTTTCCGGCTCCGCCCAAGGTGACCGACACCACCGACCCACAGACGGACAGGCACACCACCGTGTTCGACGCGCAGAGCCTCGGCCGCGACTTCGCCGTCACCGTAACCGACGTCGATCCCCCCCGCCCTTATCACTACCTGGATATCGACCAACTGGCGGACGACGCGTCGAAGGCCACGGCCAAGGCCGTCGGCGGCGAGGTGACCTACCGGACTTCCGCCGCCACCGCCGAAGGCGTCGTCGGCCGCGAACTGGTCATCAGCAAGGGCGGCCGCCGGGCGGTGAGGGCGCGCTACTACCTGTCGGGCGCCCGCTTTTATGTCCTCACCGCCAAATCCTCAATGGGCCTGAGCCCCGTCACCGAGGCCACCGACGTGGACCCGAGCACCGAGTCCGGCTCGGACAACGACCCGGCCGTGAAAGTCTTTCTGACGTCATTCCGTGTGACGCCCACCCCCTAGGGCCCGCACGATTGCCGGGATCAGTGCAAGCGGATGGCGGGTATTCGGCAGCGCGGAGATGACGGCTCGCGACCCCTAGCCGGTCGTTCCGGAGGTCCGCTTCCCGGAGCCCTTGAGCAGCCAGCCGAAAGCCGCGACCGCAGCGATTGCTCCCACGAGCTGCGCGGCGATAAACGCGGGCGCGGACGAAGGAGCGATACCAGCGAAGGTGTTGGACAGGCTTCGTGCGATCGTCACGGCGGGATTAGCGAACGACGTCGAGGCTGTGAACCAGTAGGCTGCCGTGATGTAGAGCCCGACAATCCATGGCGTGCCATCAGGGCGAAAGCGCAGCGAGCCAAAGATCGATGCTATGAGGCCGAAAGTCGCGACGAACTCGGCAAGCGCCTGGGATGGCCCGTCGCGGAGCTTGGCGGACACCTGCAAGATTGGCTCGGCGAACATGGCGTGCGCAACCCAGACGCCGACAATTCCGGCGACTATCTGCACGGTGAAATAGGCAACGGCGCGCGGCCAAGCGATCTCCCGGCGGATGGCGAAGGCGAGCGTCACGGCGGGGTTGAAATGCGCCCCCGAGATCGGACCGAAGACGGTGATCAGGACGACCAGACCCGCGCCCGTCGCCACGGTGTTGCCGAGAAGAGCGATGGCGTCATTCCCCGCCGCCATCCGCTCGCCCATGATTCCGGAGCCTACGACGATGGCGAGAAGCAGGGCGGTGCCAAGCGCCTCGGCCGCGAGGCGATGAACCAGCCCGAACGTCTCAAGAGGGGGTTCAAGGCTGGCATCGCCTGCGGGGGCTAGGTCCCTCATGCCGTTTGGGCGGCCCCGCCCCGCTGACCGATTTCGTCCAGGCGGCGTTGCAGCGACATTCTGTCGAGCGCGGTCATCGGCAGGTTCATGAATAGCATGATCCGGTTGTTCATCGTCCGGTAGGTCTCGGCGAAGGCCAGGGCGATCCCGGCCGGTGAACCTTGCACGGCGGCCGGGTCCGGCATCCCCCAATGCGCCGTGATCGGCTGGCCCGGCCAAATCGGGCAGACCTCCGCCGCCGCGTCGTCACAGACGGTGAACACGAAATCGAGCTTGGGCGCGTCCGGGCGCTCGAACTCGTCCCACGGTTTCGAGCGAAAGTCCGCGACCGGATAGTGTAGGCTCCGCAACAGGTCGAGAGTGTAGGGGTTGACCTCACCCTTCGGATGCGACCCGGCGGAATAGGCGCGGAAGCGACCGCCTGCCTCGCGGTTCATGATGGCCTCGGCGATGATCGACCGCGCCGAGTTGCCGGTGCACAGGAAAAGGACATTCAGGGATTGGGCTTGGTAGCTCATTCGATTGCTCCTACGCGCAGCAAGCGGCGCGCTCGGCGATGGCGGCCAGCGGCGCACAGATTTCCGCGTTCCCGCCACAGCAGTCCTCCACGAGGAAGGCCAGCAGCTCCCGCATCCGGTCGTACCCCGCCGCGTAGATGATGGAGCGGCCGTCGCGCCGGGAGCTGACGAGCCCTGCGCCGGCCAGGACGTTCAAGTTGGTGGAAAGGGTGTTGGCAAGGCTCCCGGTCGCACGCGCGATCTCCCCGGCCGCCATGCCCTCCGGTCCCGCTCGCACCAGCAAGCGGAAGACCTCAAGGCGGCCCGGATGGGCGAGCGCCGAAAGGGCGCTGACGGCGAAGTGCGGTTCCATCGGGTCAGCAGCACGCCACTGCGGCTGCCTTCGGCGTGCTGCCGCAACAGGACCCGGCTTCAGACGACGCGATCATGGCCGCCTCGGCTGCGTCCTCGCCGTAGGTGACGGCCTCGCCGAAGGTGAAGAACGTCTCCCAATAGACACCGGCCGGATCGGTGACCCAGCTTTTGTCCGACCGGGCATAACAGCACGTCGTCGCCTCTTCGTCGAAGGTATGAGCGCCTGCGGTCTTGAGCCTGCTGGCCAGCTCACCGAGTTCGGCCGGGGTCTCAACCTGGATGCCAATGTGGTCCACGCCCGAGCGGACGCCGCGCTGCGAGATGGCGAAGTTCACGCACGGGTCTTCGAGTATCCACTTGGCATAGTCGTCCTTCACCACCGAAGGCGGGGCGCCGAACAACGTCGCGTAAAACTGGATCGATTGGGCGAGATCGGGCACGCTCACGTGCAGGTGCATTCGCTTCACGGTGGGTCTCCTCAGAAGGCGATTCATTCTATAATTCGGGAAATACCGAAGAGTCAAACGTCCCTTCGGCGACCCGTTCTCTGACAGTGCGACCGGCGCGGCGGTCGGACGCCCGGTCCGTCACTGAAATCTATAACCAAGGCATTGAGGACCGGATCGCGACGTTCGAAACCGAGCCCCGCATATACGGCGACATCGCGTAATTGAGGTAGGCCCATCCTCCTTGGGTTACGAAGTCGGTGCGACGGTGATCGTGCCGCTTCACGAAGGAGGATGGACCATGGTTGAAGTCTACGCTGGGCTGGATGTCTCGGACAAGTCGACGCACGTGTGCGTGGTTGACAGTAAGGGTGTGGTTCGTTGAATATACGGCGACACGAAACCTAAACCCCCAGTTCTCTCTGTTCCAGGACGGTTGCGTGCGGGCGCTCCGCCAACGCGATGGGCCTCTTACTGCCCATTGACTCTCAGATTGCATTCTGCAATAGTCACGGTCATGTCCCGCGACCAGTCCAACACCCCGCCGCCGATCCGGGACTGTCCCGCGAGCCAGGGCGCCGATGTGAGCGATGCGCGCATCGCCCGCGCCGAGCAGCGGCTGGCCATGCTGCGGGAGCTGGCCGAGATCGGCATGGCGTTGACCCGAGAGCTG
>Ga0302314_10019175_pt1 | contig 11378 bp, 12 predicted proteins | sample III_Palsa_N2_3_FD_200533 | JGI IMG/M metagenome (GOLD analysis project Ga0302314, IMG submission 200533) | Peat permafrost microbial communities from Stordalen Mire near Abisko, Sweden - III_Palsa_N2_3 | ecosystem: Environmental > Terrestrial > Soil > Palsa > Peat permafrost | place: Sweden... | reverse complement strand
CTGCCGCGAAACGACAGAACCGGCCGGTTCTGCGCGTCCACCGCCGCCAACAGGATCGGATTGCCGCTCTCCAGCGAACCGTTGACCGGGTCCTTGATCTGCTGCGTCAGAACCAGCGTGGCTTGGGTGGATGTCATGGGGTTGGGTCCTTGGGGGTGGGGGGTTAATCGGTTTCTCGCAGGATCGATCGGATTGTCTCGAGTGTCATCATCAATGTCATCGGCTGCAACGGCGACGCCACGAACCCGCGCGACAGGTAGAATTGCCTGGCCTGTTCGCCCAGGGCGTGCACCAGGATCGCGACGATGCCGGCATTGCCGGCGACATTGACCGCGCGCAGCATCGCGTCCCGCAGCAAGGCGCTGCCCAGGCCCTGATTGTGATATCGCCTGTCGATGGCGAGCCGGCCAAGCAGCAAGACCGGAATCGGGTCGGGCATGTTGCGGCGCATCGCCTTGGGAGCATCCGTATGGCCGATGCCGCCCGCGGAGAGGCAGTAATAACCGACCACCTCGCTGCCGGCGCAGATCACGAAGCAGCGCGACGCACCGGACGCATGGTTCCTGAGCGCCCGTCTTTTCAGCCAATCATCCAGAGACGGTTCGCCGCTTTCGAAGCCGTCGAGCGCATGGTCCGGCGTGATCGCGACGGGCGGCGCCAGCGTTCGGGCCGTCATACCTCCCAGGGAGCCTTGGTCTTCAGCAGGCGGCGGAGCTTGTCGGTCGCCGGCAGCGGCCGGTCGAGCAGCTCCTGGAACTTGGCGAAGGTGCCGGCATCGACCGTGAAGAAGGTCTGGTCGAGCAGCACGTCCTGCGCTTCACGGCAGGCCGCGTCGAGCATGAATTCCGACCGGCTGCGGCCAAGCCGCTCCGCCGCCTGGTCGATCAGGTCACGCTGCCGCGCCCTGGCGCGAATATTGATGGAAACCGCTTCGCTTGTTTGAGCCATGATGGCGCCTCTCTATCTACACATCAGAGATACGTCGATGTGTAGAAGAGTTCAATACATTGTAATGGGCGGCACGATCCCCCTCAAACCCGATCGATATGGAAATCGAAATGCCCGTCATTGGCCTCGACGCGATAGGCCAGAATCTCGTCGACCTCGTTGTCCAGTTTAAAGGTCAGCACGCGGGGGGAGAGTTCGGGCAGGTCGCGCGGGTTGATATAGTCGGAGGCGGCGATGATCACCTCGTCGCCGGCGTGGCAGGTGCGAGCGGCGGCGCCGTTCAGGATGCAGCAGCGGCTGCCGGCCTCGCCGAAGATGACATAGGTGCTGATCCTGGCCGCGGTCGCCTTGTTCCAGATCTCGACGAATTCCAGCGGATAGATGCCGGCCTGGCGGCAATGCTCGGGGTCCAGCGTGATCGAGCCATGGTAGTTGAGGTCGGCGCCCGTCACCCGGATGCCGTGCAGCTTGGCGCGGACGACGCGGATCATCAGACCGACATGTTGTCGATCAGGCGGGTCTTGCCCAGGCGCGCGGCGGCCAGAACGCGGCCGCGGCCCTCGAACGTGGTCAGCGGCGCCAGACTGTCCGGGTCGGCGAAGGCGACATAGTCGACGCTGGTGAAGCCGGCATCGAGCAGGTCCCGCTCCGCCCGGGCGCAGGCGGCCGGCCCGTCGGCGCCGTTTCGCAGGAACAGGCCGGTGCGGGCCAGGACCTTGTTGAGCTGCCGGGCGACCTTGCGCTCCTCGGCTGTCAGGTAGGCGTTGCGCGACGACAGGGCCAGGCCGTGATCGTCCCGCACCGTCTTCACCGCCATGATCTCGATCGGCAGGTCCAGATCGGCGGTCATGCGGCGGATGATCTGCAGCTGCTGGTAATCCTTCTCGCCGAACGCGGCGACGTCGGGCATCGCCTGCAGCAGCAGCTTCGACACCACCGTCGCCACGCCGGTGAAATGGCCGGGCCGCACCACCGCGTCCAACCGTTCGGTCAACGGGCCGCCGACCTTGACCTCGGTGGCGAAACCGTCCGGGTACATCGCGGCCACCGTCGGCATATAGGCCATGTCGACGCCCAGGCTGCTGAGCTTCTCCAGATCGGCCGCCTCGCTGCGCGGATAGCGGCCGAAATCCTCGCCCGGGGCGAACTGGGTCGGGTTGACGAAGATCGAGACCACGACGCGGTCGACGACCTTGTTCAGTTCTGTGACCAGCGCCAGGTGGCCGTCATGCAGGGCGCCCATCGTCGGCACCATGCCGATGCGCTCGCCGGCGCGGCGGCGCAGCGTCGTCCATCGGCGCAGGCCCGCGGGGCTCTGCTCCACGATGATCTGTTCAGGCGCTACTTTTAGGGATGCCATAGACATTCTCCGGACCGGGAAAACGATGCGCCTTGACGTCGGCTGAATAGGAACGGGCGGCCTCGGCGATCAGCGATCCAAGATCGACATATCGGCGCGCCAGCTTCGGTTTGAAATCCCCCGACAGGCCCAGCACGTCGTCGATGACCAGGACCTGGCCGTCGCAGGCGGCGGAGGCGCCGATGCCGATGGTGGGGCAGGGAACGGCCTCGGTGATCGCGCGCGACACCGGGTCGATGGTGCCCTCGATGACGATACTGAAGGCGCCGGCCTCGGCGATCGCCATCGCGCCTTCGATGATGCGCTCGGCCTCCTTCGGGTCGCGGCCGCGGGCCTTGTAGCCGCCCAGCACATGGACCGATTGCGGCACCAGCCCGACATGGCCCATCACGGGAATGCCGCGGGCAGTCAGGAAGGCCACCGTCTCGGCCATCTCGACGCCGCCTTCCAGCTTGACCGCGTCGCACCCGGTCTCGACCATCAGCCGCGCGGCCGAGGCGAAGGCCTGCTGCGGCGACACCTGATAGCTGCCGAAGGGCAGGTCGACCACAACCGCCGCGTGTGTGCTGGCATTCACCACCGCCTTGCCGTGGGCAACCATCATCTCCAGCGTCACCGGCAGGGTGGAGGTCATGCCGTAGATCACCATGCCCAGCGAATCGCCGACCAGGATCATGTCGACATGGGGGTCGACCAGGCGGGCCACCGGGGCGGTATAGGCAGTCAGCACCGCGATCGGTTCGCCGCCTTTACGGCTCACCAATTGGGGAATAGTGATGCGTGAACTGATATGGGCGACGCTCAAGGCGGATCGGCTCCTCAACGGTCCCCTCCATCCACTCGCCCGTGGAGGGGTATTGCTCATTGGCGGGACCATAGAAGGTTGCGGCGTCTCGACGCAAGCCTACCCAGGGTTGCATAAGTCATGCAGAGTACAACTTTATGAAAGCCATCCTCAAATCCGTTGAATTACAATGGGTTAGGAGAGAAAACTATCCAATTCGCAGCAGCTTCACCATCTCGCGCGGCAGCAAAAGCGAGGCCGCGGTCGTGATTGTGGAATTGTCGGCGACCACGCCGGACGGCCGGAAAATACGCGGGTTGGGGGAGTGCGTGCCCTATGCGCGCTACGACGAAACCGTGGATCAGGTCATCGCCGCGATCGAGGCCCAGGCCCCCGCGATCGCCGCGGGACCGGACCGGGCGGCGCTGCAAACCGCCATGCCCGCCGGGGCGGCGCGCAACGCGCTCGACTGCGCCTTCTGGGACCTGGAGTGCAAGGCGGCGGGACTGCCCGCCTGGACGCTGGCCGGCCTCGCCGAACCCAAACCGGTAGCCACCGCCTTCACAATCAGCCTCGCCTCGCCCTCGGAAATGGGCCGGGCGGCGCGGGGCGCGGCGGCGATGCCGCTGCTGAAGCTGAAACTGGGCGCCGGCGACGCCGACGACCTCGCCCGCGTCCGGCAGGTGCGCGAGAATGCGCCGGCCGCCCGTCTGATCGTCGACGCCAACGAGGGCTGGACGTTCGAACAGCTGACCGCCCTGGCGCCCGAACTGGCGTCGCTCGGCGTCGCCCTGATCGAACAGCCGTTGCCGGCGGGGGCCGACGCGGCCCTCGTCGGATTCCGCTCGCCGGTGCCGCTGGGTGCGGACGAATCCTGTCACGGCATCGATGGGCTGGCCGACCTCCGGGCGCGCTATAGCGTCGTCAATATCAAGCTGGACAAGACCGGCGGCCTTACCGCCGCGCTGGCTGTGAAATCAGCCGCCCAGGCCGTCGGCCTCGGCATCATGGTCGGGTGCATGGTGGCGACCTCGCTATCGATGGCGCCGGCCTTCCTGCTGGCCCAGGGCGCCGATTTCGTCGATCTCGACGGGCCGCTGCTGCTGGCGCGCGACCGCGATCCCGCCATCGCCTATGATGGCGCCTTCATGTCCCCGCCGCCGGCGGCACTCTGGGGATAGTGCTTCCAGCAGCGCCACAGCACGAAAGCCAGGATCAGGACCGGGATCGAGAGCGCCGCGTTATGCAGCCAGCCGGTGGTGAGGCCGCCGGTCAGGGCGCCGGCAAGAAATGACAGGCAGATGGCGCCGAACACGCCGGCCTGCTCCAGCACTTCCGGATCGCGGCGCGGCACCATGCCGGCGAACAGCTGTTCGGCGAAGCGCCGCAGATTGCCGGTCGTCACCACCGAATTGTAGGACCAGGCGCGAACCCGGGTGAAACTAGAATTCTGCAGCGCCGCCGCGAAGGAAATGCTCAGCACGATCCAGATATCGGGAAAGTCGCGCGGCAGGAAGGCGATCACCGTCAGGGCGACGATCTCCAGCAACAGGCTCGACAAGGCAGGCCAGCGCGACCCCAGGTGAGGCAGCCGGAGCGCCTGCGCCATGAACACCCCGGCCAGAAAGGCGAAAAGCGGCGGAACGCGAGTCAGCGCGCCCGACAAGTCCCCGGTCCCCGCCTTGACACCCATCAGGACGACATTGGCGGTCATCGCATTGGCGAACACGCCGCCATGGCCGATATAGGTAAACGCATCCAGAAACCCGCCCGACAGGCTCAACAGACAGGCAATCGCCACCGCGCTTTCGGGTGGTGGGGCGGGGTTGGGCTGGGCATTTTGCATGGTCATCATATTCACCGCTCTATCGCACCGCACAAGAGGTGCGATTGGCGCTGGAACGCTCTCGTGATAATAGGGCGCCCATGCTGCAAATCTCCGATCTTACTTATCGAATCGCCGGGCGTACGCTGCTCGAAAACGCCAGCGCGTCCATCCCGACCGGGCACAAAGCCGGCCTTGTCGGGCCCAACGGTGCGGGCAAGTCCACGCTGCTGAAGCTGCTTGTCGGCGCGCTGACGGTTGACGGCGGCGAGGTCGGGATGACGTCGGGCGCCAGGGTCGGCTCGGTCGCTCAGGAAATGCCGGGCGGCAGCCGCAGCCTGATCGACACCGTGCTGGCCGCCGACACCGAACGCGCCAGCCTGCTGGAAGAGGCCGAGGCGCTGGAATCGCCGGCCTATGACGGCGACCCGATGCGCATCGCCTTCGTGCATCAGCGGCTGGCCGATATCGACGCTCATCGCGCCCCGGCGCGGGCTGCCGAGATTCTGGCCGGGCTGGGCTTCGACGATGCCGCGCAGCAGCGGGCCTGCAGCGAGTTTTCCGGCGGCTGGCGCATGCGCGTCGCGCTTGCCGCCGCCCTGTTCGCCGGCCCCGACATCTTGATGCTCGACGAGCCGACCAACCACCTCGACCTTGAGGCGACGATCTGGCTTGAGGCTTATCTGAAGGCCTATCCCGGCACGCTGCTGATGGTCAGCCACGACCGCGAGTTCCTGAACGCGATCCCCGACATGATCATCCATCTGGAACAGGGAAAGCTGGTTACCTATCGCGGCAATTACGACCAGTTCCGCCGCCAGCGCGCCGAGCGCCAGGCCAACCAGGCCTCGGCCATAGCCAAGCAGCAGGCGGCGCGCCAGCATATGGAGGCCTTCGTCGCGCGCTTCCGCGCCAAGGCGACCAAGGCGCGCCAGGCGCAAAGCCGGATGAAGGCGCTGGCCAAGATGGAGGTTCTGGCGCCGCTGATCGAGGATCGGACGGTCCGGTTCGACTTCCCCAAGCCGGTCGAGCTGGCGCCGCCGCTGATCACGATGGAAGCGGTCGATGTCGGCTATGACGGCAGGCCGGTGCTGCGCAATCTCAACCTGCGCATCGACGGCGACGACCGGATCGCGCTGTTGGGCGCCAACGGCAACGGCAAGTCCACCCTGATCAAGCTGCTGGCCGGCCGGCTGGCGACGATGGGCGGGCATCTGGTCAAGTCCGGCAAGCTCAAGGTCGGCTATTTCGCCCAGCATCAGGCCGACGAATTCGACCTGTCGCTGACCGCGCTGGCCCAGGCCAAGAAGGCGATGCCGGGCGTGGTCGAGGAAAAGGTGCGCGCCCATCTGGGCCGCTTCGGCTTCAGCCAGGAGCGCAGCAACACCAAGGTCGGGTCGCTGTCCGGCGGGGAAAAGGCGCGGCTGCTGTTCGCCCTGATGACACGTGAGGCGCCCAATATCCTGTTGCTCGACGAACCGACCAATCATCTGGATATCGAAAGCCGCGAGGCGCTGATCCAGGCGCTGAACGACTATGAGGGCGCGGTTATACTGGTGACCCACGATCCGCACCTGATCGAACTCGTCTCCGACCGGCTGTGGCTGGTCGGCGACCACAAGGTCGTCTCCTATGACGGCGACCTCGACGATTACCGCAAGCTGCTGCTGGAAAAGCGTCGCAACGCCAAGCGCGACGGCAAGGAGGAGCGCAAGGCGCTGTCGGCGGCGCAGCGCGAAACCGCGCGCCGCTCGGCCGCGGACATGCGCGCTTCGCTGGCGCCGCTGCGCAAGACGATCGCCGCGACCGAGCAGGAAATGGCCAGGATCGGCGGCGAGATCGCAAGGCTCGACGCCAAGCTCGCCGATCCTGAGCTCTATGCCGGTCCGGCGACCAAGGTCACCGAAATCCAGACCGCGCGTGGCGCGGCGGCGGCGCGGCTGGCCGCGGCCGAGCAGACATGGCTGGAGGCGACGACCGAACTCGAGGCCGCCGGTCCGGATACCGAAGCTGCCTGATTTTCATTTCAAGACAGTATTTCTGATCGGGCTGGCGGTTGCCCCGTCCGCCCGCGCCGATATGACGATCATCCAGCAACCGGCGGGCGAACCGGGGCTGCCGATCTCGCCCGAGACGATGCCGCCATCCACCTTCAAGACCCGGCTGATCCAGGTTGGACCAACGCGCGCCATCAAGCTGCCCAGCCAAGCCGCGGCAATCGCCAGGACGGGCGACGTGATCGAGATCGACGCCGAGCCTTACGTCGGCGACGTCGCGGTCTGGACGGCCGACAACCTCACCATCCGCGGCGTCGGCGACGGCAGGGCGAAGCTGCTGGCGGCCGGTCAGTCGGCCGAAAACAAGGCGACATGGGTGATCAAGGGCAGGAACGCCTTTATCGCGAATATCGAGTTCGCGGAGGCTGTGGCCACGAACGGCAACGGCGCGGGGATTCGGGCCGAGGGCATCAACCTGACCATCGTCAATTGCTATTTCCACGACAATCAGGAGGGCCTGCTCAGTGCGCTCAACACGACGACCAGCAGGATCGACATCGAGAATTCGGAATTCGCGCGTGATGGCGGCAACGGCGGCCGGTCGCACGAAATCTATATCAGCAACATCGCCCAGCTGATCGTACGGGGCAGCTATTTTCATCACGGCCGCGTCGGGCACCTGATCAAGTCCCGGGCCCAGCGTAACCTCATCGCCGCCAACCGGATCACCGACGAGGCCGGCGGCAGCGCCAGCTATGAAATCGACCTGCCGAACGGCGGGCTCAACATCGTCATCGGCAACCTGATTGAACAGAGCGCGCTGGCCCAAAACAGCACGCTGCTCGAGAATGGGCTGGAGGGGCCGATAAACCCGATTCAGCAGCTCTATATCGTCAACAATACGTTCGTGAACGATCTGGGGCGGGGCGATTTCATCCGTATCCGCGCGCCGACGACGGCGCAGGTGATGAACAATATCTTCATTGGCGGCGGCAATGTGCTGGTCGGCGGGGGCGTGCTGAAGAACAATCTGCTGACGGCCGGCCCCGGCGGCTCACCACATATCGAGGAACCTTTGTTCCGTACCGCCGATATCGACGAGAGCGGGACGCGCTTCGCGGTCGATGCCGGTTTGCTCGATATCCGGAACTATGACTACCGGCTCAGGCCGGATTCGCCGGCCATCGGCGGCGGTGTCGATCCCGGCTCGGCCGGGCCGATCTCCTTGGCGCCGGCAGTTGAATATGTCCACCCGGTACACTGGCGGCCGGTCTCCACCAGCGGCCGGATCGATATCGGCGCGTACCAGTACGACGCGAAGCCGGCGCCGGCTGCGCACTGATCGGGCCATGAACCGGGCGGTCAGCGGCCGCCGATATACTGCTTCAGATGCTCGGTTTCGCTTTCCAGTATATCCAGCCGCGCCTTGACTGCGTCGCCGATGCTGACCAACCCGACCAGCGACCCGCTATCGACGACTGGCATATGCCGGAACCGTCCCTCGGTCATCATTTCGAGAACATGAAGTATCGGCATATCGAGCTTGGCCGGGGTGAAGGACCGCGTCATCAGATCGCGCGCCGTCAGCTCGAGTAGCTTCACGCCATGCTCCTGCAGCCCTTTGACGATGTCGCGTTCCGACAGGATGCCGGCGACCGAGGCGCCGTCATCGCTGACAACCACGACACCGATCTTTTCCCGCGACAATGTCGCCACCACCTCGCGGATCGTCGTCGCCTGGGCGACCGTCACCACTCGTTGGCCTTTGTCCTTTAGAATTGCCCTTACAGACATGGGGTCTCCTCCGTAAGTCGCGTCGTTTCGTCGCATTATTATTGGAACGTAGTGCGTTTGGCCGGTCTGTTCAATCTTGCTCGTACGGATGCAGCCGGCCGGCGGAATCGCGGACTCCGCCGGGCTCGATCATGTCGGGGCCGATCGGCACTTTTCCGGCGCCGCCGGGGATGTCGAGCACATAGGTCGGCTGGGCAAGTCCAGACAACCGGCCGCGTAAGACACGCATGATTTCACGGCCTTCGGCGATCGACAGGCGAAACCCCGCGGTGCCCGGGGCGAGGTCGGGATGATGCAGGTAATAGGGTTTGATCCGCTCGGCCACCATCGCCCGGAACAGGGCCTCAAGGATGGCCGGGTCGTCATTCACCCCGCGCAGCAGGACCGTCTGGCCCAGCAAGGTCGCGCCAGCGCGGGTCAGGCTCCGGCAGGCCGCCTTGGCCGCCTCGGTCAGCTCGCGCGGATGGTTGCTGTGGACCGCGATCCAGAGCGGCTTTCGCCGAGTCAGAACCGCCAGCAAAGCCGGCCCGATTCTGGCTGGCTCGACGATCGGCACCCGGCTGTGGATGCGCAGCGTCGCGACATGGGGGATTGCCTCCAGCGCATCCAACAGCGCGCCCAACCGGCGGGGCGACAGCATCAGCGGATCGCCGCCGGTCAGGATCACCTCCCAGATCGCCGGATGATCGCTGATATAGGCTATGGCCGCCCGGATCTCATCGTCGCTCAGCATCTCGCCGCCGGGGCCGACCTGCTCGCGGCGGAAACAGAAGCGGCAATAGACCGGGCAGGCATGCAGCGCCTTCAGCAGCACCCGGTCGGGATAGCGATGGACGATGCCTTTGACCGGCGAATGGGCATCGTCGCCGATCGGGTCGGCCCGCTCGTCCGGCGTCGTGATCAACTCGGCCGCGGTCGGTACGAACTGGCGCGCGATGGGATCATCCGGCTTGCCGGTGTCGATGATCCGTACCATATTTGGCGTAATCGCCACGGCGTAGCGCGCGGCGACCGCGTGTAGGCCCGCGGCCTGACCCTCGGGAATCAGTCCGGCCGCCGCCAACGCCGACACGCTACGCAACGAACCCTCTTGCATAACGAACGATTCTCGCGTGTCATTCACGCGGAAAATTGGCGGGGGCATAAGGCGATGTCCATAAAGCGGAGACAATTCTGGGCGGTATTTCTGCCGGCGCTTCTTCTTGCGGCAAATGCGCTGGCGACTGAGATGATGACCTGCCCGTCCAATCATACCGATGTCCGCATATCGAGGAAAATCGAGGAGCCGCAGATCGATTTCTCGAAGGACGCGGACCTGCTGGAAACGATGAAATTCAGGGACCCGCTCGCCAGCGACAGGACGTTCGCGCGGGTGGCCGGCCTGACGGTTGCCGCGATCGCGGTCGATTCGGAGATCAGGATCGCCAGCACAAGCCCGGTGGCGGGGGAAGGAACCTGCGCCTGGCCGACCGTTGTCACGGTGACGCTGAGCACCGCGCCGACCGTCTATGTCGGGGCGGACCATGGCGCCTGCATGCGCGGTGTCGGGCTTGGGCATGAGATGCAGCATGTCGCGATCGACCGTAAGGTCATCGATACCTACGGTCCGATCTTCCGCAAGCAGGTGGGCGCGATGATCGACGCGATGAATTCGCAGGCTCCGCCGGCTGGGCTGGACCTGCAATCCATTCGGGACCGGATCGAGGAAAAGATCAACGCGGTCATCGCGGTCACCTCGGATTCGCTGAACACCGATCGCGCGGCGCAGCATCGGACGCTCGATTCGCCTCAGGAGTATCGGCGGCTCAGCGCGGCCTGCCCTCAGGTATCGATCGAGCACACGGATGTGCCGGCGACGGTACATGCGCGGATATCTCCCGGGGGCAGCTGACCGGCGGCGTCCAGACCCGGGTCGCGGGAAGAGGGAAAAAGCGCAATAACGCGCTATAATCACTCCCAGACGATCCGTTCATCCACTACCCCGGATTTCCGTGGACCTAGCTCCTGAACCTATTCTCCCCAGCTCTGTCGCCGAAGCGATCGTCGACCAGTCGCTGGGCAAACGTGTGGCCAAGGGCGCGGCCTGGATGGTGCTGAAACGCCTGGCCTTCAAGGGCATCGGGCTGATCAGCACGCTGATCCTGGTCCGGCTGCTGGCGCCTGACGCCTTCGGCCTCGCCGCGATCGCCTCGACGGCTTACGACACGCTGAATGCCATCTCCGACCTGTCCTTCTCGCTTGCGCTGGTCAAGATGAAGGCGCCGACGCGCGAACAGTACGATTCGGCCTGGACGCTGACCGTGCTGCGCGGCTTCCTGATCGGCGGGGCGATCATCGTATCGGCGCCTTGGATCGCCGAGGCAATGCGCGAGCCGCGGCTGGTCGATGTCACGCGGGTGATGGCGCTCTACCCGATCATCTGGGGCTTCGAGAATATCGGGCTGATCGATTTCCAGCGCGACCTGCGTTTCGACAGGCTGTTCGTTTACGATGTGCTGGGTAAGGTCGCGGGATTCGTCGTGGTGATTCCCGCCGCGCTGATCCTGCACAATGCCTGGGCGGTGGTGCTGGGCACCATCGCGCCCAAGCTGGTGCAGGTTCCCGCCAGCTACATCATGCACCCCTACCGGCCGCGGATTTCGTTTCGGGCCGGCGGCGAGTTGCTGAATT
>Ga0302314_10019174_pt1 | contig 11379 bp, 7 predicted proteins | sample III_Palsa_N2_3_FD_200533 | JGI IMG/M metagenome (GOLD analysis project Ga0302314, IMG submission 200533) | Peat permafrost microbial communities from Stordalen Mire near Abisko, Sweden - III_Palsa_N2_3 | ecosystem: Environmental > Terrestrial > Soil > Palsa > Peat permafrost | place: Sweden... | reverse complement strand
GCCGACGAGCGTGTTGTGATCGCCAACTTCGTCGGCGTTGCGAGGATCGGCGTAGAGGGCGACGCCGTTCTCGCGGAAGATCGGCTCATCCTTGGGCAGGCTCTGCGACTTCTCGTATTCCTCGGTGAGAGCGCTGGTCTTTTTCTTGCTGGCTTCGACGTCCGGCTGATCGAAGGGATTGATGCCGATGATGGCGCCGGCGACGGCGGTGGCGATCTCCCAGCGGAAGAACTCCTGGCCGATGTGCCAGATGTCCTTCACCTTGATCCTGGCCACCGGATGACCGGCCTTGGCCAGCGCCGCGACGGCGGCCTCCTGCGCCTGGTCCGCCTGACCATCGAGTTCGAGGTAGGCGAAAAAGCGGTCGGAGCCGTAGCCCTCGACGGGGCCGAGCGGTTCGCTGGCCAGGGGGATCAGTCCCTTGCCCTGCTTGCCGGTGCTCTCGGCCATCAGCTGCTCGAGCCACGCGCCGAGATCGGCGATGCCGGGCGAGGCGATGATGGTGATCTTGTCCCGCCCGAGCTTGGACGCGGAGACGCCCAGGGCGACGCCCAGCTGCACGCCGGGATTGACGCTCGGCGGCGTGTCGGCCCCGCAAGCACGGACCATTTCCTGAGTGACCTGCAGGAACTTCCTGGTATCGATACCGATGGCCGCCGCCGGCACGAGACCGAACTTGGACAGCACCGAATAGCGGCCGCCGATGGAAGGCACGCCGTAGAAGATGTGCGAGAACTTCAATTCCTTGGCGCGCTTCTCGAACGGCGAGCCGGGATCGGTCACCGCCACGAAATGATCACCGACCTTGTCCGCGCCCACAGCTTTGCCGAGGCGGTCCAGGTAGTAGTCGGTGAAGATATTAGGCTCCAGCGTGCCGCCAGACTTGGACGAGGTGATGAAGAGGCTCGTCTCGATCGTGATGGCGGCGTCCAGCGAGTGGATCTGCTGCGGATCGGTGGCGTCCAGCATGTGAAAGCGTGGCGCACCTTCGATCTGGCCGAAGGTCTCGCTCAGGACTTCCGGCCCCAAGCTCGATCCGCCCATGCCGAGCAGCACCACGTCGGTGAAACCCTTGGCGTTCACGTCGGCGGCGAAAGCCTGCAGCGCCGGGTCGGCCAGTTCCTTGGCGACGATGTCGAGCCAGCCGCCCCACTTGTTCTCGTCCGCACCGGTCCAGAGGGCCTTGTCCACGGCCCAGAGCTTGCGGATCAGGCCGTCCTTGCGCCAGGTTTCCAATTCGGCGGCGAAGGCGTCCTTGTTGGCGTCGGAGCCGGGCAAGATTTCGAGCGTCGGGGTCGCGTCGCCGAGGATTTCCTGGCGATGCCCCGCGACGGATTGGAACAGCTTGTCGAAGGCGTCGGCGAACTGCTGCACGCCATCGGCCACCAGCGCCGTGGTGATCTCATCAAGCGAGACGCCGGCGGTCTTGAGGTCTGCGAGCAGAGCCCTGGCGCCGTCCACATCCTGTTCGATCGCATCGGCCTTCACCACCCCATGGTCACGGAAGGCGTCCATGGTGGCGGGGGGGATGGTGTCCACGGTGTCGGGGCCGATCAGGGCTTCGACGTAGAGGGTGTCCTTCAACGCCTTGTCCTTGACGCTGGTGGAGGCCCAGAGGAGACGCTGGGTCTTGGCGCCGGCGGCGGCGAGGGCGTCCCAGCGCGGGCCGGAAAACAGCTCCTTGTAGCGCGCATAGGCGATCTTGGCGTTGGCGATGGCGATCTTGCCCTTCAGCTTTTCAGCCAAGGCCTTGTCGCTGACGCCTTCGAGCTTCTTGTCCACGGCGCTGTCGATGCGGCTGACGAAGAAGCTGGCGACGCTGCCGACCTTGGATACGTCTCCGCCCGCCGCCTTCAAATCCTCGAGACCGGCGATGTAGGCTTCCACCACCGTCTCGTAGGACTGGATCGAGAACAGAAGCGTGATGTTGACGTTCACACCCTTGGCGATGATGCGGCGGATGGCGGGCACGCCTTCGGTGGTCGCAGGCACCTTCACCATCAGGTTCGGCTTCTTCACCGTCTCCCAGAGGTGCATCGCCTCAGTCACCGTCGCTTCGGTGTCGTTGGCGAGATAGGGTGAGCATTCGAGGCTGACGTAGCCGTCCCGACCGTTCGTCTCGTCGTAGACCGGCTTCAGCACGTCTGCGGCGGCGCGGATGTCCGTCATCGCCAGATACTCATAAATCTCGACGACGCTGCGGTCGGGGTTTTCCTTCAGGAAATCGGTGATGGACGAGGTGTATTCGTCGCTATCGCCGATAGCCTTCTGGAAGATCGAGGGGTTGGAGGTGACGCCCTTCAGGCCATCCCGCTCGATCATCGCCTTCAGGTCGCCATTGGCGGTGAAACTGCGAAGGAGGAAGTCCAGCCACGGCGCCTGGCCGCAGGTCTCAAGCTGCTTGAGCGGATTTGCGTCGGAAGAACTCACTTCGCGGACTCCTTGGCTTTCGCCATCACCTGTTTCGCCGCGGCCAGCACCTTTTCCGAGGTGAAGCCGAACTTGCTCATCAAGGCCTTGATCGGCGCAGACCCGCCGAAGGTGTGCATGCCGACCACGGCGCCGCCCGAGCCCACATAACGGTCCCATCCGAGCGTAGACCCGGCTTCCACCGAGACGCGCGCGGAGACTGACGGCGGCAGCACGCTTTCGCGATAGGCCTGATCCTGCTGCTCAAACAACTCCCAGGACGGCATGCTCACCACACGTACGGCGACGCCTTCAGCCTTCAGGGCCTCGTAGACCTCGACGCAGAGCGAGACCTCGCTGCCTGTGCCGATCAGAATCACTTCGGGTGTTCCCGGCTTGGCGTCGGCCAGCACGTAGGCGCCCTTCGAAACACCAGAGGCGTGCGCAAAGACGGTGCGATCAAGCGTCGGCATGGGCTGACGGCTCAGCACCAGGGACGCCGGCTGCTTCGTCAGCCCGCCGATCACCTTCCAAGCCTCCACCACCTCGTTGGCGTCCGCGGGGCGAAGGGTGACCATGCCGGGCACGCCGCGCAGGGTCAGAAGTTGCTCCACCGGCTGGTGGGTGGGGCCATCTTCGCCGACGCCGATGCTGTCGTGGGTGAAGATGAAGATGGTGGGCAGCTCCATCAGAGCCGAGAGCCGCATGGGCGGCTTCATGTAGTCTGAGAAGATCAGGAAGGTGGAGCCGTAGGCGCGCAGATTGCAGAGGGCTAGGCCGTTGCTGACCGAACCCATGGCGTGCTCGCGGATGCCGAAATGCAGGTTCCGGCCGCCGTACTTGCCCGCCTCAAAACTGCCCGAGCCGTCGAACGTCAGGTTGGTCTTGGTCGAGGGAGAAAGGTCGGCCGAGCCGCCGATCATCCACGGGTAATTCTTGGCGACGGCGTTGATGACCTTGCCGCTGGATTCGCGGGTGGCCATCCCCTTCTCATCGGCAGGGAAGACGGGCAGGTCCTTGTCCCACCCCTTGGGCAGCTCGCCATGCTGCATCAGATCGAGTTCTTCGGCGAGGGCCGGATACTTGGCGCGATAGGCCTTGAGCAGGTCGGTCCAATCGCCCTGCAACTTGTGCCCGCGCTCGCCCATGACCGCGTCGAAATGGTCGGTCACCCCGTCCGGCACCAGGAATTCAGCATCTTCTGGCCAGCCGTAGTGACGCTTGGCGAGGCGGATTTCCTCCACACCAAGGGCCTCGCCGTGGGCGGCGGCGGTGTTCTGCTTGTGCGGAGCGCCGTAACCGATCTGGCTGTTGACCACGATCATGGTGGGCGCTTCGTTGTGTTCGTTGGCGGTCTTGTAGGCTTCGGCAAGGCGGCCGGTGTCGTTGGCGTCGCCCACGTGCAGCACGTTCCAGCCGTAGCCCTTGAAGCGGGCGGCCACGTCGTCGCTGAAAGCCAGCTCGGTGTGGCCCTCGATGGTGATGGTGTTGTTGTCGTAGATCCAACAGAGGTTGCCGAGCATCAGGTGCCCAGCCAGCGACGCCGCTTCGCTGGAGATGCCCTCCATCATGTCGCCGTCGCCGCAGAGCGTATAGACGTTGAAGCCGAACAGCTCGAAGCCGGGCTTGTTGAAGTGGGCGGCGAGCCATTTGGACGCCATGGCCATGCCGACGCTATTGCCGCAGCCCTGGCCGAGCGGGCCGGTGGTGGTCTCGACGCCGAGCGTGTGACCGTGCTCGGGGTGGCCCGGGCACTTGGAGCCGAGTTGGCGGAAGGCCTTGATGTCGTCCAGCGTGACGGCGAGGTCCGCATCCTTGCGCGCTTCGTCCTTCACGCCCGCCAGATGCAGGAGGGAATATAGCAGCATGGAGGCATGGCCGTTGGATAGCACGAACCGATCCCGGTTGGGCCAGTTGGGCTGGTCTGGGTCGTAGCGCAGGAACTGCTGCCAGAGGGTGTAAGCCACCGGCGCAAGAGCCATGGGCGTGCCGGGGTGGCCGGAGTTGGCCTTCTGCACGGCGTCCATGGAGAGGGTGCGGATAGTGTCGATGCACAGCGTGTCGATGGCTGGCGTATTCGGGTCGCCGTTCAGTTCGTCTTTGAAATTGGTGGCCGTAGCCGCTCCGGAGGAATTGCCGTCCATGAAACTACTCCGCGCTGCCGGCGCTTACAGGTGACCGCCGCAATGCGGCGCATGAGGCTTAGGGGCGTTTCCTCAGGCGGAAGAGACGCCGGCCTTCGCCGGGTTTGCAGCGTTCTGTCCAAATGACTGAACGCGGGTTTGGTTCATCGTCAAGTGACGCAAACGACGGAGTTTTTCTTGCAGGTTTGGGGCTTGAACTTCGCCCTTTCGCCACCAACACCCACCCTTGCAACCGCCTTTAAGGCGGACACGGGCAAGCGAGGGAGCGATAGCACAAACCAAGGCCCCATTGCCAAGCTTGAGCTGCACTGGATTTTGCCTTTCGCGTCTTACGACAATGGCCCTCTGACGCGACCGTTGAGCGACGGTGATGTGGCGTTAAAGTGGCCTGACTTCCATTCGTCATTCTTCGCCAATAAGGCCGACCGCCATGAGCAGAACCTTGGCCTTCATCGCCGTCCTCGTCACGAGCGCTGCAAGTCACGAGGATGCCTCGGCCCTTGGGCTGATGTCCTCGCCTGCCGCGACGGTCTCGCCGTGGGGCAAGCTCAGCATCACGGCGGCCAACGGGCAGGAGGCGACGGAAATCGAGGTGGCCACGGTCTCCAGGATCAACAGCGCGGGCGCGAGGCCTGAATCCACCTGGATCAACGAAAAGATCGAACGCTTCTGGATCGCCGAAAAACACGACCGGCGCGCCGGCGCAGCCGTCCCGACCCAATGGGCCGACAGCCGAAGCTGCACCGAAATGGTGGAGACCCTCGTCACCCTCGCCGATCTGGACGCGATCACGCCGGAGCCGCCAGCCCGGATCGTGGATGCTCGCATGCCCGGAGTAACCTACGTCGTCGAAGGCGCAGGTGTTCACCCGGCCAAGTCAGATACCGCCGCGGTTCGCCTGACCAACAATATGGAAAGCCCGGCGGGAGCCGTGGTCAACGCCGCTTTGGCCGCATGGGCGCCGTGCTGGTCCGATACGGCGCCGAAACTTGGGGACTGAGCGCAAGGCGCAACTGTCACTCCTCAGCCGTCCTGGAACACTGGCGCGCGTTTCTGCATGTTGGCCATCACCGCCTCGATCTGTTCGGGCGAGCCGATCAAGGCTTGCTGCTCGATACTCTCGGCCTGCAGCATGGCGTGCTGGTCGGCGGCGTGGGCCAGATCGAGCAGGCGCTTTGCGGCCCGGATCGCCTGCGGACTCTTGGCGGCGATGTCCGCGGCGTAGGCCAGCGCCTCCGCCAGCGGATCAGCGCAGACCCGGGTGGCGAGGCCGAGACGCAACGCCTCGTCCCCGGTGAACTGACGGCCGCTGTAGGTCAGGTCGCGGGCCACGTCGTCGCGGATCAGGTGACGCAGCAGCACCATCCCCGCCATGTCGGGCACGAGGCCCCACTTGATCTCCATCACCGACATCCGCGCCTCCGCCGTCATGAACCGGAGGTCGGCCCCGAGCGTGAGCTGGAAGCCGCCGCCGAAGGCCACGCCGTGGATGGCCGCGATCACCGGCACGGGGATTTCCCGCCAGACCATCACGGCATGCTGGACGCGGTTTGACCCACCGGAGGTGCGGTCCGCCGTCACCAGCGACCCGCCCGCGGAGGACTGGCCTGGTTTGCGCTCGCCAGACGCCATACTGGCGAAATTGCCCATGTCGAGCCCGGCGCAGAAGGCGCGCCCTTCGCCCGACAGCACCACGGCGCGCACGCCACGCTCGGTCTTCAACCGTTCGCCGGTGTCGATCAGGGCGGCGAACATGGCCGCGTCCAGGGCGTTCATCTTGTCCGCACGGGTCAGCCGCACATCCGCGACGCCGTCGCGCAGAGTCACCGAAATCCGCTCGCTCATGAGACCTCCCTTTGGCGGCTGAAGCGCCGTTTTGGCGGACCCTAACCCATTATCGGGGAAGCGTCAGGGCGCCGCCTGACTCGCAAACCCGCCCGCATCGTGCCGCGAGATTGCGGTATCCCCGCCGAACCCGTGGTGCTAGCCATCGGCCAAAAGAGGAATGAACCCGATGTCGGATATCCAGCATTTCGTGAACGGCGCCGTCTTCGCGGGTTCATCGGGCCGGTTCAGCGATGTGTTTGATCCGAACACCGGCGAGGTGGCGACCCGCGCGCCGCTGGCCAGCGCGGCTGATCTGGACGCGGCGGTGCAGGCGGCGGCGACAGCGCAGATCGCCTGGGCTGCGGTGAACCCCCAGCGTCGGGCGCGGGTGATGTTCGAGTTCAAGCGGCTCGTCGAGGCGAACATGCTGCCGCTGGCGGAACTGCTCTCCAGCCAGCATGGCAAGGTGGTGGCCGACAGCAAGGGCGACATCCAGCGGGGTCTCGAGGTGATCGAGTTCGCCTGCGGCATCCCCCATGCGCTGAAAGGCGAATACACCGAAGGCGCCGGTCCCGGCATCGATGTCTATTCCATGCGCCAGCCGCTGGGCGTGGTGGCGGGCGTCACCCCATTCAACTTCCCCGCCATGATTCCCATGTGGATGTTCGGGGTGGCGATTGCGGTCGGCAACACCTTCATCCTGAAGCCGTCGGAGAAGGACCCGTCAGTGCCCGTGCGGCTGGGCGAGCTCTTCATGGAGGCCGGCGCCAACCTCGGCATGGACCTGAAGGGCGTCCTGAACGTGGTGCATGGCGACAAGGTCGTGGTGGACGCCATCCTGGATCACCCCGACATCAGGGCGGTCAGCTTCGTCGGCTCTTCGGACATCGCTCAATATGTCTATTCGCGCGGCACCGCGAACGGCAAGCGGGTGCAGGCCATGGGCGGGGCCAAGAACCACGGCGTGATCCTGCCCGACGCCGACATGGACATGGTGATCAAGGATATCTCCGGCGCCGCCTTCGGCTCTGCAGGCGAGCGCTGCATGGCGCTGCCGGTGGTGGTGACGGTCGGCAAGAAGACCTCCGACGAGTTCCGCGAGCGCATGGTCGCCGAGATCGAGAGCCTGAAGGTGGGGGTGTCGTCGGACGCCTCCGCTCAGTACGGGCCGGTGGTCTCCGCTGCGCACCGCGACAAGATCGCCGACTATATTCAGATCGGCGTCGACGAGGGCGCGGAACTGGTGGTCGACGGGCGCGGCTTCTCCCTGCAGGGCTACGAAAAGGGCTTCTTCATCGGCCCGACCCTGTTCGACAACGTCAAGCCTGCCATGAAGACCTATCAGGAAGAGATCTTCGGCCCGGTGCTGCAGATCGTCCGCGCCGAGACCTTCGAGGAGGCTTTGGCCCTGCCCAGCCAGCACCAGTACGGCAACGGCGTCGCCATCTTCACCAGAAGCGGCCGTGCGGCGCGCGACTTCGCCAGCCGCGTGCAGGTCGGCATGGTGGGCATCAATGTGCCGATCCCCGTGCCCGTCGCCTACCACACCTTCGGCGGCTGGAAGCGCTCGGCGTTCGGCGACACTAACCAGCACGGCATGGAGGGGGTGAAATTCTGGACCAAGGTCAAGACCGTCACCGCCCGCTGGCCCGACACCGATCTGGAAGGCCCCGCCGCAAGCTCCTTCGTCATCCCGACCATGCAGTAGGGGCCGGCGAGCCGTGGACTTCACCCTCACCGAAGATCAGATCGCGATCCAGAACGCCGCGCGCGCCTTCGCGCAGACCGAGCTCGCGCCCCACTCCGCCCGCTGGGACGAGGACAAGCACTTCCCCGTCGATGTGATCAGGAAGGCCGCCGGGCTCGGCTTTGCGGGCATCTACGTTCAGGAGGACGTGGGCGGCTCGGCGCTGTCGCGGCTGGACGCCACGCTGATCTTCGAGGAGCTGTCCCGGGGCGACGTCTCCACCGCCGCCTTCATCTCCATCCACAACATGGCCAGCTGGATGATCGACCGGTTCGGTTCGGATGTGCTGCGGAAGACATACCTTCCCCGCCTGACCGCGATGGAGCTGATCGCCTCCTACTGCCTGACCGAGCCGGGCTCTGGCTCGGACGCGGCGTCCATGCGGACCACGGCCAAGCGGGACGGTGACGACTATGTGTTGAACGGCTCCAAGGCCTTCATCTCAGGGGCGGGCGTCAGCGACATCTATGTGGTTATGGCGCGCACCGGCGAAGACGGTCCAAAAGGCGTCTCGACCTTCGTGGTGGAGAAGGGGACGCCGGGACTCAGCTTCGGCGCCAATGAGCGGAAAATGGGGTGGAACAGCCAGCCGACGGCCATGGTGCTGTTCGACGACTGCCGCGTGCCGGCTTCGAGCCGGGTCGGGCAGGAAGGCGACGGCTTCCGCTTCGCCATGATGGGGCTGGACGGGGGGCGGCTGAACATCGCCTCCTGTTCGCTCGGCGGCGCGGGCCTGGCGCTGGACACCGCCAAGGCTTACGCCGAGCAGCGCAGGCAGTTCGGCAAGCGCCTCGCCGACTTTCAGGCGTTGCAGTTCAAACTGGCCGACATGGCGACGGAGCTGGAGGCCGCACGCCTGATGGTCCGCAACGCCGCCGACGCCCTGGACAAGAAGCATCCCCGCGCCACCCAGCTGTGCGCCATGGCCAAGCGCATCGCCACCGACACCGGGTTCGAAGTCGCCAATCAGGCGCTGCAGCTACACGGCGGCTACGGCTACCTGAAGGACTATCCCCTGGAGAGGATCGTGCGCGATCTTCGCGTGCACCAGATCCTGGAAGGCACCAACGAGATCATGCGGGTGATCACGGCGCGGGAGATGTTCCGGCAATGACGGATGACATCCTCGCCCGCGTCGAAGGCGCTGTTGGTCGCATCACTCTCAACCGGCCCAAGGCCCTGCACGCCCTCAACACCGCCATGTGCGAGGCGATCGTGGCGGCGCTGCAGGCGTGGCGGCATGATCCGGCGGTGACGCTGGTGTTGATCGACCATTCCGGCGAGCGAGGGTTTTGCGCCGGCGGCGACATCCGCATGCTGGCGGAGAGCGGGACAAAGGACGGAGTGGAGGCGCGGGCCTTCTTCTTCGTCGAATACCGGATGAACGCCCTTTTGATGGATTACGAGAAGCCCGTCTGCGTGATCATGGACGGCATCGTCATGGGCGGCGGCGTGGGGATCGCCCTGCCCTGCCGCTACCGGATCGCCACCGAGCGGACCACCTTCGCGATGCCGGAAACGGGCATCGGCCTCTTCCCGGACGTGGGCGGCGGCTGGCACCTGCCGCGCCTGCCCGGCGAGGCGGGGATGTGGCTGGCCTTGACCGGCGCGCGCATTAAGGCCGCCGACTGCTTGCTGCTGGGTGTCGCCACCGATTACGTCGAGAGCGCCAAGGTCGAGTCGTTGAAGGCCGCCATCGTCAAGGATCCCGCCGCCATCGAGACCCTGCTCACCGAATACGAGGCCGACCCCGGCCCGCCGGCCTTAGCGCAGCACCAGGACGTGATCGACGCCGCCTTCGCCGCGCCGGGCGTGGAGGCGATCCTGCAGGCGCTCCGCGAGGACGGCTCACCCTTCGCCATCGCCCAGCACGATGCGCTGCTCACCAAGTCGCCGCAGACCCTGAAGGTCGCTTACCGCCAGCTTCGCACCGGCAAGGTCCTGACCTTGTTTCACGACAACATGGCGATGGAGTACCGCATCGGCACCCGCGTGGTCGCGCGCCCGGACTTCATCGAAGGCGTCCGCGCCGTCATCGTCGACAAGGACAATGCGCCCAGGTGGTCGCCCGACCAGCTGGAGGGTGTCGCCGACGCCCTGCTGGACGAGATCTTCGCCCCGCTGCCGGCAGACCAGGAATGGAGCCCCCTGCCTTGACCACAAGCATGGCCGCGCGCCCTATATCCGGCAAAATCAACGGGAGGACTGGGTCCATGAAAACAGCACTGTTCGCAATGGTGACCGCCGCCGCGCTTCTCTCTGCGCCGGCCCTGGCGCAGACGCCCTCGCCCGCCATCGTCGCCGCGGTCGCCGATCCCACGCGGCCCGCCAAGGACACGGCGCAGGACGCCTCGCGCCACCCCGCGGAGCTGGTCGCCTTCGCGCATGTGAAGCCCGGCGATACGGTGACGGATGTGTGGCCGGGCGGCGGTTACTGGTCACGTATCTTCTCCGCCGTGGTGGGGCCCAAGGGCAAGGTCTACGCCTACGTCCCCGCCGAGATCGCCGGCTTCAAGTCCGATCCCCTAGGGCAGGCCAAGGCCATCACGGCGGAGCCGGGGCACGCCAATGTGGAGGCGATCTCCGATCCTCTGGCCGCTCCGCCGCCGCCCGAGTTCCACGACAAGACCGACGTCATCTGGACCTTCGAGAACTATCACGACTTCCACGATAGCTTCATGAAGGGAGCGGACGTCGACGCCTTCAACCGCGCCGCCTTCACCCTCCTGAAGCCTGGCGGCTATTATATCGTCGCCGACCAGGCCGCCGCCGCTGGCTCGGGGCTGAAGAACACCGAGGACCTGCACCGCATCGACCCCGCCGCCGTAAAGGCCGAGGTTGAGAAGGCCGGCTTCGTGTTCGACGGTGAGACAAAGGTCCTCGCCAATCCCGCCGACGATCACACGCTCAAGATCTTTGACCCCACGATCAAGGGCAAGACCGATCGCTTTGTCTTCCGCTTCAGGAAGCCGGCGAAGTAACCACCGTCACCAAAGGTAGAGTCATGACCCGCATCGCCTTCATCGGCCTCGGCCACATGGGCGGCGGCATGGCCGCCAATCAGGCCAGGGCGCAGCATCAGGTCCGCGCCTTCGACCTTTCGGCGGCCGTGTTGGAGAGGGCGGAGGCGGCGGGGTGCCACCCTGCCGCGTCGGTGGCCGAAGCGGTGAAGGACGCCGAGATCGTCATCACCATGCTGCCCGCCGGCCAGCACGTGCGGGACGTCTATATCAAGGACGTGATCCCCAACGC
>Ga0302314_10019173_pt1 | contig 11379 bp, 5 predicted proteins | sample III_Palsa_N2_3_FD_200533 | JGI IMG/M metagenome (GOLD analysis project Ga0302314, IMG submission 200533) | Peat permafrost microbial communities from Stordalen Mire near Abisko, Sweden - III_Palsa_N2_3 | ecosystem: Environmental > Terrestrial > Soil > Palsa > Peat permafrost | place: Sweden... | reverse complement strand
TGCCAGCCAGCGGACCTCTTCCCCGGCGAGGGTGTTCACGTCGGTCGCCGCATGCTCGTACCGCACGTAGTCGCTGGCTGGTTCGGAGATGATCCGGACCCGTCGTACGGCTACACCGCGCGCGGTCGCCTCTCGGATCTTGGCCACCCATGCCGACCAGTAGGGGGAGGCAGGATCGGCATCACGCCGCCCGGTCGCCCGCCACTGGGCGAAGTCGTCCGCTTCCTCGTCAACGAGGTAGTGGTCACGCATCTCCAGGTGCAGGGCGGTGAGCGTCGTCTTCGCCAGCAGCTCGGCGAATGAGGGCATCTTCTGCTGCATCGCATGCTCTCCTGATTGCCGGCACCAGGCTGACCGGGATCCTGATAACCAGCTCTCCCGGCGGAACGCCCGGGGTATGGCCGGGTGCCGGGGCGTCGGCGACGTCGCTGAGCAGCGCGTCGCCCGCTCCCCAGCTCTGGACGATGATCTCGATGGGGCCCGGGTCGACCCAAACGGTGGGGCTGTGGTCGTTGCCGGTGTCGGGGTCGACACCGTAAAAGTCTAGGGCCATGATCGCCTTCCCTGGAGGGTGCGTGCAGCCTGTTGCAGGCAAATTCTTCCCACGGCGCAGTCCGGTCAAGAGGCGGTTATCGGCCACTCTGCCCATCCCCGTACGTCAGCCCCGGGGGCCTGGCCGAGGTCGAGCAGGACCCCGACGCCCTGGACGCTCACGCGACATGGTTCCGGGCCCCCACATCAGCGACCCCTGTACCGCGCGGCGCCCCGCGCTTGCGGGCCTTCTCCACACGCGAGAGTGGCTACGTAGGTGTTACCGGAGAGCGCTTGTCGACGGCTTCTGGCAGCGGATGTCGATCATGAGGCCCTGGAGTATCGCTCAGATATAGCAGCAGTGAGTTCGCCTGGGACGGGGAGAGCTTTAGGGCTGAACTCAGGTGAGGTCGAAGGTGACGTTACTCAGGTGAGGTCGAAGGTGACGTTCACGGAGTCGTCCCAGTCCGGCACCTCCGTGAACGTGAGGGTTCCGTCCTCTACCTCGACAACTTTCACCATGATTCCGCCGCGATCCTCGCCAGGAAACGCAACGGAGAAGTGGGGACCCATCTCCATGAGGAAGTCCCAGCCCTCTCGCTGGGTCGTGTCGAGGGAGTCGGCATGCCGACCCGTTGCCCGCCACATGCCGACCGCGTCGACGGTGACAGTGATGTCGATGTCGTACATCTCAAGGCACGTCGAGTGATTGGCCCACCATGCGAGGCGGGCCCGACCCGCGAATCGATCCATGAGCACACTATGCACGTGCCCAGGTGGCCGGCGAGCCTCTGCGGCCGCCCCCGCCCAGCGGGTGGCTGTGCCTGCGCGCCTTGCACCCAACCGGGCCCCGCAGCACCCCGCCGACACCCGGGACCATATCCGCACTCGCCCTGGTCGCACCCGGCGACATCGCTCCCAACTGGCTCCTGGGCCTGTCCTGCGGGCCGGATGGCCTCCTCGGCGGCTACCCCGGGGCCCCTCCAACCGCACCTGCCGGATACCGCCCTACGACTGCTACTCGGCAACTTGGCCGTGACCGGCGGCACCCTCTACGCGGTCCAAAGCCTGCGCTGAAGCCGACCGGCCTGACGTCCCCAACCCCGGTCCAGCTGACGCCGAGGGGAACCAAGCACCACAGGTGTCCGGGCGCAAGGGTCGAGGTGCTGCCCAAACTCGACGACACAGTTGATTCACCGGCCAGGGTGCTGCTGTCGCTGAACTGGAAACGCTCTCGCGTCTGACCGACAAAGCCAAAAGTGCGGAGTGGGCCGAAGATGCATCTAACGGGCTTTGCGTTTGCTACTACCGCTGGGCTTGGGGCCTGCCAGCAGCTTTTGCGCCTTGAACGGCTTGCCCAACGCGTAGAACGTGGCGGCGAGAGTGCGTTTAACAGCTTCGGTGAATGGGTCGCGGTCCCCCAAAACTCGCCGAACGCGAGGCATAATGTCCCGCAATAGTTGCTCCGCCTTGCGATGCTTACCCAGCTTGCTCAGGGTGACCGCGAGGTTGTGGGCGGATTTCAGGGTGTCGGGGTGGTCCTCACCCAGCACCCGTGTACGCCGCGCCAAGGTATCCATGTCCAGGCGGTACGCCTCGTCATGCCTGCCCAGCTTGTTCAGGGTGACCGCGAGGTTGTGGGCGGATTTCAGGGTGTCGGGGTGGTCCTCACCCAGGGTCCGTGTACGCCGCGCCAAGGTATCCACATGCAGGCGGTGCGCCTCGTCATACCTGCCCAGCTTGTCCAGGGTGACCGCGAGGCCGTGGGCGGATCTCAGGGTGTCGGGGTGGTCCTCACCCAGCACCCGTGTACGCCGCGCCAAGGTATCCACGTCCAGGCGGTGCGCCTCGTCATGCTGACCCAGGCCGTCCAGGTTGACCGCGAGGTTGTGAGCGGATTTCAGGGTGTCGGGGTGGTCCTCACCCAGGGTCCGTGTGCGGTGGGCCAAGGTGTCCACGTGCATGCGGTGCGCCTTGTCATGCTGACCCAGGCCGTCCAGGGTGACCGCGAGGTCGTGGGCGGATCTCAGGGTGTCGGGGTGGTCCTCACCCAGGATCCGTGTATGCCGCGCCAAGGTGTCCACGTGCATGCGGTGCGCCTCGTCATGCTGACCCAGGCCGTCCAGGGTGACCGCGAGGTCGTGGGCGGATTTCAGAGTGTCGGGGTGGTCCTCACCCAGGGTCCGTGTGCGGTGGGCCAAGGTGTCCACGTGCATGCGGTGCGCCTTGTCATGCTGACCCAGTTTGTTCAGGGTGACCGCGAGGTCGTGGGCGGATCTCAGGGTGTCGGGGTGGTCTTCGCCCAGCAGTCGGCGACGTCGCTCCAGGATCTCCTTGACGAGTGGGAGGGCATCGGCATGGGCACCGAGGCCGTCGAGCGCCCAGGTCAGCATGTACGCGGCCTGCACCGTGTCCGGATCGTCCTCGCCCAGGGAAACGACCCAGGCCGTGTGGAGGGACTGGGCGAGTTCGCGGGCGGCGTAGGGCTGGGCGCTTCGTACGAGGTAATGCGCGGCCCTGAGCAGCGTCGGCCGCAGCTCGGGTTGGTCGCCGAGGGTCTGCCGGGCGGCGATCAGGTGTGAGGTGAGCTGGGCCCACTGCGGCCACAGGTGGGGAAGGTCAGGGTCGCCCGGGTCCGCTGCGGTCAGGAGTGCTGTCAGGTCGGCGTGGATACCGACCGCCTCATCCTGGTGGGTTTGGTGGCGGAGGACGGCTTGGGTGAGGCGGTGGATCTGGAGCGACTCGAAGTCCGCTTGGAGCAGGCCGTAGCGGGCTAGGGGAGCGATGGCCGACTGCGGCCACATCAGGTCGTCGGGGTCGGCCGGGATGGTGGTCAACTGAGCGCGTGCGTCGGCCAGCCAGCTGGTGGGGACGGGCTCGGGGCCGAGGAAGGCCGCCAGTCGCAGCAGGGCTGCGGAGTCGGGGTGGTCGGTGTGGAGGCGTTCGGCGGCGATGGTGACGGTTGCCGCCAGCGAGACCGAGTAGCCCGGGGTGTCGCCCAAGGCCAGGAGACGCGTGGTGTTGCTGTCCAGGAGCTGTCGGTAGCGTTCCAGCGGCATGCCCCCTTCCAGGACACCTGCGGCTTGTGCAAGGGCGAGTGGCAGGTCCCCGAGAGTGTCGGCAAGCGCGTCGGCCTGCTCGGGCGACAGGGAGCGCAGACGGCTGGCCAGATACACGAGGGAGTCATCGCGGCTGAACACGTCCAGCCGCAGGCCCGGGACGATCGTGTTCCAGGCGGGGTTGCGGGAGGTGATCAGGACATGGCCTGGGCCCTCGGGCAGCCATGCCTCCAGTTCCCCCGGGTCTTCGGCGTTGTCCAGGATGATCAGCCAGCGATTCCGGTCACGCAGGCACTGGACTGCGGCGCGGGCATTGGCCTCGACCCCTGCATCGGGCCTGGCCACCTCCAGGCGCGCGGCCAACTCCGCGTAATGCACCGGTACTTGCTCGACCTGCTCGGCGTCGACCCACCACACCACGTCGTACTGGCCGGCGAAGCGGTGCGCGTACTCCAGCGTCACCTGGGTCTTGCCGATGCCGCCCATCCCACGAAGCGCCTGGACGGCCGCATGGCGCTCGGCCAGCAACTTGCCGCGTACCTCGTCGATGACCGTCTCACGGCCGGTGAACCGGGGATTGCGCCGCCGCACGTTCCACACCGCCGGCAGGCCGGTACTGGTCGGAAAGCGCGGTGCCGGGCCGAGCGCCGCCACAGGCGCGGGCTTTGCAGGGGTGGTTCCTCCAGGGAAGGACGGCGCGCGTGTGGGGATCTCGGGGCCGCGTATGGCCTCCACCAGTGTGCTGATCGCCGTGGCCTCGTCAAGGCCGTGAAGTTCCTTCCAAATCCGCGGTGCCAGGATTGGCGGCAGGTCCCCGTCCCCCAGCGGCTGGACCACGACGGGGATGAACCGATCACGGCGAGCCAGCGCGGCCGTCCACTCCTCCTCGGTAAACCGCCCGGCAGCGAAGTACGCGGGAGAGAACAGGGCAATGACGGCTGACGCCTTAGCCAGCGCCTGGCTCATGTTCTTGACGAAGTCGTCCCCGGCCTTCCAGTGCCACACGTCCAACTCGACCTGGTAGCCGGCCTCCTGAAGGTGCCACCCGACCCACTCGGCCCACTCGCGGTCCGGACCCGCATGACTGATGAAGACCACATCACTGCTCGCCGACATCCCGCCCCGCCCCCTCAAGACCACGCGGCGCCGCGTCGCGTAACGCCCTTCTGTATACCTCACCTCACCCCAGGCAGCGCAGAAGGCGGGAAATCGGGCGCGGTGCGACTGCCGCACCAGCAGCTTGCTCCCACGAACAGCGGACCAGGGCAAGAGGCGGCGGAAGGTCCCGATCATTGCGGAGATCCCCGACGAGGTGCAGGAACGGCTCACGGCCATCGACTGACCCGTCTGGCGGATGCGGGGGTGCCGATTCACGTACGCCACGTGGAGATCACCACGGCTCAGCGCTACCTGCGCCCGAGCGCCCGCTCGGTCTCGCTCGCCGGGGAGCCGCTGGGCGCCCACATCCTGGCCTCTCCGTCCCCAAGTGGTTCCGAGGCGGGATAGCGCGGATCATGGTCTGATTCGGCCGCCCAACGACGAAGGCCCCCTGACCTGGAGTCAAGCTCCAAGCCCGGGGGCCTTCAGACTGTGTGCTCAGCAGGATTCGAACCTGCAACCTCTTGATCCGTAGCTTCGGGCGCGGGCCCGATCCGGGGCTTCGCCGCACTCACCCCTGGCTGCCAGTGACCGCTCCCATCCGGCTCCGTCCGCCCTCGTTGCCGTCAGGACTGCCGTCAATCCGGGGCATTCCACCCACAGACAGCCACCCCGTACCCCCCGCTCAGCTACCTTGGGTGGAACGCAGCACAGCAGACGGAGGACGCCATGTCGGCAACCGTGCCAGGGCCATCGGGGTTCGACCTCCCGGAGCTCATGACCTGGGATGAGCTGGCAGAACTCCCCGAGGAGCTCGCCCGGAACATCGAGCTCTGGGACGGCGTGCCGGTCTGGGGCCGGCGTCCTGCCACCGCCCACCAGCGGTTCATGGTCCGCGCACGGAACGCCCTCGAGACAAACGCGCGCAGGGCTGTGCGCGACGCCGGCGCGCCCTGCGCAAAGCACTGCTGGGAGGTCGATGTGGAGACCAACGTATTCTTCACCGCTGACAAATCCAGCTTCCTCACACCGGACTTCCTCATCCGCCGGTGCCAGCCGCTCAACGCGGACACCCATGCGGCGGACGTGGTCCTCGTCGGCGAGGTGCTGTCGGGGTCGGACACACCGAGCCGACGCACTTGGAAGATGGACCGCTACGCCAGAGCCGGTATCCCCTGGTACTGGGAGGTCGAGCTGAGCTCCGACAGAACAGCCGTCGCTTCGGTACGCGCCTCCGCGCGCGCAACGCTCTCGGTGACAGACCCATCGGTCAAGCCGCTGCGGCCCATCTCCTACGCCCTCATCCAGGAATGGCGTCCCGCCGACGGCGACATCGTCCTCCCGCACCCCTTCGACATCCGCATCACCTGGGACGACCTCGCCCCGTGAACGGGCGAAGGTCTACCTGACGCTGTCGAGCCAACTCCCGGAAGCGCCGGAGGGTGTCCGCCCAATGCTGCCTGCGAGGCCAGGACGAAGGCGGCGTAGCCGAGCATAAACTCCCGCTGGGTCGCCGACGTTGTGGAGGAGCAGCGACCTGACGGGGCACCACCACCGTCCGGATGACCATGCTCACCAGGCAGACCGCGGGCGGTGCTCACGGACCTGACGGTGTGCTCGTGTCCGCCGTGAGGACCTTCAACCTACGCGAGGAGACCACATGGGCGACGAGTACCACTTCACCGAGGAGGAGATGGCCCGCCTCCGGTGGATCCACGCCAACCCGCCGCCGGACATCGACCGCCTCGGGCCCCTGCCCCGACTGGTGCAAGGGGCGGCCACACCTGATCCGGGGCGACAAGCCCAGCGAGCAGTTCCACACCTCCGAGGTCATGCACAAGCTGTTCGTCGAGACCGCCCGCGACGACTGCGCCCCGGAAGAGGGCGGCCAGTACTGGACACTCGGGGTAGAAATTGACTGGTGGCCGTTCGCCGAGCGGCTCGACCACCGCAGAATCAACGGCACGGTCTACATCGACGGCAACGACTCGGTGGAAATGACCCCGGCCCAGATCCGCGCCCTGGCCGACAGCCTCATCCCGCAGGCCGACCGCCTCCGCGAGTTCGCCGACCTCTTGGAGAGCCTGCACACGGAGGACATGCCCGACCAGGGCAACCCGCCGCCGCCGACACGGGGCGCCGACCGGCGCTCCGGGGTGTAGATGGCACAAACGCTCGTCTCAGCGCCACACCGAACGACCATGCGAGGCTGTCCGGGCCAGGGCCGCGCTCACGTCCAAATGACGCGCCACTGTCGCCCAGCGAACTCCTGGGGCTGCAGAGACCTTGAGTCTCAGCGGAACATCAGCATGAGCATGGACACCTGTGCCCAGTTCATGGAGTCGACGCTGAAGGTACCCGCCACCCGCATGAACGACATACTCGCAGAGGGTGGGGTGCGACCACTCCCCGGAGGAAGATGGGGACGATGGACCGGCCGCCGCAGGGGTGCCGGTACGGCGCTGACGGTCTGCATCGTTGTCAGCCGTTGTTGTCAGCGGCAACGAAAGAGGCCCGGAGACGATGTCCCTGGGCCTCTGAGTTGGTGCGCTCAGCAGGATTCGAACCTGCAACCTCTTGATCCGTAGTCAAGTGCTCTATCCGTTGAGCTATGAGCGCCTTGCTTGGTGGCTGGGCGGTTTTTGTCCGCCCCGCTTCCTTGCGATGACTACATTACACGAGCACCGGCCCCGGGTGAAATCGGGTTTATGGGGCCGCTGAGCAGGGGCGGAGCCCCGGGCGCGGCCGCTGGGGAGGGCGGCGGCGCCCGGGGTGGGGCGGGGGGGTCAGGTGGGCTGGCCGGCGGTCCACTGGGACCAGGTGAGGTTGAAGTCGGCGTAGCCGTTGTCCGGGGCGGCGTTCTTCGGGACGCCGGTGACGGTCACCGGGTCACCCTGCTGGGCGATGTCGTAGAACCACTTGGCGTCGGACTGGGAGAGGTGGATGCAGCCGTGCGAGGTGCTGTCGCCCGGGTCCACGTCGCCGGTGGAGTAGTGCACGTAGGTGCCGGAGAAGGTCAGGTGGACGTCCGAGGGCAGCTTCAGGTCGTAGTAGTTCGGCGAACCCGGAGTGCAGGAGATGCCGACGCTGCACGAGGTCATCTCGACCACGGGCTCCTTGTCGATCACCGCCATGGTGCCGCCCCAGGTCTGGAAGCCCGGCGCGCCGGTGTCGACGGTGAGGGTGCGCAGCAGCTTGCCGTCCTGGGTGACCTTCATGGTGTGCGCGGGGGCGTCCACCACGGCCTCGATGTCGCTGCCGATGGTGAACGTGTGTTCGTAGTCGTGTATCCCGATGCGGCCGTTGCCGTTGCTCACTCCATCGAGGTCGGCGTCGACGGTCACCTGGGTGCCGGTCTTCCAGTAGTTCTCCGGCCGCCAGTCCACCCGGGTGCTGCTGAACCAGTGCCAGGCGCCGGTCACCGGAACACTGGTGGTGACCTTCAGCTGCTTTTCCACCGCCGCCCGCGCCGAGTCGGCCACCGGGTTGGAGAAGACGATGGACACGGGCATGGCGACGCCGACGGTCGCGTCCTTCTCCGGGGTGATCGAGTCCAGCAGCATGCTGCTGCCGCTGCCCGGCGTCTCCACGGTGAAGGGGACCTTGTCCGTGGTCGGCTTGCCGCCGCTGCCGCCGGACGGGGTGGCGCTGACGTCCAGGGTGTACGCCACGCCGACCGCGAAGGGGGAGCTGGGCGTCCAGGTCCCGGCGGCGGCGTTCAGCGTGCCGGGCACCACGTCGCCCTTGGAGTCGGCCACGGTCACCGAACCCAGCGTCCCGCCCTTCACCGCGATCTTCACCGGCTGGTTGGGGATGACCTCCCCGGAGGCGTCCTTGGCCAGGGTGACGCTGATGGCGGCCGGGGCCGCGTCCGCGGAACCCCCGGAGCCGGAGCCGTGGCCACTGGAGCCGGAGCCGGACGACGAGCCCGAGCAGGCCGCCGTACCGGCCAGTACCAGCGCCACCACAGCCGCCCCCGCGCCGGCGAACGCCCGCGACCGCGCCCGCGACCGCCGCCCGGTACCGCTGCCGGGAGAGGTTTCACCTGTCCGTATCAACGACTTGCTCCTTGCCGTACGCAGTGCCTCGGTTCAGCCCCGTCCATGAGAAGCGACGCGGCTGCGGTCGATGCGGTTGCCGTCACCGGCTACCGCAAAGGGTGCGTACCCATCATTACCGCTTCAAACGGTCGGCCGCGCGGAGCAGCCATCCGGAGCAGTCATCCGGAGTGATCCGAGCAATTCCGTTCGAACCGTCAATCCTGCGAGCGCTGGGGCACGGAGGCGCGGGAGCCGCTGGGGCACGGAGGCGCGGGCCAGGACGCAGAACAGGGGCCCCTCGCCGAAGCGAAAGGCCCCTGTGGGAGCGGAGGCTGAGGGATTTGAACCCTCGATGGGCTTGAAGGCCCAAACCGCATTAGCAGTGCGGCGCCATAGACCGGACTAGGCGAAGCCTCCCTGCTCCGACCGTGTGCGCGCGTGACGCTCACGACCGTCTGCATGGATGATGCCACACCCCCAGGGGCTGCGGCTAACCGGTAACTACGTTACTAGGCGGGTCGCCGGACTGGCAAAAACAATGGGATAGTGCTTGTCTGGCGCGCCCGGGGGGAAGCCCGCCGGCGCAGTGGCAGGTTCCGGCGGCTGCGGCAGCGAAGTCAGCAAGGGAGGACGGCTCGTCGTGAGCAGCAGGCCGACCCGAGGCACTGCTCGCCTCGCAGCAATACTCGACGCGCTTCCTGACGCATTGCTGCTGGTGAACAGCAACGGCACGGTGGTGGACGCCAACGCCGCCGCCTTGCGCAGCCTGCAAGCACCCGGCACGGCGCTGGTCGGCATGGGCGTGCTCGACCTGCTGCCCGAGTTCGACCCGAGCCGGATCCCCGGCTCGATGCGCCCGCGCCCGGCCGACAGCGCCGCGGACGAGGACGCCAAGCCGGTCCGGATGACCGCGCGCCGGACCGACGGGACCAGCTTTCCGGTCGAGGTGGCCGGGAACGAGTTCGAGGACGACGCCGAGGGCCGGGACGGGTTCCGCGGCAGCTCCTCGTCGTACGACTCCTTCGGCGGCGTGTCCCGTTACGGCTACGGCGGCTCCGGCGCGGCCGGGCGGCCCCCGGCGTCGCAGTCGGACCGGGAACTGCTGCTGATCGTGGTCCGCGACCTGTCCGCGCGGCTGGAGGTCGAGGCGGAGCTGCGCCGCCAGCACAAGCAGACCGAGATGATCCTGCGCGCCGCCGCCGAGGGCGTGGTCGGCGTGGACATGAACGGCAAGGTGGTGCTGGTCAACCCGGCCGCCGCGCACATCCTCGGGTTCCGGGCCAGCGAGCTGGGCGGCCAGGAGCTGCTGCCGCTGGTGCTGCACTCGCGGGCGGACGGCACACTGCTGCCGCCCGAGGAGTCGCCGTTGGCGGACACCCTCGCCTCCGGCCGCAAGCACCGGGTCCGGGCGGCGACGCTGTGGCGCAAGGACGGCCGTCCGGTGAGCGTGGAGCTGTCCACCGCCCCGGTGCGGGACGGCGACCAGCTGGTCGGCGCGGTGGTGACCTTCACCGACCGGACCGCGTACCTCGCGCTCGCGGGCCGCAACGAGCAGCTGACCGCGCTGCTGGAGGGCGAGTTGCAGGGGCCGCTGGAGCGGCTGCAGGACACCCTGGGCCGGCTGGCGGCCGACCCGGCCGGGCAGCTGTGGCCGGAGGCCAACTGGGTGCTGCGGCGGCTGGCGGCCGAGTGCGCGCAGACCACCCGGCTGGTTGAGGGCGTACTGGCGTACCAGCGGTTCGACGCCGCGTTGGACGCCGGGCGCGAGCAGCTGGAGCGGCAGCCGGTGGGCCTGGACAAGGTCGTGCACCGGGCGGTCGCGGCAGCCACCGAGCTGATCGGCGAGGACCGGGTGCGGTTCGCGGTGCACCCGTCCGAGGTCGAGGTGATCGCGGACCAGGAGCGGCTGGCGCAGGCCTTGGGCCACCTGATCGCGGACGTCGCCACGGTGACGGTGACGCCGGACGAGGCGCAGCGGGGCGACGGTTCCGGCGACGGTTCCGGCGGCGACGGCGGTGCGGGTGGCGGCGGTCGCGGCGGCGGCAAGGGGCGTGGCAGCGGGCTGTACGGGATGGCGGTGGGGGTGGCCTCCGGGCTGACCGGCGCGCCGGCCGCGGAGCCGACGGTGATGATAGCTGCGGCGCAGCGCGGGTCGGTGGCACGGATCGAGGTGCGCGGACCGAGCGCGGGCGGCAGCCCGGTGCACCTGCCGATGGCCCGGGGCATGGTCGAGCGCCACGGCGGCGTGCTCCAGGCCCACGAGCTGCCCGGCAAGCTGGGCCGGACGTACGTGGTGGAGCTGCCGCTCGACCCGGCGACCGCGCGCGAGGCCGCCGAGCGGGCTGCCGCTGCGGCGCGGGAGGCCGACCGGGCGAAGGAGACGGACACCTCGCTGCTGCCGGAGCTGCCGGGGATGGACGGCGGCCCGGGCGCCGCCGGGGCGGCATCGGTATCGGCAGCCGCCGACCAGGGGGTCGGCGAGGCACGCCCGCACGCCCGGACGGCGGGCGGGGGCGCGGCGGGCGGGGGTTCGGCGGGGGCGGGTCCGACGGGCTCGGGTTCGGCCCCGGATCAGGGCTCGGATCAGGGCGCGAGCGCTCGGATGTCGGGTACGGGGGCGGCTACTGAGGGCACCGACCGGTCGCGGCGGC
>Ga0302314_10019172_pt1 | contig 11379 bp, 9 predicted proteins | sample III_Palsa_N2_3_FD_200533 | JGI IMG/M metagenome (GOLD analysis project Ga0302314, IMG submission 200533) | Peat permafrost microbial communities from Stordalen Mire near Abisko, Sweden - III_Palsa_N2_3 | ecosystem: Environmental > Terrestrial > Soil > Palsa > Peat permafrost | place: Sweden... | reverse complement strand
GTCCGCAGGCGTCCGCAGGCGTCCGCAGGTCGGGACGGTACCCGGCGCTGCCGCCCCGGCCGGTACCGTGGGGCCCACCATGAGCGATTCGCCTTCGGCCCCCACGGCCTCCCCCGCTGCGACCACGCCCGCCGCCCCCGGCGGCACCAGCCCGCTCACCGCCCCGGCGGCGGTGCCGCTGATCCCCGAGCCCCGGACGCTACTGGTCAAGGTCTTCGGCAAGGACCGCCCCGGCATCACCACCGGCCTGTTCACCACCCTCGCCGAGTACGAGGTGGACGTGGTGGACTTCGAACAGGTGGTCACCCGGGGGCGGATAGTGCTGTGCGCCCTGGTCACCGCGCCCCGGTCGGAGGGTGAGCTGCGGGCGAACCTGCACCAGTGGGCGGACGGGCAGCGGCTCCAGGCCGAGGTCATCTCCGGGACCGGCGACAACCGCCCGCGCGGCGAGGGCCGGTCGCACGTCACCGTGCTGGGCCACCCGCTGACGGCCGCCGCCGTGGCCGCGCTGAGCGCCCGGGTGACCGCCTGCGGCGGCAACATCGACCGGGTGTTCCGGCTGGCCAAGTACCCGGTCACGGCGGTGGAGCTGGCCGTGTCCGGTGTCCCGACCTCGTTCCTGCGGGCCGAGCTGGCGCAGGAGGCGGCGGCGCAGCGGGTCGATGTCGCGGTGGTCCGCTCGGGCCTGCAACGCCGGGCCAAGCGGCTGGTGGTGATGGACGTCGACTCGACGCTGATCCAGGACGAGGTGATCGAGCTGTTCGCGGCCCACGCGGGCTGCGAGGAGCAGGTCGCGGCGGTCACGGCGGCGGCGATGCGCGGCGAGCTGGACTTCGCCGAGTCGCTGCGGGCCCGGGTGGCGCTGCTGGCCGGGCTGGACGAGGCCGTGGTGTCGAAGGTCCGGGCGGCGGTCCGGCTGACCCCGGGCGCGCGGACGCTGATCCGGACCCTGAAGCGGCTGGGCTACCAGGTGGCGATCGTCTCCGGCGGCTTCACCCAGGTCACCGACGACCTGGTGGAGCGGCTCGGGCTGGACTTCGCGGCGGCCAACACCCTGGAGGTGGTGGACGGGAAGTTCACCGGCCGGGTGGTCGGCGAGATCGTGGACCGGGCCGGGAAGGCCCGGATGCTGGAGCGGTTCGCGGTGGCGGCGGGGGTGCCGCTGGAGCAGACCGTGGCCATCGGCGACGGCGCCAACGACCTGGACATGCTGAACGTGGCGGGCCTGGGCGTGGCCTTCAACGCCAAGCCGATGGTGCGCGAGGCGGCGGACACAGCGGTCAACGTGCCGTTCCTGGACACCGTGCTGTACCTGCTGGGGATCTCCCGCGAGGAGGTCGAGGACGCCGACGGCGGCTTCCTGTCGTCGTTCTGAGCCCCGGCAGGCCCCGCCGTCCTGAGGCCCCGCCGCTGGGCCGGGGCTCAGAACGGCGCGACAGGACGGCGCGACAGGGCGGCGGGTCGGTCAGTCGGCGGCCGGGGCGTGGAACGTGGTGAGCCGGGCGGTCCCCGGCTCCAGCGACTTCCACGGGACGTCCACGGTCAGCACCGCGACCGCCGCCGTGGGGAACCCGGTGGCGCGCAGCCGGGGCAGCGTGTCGTCGTCGTGCTCTCCGGCCAGCACCTCGGCCAGGCCCTGGACGCCGGGGTTGTGGCCGACCAGCAGGACCGTGCCGACCTCCTCCGGGACCTCCTGGAGCACCTCGATCAGCTGGCCCGGCACGGCTTCGTACAGCCGGTCCTCGTACACCGTGCGGGGCCGTTCCGGTAGCTCGTGGGCGAAGAGCTTCCAGGTCTCCCGGGTGCGTTCGGCGGTGGAGCACAGGGCCAGGTCGGGCAGCAGGCCGAGGCCCGCCAGCCAGCGCCCGGAGGCGGGGGCTTCCCGTCTCCCCCGGTCGGCCAGCGGTCGCTCGTGGTCGGGCACGGCGGGCCAGTCGGCCTTGGCGTGCCGTAGGACGATGATCCTGCGGGACGTGTCGACGCTCATACCTGCCAGCTTCGCAGAAAACCGGGAATCCGGCTCCGTTCAGCCGGCGGCTCCGTTCAGTGGTGGCGGTAGGCGGCGGCGATGGTGGCGATGATCGAGATGAACACCATGATCCCCGCGATCACGCCGAACATCTGTAGCAGCTTCTTCTGTCCCCCGGTGGGGTTGTCGTCAAGGTATGGCATGGAGATGAGTCTGCCACCCCCTCCCGGGCCCCGGTCACCCGGGCCAGGCCCTGCCGGGCGGCCCCGCGCCGACTGCCCGAGGGGGCTCGAAGGGGGCTCACAGGAGGGTCACACCTCGTCCTCGATCTGGCCCGGGCGCGCCGCCCGGCAGCCCGCCACCGCCTGTGCCAGCAGCAGCACGGTGAGCAGCGCCAGCGGGGCGTACCAGCCGTGCTCGCGCTGGTAGAGCACGCCGATCAGGACCGGTCCGGGGACCGAGACCAGGTAGCCGAAGCCCTGGCAGAAGGCCGACAGCCGGGCCACTCCCTCGGCCGAGCGGGAGCGCAGGCCGATCATGGTCAGCGCCAGCGGGAAGGCGCAGCCGGACAGCCCGGCCAGCGCGGCCCAGACCCAGGGCGCGGCGGCCGGGGCGAAGGCCAGACCGGCGTAGGCGATCAGGCCGCAGCCGGCCAGTGCGAGGACGATCGGGGACTGGTTCGGCCTGCGGACCGCGTAGGTGGGGATCAGGAACGACAGCGGCGCGCTGACCGCCATGGTGACCGCGAGCAGCACCCCGGATTCGGTGGCGGAGATCCCGGCGTCCTGGAAGATCTGCGGCAGCCAGCCCATGATCGCGTACGCGGCGGTCGCCTGGAGGCCGAAGAAGAGGGTGAGCGCCCAGGCGGTACGGCTACGGCCGACCCGCAGCGGGACCGGCGCGGTCGCGGCTCCGAGCACCGGAGGGACGGCCACCGAGGGGACGCCCGCCGAGGGGACGCCCGCCGAGGGGGTGGCCGCGGTCCGCTCGGACGAGCCGCCACGGGCGGCCGCCAGCCGGGCCAGCCAGAGCAGCAGCGCGACCACCGCCGCCAGCGACCAGATGCCCAGGCCGACCCGCCAGCCGCCACCGAGTGCGCTGGTCAGCGGCACCGCCAGGGCGGCGGCGACGGAGGTGCCGAGCGCCAGCGACATTGAGTACAGGCCGGTCACCGGCCCTACCCGGTCCGGGAAGTAACGCTTCACCAGAACCGGCATCAGCACGTTGGAGACCGCTATGCCGGCCAGGGCGAGCGCGCTGAGCACCAGGAACACGGCGGTGTCGGGGGCCAGCGCGCGGGCCGCCAGGCCGAGGGCGAGGGCGCCCATTCCGGCGCAGACGGTGGCCGAGGGGCCGATCCGGCGGGCCAGCGCCGGGGCGCTCAGGCCGAGCAGGGCGAAGCAGAGCGAGGGCAGCGCGGTGAGCACCCCGGCCAGGGCGGGGCTCATCCGCAGGCTGCCGCGGACCTGGTCGAGCAGCGGCCCGAACGAGGCCACCGCCGGACGCAGGTTGAAGGCGGCGGCGGTGATGGCGATCAGCAGCAGGATCCGGGGCAGTCGGGCGGGAGCGGCATCGTCGGCAACCGAACGCGGCTCCGGTCGCAGCTCCGGCTCAGCGGAGGTGGCGGGTGTATGGGCATCAGATCCGATCTCTGTGGCAGACATGGGGCCATCATAGAATGATGGGATGACTTAGGATGACACTTTGTGGAAGGAAGCAAGGCAGGATGATGGGACCCGCACCATCCGACCACGCAGCAGCAGGAGTGCCATGACGCTGACCTCGCCCAGGCGCGAGCCCCTGGCCGACCAGGTGATCGCGCAGCTGCGCGCGCAGATCACCTCCGGTGAATGGCCGGTGGGCTCGCGCATCCCCACCGAGGTGGAACTGGTCGAGCAGCTCGGCGTCGCCCGCAACACCGTCCGCGAGGCCGTCCGGGCGCTGGCCCACAACGGCCTGCTGGACATCCGCCAGGGCTCGGGCACCTACGTGCTGGCGACCAGCGAGTTGGCCGGGGTGATGCACCGGCGCTTCGCCGACGCGGACGCCGACCAGGTGATCGAGCTGCGGGTGGCGCTGGAGGCCGCGGCGGCCCGGCTGGCCGCGACCCGGCGCACCGAGCCCGACCTCAAGCTGCTCGACACCGCGCTGACCCGCCGTGAGGACGCCTGGCGCTCCGGCAGCGTCGAGGACTTCGTCCAGAACGACGCCGCTTTCCACCAGGCGGTGATGGCGGCGGCCCACAACGAGGTACTGGCCGCGCTGTACGCGGACCTGGGCGAGGTGCTGCGGACGGAGCTGCGGCAGTCGGTGGGCCCGGTGCTGGTCGAGCAGCGGTATGTGAACCACGGCGGCATCCTGGAGGCGATCCGGGCCGGTGACGGCGAAAAGGCCTCGCTGGAGGCGGTCGTCGCCCTCACCACCTGCCGCTGAAGCACTACCGCCGAACCACGCGCCGTGAGGCCGGTCGGCTGAGGGCCGTCAGCCGCTGATGCCGTTGACGATGAGCCCGGTGAGGGTGTCCACCACTTCCTCCTCGCCCAACTGCCGCCCCAGCAGCCGCTCCCCGCCATCGCCCAGCAGCCAGGTCCGGACGAACTCGGACATCAGCGCGATCATCGCCGAGGCCACCACCACCGGCTCGCCGGGCAGTTGTCCACCCGCCTCGCGGACGTGCCGCAGGTGCTCGGCGATGTCCAGCACGTTCGGCTCCAGCAGCAGCCGCAGCCGCTCGGCGAAGCGCTCGTCCACCATCGCCGCCTGGTGCAGCGCGGTCACCACCGCCCGGTTCTCACTGGCGAACCGCAGGTACACCGCCACATGCCAGCGCACCGCCGCCGGATCGGAGAAGTCCGGGCTGTGGCCGGCCTCCTCGACCCGCTCGTCGCCCTCCGCGAGCATGTCCAGCAGCAGCGCCTCCAGCAGCTCCTCCTTGCTCGCGAAGTGGCTGTAGAACGAACCCGCCGCGCGCCCGGCCTCGGCGGTGATGTCGGTGATCTTCGCCTTGAGGTAGCCGGTCCGGGCGAAGACCCGCTTGGCGGCCTCCTTGAGTGCGGCCTCGGTCTCGGCGGCCCGCGCCTTGCGCACTCCGACTTCGCCTGCGCCGGTCATCCCGCCACCCTTTCCCAGCTCACACGGCCCCTCTTGCCCTGGACGGTAGCAGCAGCTAGCTTGAATATATATTCACTGAATCCTGATTCAACAAGAAGGGCAGCCATGAGCACTGACCACAGCGGCACCGTCGGCAGCACCGGCGTACTGATCGTCGGAGCCGGTCCGGCCGGGCTGGTGCTGGCCGTCGAGCTGGCCCGGCGCGGCGTCCGGTACCGCCTGGTCGAGCGGGACGCCCTGCCCTTCGCCGGTGCTCGCGGCAAGGGCCTGCAACCGCGCACCCAGGAGCTGTTCGAGCAGTTGGGCGTGGGCGAGCGGGTCCGCGCCCACGGCGGCCCCTACCCCGCCATCCGCGCCTACCAGGGCGGCCAGGTGGTCTGGGAGGGTCGGATGGACGAGCCGCGCGAGCCCACCCCCGACGTGCCGTACCCCAACGCCTGGATGCTGCCGCAGTGGCGGACCGGCGAGATCCTCCGTGAGCGGCTGGCCGAACTCGGCGGAACGGTCGGCTTTGGCACCGCGCTGGTCTCCTTCAGCCAGGACGCCGGGGCGGTCACCGCCGTGCTCCGGCACCCGGACGGCACCGAGGAGCGGCTCCGCGCCGACTACCTGGTCGGCGCCGACGGCGGGCGCAGCACCGTCCGCCGGACGCTCGGCACCGGCTTCGCCGGGGAGACCCGGGAGGAGCAGCGGATGGTGCTGGCCGACGTCCGGGCCGAGGGCGTCGACCGCGAGTACTGGCACACCTGGCCGAACAGCGAGTCCGGTCCGTCGGCCTTCCCGCTGGCGCTGTGCCCGCTGGCCGGGACTGACACCTTCCAGCTCTTCCAGCCGCTGGCCACGGACGCCGAGGTCCCCGAGATCACCCTGCCGTACCTCCAGCAGATGCTGGACCACGCGGCCGGTCCGGGCCGGGTGCGGCTGACCGAGGTGATCTGGAGCTCGCTGTTCCGGGCCAACATCCGGATGGCGGAGCGGTTCCGGGAGGGCAGGGTGTTCCTGGTCGGCGACGCGGCCCACGTCCACTCCCCGGCCGGTGGCCAGGGCCTGAACACCAGCGTCCAGGACGCCTGGAACCTGGGCTGGAAGCTGGCGGCGGTGGCCTCCGGGGCGCCGGCCGCGCTGCTGGACAGCTACCAGGACGAGCGGCTGCCGGTGGCCGCCCGGGTGCTCGGCATCAGCACCGCGCTGCACGACAAGGGCTTCGCCGGGGAGGAGGACGCGCACCGCCGGGACGACCCGGAGCTGCACCAGCTGAACCTCGGCTACCGGGACAGCGCGCTCAGCCGGGAGTTGCGCGCGGCTCCCGGCCCGGTCCGCGCGGGCGACCGCGCGCCGGACGCGCCAGGCACCGCCCCGGACGGCACGCCGGTCCGGCTGTTCGAGCTGTTCACCGGGGTGCAGCCGGTACTGCTCGGCTTCGGCCCCCGGGCCGCGCGGCTGGCGGCGGAGCTGGCCGGGCCCCGGCTGCGGGCGGTGGCGGTGCTCGACCCGGGACAGCCGGTGCCGGCCGGGGCGTCCGGCTTCGCCGACACCGACGGCCACGCCGCCCGCGCCTACCAGGCGGGCGACGCGCTGCTGCTGGTCCGCCCGGACGGCTACCTGGGCCTGGCCACCGACACCGGCGACACCGGCGACACCGGCGACGTCGATGACGTCGATGACGTCGATGACAAGGCCGCTGACCAGGTCCGCGACTACCTGGGGACGATCACGGGGCAGTCCTGAAAGGCGGTGAGGCCCGTACCGTCCCTCGGGGGGACGGTACGGGCCTCACCATGCTTCAGTCATACCTGAAGGGCTTCAGGCGCCGATCGCGTGCAGGCCGCCGTCCACGTGGACGATCTCGCCGGTGGTCTTCGGGAACCAGTCGGACAGCAGCGCCACCACACCCCGCCCGGCCGGCTCCATGTCGGTGACGTCCCAGCTCAGCGGCGAGCGTCCGTTCCAGGTGTCGGCCAGGGTCTCGAAGCCGGGGATGGACTTGGCCGCCATCGACTTGAGCGGACCGGCCGAGACCAGGTTGCAGCGCACGTTCTGCTTGCCCAGGTCGCGGGCCAGGTAGCGGGAGGTGGCCTCCAGCGCGGCCTTGGCCGGGCCCATCCAGTCGTACTGCGGCCAGGCGATGGTGGCGTCGAAGGTCAGGCCGACCACCGAGCCGCCCTCCTCCATCAGCGGCAGGCAGGCCATCGTGAGCGACTTCAGCGAGTACGCCGAGACCTGCATCGCGGTGGCCACCGACTCCCACGGGGTGTTCAGGAAGTTGCCACCCAGGGCGTCCTGGGGTGCGAAGCCGATGGAGTGGACCACCCCGTCCAGGCCGCCGAGGTGCTCGCGCACCTGCTCGGCCAGGCCGTCCAGCTGCTCCTGGCTGGTGACGTCCAACTCCAGCACCTTGGTGGGCTTGGGCAGCTTCTTGGCGATGCGCTCGGTCAGCGTCGGGCGCGGAAAAGCGGTCAGCACGATCTCCGCGCCCTGCTCCTGCGCCAGCTTCGCGACCTGGAAGGCGATGGAGGACTCCATCAGCACTCCGGTCACCAGAATGCGCTTGCCCTCAAGAATTCCGCTCATGGTTCAGTGACCCATGCCCAATCCGCCGTCAACGGGAATGACGGCTCCGGTGATGTACGCGGCCTCGTCGGAGGAGAGGAAGCACACGGTGGACGCGATCTCGGCGGGCGCCGCATAGCGGCCCAGGGGCACTCCCGCGACGATCTCGGCGCGGCGCTCGTCGCTGAGCACAGCGGTCATGTCGGTGTCGACGAAGCCGGGGGCGACCACGTTGACGGTGATGTTGCGCGGTCCGAGCTCACGGGCCAGCGAACGGGCGAAACCGACCAGTCCGGCCTTGGAGGCGGCGTAGTTCGCCTGGCCGGGCGAGCCGGTCAGGCCGACCACCGAGGAGATCAGCACGACGCGTCCCTTGCGGGCCCGCATCATCGCCTTGACGGCGCGCTTGACCACCCGGAAGGAGCCAGTGAGGTTGGTGTCCACGACCGAGGTGAAGTCCTCCTCGGTCATCCGCAGCAGCAGCGTGTCCCGGGTGACCCCGGCGTTCGCGACCAGCACCTCCACCGGGCCGTGCTGCGCCTCGACCTCCCCGAAGGCCCGGTCCACCTGGTCGGCGTCGGTGATGTCGCACCGGACCCCGAACAGCCCCTCCGGCGGCTCGCCCGAGCGGTAGGTGACGGCGACCTTGTCACCGGCCTCCACGAAGGCCTGTGCGATGGCGAGGCCGATGCCCCGATTGCCTCCGGTGACGAGAACCGAACGGCTCAACGGTCCACCTCTTCCTCTGCTGGGTGAGTTCCTGCCGGGATCGGTGCGGCACGGGGACCGCCATGATGGCCGCCACCTGCGCACGCCTGCCCGAACACGCATGGCGACGCTATCCGGATAAGCGCGGCGGGGGCTAATCCGCCGCCCACAGCGACACCGGCGCTGAACTGTGGGCTTTCCACAGTGTGCGAATCCCATCCGCGCGGATTTATTGAACGTGACTGTTGAACATGACAAACGCGAAGGGCCCGACGCGTGATCTGCGTCGGGCCCTTCGACTTATTGAGTAGCGGGGACAGGATTTGAACCTGCGACCTCTGGGTTATGAGCCCAGCGAGCTACCGAGCTGCTCCACCCCGCGTCGTTGTGTCCACACCGTACCCCGGCCCCGCCACCGAAAGCGAATCGCTTTCCGGACCCCTCTGCGGCCGCGGGCACAACGTGCTGCGCGGCGGCCCCGGCACAGGGCAGGATGCGAGTCGGCGACCGCGCCCGCGGCCACCGCACCCGTCCCTCCGGAGGAGCTCGATGCCGGACACACCCGCGTCCATCGATCCCACTTTCCTGGCTCTGCCGCTACGCGGCCTCGCCGACGCCGCCCTGTCCCGGGCCCGCGCGCTCGGCGCGAGCCACGCCGACTTCCGGCTGGAGCGGGTCCGCAGCGCCTCCTGGCACCTGCGCGACGCGCGTCCCTCCGGCAGTTCGGACACCCTGCAACTCGGCTACGCCGTGCGGGTCGTGCTGGACGGGGCCTGGGGCTTCGCCGCCGGGGTCGACCTGACGCCGGAGGCCGCCGCCAGGGTCACCGAACAGGCCGTCGCGGTGGCCAGGATCAGTGCTGGGATCAGCGCCGTCTCCGGCACCGAGGACCCGGTGGAGCTGGCGGACGAGCCAGTCTACGGCGACGTCTCCTGGGTCTCCTCGTACCAGGTCAACCCGTTCGAGGTGGCCGACACCGAGAAGACCGCGCTGCTGGCCGAGTGGAGTTCGCGGCTGCTGGCCGCGCAGGGGGTCTCCCATGTCACCGCCTCGCTGCTGACGGTCCAGGAGAACAAGTTCTACGCCGACACCGCGGGCACGGTCACCACCCAGCAGCGGATCCGGCTGAACCCGGAGCTGGATGCCGTCTCGGTGGACGAGCGGACCGGCGCGTTCGACTCCATGCGCACCCTGGCTCCCCCGGCCGGGCGCGGCTGGGAGTACCTGACCGGGACCGGCTGGGACTGGGACGCCGAACTGGCCGAGCTGCCGGTGCTGCTGGCCGAGAAGATGAAGGCCCCCAGTGTCCGGGCCGGGCGCTACGACCTGGTGATCGACCCGACCAACCTGTGGCTGACCATCCACGAGTCCATCGGCCACGCCACCGAGCTGGACCGCGCGCTCGGCTACGAGGCCGCCTACGCCGGGACCTCCTTCGCCACCTTCGACAAGCTCGGCAGCCTGCGCTACGGCTCCGACGCGATGCACGTCACCGGCGACCGCACGGTCGAGCACGGCCTGTCCACCATCGGCTACGACGACGAGGGCGTGCGCACCCAGTCCTGGGACCTGGTCAAGGACGGCACCCTGGTCGGCTACCAGCTGGACCGGCGGATGGCCAGGCTCAAGGGCCTGGGCCGGTCCAACGGCTGCGCCTTCGCCGACTCGTCCGACCACGTCCCGGTGCAGCGGATGGCCAACGTCTCGCTCCAACCGGCCGCGGACGGCCCGGACACCGCCGGGCTGATCGCGGGCGTCGAGGACGGCATCTACATCCTCGGTGACCGCTCCTGGTCGATCGACATGCAGCGGTACAACTTCCAGTTCACCGGGCAGCGCTTCTTCGCCATCAAGAACGGCCGCCTGGCCGGGCAGCTCAAGGACGTCGCCTACCAGGCCACCACCACCGACTTCTGGGGTTCGATGGAGGCGGTCGGCGGCCCGCAGACCTACCGACTGGGCGGGGCCTTCAACTGCGGCAAGGCGCAACCGGGCCAGGTCGCGGCGGTCTCACACGGCTGCCCCTCGGCCCTTTTCCGCTCCGTCAACGTGCTCAACACCCAGCAGGAGGCCGGTCACTGATGTCTGATCAGATCCTTCGGGCAGCAGCCCCGCACGAGATCGTCGAGCGGGCGCTGGCGCTGTCCCGCAGCGACGGTCTCGTCGTCATCGCCGACGAGAAGTCCACCGCCAACCTGCGCTGGGCGGGCAACGCGCTCACCACCAACGGCGTCACCCGGGGCCGTACGCTCACCGTGATCGCCACCGTCGACGGGCGCGAGGGCACCGCCGCCGGGGTGGTCTCCCGCGAGGCGGTGACCAGCGGCGAGCTGGAGTCGCTGGTCCGGGCGGCCGAGGCGGCGGCCCGGACGGCCGGTCCGGCCGAGGACGCGCAGCCGCTGGTCCAGCCGTCCGGCGGGCCCTCGGCGGACTTCACCGCCGACCCGGCGGAGACCGACATCGCCGTCTTCGCCGACTTCGCGCCGGCACTCGGCGAGTCCTTCGCCCGGTCCGGGAAGAGCGGACGCCTGCTCTACGGCTTCGCCAACCACAGCGTCACCTCCACCTACCTGGGCAGTTCCACCGGGCTGCGGCTGCGCCACGACCAGCCGACCGGCACGCTGGAGCTGAACGCCAAAACCGCCGACCGCACCGCCTCCGCCTGGGCCGGCGCGGCCACCCGGGACTTCCGCGACGTCGACCCGGGCGCGCTGGAGGAGCAGTTGGCGCAGCGGCTCGGCTGGGCCGAGCGCCGGATCGAGCTGCCGGCCGGACGCTACGAGACGCTGCTGCCGCCGACCGCCCTGGCCGACCTGATGATCTGCATGAGCTGGGCCTCCGGCGGTCGCAACGCGGCCGAGGGCCGCACCGTCTTCTCCCGGGCCGGAGGTGCGTCGCAAAGCGACTCGGACACGGGTGGTGGCGGGCGACGGGAGGGAGGCACGAAGTTGGGGGAGCGACTCTCTCCGCTGCCGCTGCGGCTGCACAGCGACCCGGCGTACCCGGGGCTGGAGGCCGCACCGTTCGCGCTGGCGCACGCC
>Ga0302314_10019170_pt1 | contig 11380 bp, 12 predicted proteins | sample III_Palsa_N2_3_FD_200533 | JGI IMG/M metagenome (GOLD analysis project Ga0302314, IMG submission 200533) | Peat permafrost microbial communities from Stordalen Mire near Abisko, Sweden - III_Palsa_N2_3 | ecosystem: Environmental > Terrestrial > Soil > Palsa > Peat permafrost | place: Sweden... | reverse complement strand
GCCACACCGGCTGGATCGTGAACATCTCCTCCGGCGCCGGCATCCACCCTAAGCCGCCCTACGACGCCGCGCGGGTCGGACGCGGCGGCACGGTCTACGGGATGTGCAAGGCGGCGCTGGAGCGCTTCACCACCGGCCTCGCCTCCGAAGTCGCCCATGACGGCGTCTCGGTGAACGTGGTCTCGCCCGGCCTCGTCGAGACGCCCGGCACCCTGGTGCACAACCTGGTCAACGACGCGACCCGCAGCCGGGTGCAGCCGATCGAATACATCGCCGAGGCGGTGTTTCAGCTCACCCAGGGCACGCCCGCCAACCGCACCGGCCGGATCGACTACGCCGAGCCGTTCCTGAAGGAACTGGCGATCCAGCCCGCGGCGCTGATCTGACCTAACCGGCTTCCCTCTTCCTCGTGCGAGCCGCCGGGGAAGAGGGAATCTATCAGCGGCTCAGCCGCCGATGTTTCACGTGAAACCACAGATCGCCACAAACTACGGCGCCCCGGCCCGTCGCGCGCCTGATCGGACCGGCGCGCTGGCCCAGAGAATCTATCAAGGCCAACGATGTCAAAGACCTCGCCGCGCTGACGCAGCGGGCGGCAGAGACCCACACGGGTGAATCTCGGTCAAGTCCCCGAAAATCCGACGGCGCGGCGGCGCGCTTGCGGGTCCGCTCTCTAAGCTAAGCCGACCACGACCTTCGCGGCCGAGACGCCTCTTCGTTGGATGTCGAAGGCTGCCTGGACGTCGTTGAGGCTGGTTCCCACGACCTGAGGCGGTGGCGCCGGGCGGAAGCTGCCCGCGGCCAGCGCTTGGCCGAGATAGTCCTGGTAGATGTAGCGGCCGATCTCGTTGTCGATGACCGAACTGGCGTCAAAGAATTGGGCGCGGAAGCCAACGCGACGCGATTTCCGCCAGGTCCGGAGACGTGCGCCCACCATTCCCTGGAGCAGTTTCAGCAGCACGGGGAGGGTGATCCGGCTGCCGTTGGCCATGGCCTCGAACGAGACCGGCGCGCTGCAGCTGGCGATGAACTTTCGGCCTTCGCAGCCCGGAAGAATGTCGAGACAATCCTCCGCCGATCCGGCGCCGATCGCCAGCGCGCCCACGACGTGCTTGCCGCGCAGCGCCGCGACGATGTCGCGCGCGAGATCCTTGCCGCGGTAGTCGAACACATAGGCCGCGCCGAGCGACTTCACATAGTCGAAGTTCTTCGGCGACGCCGTGGCCACGACGCTGTAGCCCGCGGCCGCGGCAAGTTGGATCGCGTTGCCGCCCACGCTGGTCGCGCCACCGCAGATAATCACCCACTGGCCAAGCGCCTTCGGGGTCGCCGACGGCAGATCCAGAGCTAGAAGATCGCTCTGAAACAGACCGCAGGCCGCCGTCGTCAAGCCGAGCGGAACGACCGCCGCGTCGACGTAGGATAGGTGGTCCGGAATCACGGTCGTCAGCCGCGCGAGGACGATCGTGTGGGATTGGAATGCGCCCTCCGCCGCCCGATTGCGCTGTTTGCTCGACCCCGCCGCCATCGCCAGCACGCGGTCGCCGACCTTTACGTTGGTGACGCCGCCGCCGACCGCGACCACCTCTCCCGCCAGGTCGGAGCCCAGCACGAAGGGATATTTGATCCAGCCGAACATCAGGCCGCCGAGGTACTGCACCGCCCAGTCCACCGGGTTGACCGCGACCGCGTGGTTCCTGACCAGGATCTCGCCCGCCGCGGGTTCGGTATGGGGGGCATCCTTCACCTGAAGGGGCTGGCCCTTTGCGACCAACCAGGCGGCTTCATGCTTTGGCAGGGGGACCCTTCCTCTTCATGACTGCGCCGCATCCGAACGGTAGTCGGCATATCGGCAGGCGATTGCGGGCGCTCAAGCCAGGTAGTCGCCCAGCAGCCCTTGAAGTAAACTGGGCTCGGTCGGACGCCACCCGACGCTTTGTTGCGTGACCACGCTCGAGGCCGACGCATCCCTTGAGGCGAAAGCCCCGATGAAACCAAAATGAGCGACCGCTGCGCTGTCGTCGATGCTTCGGGTCGGGATACCTAGCTTCGTGCCGATGGCTTCGGCGATCGACCGTAAGGTGACGCCTGTCTCCGCGACGGCGTGGAGCCTTTGCCCCGGCTGGCCACGTTCGAGCCCGAGGCGGAACAGCCGCGCCGCGTCGCGACGGTGCACCGCGGGCCAGCGGCCGGCGCCCTCGCCGACGTAGGCGGACACCCCGGTCTGCCGCGCGGTGGCGATCAACTGCGACACCAGCCCCTGCGCCTGCCGGTCGTGAACCGAAGGCGGCAGTCGGACGACCACCGACCTCACGCCCTTCTCGCTGGCGGTGAGCGCCAGCGCCTCGGGGCGGCCGCGGACCGCGGCCATCCCCTCGGTTTGCGCCGCGTCCGCTTCGGTTGAGACACGACCGGGCGCGCTGGCGGTCATACCCGAGGTGACCACCAGCGGCTTGCCGGAGCCCGCCAGCGCATCCGCCATCGCCGATACGGCGCGCAGATCGGTCTCGCCCATTTCCGCGTACCTCGAGAAATCGTGGCCGAACGCGCAGTGGATGACGCCGTCGCTGGCGCGGGCGGCCTCCGCCAGGCCCCCCGCATCGCTGACGTCGCCGCTTCGAACGTCGACGCCCCATTTCACGAGGGTGTCCGCGGCTTCGTCGCTCCGCGCCAGGCCGGTGACCTGATGGCCGGCCGCCCGCAACTCCTCGACGATCACCGAACCAATGAACCCCGTCGCGCCGGTCAGGAATACACGCATGCAAAATCTCCAAGTCGCTGGCGACAAGCTTCTGCTTTCGGGTTATCCTGGTAAAGTAGTGACGTCATCATATTAAGAATGCTAACAGGATGAACGACCTTCGGACGGCCGAGAACCCGCTCGGGACCTATCTGAGGGACCGCCGCACCAGGCTCGATCCCGCGGCCTTCGGCTTTCCATCGGAGCGCCGCCGTACACCCGGCCTGCGTCGCGAGGAGGTGGCGCAGCGGGCGAACATCAGCCCGACCTGGTATGCGTGGCTCGAACAAGGGCGTGGCGGCGGACCCTCGGCCGACGTGCTCGATCGCATCGCCCGCGCCCTGATGCTGACGGATATCGAGCGCGAGCACTTGTTCCTGCTGGGTCTCGGGCGGCCGCCGGAAGCGCGCTACCGCAAGAACGAAGGCGTCACGCCACGCTTGCAGCGCGTGCTTGGCGCCCTGGACCCGAGCCCGGCGGTGATCAGGACCGCGACCTGGGACGTCGTCGCCTGGAACCGGGCGGCGACCGTCATGCTGATGGACTACGGCTCCCTGCCGCCGGAGCAGCGCAACATGCTGCGCTTCATCTTCCTCGACCCGCTCGCCCGAGTTGCGCACTACGACTGGGAAAGCGTGGCGCGGCTGGTCGTGGGCGCGTTCCGGCTTGACGCCGCTCGCGCCGGCGCCGCGGCGGACGTGGAGCCTCTGGTCGACGAACTCTGCCGGCGCAGTCCCGAGTTCAAGTCGATGTGGCGCGACAACGACGTTCCCGGCGCCCACGGCGAGGCCGTCAAGCATTTACGCCACCCGGTGTTCAGCCCGATCGCCTTCGAATACTCGACGTTCGCGGTCGACGGCCGGACCGACCTCAGCCTGTTGGTCTACAATCCGACCACGCCCGCGGACGCCGAGCGGATCGCGTCCATGCTGGAGCGCCATGAGCCGGCGCTCACAGACCAGGCCGCTCCCGGCGAGCGCTCCTTGCCTCCGGCCGCGCGGGGCTGAAATCAGGCGAGTTGGGCCCTCACGGCGTCCGCCACCGCCTGCTGGGTGATGCCGAACGCCTGGTACAGCCGCTCGGACGGGGCCGAGGCGCCGAAGCCGGTCATGCCGACGAAGCCGCCGTCCTCGCCGATGAACCGCTCCCAGCCCATCCGCACCGCCGCCTCAACCGCGACGCGCGCTGGCGCCGTGCCGATCACCGCGGCCCGATAGGCGCCGTCCTGGCGTTCGAACAGCTCCCAGCACGGCGTCGAGACCACGCGCACGGCGATCCCATCGGCCGCGAGCAGGTCGCGCGCCGCCATGGCGATGGCGACCTCGGTCCCTGAGGCGAAGATCGTCGCCTGAGCCGGGCCATCGGCTGGCGCGAGTTCATAGGCGCCGCGCAGGCTGAGGTCGCCGCCTGAGATCCGCACCGCCGCCGTCTTCTGGCGCGAGAGCGCCATCAGCGAGGGCGTCTTCTTCTCCATCAGCGCCGCCTTCCAGCACTCGGCCGTCTCCACCGCGTCGGCGGGGCGAAACACCAGCAGGTTCGGCATCGCGCGCAGGGCGGCCAGGTGCTCGACCGGCTGATGGGTCGGCCCGTCTTCGCCAAGGCCGATCGAGTCGTGGGTCATCACATGGATCACCCGCGTCCGCATCAGCGCGCCCAGCCGGATCGCCGGCCGGCTGTAGTCGGCGAAGGCGAGGAAGGCGCCCGAATAGGGGATCAGTCCGCCATGCACCGACATCCCGTTCATCGCCGCGGCCATGCCGTGCTCGCGCACGCCGTAGTGGACGTAGCGGCGCGCATAGTCGGGCGCATCGAAGGCGGTCATGCCCTTGACGATGGTGTTGTTGGAGCCGGTCAGGTCGGCCGAGCCGCCGATCATCTCCGGGATCGCCGGGATCAGCGCCTCCAGCGCCGCGCCGGAGTGCACCCGCGTCGCCGCCGCCGGACGCTCCGCGAGGCATTTGGCGATGTGCGCGTCCAGGCCGGCGAAAGCATCGGCTGGCAGGTCGCCGCGGATCGCCCGCTCGAACGCCGCGCGATGCTCGTCGTTTTTCAACCGCCCTTCCCAGCGCTTACGCAGGCCTCGGCTGCGCTCGCCGGCCTTCTTCCAGACCTTGGCGATGTCGGCGGGGATCTCGAATGGCGGCGAGAGCCAATTCATCGCCACCCGCGCGGCGGCGATCTCCTTGTCGAACAAGGCGTAGCCGTGGCCGTGCTCGTCGCCTTCCAGTCGCCCGGCGCCCTTGTTGATCAGCGTCTTGCAGGCGATGAAGCTCGGGCGGGTCTGGCGCTTGGCCCAGCCCAGTGCGCTGGCGATCTGGCCGTAGTCGTGCCCGTCGATCCGCTTGGTGGCCCAGCCGGCGGCCTTGAACCGCATCACCTGATCGCCGGTCTCCGCCAGGGTGGCGCGGCCGTCGATGGTGGTGTCGTTGTCGTCGAACAGCACGGTCAGCTTGGCGAGCTTGAGCCGACCAGCGAGGTGGGCGGCTTCATGGCTGACACCCTCCATCAGGCAGCCGTCGCCGGCGACGACCCAGGTGTGGTGGTCGACCAGCTTGTCGCCGTAGCGGGCGGCCAGGCTGCGCTCGGCCATCGCCATGCCGACCGCGGTGGCGATGCCCTGACCCAGCGGCCCGGTGGTGGTCTCGACACCCGGCGTGTGGCCATACTCGGGGTGGCCGGGGGTCAGCGAGCCCCACTGCCGGAAGTTCTTGATCTCCGCCATCGTCACCGCTTCGAAGCCGGTCAGGTGCAGCAGGGCGTAGAGCAGCATCGAGCCGTGGCCGGCCGACAGCACGAAGCGGTCGCGGTCAGGCCAGTGCGGGTGGGCGGCGTCGAACTTCAGGAACTTGGTCCAGAGCACGGTCGCCACGTCGGCCATGCCCAGCGGCATGCCCTGGTGGCCGGACTTGGCGCGGTGGACGGCGTCCATCGAAAGGGCGCGGATGGCATTCGCCATGGTCAGGGGTTGGACGGCCATGATTCCTGCGCTGCGTTGGGGGCGGCGCCGGCCTCGCACGCTGGGCCGCGCGGGGTCAAGCGAACCGGATCGGGGCAAGCCGCTTTAAGGATCGTCGCGACGCGTTCTATAGAAGCGGGGTGATTTGCGAAGCGGCCTATTCATGAGCGGGAAGCCCGGCCCGGACGGCGCGGTCGAGCTGGCGGCGCGGCGGCTGGAGCGCGCCGTCTCGCTGCTGGAGCAGCGCATCGCCCAGAAGGTCGCCGAGGCCGGCGCCGGCGCGGGCACCGCGTCCGACGAGGATCGCGCCCGTATGGCCACCGAACTCGACGAGGCCAGGGCGCGCGAACGACAGCTTGAAGAAGCTGGCGCGGCGGCGTCCGAGGCCCTGGCGCGGGCGATCTCCGAGATTCGCGCCACCCTGGGCGAAGTACGGGAGGCCTGAAGCGATGGCGCAGGTGAGCATCGGCATCAACGGTCGCGACTATGTCGTCGGCTGCGAGGATGGTCAGGAACGGCGGCTGGCCGAACTCGCCGCCTCGGTCGACGCCCAGGTCCGCCAGGTGGCCCGCGACGTCGGCTCACTCGGGGAAACCCGTCTGATGCTGATGGGCGCCTTGGTCATGGCCGACGACATCGCCGAACTGCGCGGCGAGATCGAAACGCTGAAATCCCAACTGGCGGAACAGAAGGCCGAACGCGGCCGCGCCGAGCTGGCCGCGGTCGCCGCCCTCGACGCCGCCGCCGCCCGCATCGAGCGATTGGCGGGCATCTAGCATGCGCGCTTGAGTGGGGGGCGCCGACGCCCTACGTTGGTAGGTGGCGGGTCTGCTGCGGCCCTCGTCGGAGGCAACAAATCCCGGGGACCTTAATTCACCTCATCGGGAGCTGTCCCTGACCAGGCTCGTGGGCTTGGTCACACGGCGCCCACCTGGAAATCCAGGTCCGAGGGGATTTAAACGCCCTCCACGGTCCTTCGCGGCGCCGCCACCCTTTTTCCTTGCGAGAGCAAGGCGCGCGCAGGCGCACTAAAAAGTTTGAACGCAGAGTACGCAAAGAAGGCGCGGAGGACGCGGAGTTGGCTTCTCTGCGATCTCTGCGTCTCCTCTGCGGCCTCTGCGTTAAAACTTCCCGCCTTCGGCATCGCCAGTCGCTCTGAACGAGGATAGTTTCCCCGCATGCGTCTGGCGTTTTTCGGGGATGTGGTTGGCCGGTCTGGCCGGGAGGGCGTCGCCGAGCACCTGCCGGGCCTGCGCCGCCAGCTGGGGCTCGATTTCGTGGTCATCAACGCCGAGAACGCCGCCGCCGGCTTCGGCATCACAGAGAACACCGCGCGCGACCTGTTCAACTCCGGCGCCGACGCCCTCACCCTCGGCAACCACTCCTGGGACCAGAAGGAAGCGCTGACCTACATCGTCCGCGAGCCGCGCCTGATCCGGCCGCTGAACTACCCCGCTTTCGCCCAGGCGCCGGGCCGCGGCGCGCAGCTGTTCACCACCGACAAGGGCCGCAGCGTGCTGGTGATCAACCTGCTGGGCCGGGTGCACATGGACGCGCTCGACGATCCCTTCGCCGCCGTCGACCGCGAGCTGGAAGCCTGCCCGCTCGGCGCGGCGGCCGATGCGATCATCGTCGACATGCACGCCGAGGCTACGTCCGAGAAGATGGCGATGGGGCATTTCTGCGACGGGCGCGCCAGCCTCGTGGTCGGCACCCACACCCACGTGCCGACCGCGGACCATCAGGTGCTGCCCGGCGGCACGGCCTACCAGACCGACGCCGGCGCCTGCGCCGACTACGACAGCGTGATCGGCAACCAGAAGGAAGAGCCGATTCGCCGCTTCACCACCCGCATCTCTCAGGGCCGCTACAAGCCTGCGGAAGGCCCGGCGACGATCTGCGGGCTCTACCTGGAAACCGACGACGCCACCGGCCTCGCCCGCCGCATCGAGCCGCTCCGCGTCGGCGGCCGGCTATCTCAGGCAATCCCTCAGGTCGAGACCGTGCGGGCCTAGCGCCGCTCCAATACCCGGAACCGGCGGACGACCAGATCGTCGATCTCCACCTTGCCGAACTTGGCGTGGCCCACACTCAGCCGCCCGATCGCCAGCGCCCCGATCGCGACCGCGCCAATCGCCAGCGCCGCCATCGCCAAGGCGCCGATGATCGAGCTGCCGGTCGCCGAAGCGCCCTGAGCCACGGCTACATGCGCCTGGTTCAGCGGCCGGTGGTTCGGCTGCCAGTGCACGATCTCCTCAGGCAGGGATTCCGGCTCGTCGAAGTCGATATCGTCGCTCATGGCGTGCCTCCCAAGGTCGCATCGGTGGAAACGGCGCCGCTTGGCGGCCGGTTCCGGCGGGTGACGCCAGCTTAGGGCCACGCTACACGGCGCGGAATGATCTATCTCGTCCGCCACGGCCAAACGGTCTTCAACCGCGAATCCCGGCTGCAGGGCCGCATCGACTCGCCGCTGACCGAGCTTGGCCTCGCGCAGGCGGCGCAGGTCGGGGCCTGGTTCGCGCCGCGCATCGACGATCCCGCCCGTTGGACCGTGTCCGCCAGTCCACTGGGCAGGGCCAGAAAGACCGCGCAGATCGTCGCGCTCGCCGCCGGCTTGGAGGGCCGCGTCGTCCCTGACGAGCGCCTCATCGAGCTTTCGATCGGGTCGTGGGAAGGCAAGACGCGGCCGGAGCTGGAGACGCTGCGGCCAGACCTCGCCGGCCAGCCGTTCTTCATGCACTGCCCCGACGGCGAAACCTGGCGCGTCGCCAGCGCCCGCATCGGCGCCTGGCTCGACGACTGGGCCGATCGTAACGATCAAGACGTGATCGCCGTCAGCCACGCCGGCGCCGGCAAGGTGCTGCGCGCGCTCTATCTTGGCCTGGGCATCGAGGCCGCGCGCCAGCTGGAGACGCCGCAGGACGCCGTCTACCGCTTGCACGGCGGCCGGATCGAGCGGCTTGAGTGCGCCCCGCTTCCGTCCGCCGTCCGAGGGGTTTAGAAGCGCCCGCCATGGCCGGACACTCAAAATTCAAGAACATCCAATTCCGCAAGGACCGCCAGGACGGGATCCGATCCAAGGCGTTCTCCAAGCTGTCGCGCGACATCACCATCGCCGCCAAGCACGGCGCGCCCGATCCCGCCGGCAATTCGCGGCTGCGGCTCGCCATCGCCAACGCTAAGGCCGAGTCGATGCCGAAGGACAACATCGACCGGGCGATCAAGAAGGCGGCCGGCGGCGAGGCCGACCTGATGGAGGAAATCCGCTACGAGGGCTTCGCGCCCGGCGGCGTCGGCCTGATCGTCGAGGTGCTGACCGACAACCGCAACCGCGCGGCGGCCAATGTGCGCTCGATCTTCACCAAGGCGGGCGGCAACCTCGGCGAGACCGGGGCGGTGTCGTTCATGTTCGACCGCCTGGGCGAGATCTCCTATCCGCGCTCAGCCGGCTCCGACGACGCGATGATGGAGGCGGCGATCGAGGCCGGCGCGCAGGACGTCGAAAGCGACGAGGACGGCCATACCGTCTACGCCGCCTTCGAGGACATGGGCGCGGTCACCGAGGCGCTGGAAACCGCGCTCGGCCCGGCCAAGTCGACCGCGGTGATCTGGAAGCCGAAGAGCGAGGTGCCGGTCTCCGGCGACGCCGCCGCCAGCCTGATCAAGCTGATCGACAACCTCGACGACGACGACGACGTCCAGACCGTGTTCGGCAACTACGCCATCGACGACGCAGAGCTGGAGCGCCTGGCGGGCTGAGGCGTCGCCGTGCGCATCGTGCTGCTGGGCTGCGCCGGGGCCGGCAAGACGACGCTGGCGACACGGCTGTCGGAAGCGACCGGCGCGCCGCTGATCTGTCTCGATGCGATCTGGCAGGAGGGTTGGGGGCCGCCTGAAGTCCCGGCCTTCCGCGCCATGTTAACTGAGCTGCACGCCGGCGAGGCCTGGATCAGCGACGGCAACTTCGCCCTCGCCACCTTCGACATCCGCCTGCCGCGGGCCGATTTGATCGTCTGGCTCGAACCGCCGCGACGGCTGTGCGCGCTCCGAGCCACCCTCCGCGTGTTCCGGCTGGGTGAGGCCCACAAGCTCGCCAAGCTGCCGGACGCTCTTCGCTTCATCTGGGGCTTCGAGCGACGGAACAGGCCGCTGATCGAGCGCGAGCGACTGAATCATGGGCCGGACGTGCCGCTCGTGCGGCTGCGGAGAGGTCGCGAGATCGAGGCGTTCGTCCGCGAACGCGCTACTCGAACGTCTCCGGCTTAACCGGCTGCGGCGGTTTGCGGCCCGAGCGGACCAGCACAATGCCGCCCCAGACCATCAGGCAACCGAACAGGGTCGGTACCCCGCCCAGCAGCAGAGCGACGCCGGTCATCGACCCGCCGCCGTAGTTTTGCGGGCCGCCCCCCGGCATCGAGAAGCTCGTGGCGATGACGACCACGGTGCAAAGGCCGCAGAGCAGGGCGATCAGGACGCCCCCGACGATCAGCAATGCGCCGAAGAACTGTCCCGCGCCCATCAGGCGAGCCCCTGCAAATTGCGTCCCCGCGCCAGCGCCGCATTCCCCGCCGCGCCGGGCCGGTAGAAGGTGTTGTAGGTGTCGAACGGGATGATCTGGCCGTCCGGCCGCACGAAGTGGACGCAGGAGCGCTTCACCGTGCCGAGATCGAAATTGTAGCGATCGAGGAACTGCGAGATCACCACCCGGAAGGTGTGTTCGTAGGCGAGCTGATCTGGGACCGCGACTTCGGGCAGGCAGCAGAGCAGGCTGGCCAGCTTCTCGGACGTGTCGCCCTGCGCCGTCGAGAGCGACAACAGGTCGAACACCCGCCGCTGCAGCTCCGGATAGGCCTCGAACGCCACCGTGTTGGGCGTCACGCTGACCAGGATGTCGCGCGGAATCAACGACGTGACCGGCGTCACCGATGCGCCGTCGCGCAGGCCGTAGCCGATGCAGATCTGGTCCGGATTGCAGGGCAGGGGGATCATATCGGCCAGCGCGAACACGCCGGCCTCGGCGACGCGGCGACGGATCTCGGTCAGCACGATGCGCTGCGTCTTGGGATCGAAGCCGTCATTGCGCCCGGCGTCCTGCACCGGCTGGAAGGTGACGCCGCGCACGCAGCGCCAATTCAGCGCGAACCGGACGATGCCCGGAATGTCGACATCGTTGACCCCGCGCTTCACCGTGGCGACCAGGGTGCTCGACACGCCAACGCGCTCCAGATTTTCCAGCGCCTCGATCCTTATCTTGGACAGGTCGGCGCCGCGCAGGTCCATCAGCGCCTCGCGCCGCAGCGAGTCGAATTGCAGATAGACTTCCAGCCCCGGCATGAATTCGGCCAGCCGCTCGGCGAAGCCCGGCTCGCGGGCGATGCGCAGGCCGTTGGTATTGATCATCAGGTGCCGGATCGGCCGCGCCTTGGCTGCCGCGAGGATTTCGAAGAATTGCGGATGAATGGTCGGCTCGCCGCCGGAGAGTTGCACCAGGTCGGGCTCGCCTTCCGAGGCCACCACCGCGTCGAGCATCGCTTCGATCTCGGCCAGCGGCCGATGGCCGCCGCGGCCGACGGCGGAGTCGGCGAAACAGACCGGGCAGGTCAGGTTGCAGGCGTCGTTGATCTCGATGATGGCGAGGCACGAGTGCTGTTCGTGGTCGGGGCAGAGGCCGCAGTCGTAGGGAC
>Ga0302314_10019167_pt1 | contig 11381 bp, 10 predicted proteins | sample III_Palsa_N2_3_FD_200533 | JGI IMG/M metagenome (GOLD analysis project Ga0302314, IMG submission 200533) | Peat permafrost microbial communities from Stordalen Mire near Abisko, Sweden - III_Palsa_N2_3 | ecosystem: Environmental > Terrestrial > Soil > Palsa > Peat permafrost | place: Sweden... | reverse complement strand
GCTCGGGCAAGCAGCTGGTCGCGACCACGATGGCCTTTGTCCGGATCCTGAAGGACCTGATGAAGGACCCGGTGATCGGCGAGCGGTTCGTGCCGATCATCCCGGACGAGGCCCGGACGTTCGGCATGGACTCGCTGTTCCCGACCGCGAAGATCTACTCGCCGTTCGGCCAGACCTACGAGGCCGTGGACCGCAACCTCATGCTGTCCTACAAGGAGTCCGAGCGCGGGCAGCTGCTGCACGAGGGCATCTCCGAGGCCGGCGCCATGGGCTCGGTCATCGCGGCGGGCTCCGCGTACGCCACGCACGGCACGCAGATGATCCCGGTGTACGTGTTCTACTCGATGTTCGGCTGGCAGCGGACCGGCGACCAGATGTGGGCGCTGGGCGACCAGCTGGGGCGCGGGTTCCTGATCGGGGCCACCGCGGGGCGCACCACGCTGACCGGCGAGGGCCTGCAGCACAACGACGGGCACTCGCCGCTGCTCGCCTCCGTCTCCGAGGCGTGCATCTCCTACGACCCGGCCTGGGCCTACGAGATCGCGGTGATCACCAAGGACGCGCTGCGCCGGATGTACGACGCGTCGCCCGAGCACCCGGACGGCGAGAACATCTTCTACTACCTCACCGTCTACAACGAGCCGTACCCGCAGCCGCCCGCCCCGGACACCGAGGGCCTCGACGAGGGCATCCTGCGCGGTATGTACCGCTACTCGGCGCTGACGCCGCCGGACGAGTCGTCGCCGCGGGCCCAGGTGCTCGCCTCGGGCGTCGCGATGCCATGGGCGCTGAACGCGCAGCGGCTGCTGGCCGAGGACTGGGGCGTCGCGGCCGACGTATGGTCGGTCACCTCGTGGACCGAGCTGCGCCGGGACGCGCTCGCGTGCGAGTCGCACAACCTGCTCAAGCCGGGCGACGGGACGCGGGTGCCGTACGTCACCTCCGCCCTGGACGGCGCCCCGGGGCCGGTTGTCGCAGTCTCCGACTGGATCCGGGCGGTGCCCGACCAGATCGCCCGCTGGGTGCCCGGGCCGGCCTACACGTCGCTCGGCACCGACGGGTTCGGCTTCTCCGACACGCGGGCCGCGACCCGGCGGTTCTTCCACGTGGACGCGGAGTCGATCGTGCTCGCGGTGCTCGCGCAGCTGGCGAAGACCGGGAAGGTGGACCCGGCGCTGCCGGCCCAGGCGATCGCCAAGTACGAGCTGGACCTGCCGGTGTCGGAGGTGTTCGGCAGCTAGTCCGTTCCTGGCGGAAGCAAGCGGATGGCGCGCCCGGCTGGCCGGGCGCGCCATCGCTCGTTTCGCGCGCGGTCCGTGGTCGCCGCCCGGCGGCCGGCCGGTCCGCGGCGGGCCGGCGTCAGGCGAACGTGAGCCCGCCGTCGACCGGCAGGATCGTGCCGGTCACCAGGCCCGCCCCGGTGAGGTAGGAGACCGCGCCCGCGACGTCCGCGGGCGTCCCGATCCGCCCGACGGGGGCATTGCCCGCCCACGTGGCGAACTGCTCCTGCCGCTGCTCCTCGGGCAGGAATGACCACCACGGGGTGTCAACGACGCCGGGCGACACCGCGTTCACCCGCACCGGCGCCAGTTCCGCCGCCAGCGGGGGGACGATGCGCTCGATCGCGCCGTTCACGGCGGCCGGCGCGACCGTGCCGGGTAGCGCCGCCCGGGCGCTCGCGGCCGAGATCATCGTGATGGACTCGGTCACCTCCGCCTGCTGGATCGCGTGCAGGTAAGCGAAGAGCTTGCCGCCGAAGGCGGACTCGATGTCCCCCAGGCTGACCTCGCGGACCGGCCCCATCCCCACCGCGCCCGGGCTGAAGGCGAGCACCAGGTGCCCGAACGGCCCCTGCCGCTTGAAGAAATCCGTCACCGCCGGCCGGTCCGTGCTGTCCAGCCGCTCCGCCGCGGCGACCCGCCCGTCGAGGGCGGCCAGCTTCGCCGCGTCGCGGCCGGTGACCGTCACCTCGATACCAGAGCTGGTCAGCGCGTCGGCGACGGCCAGCCCGATACCGGACGTGCCGCCCATGACTACTGCACGCATATTTCTCCTCTAATTTCGGTTCGCTACGTCTCGATATTATACGAGACGTAGCGTCTTGTATAGTGAGGCGAGTGACCGCACCACCTGCCTCGGAGCAACCGGGTTCTGCCTCGGAGCAACTGCGTTCTGCCTCGGAGCAACCGGGTTCTACGTCGGAGCATCGGCGTTCTGCCTCGGAGCAACCGGGTTCTGCCTTTGGGGAACCGGGTTCGCGGGAACAGCCGCGGTCGCCCGGGCGGCCGCGCAGCGAGGCCTCGCGCCAGGCGATCCTGGCCGCCGCCATGGCCCTGGCCGCCGACGTCGGCTTCGCCGCCCTGACGATCGAGGGCATCGCCGCGCGGGCCGGGGTCGGCAAGCAGACCATCTACCGCTGGTGGCCGACCAAGGCCGACATCCTGCTGGAGGCCGGCGCGGCCAAGGCGGACCTGCACGTGCCGGTCACCGATCACGGCAGTTACCGGGCTGACCTGCGCGCGTTCCTCGAGGCCAGCTACGCGATGGTCGACTCCGTCCCGCAGCTCGCGGACCTGATGCGCGCCCTGATGGCGGAGGCCCAGCTCGACCGCGAGTTCGGCGGCCGCTTCCGCGTTTCCTTCCTCGAGCGCCGCCGGGACGCCCTCGCCGTCATCACCGGCCGCGCGCGCGACCGCGGCGACCTGCCCGTCCGCCCCGACGCGGCGACCGCGGCCGATATCGTGTTCGGAACGATCTGGTACCGCATCCTGGCCACCCGCCGGCCGCTCGACGCCGGGCTCGCCGACGACCTGATCGCCGTGCTCGCGCCGGACGACGGCCGCGGGTAGCGTGGGCGCGCATGCCGTTCGCCAACCAGGTACGGCCCCGTGGCACGCTGGGGGGATGCAGGTGAAGCGGCAAGAGGCGGAACGCGGCGCCGGGCGGCCCGGCGCCGGCGGCCGGCGCCGGCTGCCGACGGCCCGCCGAGTACACCCGGAGACCATCGCCAGGATCGAGCGGTCGCTCGGGGCGCTCGGCACCGCCGCCATCGCGGCGATGGACGAGCAGCTGCCCTGGTTCAGGAAGATGTCCGCGGAAAACCGCTCCTGGCTGGGCCTGGTGGCGCAGGCCGGCATCGCGTCGTTCGTCGACTGGATCAAGCACCCGGAACGGATGCGGCCCGCGGCCACAGAGGTATTCGGAACCGCACCGCGGGAGCTGGCGCGGGCGGTGAGCCTGCAGCACGCGGTCGAGATGGTCCGGGTCATCATCGACGTCGTCGAGGGGCAGGTCGACGCCCTGGCCGCACCGGGCGGGGAGGCCGAACTGCGGGAAGCGGTGCTCGTCTACGCGCGCGAGATCGCGTTCAGCGCCGCGCAGGTGTACGCCCGGACGGCCGAGGCGCGCGGCGCGTGGGACGCCCGCCTTGAGGCCCTGGTCGTCGACTCCCTGGTGCGCGGCGAAGGCCAGGAGTCGCTGAACTCCTGGGCGTCGGCCCTGAACTGGTCGTCCTCCCCGGTCTCGGTGATCGCGGGGACGATCGAGGGCGACGAGCCCGAGCCGGCCATCGACGAGCTCCGTACGGCGGCCCGGCGGGCGCGGCTTGACCTGCTGGCCGGGGTGCAGGGCGGCCGGCTGATCGTCGTGCTCGGCGGCACGGACGACCCGATGGCCGCGGCCGAGAAGCTGGCCGGGCTGTTCGGCGGCGGTCCCCTGGTCGTCGGCCCGGCCGTGCGGGACCTGCGGTCGGCCCACTCCTCGGCGCGGGCGGCACTGGCCGGGCTGCGCGCGGCGCCCGCCTGGCCGGACGCGCCCCGTCCGGTCGGCTCGGACGAGCTGCTGCCGGAGCGCGCGCTGGACGGCGACGCCGACGCGGCGCGGACCCTGGTCAGCCGGGCCTACCAGCCGCTGCTGGCCGGCGGGGCGGCGCTGCTGGACACGCTCACCGCCTACCTCGAACAGGGGTCGTCCCTCGAGGCCACCGCCCGCCTGCTGTTCGTGCACCCGAACACGGTCCGCTACCGGCTGCGCCGGGTCACCGAGCTCACCGGCTACACCCCGTCCGACGGCCGGGAGGGCTTCACGATCTGGACGGCCATCATCCTCGGCCGCCTCGCCGCCCGCCGGGGATAGGCGGGCGGACAGTCGCTCGGCGGGGCGAGACGGCGGCGGTTCCCCTCCCGGGTAACCGGCCGGTGACGCGATGCAGAATGGTAGCTGTAGCTTCTCTACAAGAATAACGGAGAGAAGTTCGTAACGTTCACTATCGGTGTGGCGGGTCTCTACAGGGCAAGGTAAACAACGTGCTCATCTTCACCGCGCCCGGACAGGGTGCGCAGACCCCGGGCTTCCTGTCGCCCTGGCTTGACCTCCCCGGGCTGGCCGAGCAGCTCGGCGCCTGGTCCGAGCTGGCCGGCCGTGACCTGATCCGGCTCGGCACCACCGGCACCGCGGAGGAGATCACCGACACCTCCGTCGCGCAGCCGCTGCTCGTGGCCGCGGCGCTCGCGGTCGCCGGGCTCCTCGGAGAGCCCGATGTGGCCGCCGGGCACAGCGTGGGCGAGCTGGCGGCGGGCGCGATCGCCGGAGTCATCTCGGCCGAGGACGCCATCAAGCTGACCCGGGTCCGGGCCGAGGCGATGGCCGCCGCCTGCGACGCCGAGCCCACCGGGATGACCGCGGTGCTCGGCGGCGACGAGTCCGCCGTGCTCGCCGCGATCGCCGCCGCCGGGCTCACCCCGGCCAACGTCAACACCGCCGGCCAGATCGTGGCTGGCGGCACGCTGGCGCAGCTCGCGGAGTTCGCGGCGAACCCGCCCGCCGGGGCGCGGCTGCGGCCGCTGCGGGTGGCGGGGGCGTTCCACACCAGGCACATGGCCCCGGCGGTCGAGGCGCTCGCCGCGGCCGCCGCCGGCACCACGGTCAAGGACCCGGCGATCACGCTGCTGTCCAACCGCGACGGCGCGGTGGTCACCGCGGGCGACGACTGGATCGAGCGGGTCGTCAGCCAGGTCGCCAGCCCCGTCCGCTGGGACAAGTGCATGGCGACGATGTCCGCTATCGGGGTCACCGCGCAGCTTGAGCTGCTGCCCGGCGGTACGCTCACCGCGATGGCCAAGCGGGCGCTGCCCGGCGTCGAGCTGCTGGCGGTCAAGACGCCCGACCAGTTGGAGGCCGCCCGGGCGCTGATCGCCGCGCATGCCGCGGCGCCGGGTGCCGCCGAGCCGAAGGAGCAGTCATGAGCGAGCTTGCGAGCGAATCGGCAAGCACAGTGCGCCCGCGAATGCGGCCGACGAGCGCCAGCGAGGAGGTTTCATGAGCGAGCTGGCCGGGGCGAAGATCCTGGGGTTCGGCGGGTACCAGCCGGACAAGGTGGTGACCAACGACGACCTCGCGCAGCTGGTCGACACCAACGACGAGTGGATCAGGACCCGGACGGGCATCCAGTCGCGGCGGGTCGCGCGAGACGACGAGACCGTCGCGGACATGGCCGAGGCGGCCGGGGCCAAGGTCCTAGCGGCCACCGGACTCGAGCCCACCGAGGTCGACCTGGTCATCGTGGCGACCTGCTCGCCCGAGATCCCGCTGCCCAACGTGGCGGCCACCGTCGCCTACCGGCTGGGCATCCCGGCGCCCGGCGCCTACGACCTCAACGCGGCCTGCGCCGGGTTCTGCTACGCGGTCGGGGCCGCGGCCGACTCGGTGCGCACCGGGTCCGCGCGGAACGTACTGGTGATCGGCGCGGAGAAGATGACCTCCTGGGTCGACTGGACCGACCGCTCGACGTGCATCATCTTCGCCGACGGGGCGGGAGCGGCCGTGGTGAGCGCGGCCGAGCCGGGTGAGCCGTCCGGCATCGGGCCGGTGGTCTGGGGCTCGGCCGGAGACCAGGCGGACAAGATCACCATCACCGGGCGGACCGGCGCGATGAAGCAGGACGGGCAAGCGGTGTTCCGCTGGGCGACCACGGCTATGCCGCCGGTGGCGCTCGAGGCGTGCCGCCGGGCCGGGGTGACACCGGCCGACATCACCGCCTTCATCCCCCACCAGGCCAACCTGCGGATCATCGAGTCGATCGCCCGGAAGCTCGGCATCCCCCGCGACCGGGTCGCCGACGACATCATCACCGCGGGCAACACCTCGTCCGCGTCGATCCCCCTGGCCATCTCCCGGATGGCCGAGCAGGGACGCCTGCAGCCGGGTACGCCCGCACTGCTGGTCGCGTTCGGCGCCGGCCTGTCCTATGCCGCGCAGGTGATCACGGTACCCTAGCCGCGCCATCCCAGCGCACCTGCTCCGCGCTGCCGGGCGTCCGGCGGCGCAGTACTCACCGAAAAGGAGAAACAGTGACTGACCAGGAGATTCTCTCCGGGCTCTCGGAGATCATCGAGGAGATCGCCGGCACGCCCGCCGACGAGGTGACCCCGGGGGCGAACTTCGTCGACGACCTCGACATCGACTCGCTTTCCATGGTCGAGATCGCGGTCGCGGCGCAGGACAAGTTCGGCGTCGAGATCCCGGACGAGCAGCTCAAGGACCTCAAGACGGTCCAGGACGTCGTCAACTTCGTTTCCAAGAACTCGTAAGGACTCCCCCGGACCGAGACCGGCCGCGGCTCTGGGCCGCCGGCAGGCAGCAGTTCTGGTCCGCCAGCCGGCGACAGGCAGCAGTTCTGGTCCGCCGGGTCGGGCCGGATAAGATCGCGGTTTTTGCGATCAGGCCCGACCCGGCGGACATCGGGGGTACGGGGGTCGTCCCCCCGGCAACAGCCGGATTCGCGTCCGGTACGGTGGCGGTTTTTGCCATCGGGCGCGCATCGGGGAGTACGGGGGGTCGTCCCCCCGGGAAGAGCCGGATTCGCGTCCGGTACGGTGGCGGTTTTTGCCATCGGGCGCGGATCCGGGGGTATGGGGGGTCGTCCCCCCGGAAGAAAACAGCGGAGGTTGCAGTGGGCAGCAACGATCGAGTCAGCGTCGTCGTCACTGGGCTCGGCGCGACCACGCCGCTCGGCGGTGACGTCGCGTCAACCTGGTCGGCGATGCTCGCGGGGACCAGCGGCGTGCGCCGCCTCACCGATTCGTGGGTCGATAACCTGCCGGTCAAGATCGCCGCGCCCGCGGCGGCCGACCCGGTCGCGATCGTCGGCCGGCCGCAGGCTCGCAAGATGGATCGCTACGAGCAGCTCGCGCTGGTCGCGGCCCGCGAGGCCTGGGCCGACGCGGGAGAACCCGCGGTCGAGCCGTACCGGCTCGGGGTCGCCGTCACCAGCGGCATCGGCGGCATCGGGTCCACGCTGACCGCCTACGACACGCTGAACGAGAAGGGCTGGACCCGCATCTCGCCGTTCACCGTGCCCATGCTGATGCCGAACGGCGCCGCCGGGTGGCTCAGCATCGAGTTCGGCGCCAAGGCGGGAGCGCACGCGCTGGTCAGCGCGTGCGCGTCCGGAGCCGAGACGATCGGCTACGGCATCGACATGATCCGCTCCGGACGGGCCGACGTGGTGATCGCCGGCGGTGCCGAGGCCGCGATCATGGCCCTGAACGTCGGCGCGTTCGCCGTGATGCGGGCGATGTCGACCCGCAACGACGAGCCGGAGCGCGCGTCCCGGCCGTTCGACAAGGGCCGGGACGGGTTCGTGCTGGGCGAGGGCGCCGGCATCGTCATCCTGGAGTCGCTCGAGCACGCGCTGGCCCGTAACGCCCGCATCTACGCGGTGGCGGCCGGGGCCGGCTACTCCTCGGACGCCCACCACATCTCCCTCGGCGCGCCGGGCGGCGAAGGCGTCACGTTCGCGATCAACGCGTCGCTGCGCGACGCCGGGGTGTCCACGGCTCAGGTGGTGCACGTGAACGCGCACGCCACCTCCACCCCGGGCGGTGACACGCTGGAGGCTCAGGCCCTCCAGGCGGCGCTGGGCGCGGACACCGGCGGCGTCGTCGTATCCGCTACCAAGTCGATGACCGGGCACCTGCTGGGCGGCTCGGGCGCGGTGGAGACGGTGGCGTCGATCATGGCGCTCGTCGACCGGACGGCCCCGCCCACCATCAACCTGGACGACCCGGACGACGACCTCGGCATCGACGTGGCCGTCAAGCCGCGCCCGCTGGCCCCCCGGGTCCCCGGGGCGCCGATGGCGGCGCTCAACAACTCGTTCGGGTTCGGCGGCCATAACGTGGCCCTCGTGTTCACCGAGTACCTGCCCGCGCCCGACACCGCGTCCTGAGCCGCCGCGTCCTGAGCGGACGAGACCTGAGCGGACGAGACCGGGTCCGCCGTGGCGGACCCGGCGGGAGCGAACAGCAGCGCCCGGCACCTTGGGGGTGCCGGGCGCTGCTGTCGTGCGGTGCCTGAGCTGAGCTCGCTCAGCGGGGGCTGGTTACGTGGGGATGCCGTCGCCGGCCGAGGACGGGCCCGTGGGGGGCTCGTCAGACGACGCGGGGGCGGGTGCGTCGGCGGACGCGGGGGCGGGCTCATCGGCCGTCTCAGCGGCCTCCACGGCCTCCGCGGTCTCGGTAGTGCGGGACTCGGCGATGAGTTCCTCGAGGCGCGGACCGTGCAGGCGGCGGAAGGTGCGGTGCGCGCGGGCCCGGTCGAGGATCGCGACCTCCAGGTTGGCCGCGGTCAGCTCCGGCTGGCTGCCGTTCGCCTGCGCCGCCCCCGACGTCGCGGACGCGGCCGCCGGGGCGGCCAGCGCGGCCAGCGCGGCGGCCAGGGCCTCGGTGAGCGACATGCCGTCGGAGAAGCGCTCCTTGAGCGTCGCCGCGACCGCGTCGGCCTGGCCGCCGAAGGCGACGAAGCCGGGCTCGTCGGACACCGAGCCGTCCCAGGAGATGCGGTAAATCTGGTCGCTGTCCGGCTTCGCGCCGACCTCGGCGACCACGATCTCCACCTCGTAGGGCTTGCCGCTCGGCTCGCTGAAGTTGGTGCCGAGCGCCTGCGCGTACCAGTTGGCCAGGCCGCGCGCGGTCACGTCGCCCCGGTCGAACTGGTAGCCGGTCACGTCCGCGTAGGTGACGCCGGCCTTGCGCAGCACCTCGTACTCGTTGTACCGGCCGACGGCGGCGAACGCGATCCTGTCGTAGATCTCGCTGATCTTGTGCAGCACGCTGGAGATGTTGGGCGTCACCAACAGGATGCCGCCCGCGTACTGCAGGACTACCGAGCTGCGGCTGCGCGCCACACCCTTGCGCGCGTAGTCGGCCTTGTCGCGCATCGACTGTTCGGGCGACACGTAAAACGGCATGGACACCGCGGGCGCTTCCTTTACCGGTCGAGGTTGGATGGATCAGGACTATCCAGAACGAGTGCGGCTGAGCCCGGCCGGCTAGCTGGCCGCCCGCAGCGGGGCGGTCGGGCCGTCGGGCCGGCGCATCCGGCCGTCCACGACCTGCTGGGCGTAGTCGGCGGACTCGGCGTCGGTCAGCCGGCGGAAGCCGTCCTCGGTGATCGTCGTGATCACCGGGAAGATCCGCCGGGTGAGGTCGGGACCGCCGGTAGCGGAGTCGTCATCGGCCGCGTCGTACAGCGCCTGCACGCAGGCGAGTATCGCGTCGGTGACGGGCATGTCGTCGTCGTAGTACTTCTTGAGCGCGGACTTGGCGAAGACCGAGCCCGAGCCGATTGAGTGGAAGCGGTGCTCCTCGTAGGGACCGCCGGCCACGTCGTAGCTGAAGATCCGCCCGGTCCCGGTCTCCTCGTCGTAGCCGGCGAACAGCGGGATCATCACCAGGCCCTGCATCGCGGCCATCAGGTTGTCGCGGATCATCTTGCCCAGGCGGTTGGCCTTGCCCTCGAGGGAGAGCGCACGGCCCTCCATCTTCTCGTAGTGCTCGAGCTCCACGCCGAACAGGCGGATGTACTCGAGCCCCACGCTCGCCACGCCCGCCATGGCGATCGCCGAGTACTCGTCGGCGCGGAACACCTTCTCCACGTCCCGCTTGGAGATCATGTTGCCCGCCGTGGCCCGCCGGTCGCCCGCCATCACCACGCCGCGGGAAGTGACGACCGCGACGATCGTCGTCGCGTGCGGCAGGTTCTTGATCACGTCGGCGGCCACATCCGAGCCTCCCGCCAGCGGGCCGAAGTCCGGCACGGGGAGCATTTCGGGGGCGTACGAGGACAGGAAGTGCGTGAACGACGGGATACGCGCCGCCAAGAACGCTGCCTGGCCCCGTTCAGTGCCGTTGGAAAACCTTCCCACGCCGCTCCCTCCCTGCTGATTCCGTTGTCCTTGAGCAGACACTACCGTCCGTCCGGGCCGCTATTGAACTTGCCGGTTGCCTAACTTTTTCGCCTAGAGCTAACCTGCCGGAACCGGCCCGCGTTGGCCGGTTCCGGGGGCGGGCTCGCGTTCCCCTAGGCAACCGTGCGCCCGCTCACGCTGGCGGTCTCCGCCAACGGGCGCGCACCGGAGGGCCGAAGGGCCCGTTTCCCGGGCAGAGCCGCGCGCCCTGCGATGGCGGTCTTTGCCATCGCGCGGATCCAGCGGGTCCGGGGGGTCGTCCCTCCGGGAGAGGGCTGGATTCGCGCCCTCTTGCGATGGCGGTCTTTGCCATCGGGCGCGGATCCGGCTACTCGCCGCCCTTCTGGACGTAGGAGCGGACGAACTCCTCGGCGTTCTCCTCGAGCACCTCGTCGATCTCGTCGAGGATCGAGTCCACGTCGTCGGAGAGCTTTTCGTGCCGTTCCTTGGCCTCTTCGGTCGACGCTGCCTGGTCTTCTTCGGTCTCCTCGGGGCGCCGCGTAGTCTGCCGCTGGCCCCCGGTGTCATTCGTCGCCATCTGCCGTGCCTCCGTCCCTGGGTGGAGCCTGATAACAGCTCCAACGTTATCCTCGCCCCGATGAGTTCCGCCCAACCCTCCGCGGAGGTCTCAGTTCCTCCGCGAGGTATCAGTTGCGAACTCGCTAGTACTGGTGCCTGAATCGTGAATGTCCGGCGCGCCACAGGCGCCGGTCACTGGTTGGTCAGCGCGGCGACGAGCTCGGCGGCCGTCTTGCACCGGTCCAGGAGCTGCCCGACGTGCGCCTTCGTGCCGCGCAGCGGCTCCAGGGTGGGAACCCGCTGAAGCGACTCACGGCCCGGGACGTCGAAGATCACCGAGTCCCAGGACGCGGCGGCCACCGAGTCCGCGTACTGCCTCAGGCACCGGCCGCGAAAGTACGCCCGGGTGTCCTCGGGCGGGTTGTCTACCGCCCAGGCGATCTTCGCCTCGTCGGTCATCCGCATCATGCGGCCGCGCGTCGCCAGGCGGTTGTACAGGCCCCGGTCGGGCCGCACGTCGGAGTACTGCAGGTCGAAGAGCTGCAGCTTCGGCGCATCCCAGGCGAGGTTGTCCCGGCGGCGGTAGCCCTCGAGCAGTTCCAGCTTGGCGACCCAG
>Ga0302314_10019165_pt1 | contig 11381 bp, 10 predicted proteins | sample III_Palsa_N2_3_FD_200533 | JGI IMG/M metagenome (GOLD analysis project Ga0302314, IMG submission 200533) | Peat permafrost microbial communities from Stordalen Mire near Abisko, Sweden - III_Palsa_N2_3 | ecosystem: Environmental > Terrestrial > Soil > Palsa > Peat permafrost | place: Sweden... | reverse complement strand
AGCACGCGCGCGTCGGCGCGGATCGGCAGCGCGTCCTTGTCAGCTTTGAAGCCGCTGGCGATGGTGACGAGCTTGCCCGAACGATCCGACTTCGGAAACGGCTTGGCGCCCCAGGTCGGCTGGCCGCCTTTCGTGGTCGGCTCGATCCAGATCTGGAAAATCCTCGTCTTGCCGGGCTCCAAATTGTATTCGGAATGGCGAATGCCGCTTCCGGCGCTCATCACCTGCACGTCGCCCGCTTCAGTACGGCCCTGGTTGCCGAGGCTGTCCTGATGGGTGATCGCGCCTTCGCGCACATAGGTGATGATTTCCATGTTGGCATGGGGATGGGCAGGAAAGCCGGTGTTGGGTGCGATCTCGTCGTCATTCCAGACCCGCAACGAGCCGTGGCCCATATTGCTGGGGTCGTAGTGGCTGCCGAACGAGAAATGGTGCTTGGCCTTCAGCCAGCCGTGGTCGGCGCCGCCGAGCTTTGCAAAAGGTCTGAGTTCGATCATGGGATGTTCCTTTGATATGAACTTCGAATTGAGCTGTTGGATATGCCCCCGGCTGAGGTATAGAAATAGAAACTATTGAAACTCATTGTTTCCTAAATCGTTCTATTAGGGTGACGCCGGATGTCAAAACTCCCGGATTTCGAAGCGCTCGCGATCTTCGCAAAAGTCGTGGAATTACGGTCGTTTGCGGCCGCCGCCGGCGAGCTGGCGCTGTCCAAGGCGACGGTCTCGAAAGCCGTCAGCCGGCTGGAAGAACGCCTCGGGGCGCGGCTGTTCAACCGCACCTCGCGGCGGATCGCCCTGACCGATGCCGGGCAGCGGCTGTCGGAGCGCGCCACGCGGCTCTTGGCCGACGGCGAGGCCGCTGAAAACGAGGCGCTGTCACAATCGGTGACGCCGCGCGGGCTGGTGCGGCTCGCGGTGCCGATGACGTTCGGCGTGAAAGTGGTGGCGCCGCTGCTGCCGGCGTTTCTCGCGCAATACCCCGATGTCGCGATCGATCTGCATCTCAGCGATGCCATGGTGGACCTGATCGGCGAGGGTTTTGATGCAGGCTTGCGCATCGCGAGCCTGCCGGACTCCTCCTTGATTGCGCGACGGCTGTGCGCGGCGCCGCGCTTCACCGTGGCGGCGCCGGCCTATCTCGAGCAATACGGCCGGCCGACGCATCCGATGCATCTCGCCCAGCATCGCTGTTTCGCCTACACCTATTTGTCCACGCCGGATGTCTGGCACTACACCAACGCCGCCGGCGAGCAGGCGAGCGTGCGGCCGGGCGGCCCGTTGCGCGTCAACAATGGCGAAGCGCTGATGCCTTCGCTGATCGCCGGCCTCGGCATCGCCGATCTGCCGGAATTCATCGCCGGCGATGCGGTTGCGTCGGGCGAACTCGAAGTAATCCTGAAGGGCTGGAAGCAGACCGAAGGCTCGGTGCATCTGGTGATGCCACCCGGCGGCCCACGCCCGGCCCGCGTCGAGGTGCTCGCGGAATTCCTGGCGAAGCATTTCGCGAAGGGGAAGAAGCAGAAATAGCGGCGCATTCTGGTCCGCCGTTCGGCGAATAGGATGGGGGCGCAACGGCGCCTTTGCTCACTTTACGGTTCGGGCTAGTCTGCTAATCAACAAAGCAAAACAAGAATCCTTGGGGGGAAACTACCGATGAATCGCCGTGAACTTTTCAAGGCGGCAGCCGTGCTGTCGCTGACGCAAACCGCACTCCCGAAAGCCGCATTCGCGGATACTCCCTGGCCCGAGCGCAACATCACGATGATCGTGCCGTTTCCGGCCGGCGGCCAGGCTGATCTGGCGGCGCGGCCGGTGGCGCATGCGCTGGAGGGCATTCTCGGCAAGTCGGTGATCGTCGACAATCGCGCCGGCGGCGCCGGCGGCTCGATCGGCAATGCGGCCGCGGCGCGCGCCGAGCCGGACGGCTACACTGTGTTGATGACGCTGTCGTCGCTCGCGGTGTTGCCGGAAGCCGACCGGCTGTTCGATCGTCCCGTGGCCTACGAAGTTTCGCAATTCGCGCCGATCGCGCGCGTGCTCGCCGATCCGACCTTGCTCGCGGTGCCGGCGTCGGCGCCGTGGAAGACGCTGCAGGACTTCGTCGACGACGCCAAACAGCGCCCGGGCCAGATTCCCTACGGCTCGTCGGGCCCCTACGGCACCTTGCATGTGGCGATGGAAATGTTCGCGGCCAATGCCGGCATCAAGCTGTTGCACATTCCATTTCGCGGCGCCGGCCCGGCGCTCAACGCATTATTGAGCGGCACCGTCCAGGCGCTGGCGTCGGCGCCGGGCACGCTGAAGCAGCAGGTCGACGACGGCAAGATGCGCGTGCTCGCGAACTGGGGCGCGCAGCGGATTGCGAGTTTCCCCGATCTGCCGACCTTCAGGGAACTCGGCTATCAAGATGTCGAGTTCTACATCTGGGCCGGATTGTTCGCGCCAAGCGCATTGCCGGCGCCGATCACCACGCGGCTGCGCGAGGCGATGGCGCTGGCCGTCAAAAGCCCCGAGGTCACAAAACCGCTGGAGACCGCGGGCAGTCCGGTGGCCTACATGGATGCGCCGGAATTTTCGAAATTCGTCGCGGAAGACGGCACGCGGTTGATCGCGGCGGTGAAGAAGATCGGCCGGGTGGAGTAGGGATCTCGCCCGTTTGGCTGCAGCGCCGGCGGGTTCTTCGGGTCTAGGGCCGAATGAGCAATGCCCTTCAAGCGCTCTGTGGGTGGGGACGCCTAAGCCCCTGCGCAACTTGTCTCTTATCGGCCACAGCGCCGCTCAATCGTCGACCAGTGACGCCCAGTCCGCACCGGTGACGTCCCGTCCAAGCCGATTTCCCAGAAAACATTAGAAACATAGCTCGGATTCGAAATTCCTGTGGCGATTTGGCCGCATCATTGGGCGCAACCAGGGCCTGGAATTCGGAGCGAACGTTGGAGGCAAATTTGTTTTTTGGTCGTTTATCGGTTTCCGGCACTCGCTTTCGAAGCTTCATCTATGGTCTGGCGTTGGCAGGCGCGACGTTGCTTCCGACGGTGGCACAGGCCCAAAATACATGGGGCGGGACCGGCAGCACGACGACCACGACGGACTACAATCTCGGCACCAACTGGTCGAGCGTGCCGGCGGGCGCGCCTCCGGTCGCGGCAGGGCAATCCGCGGTGTTCGATGCCACCGGAACGGCTTCCGTGGCAGTGACGGCGGGTCCAATCACGCCTGACTCCTGGACCTTCAACGCCAATTCACAGTCCTATACCGCGTCGGGAGCGGCTGTTAACTTTGGCACCACGGCCGGATTAGTGAACAACGCCAGCGCAGGCCAAACGATTTCGATATCGAACAATCTGGGCGGAGCCGCAGCCCAGGTTCAGCAGCTTGGTACAAGCACCCTCATACTCTCGGGCACCAACACCTATACCGGCACGACCACGATAGATGCCGGGACATTGGCTTTGACGGGAACGGGCAGCATTGCCGCGTCGAATGAGATCTTTCTAAGCAACACGGGCGCGACGTTCGATATCTCCGGGACGACAGCCGGCGCTTCGATCGTGACGCTGAACGGCATCTCCGGCAGCAATGTCAACCTGGGTGCGCAAACCCTGACCATCACGAACGGAGACGTGACAAAGACTTATTACGGCAGCATCGGCGGCAGCGGTGGACTGACGGTCACGGGTGGCTTCGCGTTACTCGGTGGCACCAACACCTATACCGGCGTAACGACTATCGCGACCGGCGGAGATCTGGCGCTCAATGGCACCGCGAGCATCGCCAGCTCGAGCAAGGTCATTAATAACGGCGCCCTCGATCTCTCGGTCATGGCTGTCGGCTCCTCGATCAAGTCGCTGGCCGGAACCAACAGCAACGCCAATTTATTCCTGGGTAACCAGACACTGACCCTGACCGCGGCAAGCGATACCTACGCGGGCATGATCAGCGGCAATGGCGGAATTACGCTCGCCGGCGGCACCGAGACGTTCACCGGCTCCTTCGGCTATAGCGGCGCGACAACGATCAATGGCGGTACCCTTGTCGTCAACAACTCGCTCGCATCGTCGAGCGGGACCACGGTGAATGCCGGCGGCACGCTGATGGGTACCGGCGCGGTCGGCAACACCTCGATCGCAGGCGGCACGCTGGCGCCGGGGTCGGGCACGCCGGGCTCGTCGTTGACGGTTTTTGGCGTGCTCGGCTTTACCGCGGCATCGACCTATGCCGTCAATATCAATCCGACCACCTCGTCGTTTGCCAATGTCTCGGGCACCGCGACGCTGGGTGGCGCGACCGTCAACGCGATCTACGCCAACGGCAGCTATGTATCGAAGCAATACACCATCCTGACCGCGGGGAGCCGCAGCGGCACCTTCGGCTCGGTGGTCAATTCCAATCTGCCGGCGAACTTCACGACCAGCCTGAGCTACGACACCAAGAACGCCTATTTGAACCTGGCGCTGAATTTCACCCCGTCCGGCCCTCCCTCATCCGGTTCCACGCCATCCGGTGCCGCGGCCTCTAGCTTCGGCTCCGGCTTGAACACCAACCAGCAGAATGTCGGCAATACGCTGACCAATTTCTTCAACACCACCGGTGGCATCCCGCTGGTGTTCGGCGCGCTGACGCCGACCGGCCTGTCCCAGGCCTCGGGTGAAACCGCCACCGGCACGCAGCAGACCACGTTCAATGCCATGACGCAGTTCATGGGCGTGATGACCGATCCCTTTATCGATGGCCGCGGCAATGGCGCAGCGCCACAGGGCGGCGGCGCGAGCGGCTACGCAGCGACGCAAAACACCGGCGCCGCGCGCGACGCCTTTGCGATGTTCAACAAGGCCCCGGTCACGAGCTTCGAGCAGCGCTGGAGCACGTGGGTCGCGGGCTTCGGCGGTTCGCAAACCACCGACGGCAATACGGCGGTGGGATCCAATAGCGCGACCAGCCGCGTCTACGGCACCGCGGTCGGCGCCGACTACCGCTTCTCGCCCGATACCATCGCCGGCTTCTCGCTCGCGGGCGGCGGCACCAATTTCAGCGTCGCCAACGCCGGCACCGGTTATTCCGATCTGTTCCAGGCCGGCGCGTTCGTGCGCCACACCATCGGCTCCGCCTATCTCTCCGCGGCGCTGGCTTATGGTTGGCAGGACGTGACGACGGATCGTACCGTCACGATCTCCGGCGCCGATCAGTTGCGCGCGCGCTTCGATGCCAATGCCTGGTCCGGCCGCCTCGAGGGTGGCTATCGTTTTGTCTCACCAGTGATGGGTATCACGCCTTACGCCGCCGGACAGTTCACCACCTTCGAGCTGCCGTCTTATGCCGAAGGCGTTGTTTCCGGCGCTTCCACCTTCGCCCTGTCGTATGGCGCCAAGAGCGTGACCGACGCCCGCAGCGAACTCGGCATTCGCACCGACAAATCCTGGGCGCTGCAAGACGCGGTTCTGACCTTGCGCGGCCGTGTCGCCTGGGCGCATGATTACGATCCGGATCGTTCGATCGCCGCGACGTTCCAGGCGCTGCCGGGCGCATCGTTCGTCGTCAACGGTGCGGCGCAGGCAGCCGATTCGGCGCTGACGACAGCCTCCGCGGAAATCAAATGGATCAACGGCTGGTCGGCCGCCGCCACCTTCGAGGGCGAGTTCTCCGACGTCACCCGTTCCTACGCCGGCAAGGGCGTCGTGCGCTACGCCTGGTAACGGCCGCTGCGGCTGGCGGCGCGTACTACGAGGGCAGGGCGTTATCCGACTTTGGCTTTTGACCCAAAGCGGTCAATCGCGGCGCTGGGGCGAACCATAACAGGCAGTCACCCGCCGGCCCTTTCCATTGGCATCGAGTTCGACGAGATCGGTCACCAGTGCACCACTTTCCCGTCTGTAGACCACGCACATCGAATTGACGCCAAGCAGCACATCCACAAGTTCGAATTGGAGGCCAGGCGTTTTCACGCCGATTGCGAAATTTTCCCGAACCTTGCTGCTTCCTCGTAGCCAACCATCGGCAACTCCCCACCGCTTGACGACAGTGGGCGAAGAAAACTCCACGTCGTCAGCGTAGTGTTCCATGATCGCATCAAGGTCACGCCGGTTCCACGCGTCACACCAATCCGCAGCGACCTTTCGAGCACTCTCAATCTGCATCAATGCCTCTCCGACAAGTTAGTCTTTGAGCTACATTATAAAACATCGCGGTTGAGTGCCAATGTCCCTTTATAGCCCTCTTCGAACCTGCTGCGGTGTCCGATTTGAACCGTTATGCGCACCAAAACGGAAGTCCGACGACCGCTGCAATTCATGGACTGATACCCTGGTTGCCGAACCAGGCGAGCAGCGCGCTGGCCACAAGCAACATCAGCACCGTTGCGATCAGCATCCATAGCTTGCGGATGCGCATCGGTTTGGCTTCATCGAAGGTCAGCCATTTGCGGATAAAGCGCTGCGAGCCGTCCTCTGCATCCGGACCGCGTGGGTTCACGCAGGGCTCTGGCACACGTCGACCCATTCGGCCGCGGTCAATTCCGCCATCCGTGCCGGCGTGATCCGCACCGCGCTGTGGGTCGAGCCCGCCGCCGGCACCACCTCGTCGAACGCCTGCAACGACACGTCGCAATAGACCGGCAGCGGCGTTTTCAGTCCGAACGGACAGACGCCGCCGACTTCGTGGCCGGTGATGTCGGCGACTTCATCGAGGCCGAGCATCTTCGGCTTGCCGCCGAACAATGCCTTGACCTTCTTGTTGTCCATCCGCGAGGTGCCGGCGGCCACGATCAGCACCACGCGCTCGCCGACCCGCAGGCTCAGCGTTTTGGCGATCCGCGCCGGCTCGACGCCATAGGCTTCGGCCGCCAGCACGACGGTCGCCGAACTCTGGGTCGATTCGATCACGGTGATGTCGGGGGCTTTCTGCGCGAAAAACGCGCGGACCGATTCAAGACTCATGAGACGCGACAACCCCGGGCAATTCCGACAGTCCGTGGATGCGATAGTCCGGCTGCAGGCCGAGTTCGTCCATCTGCATCCGGATCGCCTTGAACATCGTCAAGGGTGAAACCAGTTCGCTCTCGACGCAGGCCAGCGCCATCGCTTCGGGCGTCACCCGCTCGATCCAGGCCACAGTGAGTCCGAAAGCCTTGGCGCCGATGGCATCCCATGGGTTCGACGAGACGAACAGCACCTCGGCCGGCTTAACGCCGAGCTTTTCTTCGATCAGCGTGTAGGCATCCGGGCTGGGCTTGAAGATCTTCTTGGAGTCGATGCTGATGGTGGCGTCGAGCACGCGGTCGAGCCCGCTGTTGCGCACCAGCGCATTGAGCATGTCGGTGCTGCCATTGGAGAGTATCGCGAGCTTGCGGCCGCGCAACGCGGCCAGCATCGCGGAGGCATCCGGATAGAGATCGAGATGCAGATATTTCTCCAGGATGCGGTCGAACACGGTATCGTCGTGCTTCAGCCCGAGCAGCCGCAGCGTATAGGTCAGCGATTCCCGGGTGAGAACCGAGAAATCCTCATAGCGCCGCATCAGCGACCGCAGCCAGCTATATTCGAGCTGCTTGATCCGCCAGATCTGCGTGATGATCTCGCCGTAGCCGGGAAACGCCTCCTCGGTGACGGTAGCTACCGACTGAACGTCGTAAAGCGTGCCATAGGCATCGAACACAACAGCTTTGATGGTCACGGAGATCGGCCTTTCTTGTCGGAGCCTGACGCGGGTTTATTCAGGTGTCGCACGACGCATGATGGCGCAGATGCCGGTCATTCGCGCGATCGGATGTTCGACGAACAGCTTGCATGAGGCGAGCGCCGCTTCAAGCGAGGCCGGCGGATCGCTAAGGGTTAGCCGGCTCACAAGTGCGCGACCATGGGCGCGGCCCGTCGCCCGCGCCGAGCGCGTCAGCGCGTTCAATCGTCCGTCGGCCTGCAACGGCGCGAGCAGGGTCCTGATGATGGCGAGATAAGGCGGCCAATAGGCCAGATGCCGGTACATGCTGGCGATCAGATGGGGATCGGTGTCCTCGCCGAATTGATTCAGCTCCGCGATCAGCCGTTGCACCTCGGCGGGCAGGGCGGCCATGGCGGGCAGCGCCGGAAGTTCGGTTTTGTCAGCGGCGGGCACCGTTTCCGACGGTTGCGCCGTCTCGCCGGTGCGCGGGTCACAACGCTCCAGCAACGCCGACAGCACGACCAGCGCCAGTGCGTTGGTGTGATAGTAGCTGTTCAGGATGGTGCGGATGCCCGCAAACGCCGCTCGATCGATGCCCGCCGCCAACAGCGTATCGGCCGAAATCGGCGGCACGTCGGGCAGGCCCAGCGTGTTGCGCACCGCTTCGGCGTGCGGGGCGGCGGCCGCAACGTATAGCGGCCGCACCGTCGACCAGGTCCACGATAGCGCGCCCGGCAGCGTCGCAAGGTTGCGCCAGATCAGATTGACGACGCTGGTGCCAAGCGTGCTGCGAATATCGGCGTAGATATCGGCGATTTCACCTGAAGCCGCGGTTTCGGCGATCGAGGGAACGCTGTCCGTTTGAGTCAAAGCATCCCCCAACGCGCCAAACAAGCCTTGCGCGTCAGATATCCAGTATCCTGCGCGCGTTGGCTTTTAGCACCTTCGGCCTGATCTCGTCACGGATTTCGAGTTTTGCAAAGTCGGCCAGCCAGCGGTCGGGCGTGATCACCGGCCAATCCGATCCGAACAGCATCTTGTCCTGCAAGATCGAGTTGATGTAGCGCACCAGGATCGGCGGGAAATATTTCGGCGACCAGCCGGAGAGGTCGATATAGACGTTCGGCTTGTGGGTCGCGACCGACAGCGCTTCTTCCTGCCAGGGAAACGAGGGGTGCGCGAGGATGATCTTCAGATCGGGAAAATCCGCCGCGACGTCGTCCATGTACATCGGGTTGGAATATTTCAGCCGCATCCCCATGCCGCCGGGCATGCCCGAACCGACGCCGGTTTGCCCGGTGTGAAACAGCGCGATCGCGCCGCCCTCGTTGATCGCCTCATACAGCGGATAGGCCATGCGGTCGTTGGGATAGAAGCCCTGCATGGTCGGATGGAATTTGAAGCCGCGCACGCCGTATTCCTCGATCAGCTTGCGCGCCTCGCGCACGCCAAGCTTGCCCTTGTGCGGATCGATGCTGACGAACGGAATCAGCACGTCGAGATGGTCCGAGGCGATCTCCAGCATCTCGTGATTATTATAGCGGCGGAAACCGGTCTCGCGCTCGGCATCGACCGGGAAGATCACGGCCGCGATGTTCTTCGAGCGGTAATAGGCCGCGGTTTCCGGCACGGTCGGCGGATGCTTGTGCGGCGACTTGAAATAGTCGGCCATCTGCGCCTGGAAGTCGTCATAGCCGTCGTCGCCATGCATGCCGCAGGGCTCTTCCGCATGGGTGTGGATATCGATCGCAACCACGTCCTCGATATTGGGTAGCTTTAATTTGGGCATTTGCGTTTCCCGGCCGTCGCTTGATGATCGCGTTTGGCAAATTGATTATACTATATAACGAATTTGGCAAGTGACCGGATCAGAATGAATTCGCTCGATCTGACCGTAATCACGATTCGATACGGTTACGGTCTCGGGGCGCGAGGTGCCCGAGTTTTGAAAACCGTTCGTCCAAACAAGACAGTGGGCGCAGTGCTCTCCAAGAGGGAGCAGGGAATGCCGGATGCCCAGTGCACCCGCGGCCTCGTGTGCAAAAGGGCTCACGGCCTTGCTCGTGAACGATCCTGAGGGTGTACGCCACGTTCTGACGGTCAACGCGGTGAACTATCGGCGACCGTCACCGGTACGCCGGGTTGCCATTCCGCTTGGTGGCGCGGGCCTGTTTTTGGTCGAGGGGGCCGCGTGGCTGCGTCGGCGCAAGTTGCTCGCTCCGACCTTTTCGCCATCGGCATCAACGTTCCGGATTTCCACCCCGCGGCAGGAGCACCAGGTCGGCCGCTTCCTCGGCGTCATTGAGGAGCGTCTTGCGCGGCGTGCCCATCTGCGCACGCATCGTCAGACCGCGGCCAAGGTCGAGCACTTGGCTCGCGCGCGCGGCTACGGGAAAGTCAGACGGGATTTCTCCCGCGCTGATCCCGTCCCGGAAACGCCGTTCTACCAGCGCCACGGCGGCACCTACCGCGTTCTGCAGGAACTGCCGGACCTCAGCATCGTTCACGAGCGGCGCGATGCATATGAGAAGACATCCCGGGGCGGATCCTTCCTCGGTCGCAGTTTCTACGGCGTGCCTCAGGAAGGCGGCGAGCGAGTCGCGAAGAGTGCGCGGCGAGAACAGTGCCTTCGCAGCGAGAGCGCCTTTCGTCTCTGCGTACGCCTTAAGGACGCGCAAGAACAACGTCCGCTTGTCTCCGAAGACGGAATACAGGCTCGGCCGTCCCACGCCCATCCCGGCGACGAGATCGTCGATCGTCACGCCGTCATAGCCTTTCGACCAGAAGACCTGGGTCGCCTTTTCCAGCGCGTCCCTCTCGTCGAAGCTGCGCGGGCGACCACGGGGCTTGGCATCATTTTGAAACATTTAGTTCTAAAATCCTTGACCGCGACTAGTGAGCCAATATATAACGAAACAGTTCAAAAACATCAAGACGGCCCTGACCTCGCGGGAAGTCCCGGTTCGAGATTCTTCAACCACGGAAAAACCATGAAACATTCGATCGCCCTCGTCACCGGCACCACCTCCGGGCTCGGTTGTGCGGCAGCCCGCATGCTCGCCATCGAAGGCTACCGCCAGGTCATCGTCACCGGGCGCAGCCTGGGTCGGGCCCAGGAAACGGCAGCTAAGCTCGCGGCTGAGACCAAGACACAGGTCTTCACGCCGCTGGAGCTGGATCTGGACACGCCGTCCAGCGTTCAATCCGCCCTTGCCGAGCTGGTCAGGCTAGGTCGGCCGATCGATTTCCTACTGCTAAACGCAGGGTGGATCGGAGGTAAGGAGCGCGTGCTCACTGCGGCGGGCATCGAGGCGACTCAGGCCCCGCTCATCGGCCATCATCAACTGACTGTCGGGTTGCTCCGCGCCAACCTGCTGGGCCCCAACGCGCGGATTGTTATCGCCGGCTCGGAATCTGCCCGAGGGGACGTACCCTTGTTCGGCTACACCGACGTGGCGGCCCTTGCGGCCACGCAACACCAGGGCGACCGAAGCGCTGTGGTGGAAGCCCTGTTGCGCAGCGGGCCGAACGTGAGGTACGAGCCCCGCCGGGCGCACTCCGACGCGAAAAACGTCGTCGCTTGGTGGGCGGCGGCGCTATCGCGCCGGCTCCCCCCCGGCATGGCCGTATACGCCGTCTCGCCTGGTAGCACGCCCGACACCAAGGGGCTGCGAAACGCTGGCCCGGCCTTGAAGTGGCTGATGGTTCCGCTGATGAAGCTTATCC